>Ga0193707_1000027_pt1 | contig 35445 bp, 35 predicted proteins | sample U3c2metaG_FD_143043 | JGI IMG/M metagenome (GOLD analysis project Ga0193707, IMG submission 143043) | Soil microbial communities from a riparian zone of the East river system, Colorado, United States - U3c2 | ecosystem: Environmental > Terrestrial > Soil > Riparian zone | place: USA: East River... | reverse complement strand
AGCAACCGCTGGGTGCTCGACGAGTGCGGACTCCACTTCCATTGTGCCGATACGGTGCCCCGCGACGTTCAACACATCGTCCACTCTGCCCAGTATCCAGAAATACCCATCGGTGTCGCGCTTCGCGCCGTCGCCCGGGAAATACAGATCGGGACGCCCCGGCCACTTCGAGAAGTAGGTCTGTACGTAGCGGGCGTCGTCGCCCCAGATGGTGCGTAGCATGGACGGAAATGGCTTGGTCAGCGCGAGCAGTCCGCCACCGACATCGATGCGCTTGCCAAGTGAATCGAGAAGATCCGCGGTGTAACCTGGCAGCGCTTTCGTCGCGCTTCCTGGTTTCGTGGGTGTGATTCCGGGCAGCGGCGAGATCACGATCGCTCCTGTCTCAGTCTGCCACCACGTATCAACTATGGGACAGCGATTGCCGCCGATGTGCTCGCGGTACCACATCCACGCTTCCGGATTGATCGGCTCGCCGACTGAGCCAAGGAGGCGAAGACGAGACAGATCGTGCCTGGCGGGGTACTCGTCGCCCCACTTCATGAACGCGCGAATCGCTGTCGGCGCGGTGTATAGAATCGTGACGCCGTGTCGCTCGCAGATGTCCCAGAATCGATCCTTTTCCGGCCAGTCCGGTGCGCCTTCGTACATCACGCACGTCGCGCCGTTGGCGAGCGGGCCGTAGACGAGATACGAGTGCCCAGTCACCCACCCGATGTCGGCGGTGCACCAGAAGACATCCTCGTCCTTGAGATCGAAGACCATTCTGGTCGTGGCTGCGACTCCGGTGAGATATCCTCCGGTCGTGTGGACGATGCCCTTTGGCTTGCCGGTGGTCCCCGACGTGTACAGAATGAACAAGACATCTTCCGCGTCCATCGTTTCCGGCTCGCAGCTGGGCGACGCGTCCTGCATCAGACGGTGCCACCAATGGTCGCGACCTTCCCGCATCTCCGCGAACGCTTCGTCTCCCGAGCTGCCGGGGCGACGCTGCACTACCACGACATGCTCAATGGATGGCGTCGTCTCCAGTGCTTTGTCGGAATTGCGCTTCAGGGGAATTACCTGGCCGCGGCGATAGCCCGCGTCAGCCGTGATGAGAAGCTTCACCTTGGAATCGTTGATCCGGTCGCTCAGCGATTCGGGTGAAAACCCGCCGAATACCACCGAGTGGATGGCGCCGATGCGCGCGCAGGCGAGCATCGAGATCGCGGCCTCGGGTATGAGCGGAAGGTAGATCGCCACACGGTCCCCTTTGCGGACTCCCAGCTTCTTGAGGACGTTGGCGAATTTCTGTACCTCGCGGTAAAGATCCCAGTAGGTGAGCGTCCGCCTGTCACCCGGCTCTCCTTCCCAGATTAGTGCCGCCTTGTTTCTCCGCGGTCCCCTGACATGGCGGTCGATGCAGTTGGCGGAGATGTTGAGCTTTCCTCCGGTAAACCATTTTGCGTGGGGGGGCTTCCACTCGAGAACCGTCTTCCACGGCTTGATCCACTCCAGCGTTCGCGCCTGCTCGGCCCAGAACTTCTCGGGATCGCGCTCGGCTTGTTCGTAGATCTCGGGCGAAGGGACGTTGGCCGCGAGGCTGAACTCCGGCGGAGGCTGGAACTTCCGCGTTTCCGTTAAGAGGACGTCGATGTCAGTCATTGGCGCGAAGTGGTTGAAAGCCGCCGAGTTGGCGGAAGTCGCAAGGATATAGCGTTTTGCGCCGCTCTCGCCAGAGTGGCAAGTTCTAGGCGAATGCCCTCTGCAATCTTTACTGGCGCGTCAGCCCCTCCGATAGTCGAGGTGGCGGAGCTCGCCCGCGAATTCGGATCCAGACGAGCGGTCGCGGGAGTGACGTTTTCACTCGCGGCGGGCGAGTGCCTGGCGCTCTTCGGCCCGAACGGGGCGGGGAAGACGACGCTTCTTCGCGTGCTCGCGGGACTGCTCAAGCCGACGTCCGGGAGTGCGCGCGTCGCGGGCATTCCACTCCCCGGCGGACCGTTGGCTCGTTCCCGGATCGGCCTCATCTCGCACCACACCATGCTCTACGAAGCGCTTTCGCCACGCGAGAACGTTGCATTTGCCGCCCAACTATATGGCATCCGCGATTCCCGCGCGCGCGTCGAGGACTCGCTGCGGCGCATGTCGATGCTGGAGCGGGCGGATGCTCCGATCCGCTCATTGAGCCGCGGCATGCAGCAACGCGTGTCGATCGCGCGGGCGATGGTGCATTCCCCGCAGCTCGTGCTCGCCGACGAGCCGTACAGCGGCCTCGACGACAGCGGCTCCCGCGCTCTCACTGCGCTGCTCGGTGAGCTGCGCTCGGCCGGGACCGCGATCATCGTGGTGACGCACAATCTCGCAGAAGGGCTTTCGCTCGCGACGCACGCGGCGGTGATGCAGCGCGGCAAGTTCCTGCGCTACGATTCTGCCGACCCCGTCGACGCCCGCTCCTATGCAGCCACGTACCGCGAGGCGCTGGCGGCGAGTGGCTGACATTCTCTCCGCGGCGTGGCTCATCGCCCGCAAGGACCTCTCGATCGAGTTCCGAACGCGCTCCGCGTTCCTCTCGGCCGTGATATTCGCGCTGCTCGGGCTCGTCATTTTTTACTATGCGTGGGATCCGACAGCTGTGACCGCCACGGACCTCGCGCCCGGAGTGCTGTGGGTCATCTTCACCTTTTCCGGGCTGCTCGGGCTGCATCGCTCGTTCGGGGTAGAGATGGCGGATCACGCCATCGACGGGTTGCTGGCATCGCCGGCGAGCAGGGAGGCGATTTTCCTCGGAAAAGCGATCGCGAATCTCATTTTCGTGGGCGCGGTTCAAGCGATCGCAATCCCCGCGCTGGCGCTCTTCTACAATCTGCGGTTGGGCTACGTAGCGGGACCGCTGATCGCGATCGCCATTCTCGCCGCCATTGGCCTGGTCGCCGTCGGCACGCTGTTCAGCGCGATGGCCGTCAATACGCGCCTCGCCGAGCTGCTGCTGCCGATGCTTGCGCTTCCATTCTTCGTGCCGATCGTAATCGCCGCGGCGCAGGCGACGGCGAAGCTGCTGAGCGGCCGCCCAGTGGGCGAGGCAGGAGCGTGGATCAAGCTCCTGCTGGCGTTCGACATTGTATTCGTGGCGGCATGCACTCTGGCGTACCCGTTTACGGTTGAAGACTGAAACAACTGCAAACTGAACGGGGTGGAAGTTGCCAGAGAGGCATGGGTGCCAGGTACCGGGTCACTACGCCCAGACTTCACCAGCACACTTCAGGGTACAAGCAACTGCCTGTGCCCGGAATGCCACCTGGTGAAGTCCGGGCGTCGTGACCCGGTACCCGGCACCTCTGCTTCTGATACCTCCCACCGTGTTCAGTTCGCAGTTCAAGGAGAGTTGCCAGCAGGCACAGCCCTGGCGCGCCGCTTAAATTGTTGCTTCGGCGACATACCGTCGCACACCATCCGCCCGCAAATGCACTTCGTATCGACATGAGGATCTCCTGGCTTCCCACGCTCGCCGGCGCGGCGGTGATCGCCACAGTCATTCGGGCGGTGTTCTTCACTCCGCTCGAGGCAAGGCAGGGAGCAGCGCAAAAGATTTTCTACATTCACGTTCCGGCGGCGTGGGTCGCGTTTCTCGCGTTCTTCCTGGTCGCGATCGCGAGCGGCGTCTATCTCTGGCTCCGCGATCCGCGCCTCGATCGCTTCGCCGAAAGCTCCGCCGAAGTCGGTGTAGTCTTCACCACCGTTGTGCTGATTACCGGGCCGCTCTGGGCGAAACCGATATGGGGGACTTTCTGGGCGTGGTGGGACGTGCGCCTCGTCTCGACGCTCTTTCTGTGGTTCATCTACGTCTCGTACATCGTTCTGCGCGGCGCAATCGAATCGCCGGAGCTTCGCGCCCGCTATTCGGCCGTCCTCGGCATCCTTGGGGCGCTCCTCATCCCCTTCATCCACCTTAGCGTTTACCTCTTCGCCACGATGCACCCCATGCCGATCGTTGGCAAGCCGAGCGCGCCGTCGCTTCCGATTGAAATGCTGATAACGCTGATGATTTCGCTGGTGTCGTTCACGCTCCTCTATTTCGCATTCGTGCGCGCGCGCTATGACTATGCTGTCGAGCGGGATGCCGCCGCCGCGAGGACTGAACACGATGCCTGAGACATCAGCGTACTTTCACGCCGCCTACACGATCGCGCTCGGCATCTACGTGGCGTATGCGCTGAGTCTCTATGTGCGGCTCCAGCGCGTGCGAGGGAAATAGTGTCGGCCAACCTGAATGCTCTTGATGGTGAGAAACGTGGCTGTGAGTTCGCATCACCCCCGATTCCGACCGAGATCTCAGATCCCCTCAACGTGCGCATTCTCGCGGTTTCGGAGGATCGCATCTCCGGCTTCGTCGAAGAGCCGTTCGCCGCTATTGGAGCAGCGACCCACCTCTCCGAGGAAGTGGTCATCGAGCGCTTGCGCGCAATGCTGTCCGCAGGCGTCGTCAGGCGGATCAGGCAGACGCTGATGGCGACGAACCTCGCGCCCGGGGCGCTCGTCGCGTGGCGCGTGGCCGCCGACGATCTCGACTCCGCCTTCAGCTACATGGTGAAGGAGGATCCATTTTCGGGGCACGTGGTGATTCGCTCGACTGATGCTGAGACTCCTGGCTCGGTCTACAGGTTGTGGACAACACTCAAAGTGCCGCAGGGATTCTCGATGCAGCGGCACTGTGAATTCCTGGCGGAGAAGGTGGGTGCGGATGCTTTCCGCATCATGCCCGCGAAGCGTCTCTTCGCGCTCGGTGTCGGGCACGTGCGCCGTCGAGGTATGGAGCCGGGATCGAGAAGCGATGAGCCGGGACGCGTCCTCGACACCAACATCGTCGAGCTGTCCCCGCTCGAGTGGCGCGTGCTCACGGCACTCAAGCGGGAATTCACAGTCGATGAGATCGCGCCCACTCCATGGCGCAGCCGGGCAGAAGAAGCGGGGGTGTCGCCGGACGACTTCGTTCGTATCGCCCGCTCATTGAGCGCGCGCGAAGTGATCGGGCGATTCTCGACATTCCTCGAGCACGTGAAGCCATCGGCCGGCGGAGAACGTGTGACGAGGTACAACGCGCTCTTTCATTGGAGAGTGCCGGCCGGCAGAGAGATCGAGGCGGGCAAGGAGATCGGCCGCCATCACATACTCACGCACGCATACTGGCGCGAAGGCGGACCCGAGTTCGCGAACGTGAATGTCATGGCGGTCGCGCACGGCACCGACAAGCAGCTGGTGCTGGAGCACAAAGCGGCGATCGACAGGCATCTCGAGGAAGCTGGCATTCCGATCTCCTACACGAATGTCTTCTGGGGCGGACGAAGCGAGATCAAGCCATCGGAAATCTCTCCCGTTGAATACGAGGCGTGGGCAAAACGCGCAGGCTTGTGACCAGAGGCGGGAACGGAGCAGGAGTGACGGAGGGAAAAGTTTTTCTCGTGGGTGCCGGGCCCGGTGATCCTGGTCTCATCACCGTAAGAGGGAAGCAGCTCATCGACTCAGCTGATGCCGTCGTGTACGACGCACTCGCCAATTCCGCGTTGCTCCCTCCGGGCGCGAAATCCACCGGAAGGCCCGAGCTCTACTACGTCGGCAAGCGTGGTGGGGCGAAGGACTCGGTAACCCAGGAAGAGATCAACGAGCTCCTCGTGAAGCTCGCGCGCGAAGGAAAGCGCGTCGTGCGTCTCAAGGGCGGCGATCCTTTCGTGTTCGGCCGCGGCAGCGAGGAAGCGCAAGCGATGAACGACGCCTCGGTTCCGTTCGAGGTCGTCCCGGGAATAACGGCTGGAATCGCCGCGCCTGCCTACGCCGGAATTCCGGTGACGCACCGCTCTCTGGCGACATCGGTGACCTTCGTGACGGGAAGCGAAGATCCCACCAAGCCGAGCACGCAGACCAACTGGACGGCTCTCGCGAAAGCGGGCGGTACGCTCGTTCTGTACATGGGAACGAAGACTCTCGCCACCATCGCGGATACGCTGATCAAAGCCGGAATGCCCTCCGACATCCCCGCTGCCGCGATTCAGTGGGGAACGCATCCAAAACAGCGCACTGTCGTGGCGACGCTCGAGACCCTCGCGGCCAAGGCGGCGGAGCAGGACATCACCGCGCCGGTCATAACCGTCATCGGGTGGTCAGTCGTTCTGCGCGACGAGCTGAACTGGTTCGAGCGGCGGCCGTTGTTTGGAAAGCGGATCGTCGTCACGCGTACTACGCAGCAGGCGCCGGCACTGAGCGAGAAGCTCATCGAGCTGGGCGCCGATGTGATCGAGATGCCGGCGACACAGATCGCGCGCCTGGAGCTCGGGCCCCTGCGCGCGGCGATCAGCCGCTTGTCGCTCTACGACTGGCTCATCTTCACAAGCCAGAATGCAATCTCGATTTTCTGGGAGCAGCTCCTCGGCGAGGGCAGAGATGCGCGCGCGCTCGCCGGGCTCAAAGTTGCCGCGGTCGGTCCGGCCACGGCGGGCGCTCTGCTCGAGCACGGCATAACTGTGGACGTGATTCCAAATCGCTTCGTCGCCGAGGGACTCTTGGAGATGATGCGCGCGCGCGATGACATCGCTGGGAACAAGGTGCTGTACGTGACCGCTGAAGGCGCGCGCGATGTGCTGCCGAAGGGCCTGCGGGAAATGGGCGCGGAGGTGACAGTCATAGAGGCGTACCGTTCGATCGTGGACGGCGAGGGCGCGGAAAAGCTTGCGCGCGCCATCGAAGCCGGAAAGGTGGATCTCGTTACCTTCACTTCGGCCTCTGCCGTGAGGGGATACGTCGACGCCGTCGGAGAAGAACTGGCGCTGCGCGTTCCCGCCGCGTCCATTGGAGGGCAGACATCCGAGGCGCTTCGGGATGCGGGAATCGAGGTGAAAGTGGAAGCGAAAGAATCAACACTCGACGGTCTCGCATCATCGGTCTCCAGTGCCTTCTAGGCGGGAGGCCGATCCAGCGGTCGTGAGAATCGGCACGCGGGCGTCCGAGCTTGCGCTGCGACAGGCGCGGCTCGTCGAGAGCGCGCTGCTCGAGCGTGGGATCGCGTCCGAGATCGTCACGTTCAAGACAATCGGCGACAAGAAACTCGACCAACCGCTCAGCGAGATCGGCGCCAAGGGTCTCTTTACCCGTGAGCTCGAGGTCGCGCTGTCGAAGAACAAGATCGATTGTGCGGTGCATTCCCTGAAAGATCTGCCAACAGATTCCGTTGATGATCTCGAGATCATCGCGCAGCTCGAGCGGGAAGATCCGCGCGACGTGCTCGTCGTCAATCGGCAAACGGGCGCCGAGAACCTGGACGACCTGCCGGCTGGCTCTCGCGTTGGGACATCCAGCCTTCGTCGTCGCTCTCAGCTGCTAGCGCGCCGGCCCGATCTGGAGGTTGCAGAGCTGCGCGGCAACGTTCCCACCAGACTCGGCAAGGTCGAGAGCGGGACGGTTCACGCCGCAATTCTCGCCGCCGCCGGACTGATTCGCCTCGAGGTGCAGCGACGCATCACGGCGTTTCTCGAGCCGCCCGACTGGCTGCCCGCCGCCGGGCAGGGCGCCATCGCGATTCAGACGCGGCTCGATGACACCCGAATGAAAGAACTTTTGCGCCCGCTCGATCACCAACCGACGTCTACCGCGACGCGGGCCGAGCGCGCATTCCTGGCGGCCCTCGACGGAGGGTGCCAGGTCCCGATCGGCGCCCTTGTGAGCGACGTCGGCGGCGAACCCACACTATATGGTATGCTCTCGGACCTGAGCGGCAGGCACATTGTGCGTGGTTCCCGCGTGCTCGACATGGGCGCTCCGGAGTCGACCGGCGAGGCGCTCGCCGCCGAAATCAGGTCCCGCGGGGGTAGCAGCCTCCTCGTCGAGCTTCGTCAACTATCCAAGCTTCCAGCCCCGCAACCAGAGTAAGCGTGTCCAGCTTTCCGCAATATCGTCCGCGCCGTCTGCGCCGGACCGCCGCCCTTCGAAATCTCGTCCGCGAAACGCACCTCGCGCCGTCGCAGCTGGTCCTCCCTGTCTTCGTGCGCGATGGGAAAAAGCTTCGTCGACCGGTTGGATCAATGCCCGGTGTGAGCCAGACGTCGGTCGACGAGATGCTTCGCGACGCGGAAGCAGCGGCGAAGGCGAAGGTCGGCGGCATCATCCTCTTCGGCGTGCCCGAGACGAAAGACGCGACCGGCTCGGCGGCGTGGGATGAGAAGGGCGCAGTGCAGATGGGAGTTCGCGCACTCAAGAAAGAGATTCCCGAGCTGGTCGTCATCACGGACGTCTGCATGTGCGAGTACACGGACCATGGCCACTGCGGAGTTCTGAAGAACGGCGAGGTGGACAACGACGCAACGCTCGAGCTGCTGTCTCGTGCTGCGCTCTCGCACGCGCGCGCGGGGGCGGACATCGTTGCGCCCAGCGACATGATGGATGGCCGCGTCGGGGCTATTCGCGCGTCGCTCGACACTGCGGGGTTTATCGACACCTCCATCCTCAGCTACGCGGCGAAGTACGCGTCGGCGTACTACGGTCCATTTCGCGAAGCCGCCGAGTCGGCGCCCCAGACGGGAGACCGCCGCGGCTACCAGATGGATCCCGGCAACGCGCAGGAAGCCATGCGCGAGGTCCTGGCCGATATCGAGGAAGGCGCCGACGCCGTGATGGTGAAGCCGGCCGGCCCGTACCTCGACATCGTCTCGCGGGTGAAGGCCGAGACGGGATATCCGGTTGCCGCCTACCAGGTGAGCGGCGAATACGCGATGATCTGCGCCGCCGCCGAGCGCGGCTGGATAGAAAGGGAGCGCGTGATGATGGAGTCGCTGCTCGGCATCCGCCGCGCCGGAGCGGATTTCATCGTCACCTACTTCGCAACCGAGGCAGCGAAGCAGCTCTGATTCCGCCAACGAAACTTGACGGCTATCCGGGTCGTAGTATAATTAGACGCTTGGCTAATTAACTAACTACTATGAATAATGATGTTTTTCGCGCGCTATCAGACCCCACGCGGCGGGAAATCCTCGAGCTGCTTCGCTCGGGGCCCCGCACCTCCGGGGAGATCGCCGAGAAGTTCAGCACCAGTTGGGCGACCATCTCGCGCCACCTGAGCGTGCTCAAGGACGCCGAGCTTATCCTGGCCGAGCGGAATGGGCAGCACATCGTGTACGAGCTCAACACGACGGTGTTTCAGGACGTAGTCGAGCACCTCATCAAGTGGCTTCGCCCGGGGAGATCAAATGCGTAAATGGATTCCATTGCTCATCATTTTGGCGGCGGTTGGCGCGTCGGTGGTAGTCTATCCAAAGCTTCCCGAGACAATACCGACGCACTGGAACATGGACGGACAGCCTGATGGCTGGAGTCCTCGATCTTTCGGTGCATTCATAACTCCCGTGATTCTGCTCACCATGTGGGGGTTTATACTCGTCATGCCCGCGATCGACCCGCGAGGAGCCAACTACGCCAAGTTCGGCGGCGCGTTCGCTGCCATCATGGACTCGTTGATGCTGTTTCTGCTGGGTATGCACATTCTCCTTCTGCGAGCGGGGCTTGGTCATCCCGTTGCGATGGAGCGGGTAGCTCCATTCGGAATTGGAATTCTCCTGATCGTGATCGGGAATCTGCTTCCGCGCGCGCGGCCGAATTGGTTTGTGGGGATCCGGACTCCGTGGACGCTTTCGAGCGACCGCGTATGGGAAAAAACCCACCGCCTTGGTGGCCGCTTGTTCGTTGTTGCCGGGTTCCTCATTGCCATTGCGGCTTTGTTCTGGGTCCAGTGGGTGCACGTCGTCCTCATTACGTCGATAGTTCTCGCCGCAGGGGCTGTGCTGATCTATTCGTATCTGGAATGGAAACGTGAGCAATCCCCGGCAAGCCACGCCAGCTGAGTCGTTAGTCACGCAGAGCTTGTGCGCGCGACAATCGAACTCATTCATATCAGACTTTGTGCGCGCGACAATCGAACTCATTCTCAAAGGTCGATGAAATCCCTCAGCTTCTTCTTGCTCTCGTCATTTGCCGCGCTTTTGCTCGGCTCGATCCAGGTGATGCCAGCTGGCGCCCAGACGGCTGGCGCTGTCGGCGGTCCACCCCAGGCCGCAACGGCGGCAGCGATCGACACAGTTCCCCCAAGAACCGTGATCGAGACGCCGTTCACGATTCAAAGCGGGACACTGACGCTGCCCGGCACACTTACGCTCCCCGTCAAGAAAAGCCGCCAGATCCCGGTTGCGCTGATCGTTGCCGGCTCCGGACCCACGGACCGGAATGGCAATTCCGCCGGCGCATTGAGGGCGCAGAATAACTCGAATCTCTACGCCATCCTCGCCTGGCAGCTGGCCAACGCCGGCATTGCGTCTGTGCGGTACGACAAGCGAGTGATCGGCGACAATCTCCAGAAGGTGGATCTGCCCTCGACCTCGATCGACGATTTCATCGCCGACGCAATCGCAGCCGCGAGAAAGCTCGTCGCCGACCGGAGGTTCTCGAAGGTCGTCCTGATCGGACACAGCGAGGGCGCGGAGCTTGTTCTTCAAGCGGTGAATCGCGGCGCGCCCGCGGCCGGAATCGTGATGATGGCAGGGGCGGGCAGGCCGATCATGCCGGTACTCCGGGAGCAGATCTCCAAACAGCTACCGCCCGCGGAAATCGTGAAATGGGATTCGGCAGCCGCCCGGTACCTGCGCGGCGAGGATCCGGGAGATGTTCACCCGGGGCTCAAGTCGCTGCTGCAGCCGACGAATCGCAAGTTCATGCAGAGCTGGGTGAAGTACGATCCGGCCGCCGAGATCGCGCGAGTCAAAGTTCCGGTGCTCATCGTTCAGGGCGGACGCGACATTCAAATCAGCGAGGCCGACGCCCGCGCTCTCAAGGCGGCGCAGCCAGCCGCGAAGCTGGTGCTGATTCCAGCCGCCAACCACGTTTTCAGAGCGACCAACACCGATGACCGCATGGCGCAGATGAAGCTTTACGTTGATCCGACGATCCCCGTCGTTCCCGAGCTGACGCCCGCTATCGTCGACTGGATTGGCAAACTGAAATAACCGCTTGGCGAACGCGGTGGTTTGAATGCCTGCTGTGGGAGTACCCGGCCTCTAGCGGGGGCGCGCTCGTGCCCGCGCGGTTAAGTTGTACGCTCCCCCACGAACCACCTGAAATGCGCTATAGGCTGTTCCCCGGCACCGACATCAAGGCGAGCGAGGTCGGCTTCGGCACCTGGACCCTCTCCACCGGCTGGTGGGGCGAGAAGACCGATGACGAAGCGGTCGAGATGCTCCGCGCTGCTCACTCGGAATTCGGCATCAACTTCTTCGACACCGCCGACACCTACGGCAATGGCCGCGGTGAGCGGCAGCTGGCGCGTGCGTTCAGCGGAAAGCGGGGCGACGTGCTGTACTCGACTAAGATCGGCTACGACATCTACGATCCCGCCGCGCAGTCGGCGCGCCGCGGGCATAGCGAGCTGCCGCAGAAGTTCGATCGCGACTACATGCGCTTCGCGCTGGACAAATGCCTCGAGCGTCTCGAGACGGACCACGTCGATGTGCTCCAGCTTCACAACATCAAGATGGAGCACGTGCGCGACCCCGCGATCTGGCAAGCGCTTCGCGAGATGAAGGACGAAGGGCTGATCGGCGTCTGGGGTGCTGCTTTCGGCCCCGCGATAGGGTGGCTGTACGAAGCCGTGGAGCTATGCGAGCGGGAGAGCGACATCGGGACAATCCAAATGATCTGGAACGTGCTCGAGCAGCATCCCGGAACCGCGATGATAGAAGCGGCGAGAGAATTCGCCCCCGAGTGCTGCTTCAACATCCGCGTCACGCACGCGTCGGGGATGCTCGAGGGGAAATACGCCGAAGACACTGTGTTCCCCGCCAACGATCACCGGCGGCACCGTCCACGGTCCTGGCTCACCAATGGCCTCAAGAAGATTCGCACGCTCGACTTTCTGACCACCGAGATGGATCTGGGACAGGCGGCGCTCAAATGGCTGCTCGCCGAACCGCGAGTAGTTACGACGCTGCCCAACATCTACGACCTGGAACAGCTCCGGGAATTCGCCGCGGCGTCGGACAAGCCGGATCTCTCGGCTGCCCAGATGGAGCGGGTCGCCGAGCTGGCAGAACGCAATTTTGGCGTTGACGAAGAGCCGATGAACTACAAAGGCACCATGGAGCGTGTAACCACGTGATAAATCCATGGCACGATCTGCCGGCCGGGATGCATCCACCCGACAACGTGACGGCGGTGATCGAAATTCCACGCGGCAGCAGGAACAAGTACGAGCTGGACAAGGCGACGGGAATGATTCGTCTGGACCGGGTTCTATACTCCGCCGTTCACTATCCTGGCGACTACGGACTCATTCCACGTACGTTGCACGAGGATGGCGACCCGCTGGACATCCTCGTCCGCATCAACGAGCCCACCTTTCCAGGGTGCCAGATCGACTGTCGCCCGCTGGGCGTGCTCAGAATGCGGGACCGGGGTGAGCCCGACGACAAGATCCTCGCGGTGCCGTGCCACGATCCGTATTACCACGAGTATTTCGATATTGCCGATCTCTCTCAGCACTATTTGAAGGAAGTGGAGCATTTCTTCCATATCTACAAGGACCTCGAGGGGAAGCGCGTGGAGATAGTGGGTTGGGAGAAGAGTGAAGTGGCCGCGAAGGTCATCAACGAATCGATCGAGCGCTATCAGGAGAAATTCCATCAGGTGGGTACTTAATTATTCGGCGCTCCGGCCACGCGGCCGGCGGCGGAGGACGATAATGAACAGACAGCGGCGGATACTGGGCTCAATCGCGGTCATCACGGTTCTCGCTTTGCTCGCGTCTGCGTGCAGCAGAAACGACGACAAGGCGGTGAAGGGCCGAACCGGACCGAATGGAGCCGCGCGCGACAGCATCAGCGATCTCGCGCTCAGCGAAGAGGGCCTTGGGCAGATCCTGGTCGGCATGAATCTGGACGACGCGGTCAACATGGGTCTTCTCAACGAGAACCCGACCATGAACACTCGGTGCGACTTCGTATTCCCGGCGGTGGGCGCCGGCATACCCGAGGGAGTGAGCGTGATGGTGGTGAAGGGCAAGATCGCGCGCATCGACGTCGATACCGGATCTGTCACCACCGAGGACGGCGCGAAGATCGGCGACACAGAAGACCGCATAAAGACCATCTACGGCGACGAGGTGAAGGTCGAGCCGCACAAGTTCATCGAGGGCGGTCACTACATGACCGTGCTGGGCGACAGCACCCGCGCCGGAAAAGCGCTCGTCTTCGAGACGGATGGCAAGCGCGTGACGATGTTTCGCGGCGGACGCCTTCCCGAGGTAAAGTGGCTCGAAGGCTGTAGCTAGTGCTGCGGACCCTGTTCGGATTGGACGGCAGGGTCAACCGTCGCGTCTACCTCGTGGCGGGAATCAGTTTGATGCTCCTAAAGTACGCCGTGGATGCGACCGCGATCTATCTCGTCGCGCACGTCGTATGGACGCCCTGGGATTATCTGATCCCGCTCTTCTCGATGAAGTCGGCGAAGGTGGCGGCGATTCCGAGCTGGCTCGGTTTTGCCCTGGTTCTCTGGGCGCTGCCCTTCATCTGGATCGGGGTGACGATGATGATGCGGCGCGCTGTGGACGCAGGCCGCTCTCCCGCCTGGTGCGCAGGGTTCTTCGTGCCGATCCTGAATTATGCGTTGATGCTATGGCTCGCCGCACTCCCATCCGTGCCACCATCGGCGGTGCTCGCAAGCGCAGGCCACCAGGCAGCCGCGGACCGGTATCGAAGCGCGCTCATCGGTCTGTTGGGCGCTACTGCCGTTGCGCTTCTGGCTGTGCTCGTAAGCATCGCTGCGTTCGGCACCTATGGCGTGACTCTCTTCATCGGGACTCCGTTCATCCAGGGAATGGTTGTCGGGTGGGCCTTCAACCGACGAGGAATCAGGAGCTGGGCGGAGACGGCGAGTGTCGTGTGGTTGAGCCTCTTGCTCGTGGCAGGCGCGATTCTGCTGTTCGCGCTGGAAGGAGCGTTGTGCCTGGCGATGGCACTTCCAATGGCGGCGATCCTGGCGCTGATGGGAGGATTGATTGGACGCGCGATCGCCACGCAAGGCGGCCGCGGAGGGCTCGGCTTTGCCGCGACCTTGTTCGTGTTGCCGACCGGAGCCCTGATGGACAAGGTCTCCGCTGTCGCGCCCACATATGAGGTCGTGACGAGCGTCGACGTTGCGGCTCCTCCGGATGTCGTCTGGACACGGGTCGTTCAGTTCGACGAGATCCGGGAGCAGCCTGCATGGTACTTCCGTGCAGGCATCGCGTATCCGATTCGCGCAACGATCGCCGGTAGCGGACAGGGCGCGATTCGGCGATGTGAATTCTCGACCGGCGCTTTCGTCGAGCCGATCACCATCTGGGACGCGCCCAGGCAACTCGCTTTCGATGTGGTCGAGCAGCCTCCGCCCCTTCGCGAGCTCAGCATTTACAGCCAAGTTTACGCGCCACACGTCAACGGCTATTTTCGGTCAACCCGCGGCGAGTTCCGGCTGATACGTTTGGCCGGCGGACACACCCGCCTCGAGGGCCACACCTGGTACAGTGTGGCGATATACCCTCAAGGATATTGGCGCGCGATGAGCGAGCTCCTGCTTCACCGCATTCATCTGCGCGTCCTGGAACAGGTAAAGCGTGAATCAGAAACGGCAGCGAAGGCAGATGCGGTGGCGTCAACGAATTAGAAAAGGAATGAGGGGGTGACGCCAACATTCCTGACCGCGGATTGGCGCTACGTTGCGATGCTCAACTTCGAGGTGGATCCGGGCGTCCTGAGGCCCCACCTTCCGAGGGGAACGAAGCTCGATGACCGGCGCGGCCGTCATTTCGTGAGTCTCGTCGCGTTCCTCTTTCTCGATACACGCGTGCTGGGCGTGCCCGCCCTCTTCCATCAGAACTTCGAGGAAGTGAACCTCCGCTTCTACGTCCGGCGGGTCGGAGAGGAGTCGCGCGCGGGAGTCGTGTTCATTCGCGAAATGGTACCGCTTCCGCTCGTGGCCGAAACGGCGAGGCTCACTTACAACGAGCCATATCGCACTGTCCCGATGGAGCACACCATCGTCGACACCGACGGCGAGCTCCAGAGCGTCGAATACCTGTTCGGCGATTCGCGGGACCGGTGCCGGCTGGCTCTCCACATCGATGGACCCGCGCAGGAATTAAAAACCGGCTCGGATGAGGAGTTTCTCTCCGAGCGTGGGTGGGGATACACGAGACAGCGCAACGGGGGAACGATCGAATATCGCGTCGAACACGCCCGCTGGCGTGTGTGGACCGATGCGCGGTCTGAGCTCGAGGGACCGTTGGGGGAATTCTATGACGAGCCGTTTGCAAGTATAATCTCCGGGGTGCCAGCATCCGCTTTTATCGCGGACGGATCCGCGGTGGCGGTGCACATGCCGGAACGAATCGCCTAACTCATTACCATCACTCCCATGACCACTACTGTTCAGGAAACCGATCTGCGCTATCCGGTCGGGAAGTTCGACTTCGACGCCCCGATCACAGAGGCCGATTATCCGATGCTGATCGCCGCGATCGCGGAGACTCCGGGCTCTCTTCGACGCGCAGTCGCGGGACTCTCACCCGATCAGCTGGCGACGCGATACCGCCCGGGTGGTTGGACGGTGAAGCAGGTGGTCCACCATTTACCTGATAGCCATCTGAACGCCTACACGCGGTTCAAGCTCGCGCTCACTGAAGACGAGCCGACGATCAAGCCGTATGACGAGGCCGCATGGGCCGAGCTTGCTGATTCGAGGAAAGTGCCGATAGAAGTCTCGCTCGACCTGCTCGACGCGCTGCACCTTCGCTGGGTTGCCCTTCTCCGGTCGATGGACCCAGCCGACTTCAACCGTACTTTTCGGCATCCGGAACACGGTCGGGTGCTAACACTGAAGCAGCTGCTTGGACTATACGCGTGGCATGGACGGCATCACGTCGCGCACATCAATTCATTGAAAAAGCGGGAAGGCTGGTGACGCTGCCTCCTGCCGCCCGCTAGTCGCTGAACGCCGCGCGCTGCGGACGTCGGGACAGTGATATGAGCGGCACCGCGCTTGCCTTATCTCATTGGACAACTCGAGGACGGTGCGGGTGAGACGCAAAAGCAATTCGCGGCGGACGACCTGGCTCCTGGTCGGGGCCGGCGCCGCGATGGTGGCGGGGAGACTCATGGAGCGTGGACTGGACAGCGGCTGGCGCGCCTGGAAAGACGAAGAGCCTCCCCGATTCAACAAAGGCGATAGTTGGTCACAGGCGCTGGCGTGGGCGGCGCTTTCCGCGGCAGCGGTAGCGACCGCCGAGCTCGTAGCTCGGCGCGGCGCACAATTGGGCCTCCGGCAGTTGAGCGGCAAGCGCGCCCCTGTGGGCCTGTGATTCATTCCCCGGGATTCCTCAAAATCGTCGACGACGCGAAGTCACGCGTCCGCGAGGTCAACGTGGATGAAGCGCGTCGCAAGCTCGAGAGTGGGAAGGCGAAGCTCATCGACGTGCGCGAGGACAATGAGTGGGAGGCGGAACACGCCCGCGGCGCCGAGCACATGGGGAGGGGCGTGATCGAGCGCGACATAGAGCAGCGCATTCCCGACAGGAACGCCGAGCTCATTCTGTATTGCGGCGGCGGTTTCCGTTCCGCGTTGGCGACGGACAATCTGCAGAAAATGGGATACACCAACGTCTATTCCATGACGGGCGGTTGGCGCGCGTGGCAGGCGGCGGGCGCGCCGGTCGAGCGCGGAAAATGATCCCTGGTTGAACCGCCCCGGTTGCGCCGGGGCCATTACCCACTCCTGCAAAGTACTTGACAGAATAAAGTAAAAGCCTAATTTGAAGCCACTACCCTCGCGGATAGTGGATTGTGTTACGTCTCTCGTTGATCGCCATCGCGTTAGCCTTGGACACCGGAGAACGCTGATGCTGAAGATGCTCGTGATGCTCGCGTCGATCGCAAACTGCGCTGGCGGTATCGTGCTGATTGCTACCTGGGCAACGATGTGGCAGCGAGTTCCGATCATCGTGCTGTTCATCGGCGCATCGCTCCTCATCCAGGGCGCGTACACGATTCTCTACCTGCGGGGCGATCTGGATCGCTGGAGAGACCTCGCCAAGGGCGCGCTATTCGCGGGCGAAGCGCTCGCCGGATGTGTCGGCGCAGGTGGGCTGGTTGAGGGCATCATCCACAATATCAATAACGCCGACATGGAGATGGCGCCGGTGCTCGCCGGCGTTTTGATGCTTGGTCAGGCCCTGCTGGCGCTACTGTATCTGCTCGCCAACGACCGGCTCCTTCCGCGCACCAACTGACGCCGACGCTGAGCGCTACGGCCTCAGCTCGCCATGGTCGACGGGCTCTCGGCCTCGACGCATGAACAGGAACTCGTAAAGAAGCGACGCTACGAGCGCGCCGGTGATCGGGGCGAACCAATACAACAACTGGGCCTCATAGACGCCGCTCGCCACTGCCGGCCCGAACGACCGCGCGGGATTCATCGACGCCCCGGTGAGCGGACCGATAACCAGTATGTCGGCCGCGACGACGAACCCGATCGCGAGACCGCCAATCTTGGGACCATTCAGATCGACTGCCGTTCCAAAGACCACGAAGGCTAGGAAGAACGTCGCGATCGCTTCGAGGAGAAATGCCTGGCCGCCCGTGATGTCGAGGGCGATCGCCTGCCCGCCGCCGCGCGTGGCGACGAATACTGCTTCGGGAAAAGTCGCTTTGAGCGCGTAAGCCGCCGTAATCGCGCCAAGGATCTGTGCGACGATGTACATCGCGGCCATCATCGCCTCGATTCGCCTGGTGGCGAGTATGCCGAGCGTGATCGCCGGATTGAAGTGCCCCGAGATGCGCATCAGCGCGCTCACCATGACGGCCAGAATGAGTCCGTGCGCGAGTGCGACCTCGACCAGGCCGGCCGGACTCTGCGACATGCGCGCGGTCATGATCGCGCCGCTCCCAACGAAAACGAGAGCGAAAGTACCGATGAATTCAGCTGCGAAGTGGCGCCACGCGTCCCGCATTTGCTGCCCCCGGGTTCGGCAAGATTGATGGGGCCGCGGCGCGTTAGATCGCTAGATCACCCGGCGCAATACCAGCGCGGCATTTATTCCGCCGAAGCCGAAGGAGTTCGTGAGCATATGCTCCACGCGTTCCTTCCGCCCGGTTCCAGGCAGAAAGTTAAGATCGCAGGCCTTGTCCGCAACCTGCAGGTTGACGGTCGGCGGCAGCCATTCGCGCTCGATCGCCAGCGCGCATATCGCAGTCTCGATCGCCCCCGACGCGCCGAGTGCGTGGCCGTAGTAGCCCTTTGTCCCACTCATCGGAATTCTGTACGCCTGATCGCCCAGGACCTGCTTGATCGCCATCGTCTCGGTCGTGTCGTTGAGCGGAGTCGAGCTTCCATGGGTGTTGACGTAGCCAATCTCGCCGGCGGACACGTTGGCGTCATCGAGCGCCAGGCGCATCGATCGCGCTGCCTGCGAACCGTCGGGACGCGGAGCCGTCATGTGATGCGCATCGTTCGTCGTGCCGTAGCCGGCGACCTCGGCGTAGATCTTGGCGCCCCGTGAGTTCGCCCTGTCGTACTCCTCGAGAATCAGGACCGCCGCGCCCTCGCCCATCACGAATCCATCGCGATCCTTGTCGAATGGACGCGAGGCCATCTCAGGCTCCTCGTTGCGCGTCGACATCGCGCGGATGAGCGCGAACGCTCCAAAGCAGAGCGGGGCGAGGGGAGCCTCGGCGCCGCCCGCGATCATCACATCGGCGTAGCCGTCGCGTATCTGCCTGAAAGCGTCGCCGATCGCCATCGTTCCCGATGCGCAGCTCATGGCATTGGTCGAGTTCGGCCCCATGACACCGAGCTCGATTGCAATGTTGCAGCTCGCCGCGCCGCCGAAGACCGCGAGCGCGAGTGTCGCGTCCACCGCGCGCAGTCCCTGCGTGAGATAGACCGCGAGCTGGCCCTCCGCGTAGCTGATCCCACCCAGAGCCGTACCCATGTTGGCTCCGACGCGCTCCCGGTCTTCCTTCGCGAGGTCGAGATTCGCGTCGGCGAGCGCCATCTGCGCGCCGACCACGGAGAACTGCGCGAACCTGTCGAGGCGCTTGGTGCTCCTGCGGTCGAGGTGGTCGCCCGGAACGAAGTCGTTGACTTCCGCCGCGTTGTGGCTGCGGAATTCCGAAGGATCGAAGCGGGTCAGCGACCGGACGGCCGACCGCTGCTGCTCGAGTCCCGACCAGAAGGGATCCAGCGTGGTTCCGATCGGAGTGATTGGGCCGATACCGGTTATTACAACTCTGCGTCGCTTCACCTGTCTCCTCGATTCACAATAAATCCAATACTGATTGTTCGTCGCTTTTATTCGCCGCGCGCTCGGCGACGTCTGCCAGCCCCGCCAAAGTGCGGGATGCGATACCGTGCACGAATACCGGCCCTATCACATACATCGCGGCCCACATTCCGACTACCGGGACGCGCGGCCCATCCCATACGTGCAGGATTCGTACGTGCGTTCCGCCAGACGCAGGGGTGAATGTCCATTCGACGTCCATCCCTTTTGTAATACCCCCGATGTGCCGAAAACGGATCGACGGGAGTGACGCGTTCACCGACATCTCCGATAGCCACCATGTGGGCCAATTGGCCCGCAGCGGTCCCTTCGCAGTATCGGTGATGTGAAAGGGGCGATAGGCGGACATCTCCACCAGTCCGCCACCGTCGGCGCATCGCTTCCGGAATCGCACGTATCGGTAGTGGGATAGATGTGCCGGCCAGTTTTCCACGTTACTCGCTAATTCAAACATCGTTCCCACAGGGGCGCGAACGAGTCGCTCGTCGATTGTTTCCATCGGGCGTCCGAGCGGCATCGGTCCGAGATCGAGGGGACTCGCGAGATCTCTGGTCATCGATGCACTGGCGCCCAGCTCGTCGTCACTCGAAATGCACGGCGGCGATGAGCCACCGGCCTCCGCGCAATCGCCTCATACACTGTATCCGCTAGCTCCTCGGGCGTGAAACCCCGCATCACGGAGACGACACCGTCGTGGCGGCTAACGGCATGAAATCGAAGGGGAAAAGACAGGAGCCAGAGGCCCGCGGCCGCGATCCAGCTGCGTCTGATATCGCTCACAACCACGCGCACTCGCGCGACCCGATCCATCTCGCGCAGGAGCTCAGCCGCCTCTCTGCCGGCGAAGTGATGCAGCACCTGCGAGCACATCACGATGTCGATGCTCTTTTCCCCGAACGGGAGCCGCAGCGCGTCGGCGCATACCGAAAAATCGACCGATGATCGACTCGCGGAGGCGAGCTCGAGCGCCGAATCGAGTCCGATTGTGGTCAGGTCGACGCCGGCCCGGCGCGCTTCCTCTCTAGCGCGGCAGGGAATGTCGCCGAGTCCGGTGCCGACATCGAGCAGCGTCGCGTCGCGCGGCACCTCTTTCAAAGCTTCCCTCACTTCGTCCAGAGCCGCGCTCGTTCCGCCGAACAGAGCGTTGGCGCGCGCCACGTCGGCAAGGGAGCGCGTCACTAACTTCGGATCGACATTCGGCGAGTCGAGTATCTCGACGCCTCTCACCCGTGGCGGCGTCAGTATGCCACGCACCGTGCCTAATGCTCCAGCTGTGCGTAACCGCCGCGGTAGTATAACAGCGGCGTCCCACTCTCGACGCGCGTCGCTTCAACTTCGCCGAGGATGACCGTGTGGTCGCCCGCATCGTGCAGCGCGAAACGCCGGCACTCGATTACGCCGAGCACGTCGTCGAGAATCGCGTACCCATTCGACGACCTGGTGAAGCCGACCCCCTCGAACCTGTCGATGTCAATGATCGCAAATCGGCGGGCGATCTGCTCCTGTTTGGCGGACAGAATGTTGACGGCAAATCCCGGCGCTCCCGTGAGCGCCTGGTACGCCGAGGCGTTCTTCTCGATGCAGACGAGGACGAGCGGCGGCTCCAGGCTCACCGAGCAGAATGCGCTCACTGTCATTCCCTGGTCGGCCCCGTCCGCGTCCTTCGTCGTCACGACCGTCACTCCTGAGGGAAATCTGCCGAGTACCGCCCGAAATTCGTCTGGATTGACGTTCAATTTCTGAATGCCGGAGAAATGAAGAGATTGAAAAGAAAGCGCGGCCTGAGAACGAGGCTGGTGGGAATGAAGTCTCCCGCCACGCCAACCAGAAGGTCTGCCATGTCCTTGCGCCGTGAAAGAACCTTGGCCGCGTTGTTGAGGAAATATGGGTAGGCGATGGCCATACCAACGATTCGCTCCAGCTTCCATTTGCCGCCGAACTCCCGCTTGCGCGCCCGATCGTATTCTGGAAGAATCCGGCTTTCGTCCTTTGCGTTGCCCCTCAGCGCTTCGACCAGGTAGGGGGCGAGCAGCTCTCCGCCCCGAAGCGCGGCGTAAATGCCCTCGCCGGTGAACGGATCGAAGAAATCCGCGGCGTCGCCTACGAGCGCCGCTCCCGGAGACCAGGCGCGGCGCGAAGAAGTCGCGAACGGACCCGTCGCGCGAACCGGCGTGATTCGCTCCGCGCCGACGAACCGTTCGGCCAGGTGGGGCCGAGACAGGATCCAGCGCTCGAGGAATTCGGCCTTGTCCTCGCCAATCTCTTTCGCGCGTGACATAGGTACGACGACCGCGACGTTCATTTTCCCGTCGCCGACGTCGACGATGCCGAAGTAGCCGTCGTAATCCACGTGCATCTCGCCCATGTCGGTGACGCCCTGCACGTTCCGGTAGTGGGCGACGAGGGCGATGCGCCGCGGCCAAATGCGACTGGTTCTCACCAGCCCGAGGCGGCGTCCGACGACTGAGCGCAGTCCATCGGCGCCGACGACGTAACGCGCCCGGATCGTCCGCGTCTGCCCATCCGGCCCGAGCACGCTTACTCCGCTCACGCGCGCCGAGCCGTTCCTCTCGAGATCCGTGACGCGCATCGATTCCTCGACACGCGCCCCAGCGGCGCGCGCTCCGCGGAGGACGATGTCGTCGAGAATCGTCCTCTGGATGGCGAGGCCCTTGTCGCGGAACCCGTGGAAACCATGATTGGCCGCGAACTCTCCGTTCGCGACGTGGCCGTTGGGAGCGCGGACTTTCATCCCGGCTAGGTGGCCCGGATTGGTGGCCTCGATCTCGTCCAGGACGCACATATCCGAGAGGACCCTCGACGCCTGCGGACTCAGATACTCAGCGCAGATTTTGTCGCGAGGAAACTTCGCCCGGTCGAGGACCAGAACATCGACTTCTTCGCGCGCCAGCGCCCACGCGGTAGCGGCACCGGCGGGTCCACCACCGACTACGATGACTTCCGCGTCGAGTTGTTCGCCCACTATCCGATCGCGCGCGCGACGCGCTGGAACAATCCCATGTATTGCCAGTGTGGGCGGGGCAGGTGAAGCACTGATGCCGCGCGCGTGAGGTAAGGAAGAACCATCGATCTGGAGTCGGCCGAGAACATGAATCGCGGATGATCCGCGGCGAACTGCTTGAGCCGCGCGACAGTAGTGGCGAACTTGAGCTCGCTCGAAAAGTAAAACGCCGGATCGAGCAGCGTGCTGTTGGCCGGGACTACGCCCTCCGCGATCGCGATGCGGTGCAGCGTCGTTCCTGGATAGATGCGGAGTCCCACCGTGAGATAGACGGCGTCGCCCCTCACCAGCCGCCACTTCGCGAAGGTGAGTGTCTCCTCGAGGGTCAGGCGCGTCTCCCCTGGTCCGCCGACCAGAAAGATCCATAGTGTCTTTATGCCCTGCTTCTCGACTCGCTCGGCAACTTCGCGCACCTTCGCCGCGTTGAATCCCTTCTCGAGTTTTTCGAGCACGGAATCGCTGGCGCTTTCGGCACTTATCCCGAGCGAGCGGAAGCCCGCGGTTTTCATCGCGCCCAGCAGCTCTGACGATGCGGTGGCCGGGGTAAAGTTCGTGGTGTCGAGCTGAACGCCCAGTTTGCGGCGTGTGATCGCTTCGCAGACCTGCAGCGCGTGGCCGGGTGGGGAATTAAAGGTGGAGTCGACGAAATCGAAGTGACGGATGCCGGCTTTCGACTTCAGCTCCTCGATCTCGTCCGCGACGAGCTCCGGAAGGCGCATGCGGTATCCCCAGCCCTCGACGTTCCGGTAAGTGCAGTAGACGCACTTGTACACGCACCCGCGCTTCGTCTGGATCGGAATGGTCGCGCCGTGCCGCTGGTAGCGCGCGAGATCTATCCAGCGATGGAGCGCGGGCCGGGGAAGTGAATCGAGATCCGCGTCTTCGCCAGGAGGAGTGAATACGACAGTTCCGTTCCGGTCGCGGACGAGTCCGGGGAGATTCTCGACCGGCGCGCCAGAGCACAGTGCATCGACGAGCGCAACGCTTGCCCTCTCGCCGTCACCGGCGACGGCATAGTCGACGCCAAGGTCTCGAAACAGCGCTTCCGGCGCTACTCCAAATGCGGCGCCGCCCGCGATGACTTTCGCTGCTGGCGCGGCCTCGCGAAGCGCGCGCAGGACGTCGCGCGCTTCCGGAGTGTAATGTCGAAGAGCGATCGCATCGCTGTTGTCGATGTTGCGGACGGAGACGCCGATGATGTCGGGCTGGAACTCACCTGCTGTGCGCCTGGCGACGGCTACCGGGTTCTTTGCGAAGCAGAGGTCGAGGAATCGCACCCGATGCCCGGCGGTGTCGAGCGCGGAGGCGACGCACGCCATTCCGTTGGGCACCACGGGGTACGGCTGCCGCTCGCGATTGGTGCTTACGAGCAGCACTCGCGCTCCGTCGTCGGTAGCCAAACCCGTATTCGATATCATCAGTACACCGCGCGAGTAGTCGCGCTGCTCAAGACAGAAGTAAAGCTACAAGTGCGCCCACGCCGGAGCAGACCGCGTTGACCGCATCGTTGTCAAATCCCGCGAGACCGCCTGCGTGACTGGTCATAGTGCCGCAACTATGCACAACTCGCTCCGTGGACTTCGCGCAGAGTTCGCACCAGCGCCGCGCCTGCACTGTTGCCCCCAGCACGGAGTCTGCCAGGGCGCCTGCCACTCCGGCCAGTGCTACGGCGGCGAATGGAATCGGCCAGCTGGCGAGCGCCGCCGCGGCGGCGATGAACAGAGCGCCGCCAACGCCTGCCGCCGTCCCAACCAGTGTGATGCCCCCCGAGGTCCCAGGTGCAACCCTGCTCCCCGAGACGATAGATATTGGCTCACCCCCCGCGAGAGTCCCAACTTCTGTTGCCCAGGTATCCGCGGCAGATGCGGCGAGCGCGCCTGCCCCAATTGCGTACCAAAGGGGCGATGGAGCGAGCAGAGATCCAAACGCTGCGGCCGCGTACAAGCCGCCATTGGCGAGCACCTGAGTGGCGTCTCGCTCGTCGCCCTTCTCTACGACCGGGCCGACCCGCTCGGCTTTCTGCCGCTCACCAAGCCTCGATAGAGCGCTCGCGGAGACGAACATCGCTAGGAGAAGCGCGCCCCAGCTCCATCCGGCGGCGAGACAGATCGTCCCAACCACTGCGCCCGCGATCGCTCCGCTCGTCGCCAGCGTGCGCGCGCGACGCGCCGCGACCGCAACGACCACCGAGAGGACGGCGCCAATCACAGTGCGAGCGAGCAATTCAGTCAGCTGTGATGACCAGGTACTTGATTTCCAGCGAGCGGCGACTTCACGGTCTCCTGCTTGAAGGCGATTCGAGCGACGGTTAGCTTGCGCTCTCCGCCAATCAACTAAATGCCCGGCACTGTAAATCCCATAGTCCCGCTCAGTCTGCTCGAAGCAGTGCGCACTCTCGACATCCCTGAAGGAGACGATGTCGAGGTCGAATATGTGCAGGAGCATCGCAACAAGCGACTGGGATTGAGCGATACGGTGATCGCGCAGATCCGGCGCTACAAGGAGGCGCTGAAGCGGAACCAGCCGATCGCGATTGACGAGGCGGCCGGCATCGCCCGCTTGATCGGACGCAGACCCGACGCCGAGGGGATCTTCACCCGCGCCGGCACCATCGTCGCCAATCGGATGTACGAGATGATCTCCGCCACCAGGCGGCAGATCATCCATCTGCTCCCCGGGTTTCTCGCGCGACCGCTCGCGTTCCGCCAGCTGAAGAAGGCGGGAAACAAGTACCTCGGGGCTTCGGTGCGGCGTGTCGGCTCATCGATCGTCGTCGGAATAAAGGAATCAGTCACATTCGGCACCGGGCCGAAGGGAACCGGATGCCTTTACTACGAGTCGGCGCTCCGGGAAATGCTGAGGCTGCTCGTGAACGGCGGTGGGATGATCGATCACGTGCATTGCCGCGAGCGGGGAGAAGACATCTGCGAATGGCGCGCGGAATGGCGCGCGGTGAAGACCAGTCAGTAGACGCCAGCGGTGCTGAAGCCTGAATCTCTGCCCGCCATGCAGTCCGCGCTCGACAGAGCCGGACTCGACGGCTGGCTCCTTTACGATTTCCACGGCCTGAATCCCGTGGCGGTGGGCATGCTCGAGCTGCCCGGGATGACCACGCGCAGATTCTTCGTCTACATCCCTCGCCAGGGAGCGCCGGTCGCGATCACGCACGCGATCGAGCAGGGTCCGTGGTCCGACTGGCCGACGAAATGGCGCAAGGAGAAGTACAGCAGCTGGCGCCTGCTGGAATCGCTGCTCGCCGAATTGCTCAAGGGAAAGCGGGTGGCGATGGAGTACTCGCCCGGCGATGCGGTTCCGTATCTCGACCGCGTTCCAGCAGGGGTGCTCGAGATGGTTCGGAACGCCGGCGCGACTGTCGTAACATCCGCCGATCTCGTCTCCACGTTCTACGCGATATGGAGCGATAAGCAGCGCGCGTCACATGAGCGAGCCGCCCGCGCCGTGGCGACGATCGGCGAGCAAGCGATTCGCCTTGCTGGAAGCCGCGCCGATAGCGCGTCTCCGCTGACCGAATACGCGCTTCAAAGCTGGATAAAGGAGAAATTCGAGGCAGGAGGACTGGAGACCGATCACGGACCCATAGTCGCGATCGGTCCGAACGCGGCAAATCCTCACTATGAGCCAACGGTCGAGAAGTCGGCCACGATCAATCGCGGCGACATTCTTCTGGTGGACCTGTGGGCGCGCGAAAAGGACGGAGTGTTCGCCGATCAAACGTGGATGGGGTCACTCGGTCCTCCGAGCGATCGCGACAAGACCATCTGGCTGGCGGTGCGGGACGGGCGGGATGCAGCGATCTCACTGCTCAGGCAAAGAATCGGGGCGCACACACCCGTGCGTGGCGGCGAGGTTGACGATGCCGCTCGCGATGTGATCACGAAGCGCGGTTTTGGGGAATTCTTCATCCATCGTACCGGGCATTCGATTGATCCGCGTGATCTACACGGCTCCGGCCCGCACATCGACAACCTGGAAACGCGCGAAGAGCGGACTCTCATCCCGGGCGTGGGCTTCTCGATCGAGCCGGGCATCTACCTCGCCGGCGATGTCGGAATGCGCAGCGAGGTCAACGGGTTCATCGGCGCGGACGGCCTTCTCATCACGCCATCCGACTATCAGAAGGATCTACTGATCGTCTAGCGGCCGATAATGTCCCACACTGCTGGGTCCTCGAGTCCGAGTCGCCACAGAGCAAACGTGGTCACGCCCAGCTCCCTCGCCTCGCGCACGAGGGTCTCGAGGAGCACATGGTCGCTCACCCAGATCTCCCAGCCTTCGGGCGAGAGCGCGTGGAGCATCGCCGACGCATGGTCGCGGGTGAGCGGAGTGTTGGTCGTCGTCGCAAGTCGTCGCGCGTCGTCGTAGCTGATGACTTCCGTTGCCGCGCTTCGGCGCCACCTGTAGCCGTAGAGCGGAAATGCGGCGACGATCCTCGCCGCTCCGACTTCGGCCACACGCGTGCCGAGGTTGCGGTTGACCCAGTCCACAGCCGCGACAGGGCCAGGCGGAGAGGTGGCCCAGTGCTGGTCGTAGAGCACGGGCATGATGAGATCCGCGGACTGCAGGAGAAGCGCGGCTGGATAGGCGGCAGTGTCCCCCGCCGGAACCGCGATGACGATCATGGAGACGCCGTGCGCGCGCGCGGAGTCGGCCACCGCCTTCGTGACGGTGAGCAGCTGGTCCAGATCGCGGGGCGTCATCCCTTCGAAGTCGATCACGACTCCGTGATATCCGCCCGAGTCGATCAGCGAAGCAATTGCCCCCGCGGTCAGCGCCGACACCTGCGCATCTTCGCCGAGTCCGCGGATTACTTCGGGATGGAAGCGACCGCCGACGTAGGTGGTGATGAGCGCCATCGCGCGCGGCGCGACGACCGGGTGCTTCCCGATGCTGTCGGGATACAGCTGGACGGGGCGAAAACTGGCAGTGTCGAGCGCGATCCAGCCGGTGATGACTCGCGCGAGACTCGGCCCATGCGCCTCGACGGATGCATCGCTATTCGGGTCCCAGGGTCCGGTAAAACCCCAATACGCCGGCGGCACGCGCGGCTGCGAGGGAAGATGCGCGCAGGCAGCGAGGAGCACGCACGCGGCAACGCGCGCGAAGCTCCTTGTGTCCGAGCGGTCGACGGCGCAAACTCCGGCCCCATGAAACATCTCTCAACCTACTTTGCACTTGTCGCGCTCGCACCGGCAGTGCTCGCAGCCCAGGGGTCCGCAGATCTGGTTCTCACCAACGGAACTATCTATACGGTCGACAACGCGCGTCCGCGCGCGTCCGCTCTCGCCGTTCACGGCGGGCGTATCCTCTTCGTCGGGTCCGACGCCGAGGCGAAGCTCCTCGCCGGTCCGTCCGCCTTGGTCATTGACCTGCACGGAGCCACCGTCGTTCCGGGAATCGTGGACGCCCACGCCCACCTGCTCGGCCTCGGCAACATGCTGCAGCGCGCGAATGTCGCCGGGTCGACGTCGTACGACGAAGTGATCAGTCGCGTCAAGGCGTGGGCAAAAGATGCCAAGCCGGGCGCATGGATCCAGGGCAGGGGCTGGGACCAGAACCTTTGGCCCACCAGGGAATTTCCGACGCAAGAGAAGCTTACGCGCGCGTTCCCGAATAATCCGGTCGTGCTCACGCGCATCGACGGTCACGCTCTGCTCGCGAACGCGAAAGCAATGGAGCTCGCGCACGTCACGGCGGCGACCGTCGATCCCTCGGGCGGGCGGATCGTGAGACTTCCCTCCGGCGAACCGTCTGGTGTCTTCGTCGACAATGCGAACAGCCTCATCGGCCGCGCGATTCCCGCTCCCACCCGCGCCGACACCCGTAAGGCGATTCTCGCGGCGATCTTGGAGGCAAACCGCCTGGGTCTGACGGGAGTTCACGATGCGGGAGAAGATGCCGAGACGATCGGGATCTTCGAGGAGCTGGCGAAGGCGGGAAACTACAACCTGCGCAACTACGTGATGCTGAGCGACCCGGGCGAGCCCGGGTCGGCGGCGGCACTTGGAAATCCGTATATCCAGCGCGGCCCGCAGAGCGCGCTCTACGACGGACACCTCTGGATTCGCGCGATCAAGCTCTACGCCGACGGCGCCCTTGGCTCGCGTGGTGCGGCTTTGCTCGCGCCCTACAGCGACGAGCCATCCAACTCCGGATTGCTGGTCTCCAGGCCCGAGCACATCGAAGCGTGGGCGGAGACGGCGCTCCGCAGCGGATTCCAGGTGAACGTGCACGCGATCGGAGATCGCGGTAATCGAATCGTGCTCGACGCCTTCGACTCGGCGCTGAAGAAAGTTCCGAAAGCCGACCACCGCTTTCGCATCGAGCACGCGCAGATTCTGAGCCCGGAAGACATCCCGCGCTTCGCCAGGCTCGGCGTGATCCCTTCGATGCAGGCGACGCACCAGACGAGCGACATGCGTTGGGCGGAGACCCGCGTGGGGCCGCAGCGAATTCGTGGGGCGTATGCGTGGAGATCACTGCTCAACACCGGCGTCGTGATTCCGAATGGGACCGACTTTCCAGTCGAGGACGTAAATCCCCTTCTCACCTTTCACGCCGCCGTGACCCGGCAGGATCCGTCCAACTTGCCGGCCGGTGGTTGGTATCCCGAGCAGAAGATGACGCGCGAAGAAGCTCTTCAGTCCATGACAATCTGGCCCGCTTACGCCGGGTTCCAGGAATCCGTCCTGGGCTCGCTCACGCCCGGCAAATATGCCGATTTCGTCATCCTGGACCGCGACATCATGCATGTTCCAGACACCGAAATCCTGGGGACTCGAGTAATTTCCACCTGGATCGGAGGAAAGCGCGTGTACGAGGCGAAGTAAGCGACGGAGTGATGATGGATGGAGCCCACGCGGCCTTCGACGGCACATCGCTTGCCCTTCATCAAGCGAACCTTCCCTTCGATCGATTGCAGTTTCACCACGAGAACTTTCACCTCGGCTCGACCTAAATGCTCCGCCGGTTTTTCGGCTTTTTAATAGTTTGCGCTGTCGTCCTCGCGTGCTCGCACGACGATACCGCGTCAGCGCATAGCCGAAACGGCACGCGCGCTCCTGGCGACGGCGTTGCTCCGCGGCCCGCGGTCATCGCGCCTGCCGCTGAACCGTACAAGATCGTATCCGTTGCGGGCGGCGGCACGATCACGGGGACAGTCGACTTCGAGGGAACGCCTCCGGTAGCCGAGGTCGTCCGCCCGTCGACCGATCAGAAGGTGTGCGGCAACTCGGTAGTGCAGAAGACCATCACTCTATCCGGGACACGCGTCGGCGGAGCGGTCGTCTGGCTGACCGACATCCGGAGCGGGAAGGGTTTTGCGCTCGAGCGCCGTTTTGACCTGACCAACGACGGTTGCACGCTCGACCCGTTCGTGCAGGTGATCTCGACCAACAGCACGCTGAACGTCGGCAACGATGACAGGACGCTGCATACCAACCGCTTCATCAATGTCGGTACCGGCGAGATCGCGGCCGTGGCGCCGTTCAACGACGATGGAGAGGTAGTACCTGTCGATCGGTTCAAGGAGGCCGCCGAGATCGAGGTCGTCTGCGAGGAGCATCCGTGGACTCACGCCTGGATCGCGGTGCTCGATCATCCCTACTACGCACAGACAGCCGCAAATGGGACGTTCAGCATCGAAGGCATTCCGCCCGGCAGATACCGCATTCGCGCCTGGCACCCGAGCCTCGGATACATGGATGACAGTGTGACCGTCGCGGCGGGTCTGCAAGCGAACGTCGCCTTCCGGATCCGACGGGCCACGCCGGCCATACCCACTCCCGCGCGGGCCGAGAGCGCGCGCACCGCTTCGAGCACTCCCGGCGTTCCGATTCTTCCGACGGCGTCCAGCACTCCCGCTTCGACTGGCGCCCCCACCACGACGGGCCCGCCTCCGCCCCGGCAGCGCGAGTAGCCGGTCTACGCTTTGTTTTTGGTTTTACCCGACTAGAGCATCCCCAGGCCTGAACTGGCCCCGGTAAAGACGAGAGTAGACTCCGTCGAACGCAAGAAGATCCTGATGGCTCCCCTCCTCGACGATCAGGCCGTGATCGATCACCACGAGCCTGTCGGCGCGCAGCACCGTGCTCAGGCGGTGTGCGATGATGAGCGTCGAGCGTTGGCGGAGCAGATCCTCCATCGCCTCCTCGACCAGTCTCTCACTCTCGGTGTCCAGACTCGATGTCGCTTCGTCGAGGATCACGAGCGCCGGATTCTTCAGAAATACTCTCGCGATCGCGATTCGCTGGCGTTGACCGCCCGACAGCTTGACGCCGCGCTCGCCCACTCGCGTGTCGAATCCATCCGGCAGGCGCTCGATGAACTCGACCGCGTGCGCCGCCTTCGCCGCGGCATGAATCGATTCCTCACTCGGGCGGGAGCCATCCGCGCCGATGGCCGCGTAGGCGATGTTCTCGCGGATGGTTCCGCTGAAGAGGGTCGGTTCCTGCGGCACGATCCCGATCGCGCCGCGGAGCTCTGACAGCGAGATATCGCGGATGTCGATTCCATCGAACGTGATCCGGCCCGACGCAACGTCCCAGAATCGCGGCAGCAACGACGCGACCGTCGTCTTGCCCGCGCCGCTCGGGCCAACCAGCGCGACCACCTCGCCCGCAGCAATCCTGAGCGAGACGCCCTGCAGCACCTCCGGCAGCGCCGGATTGTAGTTGAACGTGACGTTGTCCACCACGATCTCGCCGCGCAACGGACGGGGAAGCCTGAGCGGCCTCGCCGGATCCTTCACCGAAGACACCGTCTCGAGCAGGTCGAACACTCGCCGTGCGGCGCCAACGGCCTCCTGATACGCGCCGAAGAGTGATGCCAGCGAGCCAATCGCTCCCGCCACATAGAGCGCATAAAGGAGAAAGGACACGAGAGCGCCGGCCGTGAGATTCCCAGCCAGCACCTGGCGCCCGCCCTGCCACAGCACAGCGACCACGCCGCCGAATCCGCAGAACGTGAGTATTCCAAAAAACGTTCCGCGGATCTTCGCGCGGCGGATCGCCGCATCGATCACGTCAGAGAGATGCGCGCCGTATCTGCGCACTTCCTCGGCTTCCGCCGTGTAGCTCTGGACAGTCCGGATCTGGGAGAACGCTTCGTCCGCGGTACCCGTTGCCTCGGCGATCCGGTCCTGCACGCCCGTGCTCGCTTTTCGCAGGGCGCGTCCAAAAACCACGGCCGCTCCGACGACGAGTGGAACGACGGCCAGTGTCGTTTCCGTGAGGCGGCTGTCCGTGATGATCAGCAGGATGATCCCACCGATCAGGAAGAGCGTCTGCCGCGCGAACTCCGAGAGATTGTAGCTGAGAACGGTTTGCAGCACCGTCGTGTCGGCCGAGAGACGGCTGGTGAGCTCGCCCGTTCTCCGCTCCGTGAAAAATCCGGGTGACAGCCGGACGAGATGCGCGAAGAGATCTTCGCGGAGCTGCGCGATCACCAGCTCCGATGTTGACGTCAGGAAATAGACCTGGACGAAGTTGAGCACCGCCTGAATCGCGAACAGACCGAGCAGTCCGAGCGCGATCTTGTTCAGAAGTGCGGCGTCCGTGTCGATGAAGGCCGCGTCCAGCAGGCGGCGCACGATCTGAGGGAATGCCAGCGCGATGCTGGCGCTCGCGACGAGACACACGAACGCGACCGTCAATCGCCACAAGTACGGGCGAATCCTGGGCAGCAGTCGTCCGAGCGGGCGAGGCGATGTAACCGGCGGCTGCTCGCGCGGTGTTGGGCGCTGCGCCGAAACCGCGAAAGGAGTAGGAGCCGTCATGTCCCCAGCACTTTGCGGTCGATTACCATCGCCAGAAAGAGGAGCGCGAGGTACAGCAGCGAATACTTGTAAACCCACCACGCCGGCTTAGTCCAATCGGCGCTCCTGCTGACGCGTATGACTCCCGCCAGAAGAACGGCGCCGAGCACGAGGGCGGAGATGAAATAGATGATGCCGAACGCGCCGAACGCGAATGGCAGCAGGGTCAGCGCGATGAGAATGACGTTGTACCAGAGCATTTGGCGCATCGTCTCGCGCTCGCCCCACACGAGTGGCGCCATCGGGATTCCCGCCCGCCCGTAGTCTTTCTGCTTGAGCAGTGCCAGCGCCCAGAAGTGCGGCGGCGTCCAGTAGAAGATGATGAGAAAGAGATAAACGGCGGTCAGGTCGATCGTGCCCGTCATCGAGGCCCAACCAACGAGCGGAGGAAAGGCTCCGGCGGCACCGCCAATCACGATGTTCTGCGGCGTCGTTCGCTTGAGCCAGCCGGTATAGACGAAGATGTAGAAGTAGAAGCCGCCGAGCGCGAGCAGCGCCGTGAGCACGTTCGTGAACCGGGCGAGAAGAAACGTCGCGGCAGTGGCGAGAGCAACTCCGAACGCGAGCACCGACTTCGGACCCATGCGCCCGCTCGGAATCGGACGTAGGCGCGTGCGGGACATCTGCGTATCGATGTCGCGGTCGAGGTACATGTTGACAGCGTTCGCGCCGCCAGCCATGAGGTAGCCGCCAACCAGCACGACGAGCACCAGCAGCCATCCCGGGTTTCCGGCGACGAACATCGGCGCGATCGTGGTGACGAGCAGCAGTGAGATGATGCGCGGCTTGGTCAGCATCACCATGTCGCGCAGCAGCGACGGCTGCGTCTGTTCGCGTGCCGTGATGTCCATTTAGGTGGCCACTCCTTCCGGGGTAGCAAACTCGCCCCTCGAAGGCGACTCGTACACGATCCGCTCGATGTCAGTCATGCCGTGCGTTCCAGCTGCCAGTGCCGCGAGAGCCACCACTGAAATCCAGAGCGCCGTTCCCACAGCCTGATGGAGCGAGCGCAGCGTCGGGGGCAAATGCATCTCGACCATCGCCGCCGCAACGACGACCTGAAGAATCACGATCCCGAGCGCCGTCGAGGCCGCGGTGCGGACGGCTCGGGTCTCACCGCGTTTGCGGACTCCGATGACGATTCCAATCAGGTGGCCGAGCAGCAGGACTGCAAGAATTCGGTGCGTCACCTGGATGTAGAGTGGAACGCCGCTTACTGTAATTCCCCTGCACCAGGGAAACCCTTGACACGCAACCGCCGCGCCCGGGGTGTTGGCGGTCAGCGCGCCGAATACCAGTATCAGGAACGTGAGTCCCGCGGCCGCTCGCCCCGAGCGCAGGGTCCGCGCGTATCGAGCGGGCACCGTGCCGTCGCCAAAGCCACCGGCGCGCACGACGACGATCACGAGCACCGCCAGCAGCGACATCGCGATCGCCAGGTGTGTGACCACCACCCATGGACTCAGCTCCATCTTGACCGTGACGAAGCCGAAGAGCGCGGCGACAACCACGAGGAGGATCGCCAGCAGGGAAGGGCGAAGCACGCCGCCCTCTCCGCCAACGCCCGGCTCGTTGCGCTTGAGCCATGCGACGCCGACCAGCGCGACGATCGCGAGCGACAGCGCGACGGCGCCATAACGGTGCGAGATCTCGACGAGAAGGTTTGGTCCGCCCTGCGCCGGCGTGAAGGATCCGTAGCAATCCGGCCAGTGATCGCCGCAACCCATTCCCGAGCCCGAGATCCGGACGATCGCTCCGAACACCACCTGCGCGAACCCGATGACGACCGCGAGGTAGCCAAGTCTCCTGATGGCTACCATCTCAACTGGGCGGCGCTGCCGGCGGCACCGAAGGCATCCGCATCGAGTGTCGCATGCTGGAGTGATCCATCATTTGCATGTGGCTCTGGCGGGCTTCGATTCTCTGCCATGTGGCTACCAGAACGGCACAGAGCGCCAGCGCTGGAATGACGGCCCACGCGATCTCACCGCCTCGTGACGAAGCAGGAACCAGCTCCGATCTGTTCGCCCGCTGCGCAGCAAAGGTGAATCGCAGTATCGCGACTTCGGCTATCACACATGCGACCGCGGCGATCCAGAAGATTGTCTCAGCCAGCGGCTGATTCATTTTCGAGAGGTGAAGTGGGCGAGAATGCAATCGAAGAGCGGCCGCGCTCTAAAGGTGCGCCAATAAAACTCTTGGCGCGAACCTAAAGCTACTCGCGGACGAAGCTGCTTTGCACTAGCGTATCCGAATGACCGACCCGATCCTCGCTGATTCTTCCTCGCGATCGGCGGCGGCGGACTCGACGTTCGCGCGCGCCTCGTCACTTCCGCGTCGGCTTGGATTGTGGAGCGCCGTAGCGGTTCTCGTCGGCTCGACGATCGGGTCTGGAATTTTTCGATCGCCGGCCGGCATTGCGGACAAGCTTCCCGGTCCTCTTCCGCTGCTCGCGATCTGGCTGACTGGCGGCCTCTTTGCGCTCTGCGGCGCGCTGACGCTCGCCGAAGTTGCGGGCGTATTCCCACGCACCGGCGGAGTGTACGTCTTCATCCGCGAATCGTGGGGACGGCTGCCCGCCTTCCTCTTCGGCTGGTCCGAGCTCGTCATCATTCGCGCGGCGGCGCTCGGCGCCATCTCGACCACCTTCTCGGAATATCTTCTTCGCGTGCTCGGCCACGACCCGAGGGTCGAGCCTTACAGCAGGTACGTTCACTACATCGCGGCCGCCGCGATCCTCATCACGGCGACGTTCAACTATGTTGGCCTCAAGTGGGGCTCGCTGGTGCAGAACGTGACGACGCTGGCCAAGACGGGAGCGCTCCTCCTGATCATCATACTCGCTCTCGTCATCGGACTGCCGCAGACGGGTGGCCACTACTCGCCCGCGGTGCCATCGGGAAGCTTTTCGCTCGGGCGCTTTGGACTTGCTCTCGTGTCGGTGCTTTGGGTCTATGATGGTTGGGCCGACGTCAGCTTCGTCGGCGGAGAGGTGAAGGACCCGGAAAGAAATCTTCCCCGCGTTCTGATTTACGGTACGCTGATAATCATCGGCCTGTACCTGCTCGCGAACCTGGCTTATCTGGCCGTGCTGCCAGTTGAAGAGATTCGGCACTCTAAGCTCGTCGCGGCCGATGTCGCCGACCGACTGATGGGGTCGGTGGGCGTGGCCTTCGTCTCGGTCGCGGTGATGATCTCGACTTTCGGACC
>Ga0193707_1000026_pt1 | contig 35696 bp, 23 predicted proteins | sample U3c2metaG_FD_143043 | JGI IMG/M metagenome (GOLD analysis project Ga0193707, IMG submission 143043) | Soil microbial communities from a riparian zone of the East river system, Colorado, United States - U3c2 | ecosystem: Environmental > Terrestrial > Soil > Riparian zone | place: USA: East River... | reverse complement strand
ACTTCGACATCGCCGTCGCCCACCGGAAAACTGCTTACGATAGAAGACGCGGTTCGGATCGGATTGGAAAATCATCCAAGGATCAGATCCGCGAGTGAGCGAGTCAGTTCTCAGCAGGCGGTTTTGGGTCAGCAGATGTCGGCGTACTATCCGACCATCAGCATGAGCAATCAGTATCGCACCAGCCAGAGCAGCACCAACGGGGGCAATGATCACGCAGCGGACAGTTTCTCTAGCCAGGCGAGCTTTAATTTGACGCTCTATAATTTCGGTAAACGCGAGGGCAACGTTCAAGCGGCGCGAGAAACGGTGGACGCGACCAAGCAAGACTATGAGACGACAAACCAGGATACCATTCTGGCGATCAAGCAGGCCTACTATGTTTACTTAGGCTCCCAAGCACTCGTCAATGTGCGCAAGGACACGGTGCGAAACCGCGACCTTCTGGTTCGCCAAGCGCGTGGTTTTTACGAGGTCGGCACCCGGGCTCGCATCGATGTCGCAAGGGCGGAGGCCAACCTCTATACCGCGCAAGCCGATCTGATCGCCGCTGAGAACGCGGTCAAAATCGCGTGGGTGACGTTACGCAACGCCATGGGTTCGCCGCGGCTGCCCGAACAACCGGTGGCGGAAGACTCGCCGGAGACCGTGTTCTCGATGAATCTCGCCGGCGCCAGAAATGTCGCGTTTGATTCGCGAACGGAATTGAAAAGCTTCGACGCGCAACGGCGCGCCTCGGATCAATTGATCGCCGTCGCGCGGCGGGGGCATTTGCCGGATCTGATTTTCGACGCGAGCTACGGTCGGCGGCACGTGAGCGATCAAACCGGCCTCAATACATTTCCCCTGCAGCCGACGTGGTCGGTTCAACTAAGTTTGAACATCCCGATTTTCGACGGATTCCGTACCACGAACCGAGTGGAGGAAACTTTGCACAATTATTACAACGTGAAGGCCCAGGAAGAGGACCGCCGGCAGCAGATTGCGCTGGAGGTGGAGCAGAGCTACCTTAGGGTGGTGGAAACCCAGGAGCGGATCAAGGCTACCGACTCGGCGGCCAAAGCGGCCAAGGAAAACCTCGACCTGGCGCAGGGACGCTACCAGGTCGGCGTCGGGTCGATCATCGAAGTCACCGACGCGGAGACTCTTTACACCGACGCGCAAACAACCTATATACGGACAATTTATGACTACAAGATCGCCGATGCCCAATTGGCGCGGGCCATGGGCGATACCAGGGTTGGCGTGTTGAAACCGGGGTCGATTTCAATAAGGAGATAGTTTTCCCTGAAAAGGATCTCAAGAGGTTCCGCATGAGACGTTCTCACTGGGTGATCGCATTTCTCATCGTCGTGGGCGGCTTTGCCGGTATCCAGCAGTATACCTCCTGGTCGCTCAACAAACCGCAAGAAGGCTCCCAAACTAAGTCCGGTGAAGGTTCCGAACGCGTTGCGCCGGGTCAAAACCGGCCCGCAGACGCTACGGGACAGGCTCGCGGAGCCGGTCGTTCGCGCGGTGGGGAGGCGGTGCCCGTTGTAGTTGCCACCGCAGTTCAGAAGAGCGTGCCGACGCAGATCCGCGCCGTGGGCAATGTCGAAGCCTATTCGACGGTTGCGATCAAGAGCCAAGTGACAGGGGTCATCTACAAAATACATTTTAAAGAAGGGGACGACGTAAAAAAGGATCAGTTGCTTTTTACCATCGATCCTCGGCCCTTCGAGGCGGCGGTTAAACAGGCCGAAGCCAATCTGGCGCGCGACAACGCTCAGCTGAATAATGCGCGCGACCAGGCCAAGCGCTACGCCGAGTTGGTCGACAAGCAGTATGTATCGAGGGAGCAGTACGATCAGATTCGTACCAACGCGGACGCGGCGCAAGCCGTCGTCGAGGCGGACAAGGCCGCGGTGGACAATGCCAAAGTCCAGTTGAGCTACTGCTACATTTACTCTCCGGTGAGCGGCAGGGTCGGTAGCTTTCTCATCAACGAAGGGAATTTGGTGCGGGTCAACGACGGCGCGCCGTTGGTCGTGATCAACCAGATCAGCCCGATTTTTGTCTCCTTTGCCGTGCCGGAGCAGTATCTAACCGCTCTCAAGCGACACATGACGAGCGGTAAACTCCTTATCGACGCATCGTTTGCAGCGGACGAAGGGCGCCCGGAGCAGGGACGGCTCGAGTTTATCGATAACGCCGTCGATCGTTCCACCGGAACGGTCAGACTCAAGGGTGTCTTTAGCAACGGCGAGCGCCGTCTGTGGCCCGGGCAATTCGTCAACGCGGCATTGACTCTGACAACCCAAGGGGACGCGGTCGTCATTCCATCGGAGTCGATTCAGGTCGGACCGGAAGGCCAACAAGTGTTCGTGGTGACCGGAGACAAACGGGTCGAGCAGCGGCTCGTCACCGTCGGCCAGACCCAACAAGGCGAGTCGGTGATCACCAAAGGTCTCGCGGCCGGCGAAATGGTCGTGCGCGAAGGGCAATTCCTCCTCGGTCCTGACGCGCGCGTGGATATTAAAGACTCGGCGAAGACTGACGAGGCCGCCAAAGGCGAAGCCCGCAAAGGACGCGCCAAAACCAAAACTAAGGGTGAGGAAGGAGGGGCGTCATGAATATCTCGGGACTCTTCATACGTCGCCCGGTCGCGACGACGCTGGTGATGCTCGGAATCGTCATCTTCGGCGCGCTCGGATACAAATCACTCGCGGTTAGCGATCTACCGACGGTCGATTTCCCGACGATCACCGTCAGCGCCAATTTGGCGGGCGCCAGCGCCGAGACCATGGCATCCTCTGTGGCCACGCCGCTCGAGAAAAACTTCTCGACGATCGCCGGTCTCGATTCGATGAGCTCGACGAGTACCCTTGGGCGCACGCAAATTACCCTACAGTTCACTTTGAGCCGGAACGTCGATGCCGCCGCGCAAGACGTGCAAGCGATGATCGCACGCACGGCGCGCGATCTGCCGCCGACCATGACGAGCCCGCCGTCGTATCGGAAGGTCAATCCGGCAAATAATTCCATCATGCTCTTGGCGCTGACCTCGGACACGCTGCCGCTATCGACCGTCGACGAGTTTGCCCAGACAATCCTGGCGCAGCGCATCTCCATGGTGAGCGGCGTTGCCCAGGTCGACGTGCTCGGTTCCCAAAAATATGCCATCCGCGTGCAGGTCGATCCGAATCAGTTAGCTGTTCGGCAGATCGGTATAGACGACGTCGTAGCGGCGATCCAGAGAGGCAACGTCGATCTTCCCGTCGGCATTTTAGATGCGCCGAACCAGGCGTATACATTGGTTTCCGACGGTCAACTGACGACCGGTGCAGCCTTCCAATCGATGGTCGTCACTTACCGCAACGGCGCACCGGTGCGTGTCCAAGATATCGGCCGAGCCATCGACAGCGTTGAAAATAATAAAGTGGCGAGCTGGTTCAAAGACAAGAGGGCCGTCATTCTTGGCATTCAAAGACAACCGGGCGCCAACGTCGTCGACGTGGTGAACTCGGTTAAAGAAATTCTTCCGGGTTTGCGGACGCAAATCCCGCAGTCGGTTAAACTCGACTTCTTCTTCGATCGCACCGAGTCGATCCGCGAATCGGTACACGACGTCCAGTTGACCCTGATCGGCACCGTCGTGCTGGTTATCCTGGTGATCTTCTTGTTTCTGCGCAACGTCTCGGCGACGGTCATTCCGAGCTTGGCTCTGCCCATGTCCATCGTCGGCACCTTCGCCGTCATGTACCTGCTCGACTATAGCCTCGACAATCTGTCGCTCATGGCTTTGACGCTTGCCGTCGGCTTCGTCGTCGACGACGCCATCGTCGTGCTGGAAAATATCGTGCGCCATATGGAAGAGGGTGAGAAGCCCTATGAGGCTGCTGTCAAGGGCGCCCAGGAGATCGGTTTTACGATCGTCTCGATGACGATCTCGCTGGTCGCGGCGTTTATTCCGGTCTTGTTCATGAGCGGCATGCTCGGCCGGCTCTTGCGTGAGTTCGCCGTGACAATTTGCGTGGCGATACTCGTTTCCGGGTTTATTTCACTTAGCCTCACGCCGATGTTGTGCAGTCGTTACCTGCGTCCGCCGCGCGACCAGAAGCACGGACGGCTCTATCATTTCCTCGGACACTGCCTGGATCTTATGAATCGGGGCTATGAAGTGACTCTGGCGTGGGTGATGCGGCACCACGTGACCACGATGGTGGCATCCCTCATCATTCTATGGGCGACTTATCACATGTTCGGCTTGGTCCCCAAGGGCTTTATACCGAGCGAAGACACCGGCCAGTTGCTGATCAACACCGAAGGCGCTCAAGGAGTGTCCTTCGACCAGATGGTGCGCAACCAGCAACAGCTGGCCGCTATCGTGGGCAAAGATGCGAACATCGAGTCGTTCTTCTCGAGCGTCGGCGTGGGCGGCGTAGGTTTGTCCGGCAACACGGGCCGGATTTTCGTTAAACTCAAAGGGCGGTCGCAGCGGCCAGTGGTCTGCCCGACATCGTCATGGTTAAAATCGTGCCGATCGCTTAGCGCGGACGAATTGATCCGTGAGCTCCGGCCCAAACTTGCGCGCGTGCCCGGCATCCGCGTCTCATTACAGAATCCGCCGGTGATTCGGGTCGGCGGCAGGCTTAGCCGAAGTTTGTATCAATTTACGCTGCAGAGCCCCGACGCACCCGAGCTCTATCGCGCCGCGGCGCAATTCGAGGAACGGTTGCGGGCGATGGGAGATTTTCGCGATGTTGGCAGTGATTTACAGCTCAAAAATCCCCAGCTGAAAGTGGTGCTGGACCGAGACCGAGCCTCCGCCATGGGCATTACCGCTCAGGGGATCTCGCAACGCCAAGTCGAGGAAGCGTTTTGGAGCGCTTATGCGACCCGGCAAGTCTCGACGATCAATACGCCGAACAATCAGTATCAGGTTATCCTCGAGCTCGATCCGAAGTTCCAAAATGACCCATCGGCGCTGTCGATGCTAAACATTAGGTCCACGACTGGCCAAGCAGGGACGGCGCAACCCATGGTGCCGTTGGGGGCGCTGGCGACGCTTACTTACACGGTGGGTCCGCTTTCCGTGAACCATTCGGGACAGCTGCCGTCGGCGACGATTTCATTCAATCTGCGCGAAGGCGTAGCGCTCGGCGTTGCCGTCGAACAGATCAATAAACTGGCGCGCGAAACTCTCCCTGCTTCCGTTAGCACGAGCTTTCAAGGCACGGCACAAGAGTTTCAATCGTCGATCAAGAGCCTGTGGGTGCTGTTGGTGCTAGCGGTCTTCGTGGTTTATCTGGTCTTGGGGATTCTCTACGAGAGTTTTATCCATCCGATCACGATTCTTTCCGGCCTGCCTTCGGCGGGTCTGGGCGCATTGATCGCTTTGTATTTGTTCAACATGGATCTGAGCATCTATGCGTTCGTCGGTTTGATCATGCTGATCGGTATCGTCAAAAAGAACGCGATTATGATGATCGACTTCGCGCTCGAAGGACAGCGCAACGAAAACAAGCCGCCGGCGCAGGCGATTTACGAAGGCGCGCTGGTGCGCTTCCGACCTATCATGATGACGACGATGGCAGCGATCTTTGGCGCTTTGCCGATCGCGATTGGCTGGGGCGCCGGCGCCGAAGCGCGCCAGCCCTTGGGTATCGCCGTTGTCGGTGGTTTGCTCATTTCTCAGGTTTTGACCTTGTATATTACGCCGGTCATGTATCTTTACATGGAAAAAGGCCAAGCATTCTTGGTGTCATTACCGGCGCGCATGCGCAGTCGTGCCGCGGGCGGCGCTACCGCGCCGGAAGGATCGGCGCTCGGCGCGAAGCTGAGCATCAACAATCCGGCACCGCATAAGGCGCCTTAGATTATGGCGTGAACCGATTATTGAATTGTTCACCTTGACTTCGGGCTACCGATTCGACAGGGCCGGTAGCCCATTTTTTTTCGGTCAGCGAAAATTTCTCTTAGTCAGCATACATTCAAGGGTGATTTTATAATTGCCGAGGGGCCTCGCCGCGTCATCATTTCACTCCATGAGACTTTGGGTTTGGGTCGGCTTGAGCGCGATGGTCGCGTTGATCGCTACTGTCGTTTGGTTTAATTCAGCCCCGCGATCCTTGCCCAACTGGCTTGGCGGCGAACGGAAAATCATCGTTCGAGTCACGCGCGCGCAGCAGCGTGTCGGGCCTGTGATCGTACGCGCAATGGGCGAGCTTTCGCCCGTCAACGAGCTTGACGTTGCGTCCCGCCTGGCCGGTAAAGTCACCGAAGTGCGATTTAATGTCGGTGATCGGGTGTCTGCGGACGCGATCGTCGCGACTATCCAGTCAGATACACTGGCGCAACGTCGCGCGGAGATCGAGGCAGCAATTCGCACTGCGCGAGACGAACGGGAGATGAAAGACGAGCAACTCCACGACGCCGAAAAGCAACTTGGGCGCGCTCGTGAATTGCACGCAAAAGATTTAATTCCGCGGCGCGACGTGGAGCGGGCCGACGCGGCAAACGAAACGGCGCGAGCGAGTGCCGAGCTGGCGCGAGCCCAATTGGCGCAGCAGGAGGCCTTGCTGACACAACAGAGTGCGCTCCAGCGTTTTACGCGAGTGACGGCGCCCATCGGCGGTGTAGTCGTGCGCCGGTGGGTGGAGCCTGGCGCGGCTATCGCGCCATCCAGCGCCATCCTAACCGTCGCCGGTGTCGATACACTACGACTAACCGTTAGCATTCCGGCAGATTACGCCGGCGATATTCACCCAGGAATGGACGCTGAAATCGCCGACCCCGCGGCGCCAGAGAAGAAAACCATCGGCAAGGTCGTGCGCGTCGAGCCGCCGAGGAAAGATGACGGCGGTTTGCTCGCTGTCGATATCCGTGTCGACTCCGGTGGCGGGCAGCTGCGTTTAAAAGGGAAAGCCGAGGCAGCGATCCGCATCGATAAATCCGGAACCACGATGTGGCTTCCTCGGTCGGTTATTTTGACGGAGAACGATAAAACCTACGTCTACAAGCTCGCCGATGGCCGTGCGTGGCGTCAAGAGGTCTCGCTCGGGGCTTTTCACAACGGAGAGGTGGAAATTGCGCAAGGACTCCGACAAGGGGAGTTAGTGATCGTCGATCAGCTTGGCTTGCTCAAGCCGGGTATCCGCGTGCGCGTCAACGATACCGAATAGCCGCGCGGCCCCGAGTCCGGATTAAGATTTTTGCTTGCCCTTAGCCTGCCAGTGCGGCTGAGTAGACGCAGGTCTTACCAACTGAAGGGGTTCAGTACTTTGCTGACGCTCTCCACGTCCTGGCGAATTTGATCGAAGACGCCTTTCGGTTCGTCATCCTGAGCTGCCGACGCTTGTTTTGTCGCCGGCGATTTCGTGCGTGCCGCGGCTGATTGCGGGTCAACCGGACCTTTGACGAGCACGCGAGATGGTATTTCTCGCGACCCGTCGACGTTATCGATTTTTTTCGTTTCTTCCTTGGCCGCGGGTTTCTCTTGAGATTCGACTTCTGCGGGACTCAAGTAGAGAGGGCCTTTTTCCAGCGCAAATTTAGGCTCGAGCTCGACATTCTTCGGTTGTGGTTTCTGCGCGGCAGCGGTTTTCACTTCTTCTGTGGTCGGTGGCTTCTCAAATTTCGCTGGTTCTAAACCCTGCGCCTTGAGCTTTTGGTCGATGCTGCTGAGGATCCCGCTAGTTTGGACGTCCTGAGATGGCTGGTTTTGGGGCGCTTTGGCCGTTGCAGCTTGGATGACAGCGAGATCCTTGAAGCCCGCGGCAGCCTCCGGCGGAGTGGGCAGCTCGTCGGCGCCGTTCTTGCCACTTCTCTTTAAATTGGCATCGACAGAGCTTAACAGGGTCGCCGTATCGGTGGTTTGTGGTGGTTTGGCCGCCAGGTCGTCGGTGTTGGGTAAGTCAGCAGCCGGTGGCTTTAGAGCCGTTCGATCAGGTGCCGAATCGATGCCCTTTTGTTTGAGCGAATCGTCGATCTGGCTGATGAAGTTGTTCGCTTTCGGATCGCTGCTAGCTGTGCTTGGTTTTGAATCTTTGCTGCCGAAAGGCCACAGCGACGCTAGGATACCGCTGGACTCTTCTTCCTTTTTTTTCTGCGCTTGGTTGCGTTTGGCCAACAGATCAAGAGCGCTGGGTTCGATTTTCTCTTCCTTTTTCGGACTACTAGAAGAAGAAAAAGGATTTAACTTACCCGCCACGCGGCTGAAGAACCCCTTTTCATCGCCGGGCTCCTCGTGAACCACCTCAGTCTTAGCGATAAGATTTAGATCCTTCAGCTTGGCGAGGGCTGGATCTTCTTTGACCTCAGTCGCGGGCCCGACGCTCGAGCGGCGGTCCCGCATGAGCAGCAGAGCCAGCGGGTCCTGCTTCTCTTTCTCCACTTGAGCTAACTGGATCCTCGCGTCGGCAGCGAATTTGGTTTGCGGATAATGTTGGATCAATGCTTCGTAGGCGAGAGTGGCTCGAATCGCGTTTTTCTCGATTCGATAACTTTCCCCCAGATAGAAAAGACTTTTAACCGCCGTCGGAGTGCCTTTGTATTTGCGTACGATTTCTTCGAAGCGATCGCGCGCGGCGGGGTACTTTTCTTGTTTGAAATAGAAGTAGGCGACGTTAAATTCGTGCTCGGCGAGATATTCGAGGCACTTCGCGAGTTTGTCCTTTGCTTCGGCTGCCTGCGGTGAGTTCGGGTAGCTTGCAATGACGTTCTCAAAATAGCCTTTAGCGATTTCCGTGTTTTTTTGATCGCGATCGGTGCTCGTGAATTGGTCGAAGTGAGCTTGTCCCAATCGGAGAATCACGAAGGGAATATTTTCATTGGTCGGGTGCATTGACTGAAATTCTTTGAAGGCATTGATCGCTTCCGGAAATTGCTGATTAAGGTAGTAGGCGTCGGCAACTTTCAGCTCTATCTGGGTGATTTGTGGGCTGAACGGGTAATCCGTTCGGAGCTTCGAGAAGTTGTCGAGGGCGCGGACGTAACGTTTCTCATTAAAGTTGCGCATGCCTTCATCGTACAATGCCTCGGCGGTTGGATCGGCTTTGTTCGCATGACTCCAGGGCATCGACGGCACAGAGATGGAGGAACAGCCGGAAACCCACGCTAGGAGCAGGACGAACGGAAAAATCATTCTCATGTTCATGAAGTGGACCTTTACAATTAATGATTCGATCATATACGGTGACCCCTCGTCGAGTCAAGTTTTCTCCGGGAGAAAAAGAGTCGCTTGTATCGAGTTGCGCCACTTTCACCGGGTGTATTGAGGCGATCTCGGCCGCACGACTTATCTCACGCGAGCGATTCTCTGTCTCTCCGCTTTGGTTGCGCGCGCTTCGCCACCGGTGCAGACGTCCAAGAGTCACGCGACTAGACTGCGAGTGGGAAAGACTCTCGACGCGGCCCGCAATAAACGTTCACTAGTTCACTAATTGGTCGTCTCGATCGCCCATGTTTCGAAATTTTTTTTATGCCTTAATATTTAGGTAACACACGCAGATTGAACTGCGTCTGATTCGAGCGAAAAACGAACGGCCAGACCGGCGGGAAGACAACGTAGGCCGTCGTTTCCAACACAGAGTAAACCGGGTCCCCCGGCGGGCCTTTGTCGTCATGGATCGTGACGACATATTCGCCGGGCGGCAGATCAGGAATTTTAAACTGCAGAACTTTGTCTTCGATCCATATCAATTCTTCACCGGGGACATTGCTTCGTTCCGGTTCCTTCGCGGTGAGTTTGAGTTGCGGCCAGTCCATCATGATCCCACCGATCTCGACGCGCGGCCAGCCCACCAGATATTCGAGTGAAATGTTTACGGGCGTCGCGGGCACGCCTTGAACGGGACTGACGCCGACGATACGCGGCGCACATGACGACGTCGTTAAAGCAGAGGACGATAGGATAAGTATGAAGTAGATTTGCACCCAGCTTTTGAACGGCTGCATTCGCGATGCTCCTAATTCTTTCGTTCTTAATTGACACAAAATTCCTGAATATCCAAAGACATCAAAGGAGATGGGAAATCGTTTAATTTGACCGCCGTGATGCCGGGTTTGCAGTGGTCGATTATCGTGAATATGTCCAAAGTGCTCCAATTAGCAGCGAAAACCTCCAGGCGGCTAGGACGGAAGTCGTATAAATGTAGGCGATCCTCCCATCAATCGAGGGAAAATCCTACTACTCGCGTATTGATGGGTACCCCTCAATTCAAGTAAAACCGTCCAAAGTTGGCGTCGTTGTCAGAGCGACCGGCTGTTGCTGTTTTTTCAGAACATTCATTGGAAGCAAAGAGAATCAGGAAAACTAAGGAGGCAAAATGAAGAAGAGGTTCGTAAAGCTTGCACTGCTCTCTGCCGTGCTTTTCGCTGCGGCACCGGCATTTGCTCAGAGCGTCGATGACAAGATCAAGTCGCTTGAGCAAGAGTTGACGCAGTTAAAAGATCAGCAGGTCGAAATGAAGAAGGAGGCCACCGCAGCAGCAGCGGCGCTGCCGTCGTTCGAGTATCGGCCTGGCAATGGTTTGAACATTGAGGCCGCGGACAAATCGTGGGGCTTGCGGTTTACCGTAGAGACGCATTTCCGTTACGAGTTTGAATCCGGACGCGATCAGATTGGCCGGAGCAACGGTGAGCTGATGGGCCGGCGGTTTCGGCCCGGAGTTCTTTATTGCATCAATAACTGTCTGTGGGAAATCGAGGCGACCCTCGACTTAGACGGTTTTGGAACCGGTAACGCGAAGAATTCAATCAACACCACCCCTAGTTCGATACTGCAACGTGGCGCGGTTAACTTCCACGCTGAGAATTTACATCCGTGGTTGCCGACGGCGCAGTTCGGTATGGAAGTACAGAATGCCGGTGGCGGCAGCTTAGCGCGCCAAGGTTCCGGCAACGTTGGAGCGCAGGCTGAGTACGACCTCCTAACTCGCGGCAATGGATTTAACACCGGCCGCGCGGGCCAAGGCATCGTGCTTAACTGGGATGATCGATCTCTTTCTGGAATCGGCATTCCTGGAAGAATCGGCAAGTTCCAGCTTGGCATGTCGAGCATTGGAGAAGGCGACGATGGTCTCGCGAGTTTTACGGACCGGAAGGACTTCAATACTTATCTAAGCATTCAGCCGATGTCCGAGGTCAAGAACAAATGGGTCAGCGGTTTGACCTTTGAATATGGCTCTTGGTTCTGTAACGTGGACAATCGTGCAGCGCAGAACGGGTGTCAATCCTGGTCGATCCAAGATCATGGTGACGGTGCGCGCCAGACGTTGTTCACCTCGGGTAACTATGGCGACGGTCTCGTTGTGGCACATGGTCCCGGGCTTGTCTGGAATGTTGGCCCCTACACTTTGCGAGCCATGAGGAGCTTTGAATTTGGCGAGGATCGCGGTGGCACGAGAGGTAACAAGAGATCCAATAACTTCTTGATCGGCCACGACCTCTATCTCTGGAGCCCGAAAGGATTCTTGACCGGTTCTGCGACGACGTCGAATTCGATTCTTGTCGGCACGCACTTTGAGCGCGCCAACGGGGAGATTAAATGTAACGGCTCGTCGGGGATTCCGTGCGCCGCGACGGGAATCGGCGGGACTGTCACCCAATTCCATCGCAATCGCATCCTGCTGCGCGAATGGGATCTGTGGTACGTGATAGCGCCGCGCATGAACGTGGGTGTCAATGTGCTATGGTATGATGCGGCCAACCTGGCTAATACGGTTAACGGAGCAGCGCATAACTTAGGCGTGTGTAAAACGCCAGTCAACGCGGCTACCTGCCGAGTTGGAATTGGCGGCGACTGGGTCGACGTGATGCTCAACTGGAGATACACGTTCTAGTTCTACGATCGATTGGTGCTAAAAAAGGGGAAGCCTTACGGCTTCCCCTTTTTTTTGACCAGTTTTGATTCGACAAAAGCAGTTGCCAAGCTAATTTCCGCAAGAGATCCGCGCGAACACGGATTGAATCTAATCCGTCCTTCGTTGCGTTGCTCGCCGCTTGTTGTTAAATACTTAATGCGATCATTTTTTACACGAGGATCATCATGTTTAAGGAAGGAAAGATCTTTCACGTTGTTTTTGCGTCTCTGCTTGCTCTGCTTAGCTTTTCCCTCGCGTGTAACCACTACGTTCCCAGATTTGGCGTGGGAGGACGCTATGAGGAAGGGATAGAACAATTTTTGCGTGGCCGAGGGGGTGACATGGACACGGCCGTCACGGCCCTCGAATACGTCGTGAGCCAAGATCCGACATATAAAAAAAGCCTCACTTACTTGGGTCGCGCATACTATCGAAAGGGCCGTTATCAAGACGCCTTCGCCGTGCTGCAGCGGGCGCTCGCAGTCGATAAAGATGACGAAGTGGCGTGGATCGCGTTGGGCTTAACACAACTACGATTGGGTCAAACTGACAAAGGTTTGGAATCGCTCAAAGGCGGCATCACGCTGGCGAATAAGGTCATGGTGGACGGCTATCACAATTTCATTTATTGGGACACCCGCGGACTGATCCATGCGTCGATGCGTCGATCTGCCTTTTTAATCACCAAGGGACCTGAAGAGAAGAACAATATCATTCAAAATACCGATCGCCTGCTGGCGCTCATTGACGACGAAGAGAATGTTCAAAGAAATACAAGAATCCAAAACGAACGGCCGCTGCGCGGGGGATGAAAATCGGACAGTATCCCCGGATGAAAATCCGGGGATACTGTAAGCTGGGCACAAGTCGGATAGCGAAATTCGCTTGCCAAGTTCCGGCTAGATCTATTCCGCAGAAACTTCACTTTGTGCTATCTTTGCCCTCGCTGTCGCGGTTTCGATCGCGCGATTCGTCATTACGAGCCTTGTCGCCTTCTTCTTCCATCCGCTTGGCAACCCATTCGCTGTCGGAAATGAGTCTTTGCCAGTCAAACTCACGTCCCGAAATCATCGCCAGATCGCCCTGAATTGCCGTGCGGATCTCGCGCGCCGGATCCCAGAATTGACCGAAGGAAAATCGCTGGGCTTCAGTGATGTATTCGATCCAGTCATGGATCCCGCGCATGCCGTTCTCGATCTCTTTTAAGCCGGCCGGCCGGTCGCCGGTGCGGGCCAACGTCAAGCCAAGATAGATCCGCGCGATATCCTCATCCTTGTTCGCGGCAAGCGCCTTTTGGAGCGTCTCCCGGGCCTGAGGTAGCCGGCCGACCGCATACTCGGTTCTGCCGACGTAACTCCAGATGCCCTGTTGATAAGCGCTGCCATACTTATAGTTTGGATCTATTTGGGCGGCGCTTTGAAAATAGGCCAGAGCGGTTTCATCTTGGCCTGCCAGCAGCGCGCGCCTACCGGCGGCAACATCGCTGCCGGCTTTCATACTCGCACAGGCGGACAGCAAAACGAGCGATGAGAACAACAATAATATTGCCTTGGTTTTCATAACTCCCTCCGTTTACTTCGCTATAAGGATAATTCTCCGTTACGCGAATTTCAATAACTCTACGGAGGGATGATTTGCCAGCCCCGTTCGTGGATCCACTATGGTAAAAACATTGGGTGGTCGCCAAGGTGGGAGACGGCTGGCTTGCCCAGCCCACTAAACGGTGGAACTGACAATAATATCGGCAACGGTGGCGAAGAAAAACGCAATGCTCACGTAGGCGTTCAAATCAAAAAAAGCGCGATTGATGCGCGATAAATCCGTCGGAGACACAATGCGGTGTTCCCAAGTGAGGACGGCGATGACGGCCGTCAAGCCGATCCAATATATAATTTTCATGTGCGCGCTGAGGCCGACCATGACAAGAAAAACGATCGTGCAAAGGTGACAAATAGTAGAAATCTGCAGTGCGCGTGCGACGCCAAATCTGACCGGCACGGAATTTAATCCTTGGCTGCGGTCGAATTCACGATCTTGAAGAGAATAAATTATATCGAAGCCCGCCAGCCAGAAAACTACGGCCAGCCCCAAGTATAGTGGCACGGATAGCTCAGTCAATTCGACGGGTGTTTCAACCACGGCCAGCCAGGCGCCGACCGGCGCAATGGATAGAGCAAGACCCAGGAACAGGTGTGACGCCCACGTGAACCTTTTGGTCAGCGAATAAAAGAATACGATTGCTAGAGCCACGGGTGACAGGACAAAGCAGATCCAATTAAGCTTATACGCCGCGATCACGAAGATCAGCGCAGCGATGCCAGTGAGCGCGATGGCTTCCCAGATTTTTACTTTTCCCTGGGGTAGTTCCCATTGTTTGGTGCGCGGATTGCGGGCATCGAACCTTCGGTCCGCCAGACGGTTAAATCCCATGGCGGCGCTCCGTGCACCGACCATCGCAACCAATATCCAAAAAAGCGCGCGTAGAGTTACCGGATGTTTGGGCCAGGCCAGCGCTACCGACGACATGGCGAATGGCAATGCGAACACGGTGTGGGAGAAGCGAACGAGCCGACCGTAATCGATAATTTTTGATTTCAGATTTTGGATCCTTCGGCTTTGCTCACGGCGGGTTTTGGATTGAGAGAGCGGTTGATTGCTCATAGTCCGAGCTTATCCCAGATTGAGTCGATGTATTTTTTTGTCTTGTCATCCATCACTATCGCATCCGGCCACTCGCGCTCGAAGCCCTCGCTGCGCCATTTACGGGTCGCGTCGATACCAACCTTCGAGCCGTATCCCAAACGGGGCGCGGCGTGATCGAGCACGTCCACCGGTCCCTCGACAAATACAGCATCCCGTTTCGGATCGATGTGATTGCCCACAATCCAGGTCACCTCGGAAAGATCGTGGACGTTGACGTCGTGATCGACGACGATCAATATCTTGGTAAACATCATCTGGCCCAAGCCCCACAGAGCGTGCATGACCTTGCGCGCCTGGGCCGGATATTCTTTCTTGATCGCTATGATCGCTAGATTGTGGAAAACGCCGTGCGGCGGCAGATTCATATCGACGATTTCGGGCAAGGTTACGCGTACTAGCGGTAGGAACAGTCGCTCGGTCGCCTTACCTAAGTAGACATCTTCCATCGGCGGACGGCCGACGATTGTGGTCGGATAGATTGGATTCTTGCGATGCGTGATGCAGGTGACGTGAAATGCCGGGTAATCGTCCGCCAGTGAATAAAAACCGGTGTGGTCGCCGAACGGCCCCTCGCAGCGCAGCGGCTCCGACGGATCGACGTAGCCTTCGATGACGATATCCGAATTTGCCGGAAACTCGACGTCGACCGTGAGGCCTTTGACGAGTTCGACGCCTTTTTTGCGTAAATAACCGGTAAAAAGAATTTCATCGATCTGGTCCGGTAATGGAGCCGTAGCTGCATAAATCATTGCCGGATCACCGCCAAGGCAAACCGCCAATTCCAGTTTGCCGCTTTGTTCTTTTTGATGTTGGTAGTGGCGCGCGCCGACCTTATGGAGGTGCCAGTGCATGCCCGTGGTGCGCGCGTCGAACACCTGCATGCGGTATAGACCAACGTTCCTCGTGCCTTTGCCGGGATCTTTTGAGAAAACCATCGGTAACGTAATGAACGGTCCAGCGTCGCCGGGCCAACATGTGAGAACCGGCAAGATATTCAAATCCGGTTCCCTGTGAATGACTTCCCGGCATGCACCGTCATGGACGACTTTGGGTGGAACGCCGGCGAGCTTGATCAAATCTTTGAGCAAGTGAAGCTTATCTTTGAAAGATTTTGGCGGTTTGGTTTGGATGAGCTTGGCGATGTCTCGGGCGATGTCTTCGATATCGGTTACCCCGAGTGCCATCGCCATGCGCTTTGCCGAGCCGAAGGCATTGATCAACACCGGAATTTTCCGTCCGACGACGTTTTCAAAAAGCAGCGCCGGGCCGCCGCTTTTCATCACCCGGTCGGCGATCTCGCTGATTTCCAGCTCCGCTTTGACGGGATGGGGTACGCGCTTGAGCTCACCGGCGCGTTCTAAAACTTGAATGAATTCTGACAGGCTGTTATATGGCATCGACTCGCCTAAAAACCTCGAATGAAGACCAATAATCTCAGAAGAAGTCGCAAGTCAAGCAAAGCCAGCGAAAGCGTTCCAAAACAACGCGGGACAAAATGGTTCGAGCCAGCGTTTATAGCCATAGTGACCTGCGTGACGTTTCTCCCCGTCTTTTTGAATCAATTCGTTGACTGGGACGATTACTCCAATCTAGTCAACAACCCGCGCTACCGCGGCCTCGGCTGGAGCCAGCTACGTTGGATGTTTACCACGTTTCACTTGGGTCCCTATCAACCGCTGAGCTGGGTGACTCTTGGACTTGATTACCTAATTTGGGGAATGAACCCAGTCGGCTATCACCTGACGAATCTTATTTTGCATGCTGCCAATGGGGTTTTCTTTTATTTTGTTTCTCGCCGGCTTTTAGCCGTGGCTTTCTCCATGTCTGACGAGGAAGAATCCTGGCGGCTCAACTCGAGCGCGGCGTTTGCTGCTCTGATATTCGCGGTTCACCCTATGCGCGTCGAGTCTGTGGCGTGGGCCACCGAACGACGCGATGTCCTGTCCGGGTTCTTCTACATCGGGACGATCTATTCCTATTTGCGGGCTGCTTTGGATCCTGAACCGAGCGGACGTCGGCACTGGCTTGGAATCGCGCTTGCCGTCTATGCCTTGTCGTTGCTTTCAAAAGCTACATCCATAACGCTCCCAGTGGTATTAGTTCTCTTGGACATCTTTCCTCTACGAAGGCTTCCGGGTCGGCCGTGGGTTTGGTTTAATCCGCCGTTTCGAAGTGTATTGTATGAGAAACTTCCCTTTCTGGCGTTGGCCATCGTATTTGCCGCCGTCGCGCTGCTCGGGCAACGTACCGCGGGAGCGCTTCAACAGTATGAGGTTATCCTGCGTGTTGCTCAGACGCTTTACGGTCTGAACTTCTATCTCTGGAAGACACTCATCCCGATACATCTATCTCCTCTATATGAATTGCCGGTTGATGCTTCGCAATGGGCCTGGGTATTTGTTCTAGGTGTAGCCGGCGTTATTGTCGTGGCTGTAGCTCTCTACTTTCTCAGTCGGAGCTGGCCGGCTCTGCTCGCCTGTTGGCTGTATTACGCCGTAGTCCTAGTTCCAGTATCAGGTATTGTTCCGATCGGCCCCCAGCTCGTAGCGGACCGCTACAGCTATCTCCCTTGCTTGAGTTGGGCGCTCCTTGCCGGTGGAGGGTTTTTGTCAATGTGGACGATCTCCACGAATAAGAAACCTAGCCGCGGGAAAGCAGCGTTGGGATGCGCAATGCCGGTCGTGATCCTATTCATCTTGGGATTTTTGACATGGAAACAAACGGGAGTCTGGCGAGACTCACGAACTCTTTGGGAATATGTGCTTGCCATCGGACCGAACTCAAGTATAGCGCATGATGCGTTGGGCAAGATGGCTGAAGCAGAAGGTAACAGTGGTCAAGCACTCACACTATATCGCCGCGCGGTTGCTATAAACCCCGGAAATGCCGGGGCCAATTTTAATCTGGCGCGGCTGCTAGCTCGCTATGGTCAACTGCACGATGCGGTTTCGCATTATCGCGCAACCTTACGGATTGACCCTGATGACGCGGCTGCACACAATAATTTGGGTCTGTTGCTCGCATCGCAAGGGGAATCAACGGAAGCACTAGAACATTTTTACCGAGCCGTTGCGATTGATCCGAGCTATGCCTTGGCTTTTTTTAATCTCGGTAGGGTGTTCTCAAGTCAGGGTCAGGAAGAAAAGGCCGTGCAAAATTATCGTCAAGCGCTCAAACTAAGTGCTGATCAAATTGAGATTCATCTCGGGTTAGGCAATGCCCTGGAAAAACAGGGACATTTAGAAGAGGCTAAAGAACACTTCGAAGCCGCGGTGAAACTCAAGCCCGATTCTGCTGACCCACACGCAGCGTTGGCGCGATTGCTCGCAGCGCTGGGCGCTAAGGATGACGCTGAAAAGCACTATCAAGAAGCCATTCGACTCTTGAAATTGCAGTCCAAGGTTCCGGGATCACGCTAATAATGAGATCTGCCGAATAAGAGCACCGCCACTGTTTTTCATGGTCGAGTCGGCGGTCTTCTACGCTGGATATAAAGCCTGTTTGAGGTTTGTAGGGACATGAGTAAACGAAAATTCTAACGGCCAACGCTACCCTCGGAGCGCGACTGTAAAAGCCGAAGAGCTTCCTGGTATTCTTGAAGCGCTTCTTTCTGCTTTCCTTGACGCGCAAGAGCTCGCGCCAAGTTCTCATGAATTTCAGCGACCTCGGGTTGAATGCGAAGAGCCCGTTTAAAGTTTTGAACCGCATCATCAAGACGATCCTGCTGAGCCAATACTTTGCCCAGGTTGAAATAAGCCTTCGCATAGCCCGGATTGACGCGTGCGGCTTCAGCGAACTGCTGTGCCGCTTCGTCTATGCTGCCTCGACGCGCCAGCAAAAGACCTAAATTATTGTGAATGTCGGGATCAGCGGGGTTGATCTGCAGCGCAGTTCGATATTGCGCTATGGCCTCTTCGAAATCTCCTCGCTTGGCCAACGCCCTCGCTAGATTATAGTGCGTCATGGCAGATTTCGGATCTATGCGCAGGCCTTCGTGAAAATGTTCAATGGCTTCATCCAGCGCCCCGTTGTCGGCCAGGATATTGCCCAAGGTGTTGTGAGCGCTGACAAACGTAGGTTCGATTTGCAGCGCATGTCTCAGGTGAACGATCGCCTCTTCGGGCGAGCCCCTTTGCGCGAGGAAATTTCCCAGATTTGTGTACGCTTCCACGGACGCAGGATCAATTTGGGTGGCTTTGCGAAATTCATTGATCGCTTCTTCCAACGCGTCACGCTTCGCAAGAACTAAACCCAAGTTGTTGTGGGCAAAGCTTGATCTTTGGTCAAGGGCTAACGCGTATCGCCATAGCTTCTCTGAGTTATGCCAGATTTGCGTCTGTTGCCATGTCAACACACCGAGGCCAATGAGAAGTACACCCGCCAGTCCATTCACTAAAAGAAAAACCTGTGCACTCATCTCGCCAGCCACCCGTCGTTTCCAGAAAAGGAGCATGCCCGCGCCGGCCAGCAGTGCCCAGCTGAGGCACGAGAAATAACTATAGCGATCACCGACGAGCTGCGGGCCGTAGGTGATCACTCCTAGCGACGGTAACAAAATCACTGCGTAATAAACCCATGCCGCTAATCCAGCAGGCCAAAAACGCCGCACTACGCCAAGGCCGATACTCACGGCGAGGACGATAACTCCGCTTAAGAGAAACGGCCAATCCCATGGATTAAAAGGAATCGGCCGTTCGTACAGCGGCGACAACCCCCACGGAGCTATTGTCTTCTGTAGATAGAACGCCAAACCATAAAAGCTTTGCATCAATCTCGGAAACCAACCAATGCTTGCTACCGGCGCCACTGCTCCTGTCGATTGTTTGGCCAACACGGCGACAATCGCGACCGGAACTGCGAACAAAAGGAACGGTATTTTTTCCCACAATAGGTGACGCGAGTCTGGCTGAAACCATGTTCTCGGAGCAATCTTCAATCGCTTGAGAGGGTAAACGTCGAGAACCAGCAGGGCCAAAGGAAGAGGAACTGTCAGCGCCTTAGAAAGGATAGACAGCGCGTACAAAATCCAGGCACCGCCCATCCAAACCCATCGGTGCAAACCGGTTTCCGTAATCGCCGCAGCCCTGAGATAGCAGAGTAGGGTCAACATGAAGAAAAAACCCGCGACGAGATTGTCTTCACCCGATTCCCAAGCAACCGGTTCCACTCTCAGAGGATGAAGCGCAAAGAACAAAGCGGCGAAGCCAGCCGCGACTCGTAACGGCGGTTTCAATTCGTCTGTTGTTGACATCGCCAAGCGAAGTAGCCGCAGAGCGATAAAGTAAAACAACACTGCGTTGGCACAATGGAAAAAAAGACTAGTCAGGTGATAACCAAACGGCTCCATTCCCCAGATGAGATAGTCGAGACCCATGGTTATCCAGGCGATCGGCCTATAGACACTCATATGAAAAGTGGTGAACATCCAGCGAAGCTGCTCCCAACCCAGACCTCTATAATTCGGATTGTCGAGCAGAACCGCCTCGTCGTCCCAATTGACAAATCCGTTTTGTAGCGAGGGAAGAAAGGCGACAAAAGTTAATACGATTATGGAAAGAGGCAGTAAGAACCGAATTAAAGAGTCCGCACTGGATTCTACCGCACCACGAATCGGTACTCGCGCGGGTTGGCTTTGAAGCCTCGCTTTTCTTCGCGTTGATTTCATAAGAAATTCACGTCAAAGCTAAGCTGGATGAAAATCCGTGCGGCGAGCAAAAATAGGGGCGAACAAGATAAACCACGCTGGCGTGAGAGTTCTACTTCAGCAGTCTGGGAGGTACTAGAGAAAGATTTGTCGGCAACAGTTGGTCAATAGGCGAACCCTGCCGCCCGTATTTCCGCCTCCATTTCATCACGCGCTTTTTTCAATTCTTCACGGCTCAAGTGGGAAGTGCTGACAATTTGCTGAACAGCTCCGAGCTTACCTTTGTAAAACAGCTCATCCGGCCTGGGCCCTCCGTCGAGGCTCTCCGGCTCATAGAAGAAATTATCCATAAGGGCCGCGTCCACGTTCCACTGCAAGTCGAAATCGGCGAAATTCTCGCCGGGATGATATCCCGAGCGCCCTTTTTGCGCATCGCCGCCTTGTAAATGGGCGTGCCGACCATTGGAATATAGGAACAGAGATCCACTTTGTGCCGCAGCCGCCGGGGAGTCTCAATGAGATGCTTGCGCAAGAACAGCCGGGTTTGTTCGAGACTTTCACGGGTTTCACCAGGCAAGCCGATAATGAATGACAACTTGCAGCGAATGCCTACCTCATCACACCACTGGAGCACTTGAGCATTCTGTTCGACCGTTGTTTCTTTGTGCACGTTGTCCAATATTTTTTGCGAGCCCGATTCAGCGCCTATGAGCACCTCACGAAGCCCGTGATCGTGCATAAATTGCAGGTATTCTCGACCGCCGTGTTTCGTGATGATGTCCACCCGACAAAAACAGCGCCAGAAAAGCCCGAACGTTTTAAGGTGACCGCATATCTCCTTCATCCTGCGCGGATTGATGGGCAAAATATCGTCATAGAATTGGATGGCGCCAAAACCGAGTTCCCTGATCTGTTGGAATTCCTCGATCAATCTTGGCATGGGCGTGTTCCGAACGGCGCGAGACCACAGATTGGGAGAATCACAAAAGTCGCAGCGCTTTGGACAACCGCGCGACGTGAACATAGTTGTTGCACGGTGCGAGTTTTCTTTCTCGTCCGCCAAAAAATAATGATAATGGTGCGCGTAAGAGCGATTAGGAATCGGGATGAGTCCCAAGTCGTCAATGAAGGGCTCTTCGATAATACCCCGCTGATATTTTCCTAATGCGGCGCCATCCCCATTGGTTGAGCCGGCAACCTCTTGGTCGGAAAGGCACTCCAGAGCCCCGCCGCTTTGAATATGCGAAATCGCTTTGAGAACCGCCTGCTCGCCTTCGCGCCGGACCACCAGAGGATAATATTTCCTGCTGTTGCGTGGATAGTTGGTTGCATGGGGTCCACCGAGGACTGCAGGCACCCCGCGCCGCTGAAACTCTCTCCCGAGCTTTCTGATCTCTCTTCCCTGGGGAGAGGTTCCCGACACCATATAGACGTCAAAGCCATGGGGTACATCTTCTGGCTTTAAGTTGTGCTCGGACATGTCAATAAACGAAACGTCGTGCCCGGATTGCTCTAATACGGACCACAGCCACCAGAGTCCCAACGGCGGAAAAACCATGGGATCTTCAAGAAAAGTTGATTGAGGAAAAATCAGACAGACGCGCATTTGTTTTTTATCTTTGCTCAACCCACGACTGAAGTGGACGCAGTCAATAACGATCAAACGTTTCTAACACTTATACGGGAAAGGTCGCAATCTTCAAAGCAGCTCAGCCGGAGGGATTCGCCGACTATACACGGATTATTGTGCGGTTTTCAGTCCTGCTTAGCATTGGTTATTGTCTTGACGATGCTCACCGGCCGAGCACGGACTTCATCGTATATTCGACCCATATACTCCCCTAGAATTCCTAACCCGATCAACTGAATTCCGCCGACAAAAACGATCACGACTATCGTCGGCGCCCACTCAATCGACACTCCGGGATGGATGAGACGCAAGATAACGATCATTACCGCGATAAAAAGCGCAGAGAAAAAGGCAACGACTCCCAAGAGCGTCAGAAGCTTTAAGGGAACTGTCGAAAATGCAAACACGGCATCGAGCGCCTGTTTGAACAGTCGGGACAAAGACTGTTTGGGGCGTCCTGCAAGTCGTTTACCGCGCGGCAGGTCAATGCCAATCTGGGTGAATCCGACCCAGGTCCGAAGCCCTGCAAAATAGCGCGTCCGCTCAGTCATTTTGCGCAGAGCCCGGACGACGTCCTGTCGCATGATACCGAAGTTGCCGGCATTGCGGGTTAGGGGGACGGTAGAAATCCGGCTGATCAGAAAATAAAAAAGCCGCGAACCGATATCCTTGAGAAATGATTTGTGTTTGCTTTCTCGAACCGCGTAGACCACATCATAGCCTTCGAGGGCCTTTCTATATAGGTCCGCGATGTGCTCCGGTTTATCTTCAAAGTCACTATCCATCGTGACGACCCAGTCACCCGTTGCGAATTCGAGTCCCGTAGCAATCGCCATTGCATTTCCGAAGTTTCTGGTCAGCTCAATGATCCTGAGATGCGAGTCAGAGTTCGCCAGACGCAAAAGTTCCGTCAGAGTACCATCGACACTGCCGTCGTCGACAAAAATGATGTCGTAATCCTTAACTAAGCGATCCAACGAAGAACGGAGCGCACGATAGAGAGGAATCACCAACTCTTTTTCGTTATATACTGGCAGGACAACTGTTAAGTCCATTTGTCTGTTTGTCCTGCAGTGTGGCGTCGGGTATGGAGCGCTAGACCGACTCGTTGTCTACGAACTGAATCGGCTCAATCCCGAACTGCTGGACGGCGTTGCCGCCCAGCATGCGTGCAACGCAGGATTCCTCTACATTTGCCTGGCTGAGAATCTCAATGGCGTCCCAGGCGCCGCTGGTATCGTCGCGCGGATAGCGCGAGCCCCAGACGACCTTCGCACTGTAGCGTTCGGGCAACTTCCGAATTCCCCGCTCATCGGCGTCAAAGCCCAGCAGGACGCGGCCCGCCTTCCACAACTCTTCCGTATCGGTTCGCACGGGATAGTAGTGCTGAAGAGCAATAACTCGTGTCGAGGCCTCAAACTTTTCTAGGACCTCTTCCATCCACGTAGCCTTGCCGTGCGCCACCACAACTTTCATGGTCGGATAACGGTTCATCATACCGTAACCGAGCAACGTCGAAGCAACGAACAAGTAATTGTCCAACCAGTACCCGAGAATCGGCGAGAGCGAGTGGCCAAGAGGCGTCCCGTTGACCGTGAAGGCACCGCTTCCTCCACCAGTGAAAGGTCCGCCGCCCGCGTTGCCCCGTAGTTGCACCTGCGTAAGCCGATCCTTCATCTTTTCAATAAACGGTCCGTGCGAGGTCCATTCCGGGTTGTTCAACCCAGGTGTCGCATGGACAGCGGCCACCATGGCTAGATCGGCGAGTTCCGCCCAGAGCGGTTCGTAATAGGGATGATTGAGATATCGTCCCTCGACGAACATCGGCCGGATGAAGGCACCACGAAAGCACGAGATCTTCGCGACCCGTCGCAGTTCCTCGACGGCGAATTCCATATTCTGCAGTGGTAGCACGGCGGCGGCGAAGAGCCTGTTCGGGGCGGCCTTGCAGAAATCGGCGATCCAATCGTTGTAGGCACGCGCCAGCGCGTATGCTACGTCAGGGTCTTTGACCAGAGGGAACCCCTCGGCGAACCAACTGGGGTACAGGAAAGCCTGGTCAACACCCATGGCGTTCATATCGCGAAGGCGAACCTCAGGATTCCATGCTCCTTCATTCATCGCATGGCGCGTCTGCGGGTCCAGGTCGCCGATCGCATCCCAAGTCATTCCAGGGCGCCAGATCGCGTGCCGGGGAATATTGACGTTATCCGTATCTCGGAAAACCGTGCCGTTGATCTTGAGATAGCAGCCGAACTTTCCCTCTTCCCGCCACAGGGCGGATTTACCAAGGACACGGTACTCAGGATCGAGAAACTTTTCCCACAGGTCTCGAGGCTCGATAACATGGGTGTCCGAGTCAAAAATCGCAAAGCGCTTTCTTGGCGTCATTGTGTTTCTTCGTCAATGGGACAGCTACACGGGATATCTGGGGTGTATTATGCGCGCACTGAGCTCCTGACCGGCAGCGGTTCCGAGCCATTGATACTTGACCCGCGGTCTAGCGTGCAAGCGCGGACTCCGGTTTGAGAGCTTCCAAGATCTCTTCGGCAGTGGGCCACCAGTCAGGCCGCTGGATCTCACAGATGCGCTCCCGGATGACGGTTTTAGGAGGCTTGATCTTGTATAAGCGGCGGGCGTTTTCTCCCAGCATCTTTGCTTGCAGGGAAACGGGCAGCCCGCATTTCTGCATGGTTTCAATCGCCTGCCAGGCATCGTTTCCATCGTGGTGATAAATGTCTGAAGACCAGGCGGCGATGTCTCCGTAGTACTCAGGCAGGCGAGAGGCGAAGGCCTCGTCGCCCTCAAAACCGTTAAAACAGTGCTCAAAAAAACACTCGCTGGGCAACTGTTTTAGCGGTTGCATCCGTCGATCGTTGCGATGCAACCGATAAGCCTTGTCGCATTCGTCCAAAACTAGATTGAGCCACGTGCAGTCGGACTCAAAAACGGCGGCCTTAAGTCGGGAGTGACGCTCAAAAAATCCCGACATCAATACAAGGGTGACCCAGATTGCCGCTTCCGCCATAAAAGCCTGCATATTTTGTAAAAACGCATGCGGCAGGCCCGACGTGCTGATGGTGCGGTGGATGAGCTCGGCGGCGGAATATTGTTCGCTGTAACCGGGAGGCTTATGCGCACCTCCGGCCGGGAAGGGGTGCATGCCGTAGACCATTCCCGTCTCCTCTAGGGCGTCCCACAGGGGTTCGTACTTGGGCTGCACCGGGTAGTTACCCATGGCGTCCATAGGGCGAATCAGGCCGACGCGGCAGCCCTTGGCCGCCGCGCGATAGACCTCGTCCACGGCGAAGCGCACATCTTGCATGGGGAGCAAAGCGGCGAAGTAGAGTCGCTCCGGGTCTTCAAGGGTGTACTCGTAGGCCCACGCGTTATAGGCCTTGCAGAAGGCGCGGGCACCGAGGGCGTTCTGCAGCCACGGATAAGTGTCTATGTTCGTTGGGATGATCATCACCTGATCAATGCCTTGGATGTCCATATCGCGCAGGCGTGCCTTCGGCTCATACGACCCGGTGTGATTCAGATATGCGGATTGCTCCTGGGTGAGGGCGGTTTTGGGATTGAGGTTGCGGACGTGGAGCGCCCGCTGGATGTCATGCGTGACTCCAGGCCCGGCCACGGTAGTGGCCCGAATGCTGCCCGAAGTCCCGCTGTTCGGCACGCCATCAACACCAAGACCAGACTTGCCGTTGACGAGCAACTGCTTGGTTTCAGGTTCCCACCAGCACGTAGACTTGAGCGCTTCTAGCTCGTCTTTAGTAAGATGCTCATGAGCTCGCTCCCAAATCTTAGGGGGTTCTGTAATGTGTGCGTCGCAATCGAAGGTCGCGAAGTCCTTAGACATGGACGCAAACTTCTGGACGGGCATTATCTAATTGTTCTCCTAAGCTGTTCTAGAATGTTCTCTACTCATTTAATCCTGAGGTAAGTGCAGTGTTCCGGAAGCGTGTCGGGATCACGTGGGTTGAGGAAAAGTTCGATCTTTTCCCTATGCCCCATTCAGCTGGCAAATTCAACCGAGTTCGACGTTCCTTATGTGAAACTCTCCCAGTCATCTAGGACGAAGCACGCCCCACATGAGCTCGCGAAGCACGCCAAACGTTGAATGAATTATGACAGGCTGTTATATCGCATGTGCTTACCGACAATATCTCAATGACGAGTAACATCCCCGGAAAACTGCAGCAGTCAAACAAGCTTCGCGGCATCGTGCTCAGCAAAAGCACCGCCCGTTGGTTTGTCCCTGTGACCATCTGCGCAGCCACATGCACCGCTTTTCTGCCGATATTGTGGAACGATTTTGTTGAGTGGGACGACTACGAGAATTTAATTAGCAATCAGAATTTTCGCGGGTTGGGATGGAACCAACTCCGTTGGATGTTTACGACCTTTCACATGGGACCCTACCAACCGCTGAGTTGGCTAACACTGGGACTCGACTATTCCATCTGGGGAATGGATCCGGTCGGCTACCACCTGACGAATGTTTTTTTCCACTCGGCCAATGCCGTTTCCTTATATTTCGTGAGCCGGCGTCTGCTGACGCTGGCATTCCCGGAGTCGGATGGGGAAGAATCTTGGCAGGTCATTTTGAGCGCCGCGTTTGCGGCTCTGTGTTTCGCTCTCCATCCGCTTCGGGTTGAATCTGTGGCGTGGGCGACGGAGCGCCGCGATGTGCTGTCCGGGTTGTTCTATGTTTGGACAATCTATTGTTATCTTCACGCACGATCGAGGTTTAGTGATAACGTCCCATCGCGGTACTGGATGAGTGCGGCGTTCATTTTGTATCTTTTGACGTTACTATCCAAAGCCACGGCAATAACATTTCCTGTGATCATGGTCTTACTCGATATCTATCCTTTAAGAAGATTAACTTGGAACTTAGGAACTTGGTTTATGCCAGAAGCCCGCAAAGTATGGCAAGAGAAAATCCCGTTCATTGCTGTCGCAGTCGTGTTTGCGTCGATCGCGGTGTTGGGTCAACACCAAGTGTCTGCGGTCAAATCTCTCGGTAGCTATGGCATCGAACAGCGATTGGCCCAAGTAGTTTTTGGTGCCGGGTTTTATTTGTGGAAAACACTCACGCCGGTCGGACTATCGCCGCTTTACGAAATACCTCCGAATTTCGGTTTTGGGGATTCCGCAGTTTTGATCGCAGGCTTGGCAACGGTGGCCGTTTCGGCGTGGTTGTTTTTGATCAGAGACCGCTGGCCCGCGGGTCTGGTTTGTTGGTCGTATTACTTGGTCGTGTTGGCTCCGGTCTTGGGACTGGTTTCAACCGGTCCTCAGCTGGTGGCGGATAGGTACAGTTATCTATCGTGCATGAGTTTGGCGGTGTTGGCAGGTGGAGCTTTGTTATTCTTTCTACGAGGATCACATCAAATGCCAGTTGGTATACCGACTGCTACAGCGATAGGCGTCATTGCTGCAGCGATTTTAATTTGGCTAGCGTGCTTGACTTGGAGACAAACCGCCTTCTGGCGCAATACCGAGACGCTCTGGACGCGAGCCCTTGAGATCGACCCGAATTCGAGCTTCGCGCACTATAACTTGGCGAGATACATCGCCCGAAGCAGAAGGTATGATGAGGCGATTCGCCACTACCGCGCGGCTCTAACAACCCGGCCCGACGATGCCGACAGCCATAACAATCTTGGCCTGTTGCTCGCCAGGAATGGCGAGTTTGAAAAAGCTATCGAACACTTTGACGCTGCCATTCGAGTTGATCCTGGTTATGCCAAAGCGCACTTTAATTTGGGCCGGGTGTTTGTGCGGCAGGGTCACTTGGATGAAGCCATTGAAAGTTTCCAGCGCGCTTTAGCACTTCAACCTGGCGTCGCGGAGATTCACCAGAACCTAGCCCGGGCGCTGGCGATGCAAGGCAAGAAAGCAGAGGCAGCAGAACACTTAGAAGCGGCACTGCGAATTTTAAAATCGCCGCAGCAATCATCCGCTGAAGGCTTTAGATAATCAATCATGCCACATCATTGTCCATCGCTGATCATCGGATTCGTTCACTGTGGAAAAACATCGACGCGCGTTGACCAAACGTTGAGAGTCTAACGCGGGCTAAATTAGTGGGTACGGATCGGCGAGAATGAAAAAAAGCGCGCGACGGCTCGAAAAAAGGGCGGCGGCTCGAAAACAGTCGAGCTCGACGATTGCGTCGAAGCACGACACTACCCGTGAGTCCGATTTCTTTTGGATCGCGGCTATATTAGTGATCGCGTTCCTCTTGCGCCTTTTCTACCTCGTCCAAATCGAGTCCATCCCGCTTTTTTATCATCTCGCCGGCGACGGCCGGACTTACAATGAGTGGGCGCAGCGGATCGCCGCAGGCGATTGGTTGGGGCAGGGCGTGTTTTATCAGGCGCCGTTATATCCCTATTTCTTGGGCGTGCTGCAGCTCGTCCTCGGCCACAATCTTTGGTTCATTCGTTTTGTCCAGATCCTTTTGGGTTCGTTCTCCTGCGCGCTGATTTATCTCGTCGGCCGAAGATTGTTTTCGCGTCCGGCCGGGATCGCCGCTGGTTTTCTGCTCGCTTGTTATGCGCCGGCGATATTTTTTGAGGCGCTGATCGAAAAGAGCATTCTCGATTTGTTTCTAGTGAGCCTTTTGTTGTTTCTGCTGGTCGGCGCGATGGCGCGCCGGGGCTGGACTCAATGGCTGGCTGCCGGCGCTGTCTTGGGCCTGCTCGGTTTAAGCCGCGAAAATGCCCTCGTTTTGGCCGCCGTCGTGCCGCTTTGGATTTTCATTTATTTCTCTGACCAAGCTGTCCAAACCCGTGCGCGTTGGGCTGGGCTATTTTTTGCCGGCCTGCTCTTGGTGCTCGTCCCCGTCGGACTTAGAAATCTTATCGTCGGCGGTGAATTCAAACTCACCACGTCACAGTTCGGGCCCAATTTTTTTATCGGCAATAATCCCGAAGCCGACGGAACCTACGGGTCGGTGAATAAAGTCATTGGCGAGCCACAACTGGAAGGCACTGACGCCGCGCGCTTGGCGGAAAGAGCTTCAGGAAAGCGCCTGAGCTCGGGCGCTGTTTCCGACTACTGGCTGAAAAAATCATGGGACTATATTCGCGCTGAGCCGACCCGCTGGTTTCGGCTCCTGGCCAAGAAATGGCTGATGGTTTGGAATGCCCGGGAAGTCGAAGACTCGGACGATTTTTATATCTATCGCCAATGGTCCTGGTTACTGGCGTTTCTAAGCTGGATCAATCATTTTGGCGTGCTGGCTCCTCTGGCAGCCGCGGGCGCTTGGCTCAGCCGTAACGAATGGCGGCGTTTATGGTTGCTTTACGCCATGATCGTTTCCTTCGCGCTCAGTGTGGCCGTGTTCTACGTGTTCGGCCGCTATCGATTTCCCTTGGTGCCGCTGCTGGCTCTCTTTGCCGGCAAGGCACTAGCAGAAATGCCGGCTTGGTATCGCAAGCGAGGATGGCGCGCACAGTTTGCGGTTTTCTTCGTGTTGCTGATCAGCGCGGCCTTCGTCAATTGGCCAATCTATGCTTTCAGCGGGCCGGACGCCGCCGGCTACAATAATTTGTCCAATGCTTATTACAAACAGGGCCGGGTCGATGAAGCGATCCACACTGCGCGCCAGGCGCTCGAGCTGCAGCCGGACTTGGGCGTTGCCGATTACAACCTCGGCAATCTCTATGCGGGGCAGGGCCAATTCGACTTGGCAAAAAAATATTTCGAAGAGGCGATCCGGCTCTACCCCAATTACGCCGAAGCGCGCACCAATCTCGGACAGCTGATCGCCGAACGCGGCGATCTTGAAACCGGTGTTCAATATTTCCGCAAGGCCATCGAGCTCAACCCGTCGATCAGCCGAGCGCACCTGAATCTCGGCGTCGCTTTGGCGAAGCAGGGTCGACTGGACGAAGCGATTGGGCCCCTGCAACAAGCCGCGCAGCTAAAGCGGGATTCTCCCGAGGCGAGTTATTATCTGGGCAGCGTCTACGCCGCGCAGAATCGCTACGCCGATGCCGCGGAATCTTTCAATCAAGCGATGCGCATTCAACCCGACTTCGTTCCGGCACATCAAAGCCTCGCACAATTGTTGGTGTTACAGGGAAAAAAAGACGAGGCAATGCAACATTATCAGGAAGCTCTTCGGCTCTCGAAGCAAAGCCAGACGCGGCCCGGTTCCCGCTATCCTTCTCTGCGTTAAGTCACACGCGGCATTTAATCGATGGGAGCCAATAATGAAGAGGCGATCCGCAGAGTCACCGCAGCAGGAGGGTTGATTAGCTTGATGAACGGAATCGGATCATCCGCCATATTTACGGGTTCTATTTTTACCGGTGGCACGGCGGTCAGGCCATTGACCCAATGAAATTTTAGAATGACGTCTTTGCCCTTTAGATCGGAAAGCTCTAACCGATTGAATCCCGCGTTTACCTTGCCTTCGCCTTCGACGAACCAGGTTAACGGCTGGTTGACTCTCATTAGGTGAATCGGCCCGATGCGCTGTTCGATGGTCACCAAACCGGGAATAGAGCGCAATCGTTGAATCATTGCCGGATCAAAAGCAACGACGGCGCCGATGTTGTAGAGGCGCAGGTAATTTCGCAGCTCTTCGTCCGAAAGCGATCGCGCATCCTTCTTGAACATCTTGCCGGAGTGAAATTCGGCGAAATGATGGCGGTCGTTGTAGAGATTGATCGGCCCGCCGATCAACTGGCGGCCGGTCATATAGGGCAGAAATGAAGATAGGTACGTGCGGTCATAAACAAAGCCGCTTTCGTCGCCGGACTCTTCGAAAAGCACCCGCGCGTTGCTAGGTGTTTCCCGGCCGATCCATTCGCTGACGGCGATTAGCTCCGGAATGAAACGCGAGCGCAGTTGCAATCTGCCGGTGGATTCCGTTTGCGCGAGGTTGAATAGAAACGTCACCAAACCTAATCCAGCAAGAATCGGCACCAGTGGCGAACGCGATGGTTTAGGCGAACTTAGCCATGCGCTCACGGTGTAGGACGCGCTGATTGCAAGAAGTAGATCGAAGGGAACCTTAAAACGCAGCGGTTGCCACGCTTTCACGAACGGTACCAAGGCGCCGAAATAGGTGATCAGAAATAGAATGATTAAGGCGCTCGCCAGCATGATGCCGGGATCGCGTTTATCGCTGCTGATCAATTTTCGAATCCCCCACGCGCCGCATATCAAAAGTACGAGGCGAAGCCCTTTTTCCCAAGGAGCTTGGCGAAAACTCCAATAATTCATCGTTGAGAGATAATCTTTCACGAAGATCAGTGGATCGGAGGTTACGAAAAGCTGTAACTGTTCGGTGAGCGCGCTTGAGACGTCGTCGATGCGATGGTTGAACGCTGGAATGAGCCACGCCAGGTTGATGAGCAGACAAAGCGCAGCCGCGGCGGCGATCCACACGATTAAGCGAGCGCTGATCAGACGTGGCTGCAGCAAGAGCAATGTAACCATCGGCGGCAGAAAAATCACGATCGATTGAACGTGGAGCGGCAGTATCGCAGCTGCGAACATTAGCCAACCGAGCTGCAGCCATCCGAATTTTTGAGGATAAACGGCGAGCCTGTAAAAAAGGGAAACTCCTAAGACACTCAGGTAAGACGCTATGGGAAAACCGATCATGCCGTAGAAAAACATTTCCCGCGGCAACGAATTCCACCAGTAAACCGTGCCCCAAAATGCCGCTGCGGTTGCGACAATATGTTTGGAATTGTCCAAGATGAAAAGATTTCGTGCAGCGAAATACATAGTCCACGGCACGCTGGCCATCGCGAGAAAAGCGCCGATCTTGAGCCATTGAACCGGTGACAAAGCGATGGCCGACAAAGTCAGTGCGAAAAATTCGAAAAACTTGATGCTAAGATCCTGGATCGTGTTGGACGGATAGCCGCCCATGAAAAAAGGATTGTAGCCCCAGACCGCGTGATCTTGGCGCCAGAACGCGCTTAAAGAGTTGAGATGATGAAAATGTAGTCCCCAGTCTTGATCGATCAGCGGTTGAGGATCAAAGAGACCCTGGAGTGGGGTGAAAAGCGATACTAAACCAGAAGAGTGAAGCAGAAAGATTCCGCATACGAAAATGCCCGCGATCTTTTCAGTAAACCAACTAAGCTTAATCTCTTCATGCCGGGGCAAACGATCCGCAGGTGTTTTGCCACCTGATTTTCGCTGCGGCCTCTTGTGCGCCATTGTCCGCTAGTGCACGACCAAAGTTCCGGTCCAGCTCACTAACAGGCCTAACCCTAGGAATAGCAGCGTCAGCGGATTGCGCTGCTCGATGCGATGAACCTGCGGCAGGATATCCGCCGTCGCGATCGCGAGGAACGTCCCGGCGGATATGCCAACGGCGATCGCAACATTTTCTTCGGACAAAGCGCGAAAAAACAGGAAGGCGAGTAAGGCGCCGACCGGCGTTGTCAGAGAAAAAAGCACGCTCAGGCGCGCGACCTTAGGGCGCGCCCAGCCGGCCGACAATAAAATGGAAGAGATCGAAATGCTGTCCGGCATCTTATGGATAAGGACTGCGAGCAACACGACGGGGCCAAGCTGCGGCAGCATGAGACCGGCGCCGAGGGCAATGCCGTCCAACAAGCTATGGAGCGAGATGCCCAAAAAAGCCGGGATGCCCATGGGATGGATGTCGCAATCGCGTTCCTCGCAGGCGTGCACGAAGACGAACCGTTCCATGACGAAAATCAGCAGAAAGCCGGCCAAGATGGGCAAGCCGATGTCATCCACGAGCACCTTGCCGGTCTCGGGCAGCATGTGAAAAAAAACCGCGCCGAGCAGCACGCCTGCGCTAAAGCTCAGGAGCAGCGCGAGCGATCTTTGCGAAAGCTCGCGCAATAGCGGCAAGAACCCACCGATGAGTGAAATGAACATGACCGTCGGTAAGTAAAATCCCAATGATGCCATCTCGTCCGCCAACGCTGAAAGCTAACATAGGGCCCTAGGTGTGGCAAACTTCGCGAGAAATTATCTAACAATGGGAATAGTTCGTGCACCGGCTGCTCGTGCGATAATTGACAGTTGAAGTTGTCTCTTCCGACGGGACGCCAATTTAGCCATCGCCAAAGTGAGCGTGTGTCACTCGACGGTATACGCGCAGCGTTGTTGTGACTGCACCACGCTCGTGCTACTTAAAAATAAATTCTCAACGGAGGAAACAATTTCGTGACGGTTAAAAATTTGCTCATGATTTTCGGATTGAGCTTGATTGTCGGTTGTTCGATGGCGGCGCCGGGGTCGCACGCCACGGCCGATCTGAAAGACAAAGACGGCAAATCCATCGGCAGGGCGGTTTTACGTGATACGGCGGACGGCGTGCTCGTGCGCCTGGAAGTGAAAGGACTCACGCCGGGGTTGCACGCGGTTCACGTGCATGCCGTCGGCAAATGCGAGGGGCCGGCGTTTACCAGCGCGGGCGGACATTTCAACCCGCTGCAAAGAAAGCACGGTCTTAAAAGTCCCGATGGCGCGCACGCCGGCGATCTACCGAATATGCTCGTGACCAAAGACGGCTCAGGCCGTTTTGAATCCAAGACCGACGCGATTACGCTTCACGCCGGTCCCGCCTCGGTATTCGACAGCGATGGCAGCGCTTTGGTGATTCATGTCGGCGTCGATGACTACATCACCGATCCGACCGGAAACGCGGGTGACCGCGCTGTTTGTGGTCTGATCGTGGCGGACTAACAAAGACGACGATTCAAAGATAATGCAGCGTGGCGTGACCCGAAGCCAGCCTTTCTTCAGCCTGTCTAATTCGCTCGATAGTTCCAAGGTCCTGCCAAAAACCTTCAAAACAAAAGCCATAAAGCGCTTCACCCGCGACCAACATTTTCGGATAGGTCTCCCGGGTCGTGCTGAATTTCCGGGTCGTAGTGCTGGCGCTCATATAGTCAAAAACGGCCGGTTCTAGAAGTTGCACGCCGGAAAACATCAATTTCCGCACGGGCCCCAACGGTTCCATCGGCGCTTTGCTTCTAAGGAAACGGCATATGCGGCCGCGGTCGTCGATGTCCATCGAGCCGTATTGTTCCGCGTTGTCATCGGGTCGAAGCACGAGCGTGGCCGTGGCGTTCTTGCTCTTATGAAAAGCGATGACGTCGGCCAAGTTCAAATCGATGAGTGCATCCGTATTGATCACGATAAAGCTGCCGTCTTGCAGGAACGATTTCGCCTTGAGAAGGCCCCCGCCGGTGTCCAACAGTTCGGTTTCTCTCGAGTAGGACAGTTCTAAACCATGCCCTTTACCGTCGCCGAGCAGACTTTCGATTTGTTCTCCGAAGTGGTGCAGATTGATGATGATCTCGCGGATGCCGTAATGGCGCAGCAGCAATAATGCGTACTCGATCATGGGCCGTCCCGCGACGGGGACGAGGGCTTTAGGTTTGCTGTCGGTGATGGGACGCAGGCGCGTGCCTTGGCCCGCGGCCAAGACCATCGCTTTCATTGCATCGCCTCGAAATTGTCGAGCAGTAAATTCAGTATCGCTTGTGTTTGCGGGACGCTCGCGAGGTTGCGTTTAAGGCGCCGCACCGTCGACGGGACAAATTTCATGTAGCCCGGCTTGCCCTTGACGAGATCGAGATAATAGAAACGGCCGACCACTTTCAGGTCCCTCTGAATCGTCGAGAGGCGGTAAATCTCGAAAAATTCATCGGCGGAGTTTAGGCCTCCGTTCAGCTCGCGGCTCCGGTCGATATAATAACGAACGAGCCGCTCTTCGAGCGGCGGCCGAACGACGCTGTCCGTGATCCGGTCGTTGAGGAGGGAAGCGAGATCGTATTGCGGCGGCGCCATCAATGCGTCTTGAAAATCGATAATCCTGACCGCTTCGTTACAAATCATCAAGTTCCAACTATGATAGTCGCGATGGCTCAAACAGGCCGTTTGGCGATCCAGCCGTGCGGCGATCACGGCGAACGATTTGCGCAACTGGTCGAGCGCGGTGCCGCTGATGGCCGAGCCCGGGCGCTTTTCCAGACCCCATTCGATGAAGTGCGCGAACTCCCACATGTAGAGTTTAAAATCGAAGCGCTGCTGGAAGGCGATGCAGGAAACGTCGCGATTTTGTGTGCCGCGGATTTGTAAGTTCAGTAGCTCGTCGATGGCCTTTTGATACCACGCAAGGACGTCACTCTCTGACAGCCCTTGGACTCGGTCCCAAAGCGCGGTGTCGCCGAGGTCTTCAAGCAATAAAATCCCTTCCTCTTGCCACTGGCCGTAGAGTTGCGGGACACTAACGCCGGTCCGGCTGAGAAAACGGTGCATGTTCAAGAAGGGCAGTTCTTTAGGGCCTTCCTTGAAAATCGCCAGCTCTTCGCTTGATAGCGGCAGTGAGCTTCCCGCCGGCAGCTCCATGATGATGATGGATGGCGGCGTGCCGGCGCCGCTGACATGTGCCCGGTAATAACGCCGGCTCGACGCGTCGCCGGCGAGCGGCGCGAGCGACGTCAACGTCGCATGAGCGCCGTAGACCGCTTGGATCTTATCGGTGATTCGCTGCTGGATGGGCTCGGTCACGCTCGGCCTTAGACCATTCGATTACCCGGTGGGGTGGGCAATGGGTAAATGGCGCCGACGCCGTCGGTGCGCTACACTTCTCACGAGCCGCCGAATCCGATGCTGACTTTGCCGGCTTCGACGATGACGGGCACTTGGCGACGGCCGTTGGAGAGCTTGAGCATGCGCGCAAGGGCTTGGTCGTCTTCGAGGACGTTGAAATACTCATGGGGAGTTTTGCGGCGCGTGAAAGCCTCCCGGGCACCCGCGGTGTACGGTCAGAGATCTTTTCCGAAGATAAGAACTTTTTCATCCATGTTCGTTGCGATGCTTCTTTGGTCAATAAGACTCTTTCCAA
>Ga0193707_1000025_pt1 | contig 37115 bp, 44 predicted proteins | sample U3c2metaG_FD_143043 | JGI IMG/M metagenome (GOLD analysis project Ga0193707, IMG submission 143043) | Soil microbial communities from a riparian zone of the East river system, Colorado, United States - U3c2 | ecosystem: Environmental > Terrestrial > Soil > Riparian zone | place: USA: East River... | reverse complement strand
GTCGTAAGCGACTGGGATGCGGGTCCCGGACGGCAACGTCACGCTGCCGACCGGGACCCGCATCCCAGTCGCTTACGACCTCAACTCGGCGAGGTGTAAGAAGTGAAGCCGTTCCGCGAGCAGAACCAGGTGACGATCGGTGTGATCGGCCTGACCGTGATCGGCCTGATCATGCTGGCCGCGTTCAAGGCTCAGGACCTGCCGCTGATCGGCGGCGGGACGAAGTACTCCGCGCAGTTCTCCGAGGCCGGCGGCCTGAAGCCGAACGACGAGATCCGGGTGGCCGGCGTCCGCGTCGGGCAGGTGCGCAAGGTCGAGCTCGAGGGCACCCACGTCCGGGTCGACTTCGTGGTGGACAAGGGCGTCAAGCTGGGCGACGAGACTGGCGCGGAGATGAAGATCAAGACCCTCCTCGGCCAGAAGTACCTGAAGCTGAACCCGGCCGGTCCCGGCCGGCTCAAGGCCGGCTCCGAGATCCCGCTGTCCCGGACGGTTTCGGCGTACGACGTCGTGGACGCGTTCACCGACCTCGCCAATACGACCGACCGGATCGACACCGGTCAGCTGGCCAAGGCACTGGACACTTTGTCGGCGACGTTCAAGAACACGCCGGAAGAGGTACAGGCGTCGCTGACCGGCCTGTCCCGCCTGTCCCGGAACGTGGCCAAACGCGACGAGCAGCTGAAGCTGCTGCTGCAGCACTCGAACGTGGTCACCAAGGTGCTTGCCGACCGCAACCAGCAGCTGATCAAGCTGATGAAGGACGGCAACTCCGTCTTCCAGGCCGTCCAGGCCCGCCGGGCACTGATCCACCAGCTGCTCGTGTCGACCCAGACTCTGTCCGCGCAGATCACCGCGCTGGTCCGGGAGAACCGTAAGGACCTGGGCCCGACCCTGCAGAAGGTGAACGCCGTTCTCGCCGTCCTGCTGAAGAACCAGAACGACCTGGACGCGAGCATCCGCGGCCTGGCGCCGTTCGTCCGGCTGTTCACCAACACGCTCGGCACCGGCCCGTGGTTCGACGTCTTCCTGCAGAACCTGGCACCGGTTCCGGAGATCCCGCTGCCGAAGGTCGGCATTCCCGGCCTGCCTCCGATCCTGGGAGGTGGCGGCTGATGCGGATCGCCTCCCTGTCCCGGTTGGTCGCGATCGCGGTGGTCCTGGTGATCCTCGCGGTCAGCGCGGTGACGCTGTGGCCGAAGCCCGATCGGGTCACGGCGACGGCGTACTTCCCGCGTGCGGTGTCGTTGTACGCCGGTTCCGACGTACGGATCCTCGGCATCAAGGTCGGCGAGGTGGAGAGTGTCACCCCGGCCGGGCGGACCGTCCGGGTGACGTTCTGGTGGGAGGCCAAGCACAAGGTGCCGGCCACCGCCAAGGCAGTGATCGCGGCACCGTCGATCGTGGCCGACCGATACCTGCAGCTCACCCCGGTGTACTCCAAGGGCGACGTGATGGCCGACGGGGCCGAGATCCCGTTGACGCGGACCGCCGTACCACTCGAGCTGGACCAGATCTACCAGAGCCTGAACGACCTGTCCGTGGCGCTCGGCCCGAAGGGCGCGAACGACCAGGGCGCGCTGTCGCGGCTGCTGGACGTCTCGGCGAAGAACCTGAACGGCCAGGGCAAGAAGCTGAACCAGACGATCACGGACGTGTCGAAGCTGACCGGGACGCTGGCGGGCAACTCACAGAGCCTGTTCAGCACGGTCCGGCAGTTGCAGACGTTCGTGTCCGCACTGGCCGCGAACGATCAGCTCGTCCGGCAGTTCAACAACAACTTCGCCGCCACGTCGACCACGCTGGCCGGTGAGCGCAAGGACCTGGCCTCCGCGCTGTCGCTGCTGGCGACAGCCCTCGGCGAGGTCGCGTCGTTCGTGAAGGACAACCGGACGCTGGTGAAGACCACGGTCTCCGGCGCCACCACCCTGTCGCAGATCCTGGTCAAGGAGAAGGCCGCGCTGGCCGACATCCTCGACACGGCTCCGCTCGGCCTGGGGAACCTGGCCCGCATCTACAACCCGCAGTTCGGCACGCTGGACCAGCGCATCAACCCGGGGCAGCTGGACGATCCGGCGACCTTCATCTGCTCGCTGCTCCTGCAGGCGAACCAGCCCCTCTCGACCTGCTCGCTGCTGAAGCCGGTGCTCGATGCCGTGGCCAAGCTCCCGCTGCTCAGCCAGCTGACCGGCACTGCGCCGGCCAGCGGCGGCCCGGCCGGTACGCCGTGGGCCCCGATCCCGAAGGCGCCGTTGAACAGCCCTGATCCGGTCGACCCGACGCTCGGGGGGCTGGTCGAGTGAGACGCCGTACGACGATCGTCGCCGCGGCAGTGGCCCTCGCGACGCTGCTGACCGGGTGTGACTTCAGCGTGTACTCGTTGCCGTTGCCCGGTGGCGCGAAGATCAAGGGACCGTCGTACACGGTGACGGTCGAGTTCGCCGACGTGCTGGACCTGGTGCCGAAGTCGTCGGTGAAGGTGGACGACGTCACCGTCGGCACGGTCCAGAAGGTCTGGCTGGACGGATACATCGCCAAGGTCCGGATCAAGCTGCCGAAGAGCCTGGAACTGCCGGACAACGCGCACGCGACGATCCGGCAGACCAGCCTGCTGGGGGAGAAGTTCGTGTCGCTGTCCCGGCCGACCGGGTCGGAGCAGCCGCGCGGCAAGCTGGACAACGGCGAGGTCATCCCGCTGTCGCGGACCACCAGCAACGTCGAGGTCGAGGAAGTCCTGTCCGCGCTGTCGCTGCTGCTGAACGGCGGCGGCGTGGCCCAGCTGCAGATCATCACCCAGGAGCTGAACAAGGCCCTGACCGGCAATGAGCCGGCCATCCGCAGCGTGCTGTCCGAGCTGAACACCTTCGTCGGCACCCTGGACAAGAACAAGCAGCAGATCATCACCGCGATCACCGCGGTCGACGCGCTGGCCAAGAAGCTGAACGCGCAGAAGGACACCCTGGCCACCGCGATCGACTCACTGCCGAAGTCGATCGCCACGCTGGACAAGCAGCGTGCGGCCCTGGTCAAGACGCTGCAGGCCCTGGCGACGCTGGGCAACACCGCGACCCGGGTGATCACGTCCGCACAGAAGGACCTGGTCGCGAACCTGCAGTCGCTGTACCCGATCCTGACCAAGCTGGCCGAGGCGGGAGAGAACCTGCCGAAGTCGCTCGAGCTGCTGTTCACATACCCGTTCCCGGACGCGGCCGCGAAGGCGGTCGGTGGTGACTTCACCAACCTGGGCATCACCCTCGACGTGAACACCCAGACGGCGCTGAAGGGTCTGATCGGGCTGAACCTGCCGACAGTCGGGCCGACGGCGCTTCCGACCGGGCGGGTCAGCCTCCCGCTGCACAACCCGACCGGCGGGTCGACCGCCGGCGGCCTGCCGTCGTTGCCCGTGCCGACCGGCACGGCGACGACCTGCATCACGCTGCTCGGGCTGCCGGTCTGTACGCCGAAGCTCAATCGATCCGGGTTCGACCCCGACCTGGCCAAGGCACTGATGCCGGGGGTGGCCAAGTGATCACCAGAACGGTCCGGATCCAGTTGATGGTGTTCCTGCTGATCACCGTCGTCGGGGTCGCCTTCGTGGGCGCGAAGTACGCCCAGGTGGATAAGCTGTTCTTCGACGAGGAGTACACGGTTAGCGCGAGCTTCGCCGAGTCCGGCGGCATCTTCAGCGGCGCCGAGGTGACATACCGCGGCCAGCCGGTCGGCCGGGTCGGCCAGCTCAAGCTGCTGCCCGACGGCGTCGAGGTGAACCTCGACATCGACAACAAGACGAAGATCCCGAACGACCTGCTCGCGGTGGTCGCGAACCGGTCCGCGATCGGCGAGCAGTACGTCGACCTGCAGCCGCGCCGCGACGGCGGTCCCTACTTGCAGGACAACTCGAAGATCGCGCGCCAGGACACCGCGATCCCGATCGACACCACCGAACTGCTGCTGAACCTCGACCAGCTGGTCAACTCGGTCGACAAGGAGAGCCTGCGAACCACGGTCCGCGAGCTGGGCGCCGCGCTCAAGGGCAAGGGCACCGACCTGCAGCGGATCATCGACAGCTCCGGCAAGCTGATCGACGACGCGGACGCGAACGTCCTGCAGACGATCAAGCTGATCAACGACGGTGACACCGTGCTCGCCACCCAGGTGGCCAGCGGCGACGCGATCAAGACCTGGGCGAAGAACCTGGCGCTGCTGTCCGACACCCTGGTCAGCTCCGACTCGAACCTGCGCCAGGTGATCGACCAGGGCTCGGCCGCCTCGGAGCAGGTGACCGGCCTGATCCAGGACAACCGTGCGGACATCGCGGTCCTGCTGGGTAACCTGCTGACGGTGAGCGAGATCACCGTGGTCCGGCTGGACGCCGTCGAGCAACTGCTGGTGGTGTACCCGGCCGTCTCGATGGGCGGGTACGTCGTCCCCGCCAAGGACCCCGGGACCGGGCACTACGACGCACACTTCGGCCTGGTGCTCGGCCTCACCCCGCCGGCCTGCCGGCCCGGGTACGGCGGGACGAACAAGCGGGTCCCGCAGGCGACCACGAACACCCCGGCCAACACCAAGGCGGCCTGCACCGCGAATCCGTCCACCGGCATCGACGTCCGCGGCTCGCAGAACAAGCCGAGCCCGTCGTCGCGCGACCTGAACCGGACCGGCTACGGCATCGGCTACGACCCGGCCACCGGCGACGCCGGCGGGTCCGACGGGATGCCGGAGGTCGTGCTCGGCTCGACCGGCGGCCAGGCCGACCTGCTCGGCAGCGACTCCTGGAAAGCCCTCATCCTCGGACCGGTGACCAGCAAGTGACTTCCAAGCGTGGCCCACTGATTCTGGCGTGGGCGCTCAGCGTCCTGCTCGTCATCGCACTGGCCGGAGCGACGATCGCGGTGATCGGGTTGCGGAAGCAGAGTGCGGACGAGTCCGAGCGCGAGGGCGCGATGAAGGCGGGCCGGCAGTTGGCGCTCGACTTCACCAGCTACGACTACACGACCTGGGACGCCGACTCGAAGCGGGTGGTGGACGACTCGACCGGGCAGTTCAAAACGGAGTTCCAGGCCGGCATCGACGCGGTGAAGGCCGACGTGGTGACCAACAAGGCGACCTCGAAGGGCGACGTGAAGGAGGCCGCGGTGGTCTCGAACGACAAGGACTCCGCCCAGGTGCTGGTGATCGTGAACGCGGTGGTGACGAACACGGCCTCGGCCGACGGCGTCGAGCGCCGCTACCGGATCAAGCTCGACATGGTCCGGGAGAAGGACCGCTGGCTGACCGCCGACCTCCAGGTGGTGGGCTGATGCCGGACCGCTCCCGTCACCGCCCCCGCATCGCCGGTCAGCGCCGTACCCCAGGTACGACGCTCGACGAAGTGGCAACGAACGACACCGAAACCGCCCCGAAGACCCGCACGCCCTCCTCGAACGCCCCCACCGACGATGTGACCCCAGCCACACCGGCCACTCTCGAAGCTCCTACCGAGGAGGATCAGGAGGCACCTGCGGTCACGGATGGTGACGCCAAGGACGGTCTGGGCAAGATGCTCTCGGTGGTGCTCGCGGTGGCCGTCGTGCTGGTGCTGACCGTCGCGGTGGTGCTCGGGATCAAGGCGTGGCAGGGCAAGCAGGCCGAGGATGCCCGCGACCAGGCCGCCGCGGCCGGGCGGAAGGCGGCCGAGACGGCGCTCAGCTACGACTACCGCAACCTGGACAAGAGCTTCGCCGCGGCCCGGGCGACGATGACCCCGGAGTTCGCCGGCCAGTTCGACGCGACCGCCAAGGTGGCCGGCGAGCTGGCCACCAAGACCAAGGCGACGGTCAAGGCCGACGTCCGCGAGGTCGGGGTCCGCGACGGCGACGCCGACCGGGTCACGCTGATCATCTTCGTGAACCAGACCACCACCAGCACGATCACGCAGGGTAAACCCCGGGTGGATCTGAACCGGACCCGATTCACGATGGTCCGAAAGGGCGGTCAATGGCTGGTCCAGGAGATCGCCGGACTGTAGTCTCTTTGTGACTCCGCACCAGCAGGACGCCGGGCGGCTCGCGGGTGATCTACCCGCTGGAGAAGCCCGGGTCGGTCCTTGACGGAGAGGGTGGTCCAACGGCATAGTATTGGACCCCGTTGGACAGGCTTGCCTGGATCATGTAGCCTATTGCTTTGCGCTGCCTTTTCTCACACCCTGGCTCGGGTCTCGACTTGACTAGGGTGGTTCGGCGTGCGCTCCCAGCACCGAAGTGATTTCTGCGAGCCCGTGGAAGGACGCCCCTTGGTCGCCTCGCGCAACCCCCAGTCCGACAGCATTTCCGACGTTTCCGGCTCACCACGCCGCATCTCCTTCGCAAAGATCTCCGAACCTCTCGAGGTTCCGGATCTGCTTGCGCTGCAGGTGGACAGTTTCGACTGGCTGGTCGGCAACGAAACGTGGCAGGCCCGCGTGGCCGCCGCCGAGGCCGAAGGACGGACCGAACTGTCCGGACCCTCCGGCCTGGAAGAGATTTTCGAGGAGATCTCCCCGATCGAGGACTTCAGCGGCACCATGTCGCTGTCGTTTCGCGACCACCGTTTCGAGCCTCCGAAGAACACGGTCGACGAGTGCAAGGAGCGGGATGTCACCTACTCCGCGCCGCTGTTCGTCACCGCCGAGTTCATGAACAACGAGACCGGTGAGATCAAGAGCCAGACCGTCTTCATGGGTGACTTCCCGTTGATGACGCGCAAGGGCACCTTCGTCATCAACGGCACCGAGCGTGTCGTGGTGTCCCAGCTCGTCCGCTCGCCCGGTGTGTACTTCGAGCGCACGCCGGACAAGACGTCGGACAAGGACATCTTCACCGCCAAGATCATCCCGTCGCGCGGCGCGTGGCTGGAGTTCGAGGTCGACAAGCGCGACATGGTCGGCGTACGCCTGGACCGCAAGCGCAAGCAGAACGTCACCGTGCTGCTCAAGGCGCTCGGCTGGACCGACGCGCAGATCCTGGAGGAGTTCGGCGACTACGAGTCGATCCGGCTCACCCTGGAGAAGGACCATACCTCCGGGCAGGACGACGCGCTGCTGGACATCTACCGCAAGCTGCGGCCGGGCGAGCCGCCGACGCGGGAGGCCGCGCAGGCGCTGCTGGACAACTACTACTTCAACGGCAAGCGCTACGACCTGGCCAAGGTCGGCCGCTACAAGATCAACAAGAAGCTCGGCCGTGACGAGGCGCACGACACCGCGGTGCTGACGATCGACGACATCGTCGCCACGATCAAGTACCTGGTGGCCCTGCACGAAGGCAAGACCGAGCTGCCCGCGCCGACCGGTGAGATCGTCGTCGAGGAAGACGACATCGACCACTTCGGCAACCGCCGGCTGCGCACCGTCGGCGAGCTGATCCAGAACCAGCTGCGCACCGGCCTGGCCCGGATGGAGCGCGTGGTCCGGGAGCGGATGACGACCCAGGACGTCGAGGCGATCACGCCGCAGACCCTGATCAACATCCGTCCGGTGGTGGCGGCGCTGAAGGAGTTCTTCGGCACCTCCCAACTGTCCCAGTTCATGGACCAGACCAACCCGATCGCGGGTCTGACCCACAAGCGCCGCCTGTCGGCGCTCGGCCCGGGTGGTCTGAGCCGCGAGCGGGCCGGCTTCGAGGTTCGCGACGTGCACCCGTCCCACTACGGCCGGATGTGCCCGATCGAGACCCCGGAAGGCCCGAACATCGGTCTGATCGGCTCGCTCGCGACGTACGGCCGGGTGAACCCGTTCGGCTTCGTCGAGACGCCGTACCGCAAGGTCGTCGACGGCCAGGTCACCGAGCAGGTGGACTACTTGACCGCGGACGAGGAGGACCGGTTCGTCATCGCGCAGGCGAACGCCGCGCTGACCGACGACGACCGGTTCGCCGAGGACCGGGTGCTGGTTCGCCGGCGCCACGGTGAGGTCGAGCTCGTGCTGGTCGACGACGTGGACTACATGGACGTCTCGCCGCGCCAGATGGTGTCGGTCGCGACGGCGATGATCCCGTTCCTCGAGCACGACGACGCCAACCGCGCCCTGATGGGCTCCAACATGCAGCGCCAGGCCGTTCCGCTGATCACTGCGGACGCCCCCCTGGTCGGTACCGGCATGGAGTTCCGCGGTGCGGTCGACGCCGGGGACGTGGTGGTTTCCGAGAAGGCCGGTGTGATCAAGGAGGTGTCGGCGGACCTGATCGAGGTCGCCGCCGACGACGGCACGTACCAGACCTACCGGCTGGCGAAGTTCCGCCGCTCGAACCAGGGCACCTGCATCAACCAGCGCCCGCTGGTCGACGCCGGGCAGCGGGTCGAGATCGGTTCGCCGCTGGCCGACGGTCCGTGCACCGACGAGGGCGAGATGGCTCTCGGCCGGAACCTGCTCGTGGCGTTCATGCCGTGGGAGGGTCACAACTACGAGGACGCGATCATCCTCAGCCAGCGCGTCGTGCAGCAGGACCTGCTGACCTCGATCCACATCGAGGAGCACGAGGTCGACGCCCGCGACACCAAGCTCGGCCCGGAAGAGATCACCCGCGACATCCCCAACGTCTCCGACGAGATGCTGGCGGACCTGGACGAGCGCGGCATCATCCGGATCGGCGCGGAGGTCACCACCGGTGACATCCTGGTCGGCAAGGTCACGCCCAAGGGGGAGACCGAGCTGACCCCGGAGGAGCGGCTGCTGCGCGCGATCTTCGGTGAGAAGGCGCGCGAGGTGCGCGACACCTCGCTGAAGGTGCCGCACGGTGAGAACGGAACCGTCATCGGGGTCCGCGTCTTCGACCGCGACAACGGCGACGAACTGCCGCCGGGCGTGAACCAGCTGGTCCGCGTGTACGTCGCGCAGAAGCGCAAGATCTCCGTCGGTGACAAGCTCGCCGGACGCCACGGCAACAAGGGCGTCATCTCGAAGATCCTGCCGGTCGAGGACATGCCGTTCATGGAGGACGGCACCCAGGTCGACATCATCCTGAACCCGCTGGGCGTGCCCGGCCGGATGAACGTCGGTCAGGTGCTCGAGACCCACCTCGGCTGGGTTGCCAGCCGCGGCTGGAAGGTCGACCCGGACAGCCCCGAAGAGTGGGCCCAGCGACTGATCAAGATCGGCGCCGGCGAAGCCGAGCCGTTCACGAACGTCGCCACCCCCGTCTTCGACGGCGCGCGCGAGGAAGAGGTCACCGGCCTGCTCGGCTCGACCCTGCCGAACCGTGACGGCGACCGGATGGTCGACAGCACCGGCAAGGCCAACCTGTTCGACGGCCGCTCGGGTGAGCCTTTCCCGCAGCCGGTCGGCGTCGGCTACATGTACATGCTGAAGCTGCACCACCTGGTGGACGACAAGATCCATGCCCGCTCGACCGGTCCGTACTCGATGATCACGCAGCAGCCGCTGGGTGGTAAGGCGCAGTTCGGTGGTCAGCGGTTCGGCGAGATGGAGGTGTGGGCCCTGGAGGCCTACGGTGCCGCCTTCGCGCTGCAGGAGCTGCTCACCATCAAGTCCGACGACGTCGTCGGTCGCGTCAAGGTGTACGAAGCGATCGTCAAGGGCGAGAACATCCCGGAGCCGGGTATCCCGGAGTCCTTCAAGGTTCTGGTCAAGGAAATGCAGTCCCTGTGTCTCAATGTCGAGGTGCTCTCGTCCGACGGAAGCCGGGTCGAGATGCGCGACAGCGAAGAGGACGTCTTCCGCGCTGCGGAGGAACTGGGCATCGACCTGTCCCGGCGTGAGCCGAACAGCGTCGAGGAGGTCTGAGCGGGTTGCCGCTTGAGATCAACAACCAACTCACTCAGACCAACCCCTGCGGGGGTCTGGGGGTCGCCCCCCAGACGACAACAGCAATCGGGAGATAACACATCGTGCTCGACGTGAACTTCTTCGACGAGCTTCGGATCGGCCTGGCCACCGCGGACGAGATCCGCCAGTGGTCGCACGGCGAGGTCAAGAAGCCCGAGACGATCAACTACCGGACGCTCAAGCCCGAGCGTGACGGTCTCTTCTGCGAGAAGATCTTCGGTCCCACCCGGGACTGGGAGTGCTACTGCGGCAAGTACAAGCGCGTTCGCTTCAAGGGCATCATCTGCGAGCGGTGTGGCGTCGAGGTCACCCGCTCCAAGGTGCGCCGCGAGCGGATGGGCCACATCGAGCTGGCCGCCCCGGTCACCCACATCTGGTACTTCAAGGGTGTTCCGTCGCGGCTCGGCTACCTGCTCGACCTCGCCCCGAAGGACCTCGAGAAGGTCATCTACTTCGCGGCGTACATGATCACCGACGTCGACGACGAGGCGCGGCACCGCGACCTGTCGTCGCTGGAGGGTCGCACCGACGTCGAGCGCAAGCAGCTCGAGAACCGGCGCGACAACGACATCGAGCAGCGGATGAAGAAGCTCGAGGAGGACCTGGCGCAGCTCGAGGCCGAGGGCGCCAAGGCCGACGTTCGCCGCAAGGTGAAGGAAGGCGCCGAGCGTGAGGTCAAGCAGCTGCGCGACCGTGCGCAGCGCGAGATCGACCGCCTCGACGAGGTCTGGACCCGGTTCAAGAACCTGAAGGTCCAGGACCTCGAGGGCGACGAGATCCTCTACCGCGCCATGAAGGAGCGGTTCGGCAAGTACTTCGAGGGCGCCATGGGTGCCGCCGCGATCCAGCGCCGGCTGGAGACCTTCGACCTGAAGGCCGAGGCGGCCAACCTGCGCGAGACGATCAAGACCGGCAAGGGGCAGCGCAAGACCCGCGCCCTGAAGCGGCTCAAGGTCGTCACCGCGTTCCTGGCCACCAACAACAGCCCGATGGGCATGGTGCTCGACTGCGTTCCAGTGATCCCGCCGGACCTGCGGCCGATGGTCCAGCTCGACGGTGGCCGGTTCGCCACCTCGGACCTGAACGACCTGTACCGCCGGGTGATCAACCGGAACAACCGGCTCAAGCGACTGCTCGACCTGGGCGCGCCGGAGATCATCGTCAACAACGAGAAGCGGATGCTGCAGGAGGCCGTCGACGCGCTGTTCGACAACGGCCGCCGTGGCCGTCCGGTCACCGGCCCGGGCAACCGGCCGCTGAAGTCGCTGTCCGACATGCTCAAGGGCAAGCAGGGTCGTTTCCGTCAGAACCTGCTGGGCAAGCGCGTCGACTACTCCGGCCGTTCGGTCATCGTGGTCGGCCCGCAGCTGAAGCTGCACCAGTGCGGTCTGCCGAAGGCGATGGCGCTGGAGCTGTTCAAGCCGTTCGTGATGAAGCGGCTGGTCGATCTCAACCACGCGCAGAACATCAAGTCCGCCAAGCGGATGGTCGAGCGTCAGCGCGCCCAGGTCTGGGACGTGCTGGAAGAGGTCATCACCGAGCACCCGGTCCTGCTCAACCGTGCACCAACGCTGCACCGGCTCGGCATCCAGGCGTTCGAGCCGCAGCTGATCGAGGGCAAGGCGATCCAGATCCACCCGCTCGTCTGCTCCGCGTTCAACGCGGACTTCGACGGCGACCAGATGGCGGTGCACCTGCCGCTGTCGGCCGAGGCACAGGCCGAGGCCCGGATCCTGATGCTGTCGACGAACAATATCCTGAAGCCCGCCGACGGCCGTCCGGTCACGATGCCGACCCAGGACATGATCATCGGCATCTACTTCCTGACCATGCTGAAGGAAGGCGTGCTGGGTGAGGGCCGGGCGTTCAGCTCGGTCGCCGAGGCGCTGATGGCCTTCGACCGGCTCGAGTTGTCGCTGCAGGCCAAGATCCTGCTGCGCCTGGACCAGTCCGGCGTACCGGCTGGTGCCACCGAGCGGCCCGAAGGTGGGTTCTCGCTGGAGACCACGCTGGGCCGGGCGCTGTTCAACGAGGCGCTGCCGACGGACTACCCGTTCGTCGACGTCGAGGTCGGCAAGAAGCAGCTGGGCGGGATCGTCAACGACCTGGCCGAGCGGTACTCCAAGGTCGAGGTCGCCAACGCTCTCGACGCGCTGAAGGATCTCGGTTTCCGCTGGGCCACCCGCTCGGGTGTCACGGTGTCGATCGACGACTTCAGCACGCCGCCGAGCAAGCCGGAGATCATGGCTCGCTACGAGTCGCAGGCCGAGAAGGTCCAGAAGCAGTTCGAGCGGGGCCTGATCACCTCGTCCGAGCGGCGGCAGGAGCTGATCGAGATCTGGACCGGCGCCAACGCCGAGGTCGGCAAGGCGATGGAGGAGAACTTCGAGAAGGCCAACCCGATCTGGATGATGGTCCACTCGGGTGCCCGAGGCAACATGATGCAGATCCGGCAGATCGCCGGTATGCGTGGCCTGGTGGCCAACCCGAAGGGCGAGATCATCGCCCGGCCGATCAAGTCCAACTTCCGTGAGGGCCTGTCGGTGGTCGAGTACTTCATCGCCACCCACGGCGCTCGTAAGGGTCTTGCCGACACCGCGCTGCGGACCGCCGACTCGGGGTACCTGACCCGTCGTCTGGTGGACGTCTCGCAGGACGTCATCATCCGCGAGGAGGACTGCGGTACCGAGCGCGGCCTGCCGAAGAAGATCGGCGAGCCGGGTCCGGACGGCAAGATCGTGCACGCGGAGAACGTCGAGACCAGCGCCTACGCGCGCACCTTGGCGACGGACACGTCCGACGCCAAGGGCACCGTGGTGCTGACCGCCGGCAGCGACCTGGGCGACGTGTCCATCGCCGCTCTGGTGGCCGCGGGGATCGAGGAGGTCAAGGTCCGCTCCGTGCTGACCTGTGACGCCAAGACCGGTACCTGCGCGAAGTGCTACGGCCGTTCGCTGGCGACCGGCAAGCCGGTCGACATCGGTGAGGCCGTCGGCATCATCGCGGCGCAGTCCATCGGTGAGCCGGGTACGCAGCTGACGATGCGTACCTTCCACACCGGTGGTGTCGCGGGTGATGACATCACCCACGGTCTGCCGCGAGTGGTCGAGCTCTTCGAGGCTCGCCAGCCCAAGGGCAAGGCGCCGATCGCCGAGGCCGCGGGCCGGATCGCGATCGAGGACACCGACAAGACCCGGAAGCTGGTGCTCACCCCGGACGACGGTTCCGAGGAGGTCGCCTACCCGGTGTCGAAGCGTGGCCGCCTGCTGATCGAAGAGGGTCAGCAGGTCGAGGTCGGTCAGCAGTTGACGCAGGGTACGCCGGACCCGCAGGAGGTTCTGCGGATCCTCGGCGTACGCAAGGCGCAGGAGCACCTGGTGGACGAGGTCCAGGAGGTGTACCGGTCGCAGGGTGTGGCCATCCACGACAAGCACATCGAGATCATCGTTCGGCAGATGCTGCGCCGGGTCACGGTGATCGAGTCGGGCGACGCCCAGCTGCTGCCGGGCGAGCTCGCGGACCGGATCATGTTCGAGGCGGAGAACCGTCGCGTCGTGGCCGAGGGCGGTACGCCGGCCTCAGGTCGTCCGGTGTTGATGGGGATCACCAAGGCCTCGCTGGCGACCGAGTCGTGGCTGTCGGCCGCCTCCTTCCAGGAGACGACCCGCGTCCTCACCGAGGCCGCGATCCACGGCAAGTCCGACTCGCTGGTCGGTCTGAAGGAGAACGTCATCATCGGCAAGCTGATCCCGGCCGGTACGGGTATGGACCGGTACCGCAACATCCGGGTGGAGCCCACCGAGGAGGCGAAGGCCGCGATGTACTCGATGGTCGGCTACGAGTCGTACGACTACGACTTCGGCCCGTCCACCGCGCAGTCGGTCCCGCTGGACGACTTCGACCTCGGTTCCTACAAGAACTGAGCCGATTCACGCCCCTGACCGGGGCGGTGGAGCGGGCAAAGAACCAGCACCGAGGGCGGCACTCCCACTGGGGGTGCCGCCCTCGTGGCACGTGCAGTCAAACGCTTGGCCGACAGGGGATTCGGGCGTTGGCAGGCCGGTCTGGGGAAGACACTCGGGGTGGCGGCACCAAGTGTCCGGCGGATGCGCCAAGATTGGTGCATGACGGATCTCCCGGCCTTTCTGCGGCCCTTCGTCCTGGGAGTTTTGGACGGGACCGACGTGCGGGTGGACAGGCTGGGAGAGATCGACTTCTATCGACCGGCCGGGACTGCCCGGACCGGTGCGATTCTGTTCGTGCACGGGGGTCCTGGGCCCGCCGGCCTCGAGGTGATGCCTCGGGACTGGCCGGTCTTCCGGGGCTACGCGACCGCTGCCGCCAGGCGAGGCCTGGTGGCCGCTGTCGTCGACCACAGCCTGATCCACGGCCTCGACCAGGTGGTCACCGCCGCGGACGAGGTGGAGGCCGCGGTCGGCGTCCTGCGTTCCGATCCACGAGTCGACCCCGATCGGGTCGGCCTGTGGTTCTTCTCCGGCGCCGGCCTGCTGGCCGGGGAGTGGCTGGACAGCCGCCCCGACTGGCTGCGTCTCGTCGCCCTGACCTACCCCCTGCTCGCCACCCCGCCCGGTGTCGACGACCTGGTAACCGCCGCCGAAGTGATCGGCAAACACAAGGATCTGCCGGTGCTGCTGACCAGAGCCGGGCTCGAGCGCGAGGAGCTCGCCGGTCCGGTCGCGGAGTTCGTATCCGCGGGTGGCAGCTCGCTGGACATCATCGACGTACCGAAAGGGCACCACGGGTTCGACATGCTCGACCACACCGAAGAATCACGCGCCGCCGTCACCAAGGCTCTGGACTGGGCGATCGCCCATCTGGGCGAGGAGCCCGGCGGTGAGGACAAGCTGCTCGTCCCACCGTCGGCCAAGAAGACCACGACCACCCGCCGTACGACGCCCGCCGCGAAGCCGGCGACGACGGTCAAGGAAGCTCCGGCAGCTGCCGCGCCCGCCAGCCGGCGGGTGCCGGCGACTCCTGCCCCTACTCCTGCTGCGCCAACCCCTCCTCCTGCCGCTCCTACTCCCGCTGCGCCCAGCACCGCCGCGACCGTTGCGCCGCTGGCCGACCTGGGAGCCGCCACTGTCGCCGCTGTCATGGCGGATACGCCCGCCGCACGCGTCATCGGGCGCGAGCACGCCGCCTACGCCGCCCACGACCTGGAGGCGTTCCTGGCGATGTACTCGCCGACCGCGCGGATCCAGCTCGCGGACGGCACCGAACTGAAGGGCCGCCGGTTCCTGCGCGAGCACTACCGGCCGCGGTTCGACGTCGGCCGCTGCAAGACCGAGGTGGTGCAGAAGCTGATGCTCGGCGAGTGGGTGGTCGAGCATGTCCTGGCCTACGACACCGGCGAACCGGCCCCGCAGCTCGCGCTCTACCGCGTCGCCGACGGCCTGATCACCGAAGTCGAGTTTCGTGCCTGAACCGATCGACCATCTGGCCGAGTTCGAGCGGGCGGCCGCGAACCTCGCGGTCGCCCTCGGCCGCCTCGATCCCGAGGCCGTGGTGCCCGGTTGTCCCGGCTGGACCGTCGCCGACCTGGCGCTGCACCTCGGTTCGGGGCAACGCTGGGCCGCGTCGATCCTGCTCAGCGGCACCCGTCAGAAGGTCCCGGACGTCCTGCGTACGACGATCTCCTGGGGCGACTGGTATGCCGGTGCGACCGCCGCGTTGATGGCCGCGATCCGGGCCATCGACCCGGACGAGCCGTGCTGGAACTTCGCGCCGGTCGAACAACGCGCGGGATTCTGGCCGCGCCGGCGCATGCATGAGACGGTCATCCACCTCGTGGACGCCGTACAGGCCGGGGCCGCACCGGACCGGCGGTCAGCTAGTGGTCTTGCCGCCGTACCTGCTGCGATCGCGGCCGACGGAGTGGACGAGGTGTTCGGGGTGTTCCTGCCGCGGATGCTGGCTCGCGGCGCCCGGCCGGCGGTCACCGGGCAGGTCGGTGTCCGGGCGACCGACACCGGTGACGAGTGGACGATGACGCCTTTACCAGAAGGGGATCGGCCGCAGCTGGAGCGCGGTAAGGCCGTCGGTGAGGCGGTCCTCTCGGGCACCGCGGCGCAGCTGGATCTGTGCCTGTGGAAGCGCTTGCCCGTGGACGTTCTGGAGGTCGACGGGGACCGTTCGGTGGCGGCCGCCTTCCTGGCCGGACGGGCCACTCCCTAGCTGGTCCAGGACCACCCCGGCGACCCTGTAGACTGAATCAGCGGAATGGCTTCTGTGCCGGTCGGTTACTCATTTTGACCGTGCTTGAGGCAGCCGCTAGTCTTAACGATCGTGCCCGGGTCATCCTGGGCCGTCATGCGTGCCCCTCGTCGAACCGGGTCTGCGCGCGTGGCATGGGACTCCTGCCGACAGTCTGAAAGATTACGGCTTCGGTACGCCCGTGCGCACGCGACACACCCGACCGCGGGGGTCAGGCAAGCAAGGGCAGAGAGATAGCCGGACGACAGAAAGAGACCTACGCGGTGCCCACCATTCAGCAGCTGGTCCGCAAGGGCCGCCAGGACAAGGTGTCCAAGAACAAGACGCCCGCCCTGAAGGGTTCCCCTCAGCGTCGCGGTGTGTGCACGCGCGTCTACACGACCACGCCGAAGAAGCCGAACTCGGCCCTTCGCAAGGTCGCGCGTGTCCGCCTGACCAGCGGCATCGAGGTCACCGCGTACATTCCCGGCGTCGGCCACAACCTGCAGGAGCACTCGATCGTGCTCGTCCGTGGCGGTCGCGTGAAGGACCTCCCGGGTGTCCGGTACAAGATCATCCGCGGTTCGCTCGACACCCAGGGTGTGAAGAACCGGAAGCAGGCTCGCAGCCACTACGGCGCGAAGAAGGAGAAGAGCTAATGCCGCGCAAGGGCCCCGCCCCGAAGCGCCCGGTCATCATCGACCCGGTCTACAGTTCGCCGCTCGTCACCCAGTTGATCTCCAAGATCCTGGTCGACGGCAAGAAGCAGATCGCGCAGAGCATCGTCTACAACGCGCTCGAGGGCACCCGCACCAAGACCGGCACCGACCCGGTGATCACGCTGAAGCGTGCGCTGGACAACGTGAAGCCGAGCATCGAGGTGAAGAGCCGTCGCGTCGGTGGTGCCACCTATCAGGTGCCGATCGAGGTCAAGCCCGGCCGGTCGACCACGCTGGCGTTGCGCTGGTTGACGTCGTACTCCCGCGCCCGTCGCGAGAAGACCATGTCCGAGCGCCTGATGAACGAGATCCTGGACGCCTCCAACGGCCTGGGAGCCTCGGTCAAGCGCCGTGAGGACACGCACAAGATGGCCGAAGCCAACAAGGCTTTCGCCCACTACCGCTGGTGATCCGGGGTCCGATCCGGACCCCAGCGCTCACCCCTTTGACGCAGTACAGAATCGAGAGGTAGACCACCGAGGTGGCCGTACAAATCACCACCGACCTGGCCAAGGTCCGCAACATCGGGATCATGGCTCACATCGACGCCGGCAAGACGACGACGACCGAGCGGATCCTCTTCTACACCGGTATCACGTACAAGATCGGTGAGGTCCACGACGGCGCCGCGACGATGGACTGGATGGAGCAGGAGCAGGAGCGCGGCATCACCATCACGTCCGCCGCGACGACCTGCGTCTGGAAAGACCACACCATCAACATCATCGACACCCCGGGTCACGTCGACTTCACTGTCGAGGTGGAGCGCTCGCTGCGCGTCCTCGACGGCGCGGTCGCCGTGTTCGACGGTGTCGCCGGCGTGGAGCCGCAGTCGGAGACGGTGTGGCGTCAGGCCGATCGGTACGGCGTACCGCGGATCTGCTTCGTGAACAAGCTGGACCGGACCGGCGCGGAGTTCATGCGCTGCGTCGACATGATCGTCGACCGGCTGGCCGCCGTGCCGCTGGTGCTGCAGCTGCCGATCGGCTCCGAGGCCGACTTCATCGGTGTCGTCGACCTGATCGGGATGCGCGCGCTGACCTGGCGCGGCGAGACCGTGATGGGCGAGGACTACACGGTCGAGGAGGTCCCGGCCAGCCACACCGAGATCGCGGCCGAGTGGCGGGACAAGCTGATCGAGACCGTCGCCGAGGCCGACGACGAGATCATGGAGCTGTACCTGGAGGGCGACGAGCCGACCCAGGAGCAGCTGAAGGCCGCCATCCGGCGCGCCACCCTGGCCAGCAAGCTGACCCCGGTCCTGACCGGTACGGCGTTCAAGAACAAGGGCGTCCAGCCGCTGCTCGACGCGGTCAACGACTACCTGCCGAGCCCGATCGACGTCCCGGCCATCGAGGGTCACGACGTCAAGGACGCGGAGAAGGTCGTGCTGCGCAAGCCGGACGACAGCGAGCCGTTCTCGGCGCTGGCGTTCAAGATCGCGGCGGACCCGCACCTGGGCAAGCTGACCTTCATCCGGGTCTACTCCGGCAAGCTGGAGACCGGCACCCAGGTGCTGAACCCGACGAAGGGCCGCAAGGAGCGGATCGGCAAGATCTACCGGATGCACGCGAACAAGCGTGAGGAGATCGCGTCGATCGGCGCCGGCCACATCGTCGCCGTGATGGGCCTGAAGGACACCACCACCGGTGAGACCCTGGCCGACGTGTCGAACCCGGTCGTGCTGGAGTCGATGCAGTTCCCGGCGCCGGTCATCTCGGTCGCCATCGAGCCCAAGTCGAAGGGCGACCAGGAGAAGCTGGGCGTCGCGATCCAGCGGCTCGCGGAGGAGGACCCGACCTTCCAGGTCCGGACCGACGAGGACACCGGCCAGACCATCATCGCCGGTATGGGCGAGCTGCACCTTGAGGTGCTGGTCGACCGGATGAAGCGCGAGTTCCGCGTCGAGGCCAACGTCGGCAAGCCGCAGGTCGCCTACCGCGAGACCATCAAGAAGAAGGTCGAGAAGGTCGACTACACGCACAAGAAGCAGACCGGTGGTTCGGGTCAGTTCGCGCGTGTGATCATCAGCATCGAGCCGACTTCGGTCGAGGCGGGTGGCGAGGGCGGCTACGAGTTCGTCAACGCTGTCACCGGTGGCCGGATCCCGCGGGAGTACATCCCGTCGGTGGACGAAGGTGCCCAGGAAGCGATGGAGTTCGGCGTACTGGCCGGCTACCCGATGGTCGACGTCAAGGTGACGCTGACCGACGGTGCCTACCACGACGTGGACTCGTCGGAACTGGCTTTCAAGATCGCCGGTTCGATGGCCTTCAAGGATGCCGCCCGGCGGGCGACTCCGGTCATTCTCGAGCCGATGTTCTCGGTCGAGGTCACCACACCCGAGGACTACATGGGTGAAGTGATCGGCGACCTCAACTCACGCCGTGGCCAGATCCAGTCGATGGACGAAGGCCCCGGAGGCAGTCGGGTCATCAAGGCCCTGGTGCCGTTGTCGGAGATGTTCGGGTATGTCGGTGACCTGCGGTCGAAGACCCAGGGACGCGCGTCGTACTCGATGCAGTTCGATTCCTACGCCGAGGTTCCGAAGAACGTGGCGGAAGAGATCATCAAGAAGGCCCGCGGCGAGTAATCTCGCCCCGGACCAACCAACCCACAGCGCGTCGGCGTACGGCGTAAGTCAACATTTTCCAGGAGGGCCCCAGTGGCTAAGGCGAAGTTCGAGCGGACTAAGCCGCACGTCAACATCGGCACCATCGGTCACATCGACCACGGTAAGACCACTCTTACCGCGGCGATCACCAAGGTGCTGCACGACAAGTACCCGACCCTCAACGAGGCGTCGGCCTTCGATCAGATCGACAAGGCGCCGGAAGAGCGTCAGCGCGGTATCACCATCTCCATCGCGCACGTCGAGTACCAGACCGAGGCCCGGCACTACGCCCACGTCGACTGCCCCGGGCACGCGGACTACATCAAGAACATGATCACCGGTGCGGCGCAGATGGACGGGGCGATCCTGGTCGTCGCCGCCACCGACGGCCCGATGCCGCAGACCCGTGAGCACGTGCTGCTCGCCCGCCAGGTCGGCGTGCCGGCCATGGTCGTGGCGCTGAACAAGTGCGACATGGTCGACGACGAGGAGATCCTGGAGCTCGTCGAGCTCGAGGTCCGCGAGCTGCTCTCGGAGCAGGAGTTCGACGGCGACAACGCGCCGGTCATCAAGGTCGCGGCGCACCCGGCTCTGCAGGGCGACGCCAAGTGGGGCGAGTCGATCCTCGAGCTGATGGACGCCGTGGACGCCTACATCCCGCAGCCGGTGCGCGAGATCGACAAGCCGTTCCTGATGCCGGTGGAGGATGTCTTCACCATCACCGGTCGTGGCACCGTCATCACCGGCCGGATCGAGCGCGGCGTCGTCAAGATCAACGAGACCGTCGACATCGTCGGCATCCGTCCGGAGAAGCAGACCACCACGGTCACCGGTATCGAGATGTTCCGCAAGCTGCTGGACGAGGGCCAGGCCGGTGAGAACGTCGGTCTGCTGCTTCGTGGCACGAAGCGCGAGGACGTCGAGCGCGGCATGGTCGTCATCAAGCCTGGCACCACGACCCCGCACACCAACTTCGACGCTTCGGTCTACATCCTGTCGAAGGAGGAGGGCGGCCGTCACACGCCGTTCTTCCAGAACTACCGGCCCCAGTTCTACTTCCGCACCACGGACGTCACCGGCGTCGTCACGCTGCCCGAGGGCACCGAGATGGTCATGCCGGGCGACAACACCGACATGTCGGTCGAGCTGATCCAGCCGATCGCCATGGAAGAGGGTCTGAAGTTCGCGATCCGCGAAGGTGGCCGCACCGTCGGCGCCGGCCGGGTCACCAAGATTCTCAAGTGATTTCACGAGGTCCGCGAGGGCTCGCACGCTGAGCCCCGCGGATCTCTGCTTTGCGCCTGGATCCGGCGCTCAGGTGGGACCGGATCAGGCGTGAAGCCACCCGATTGGCGTTCCGGCGCTGATTTCTGGCACAATGTTCAGGTTGCTCAGGCGAGGCCGCCGGGGCGCGCCCCAGACCCTCGGTCTAGCGGGTGCGCCGGACCGGAGACCATGCCGAGGTTCCGGTCCGAGACCGGGCCCCGATCACCATTCCAGGTCGATGAAGCGGTGAGTCACGTGCGTTCCGCGCACGCGACACACCCGACCTCGGGGGTCGGAGCAACGAAGGCGAAGACGATAGAGAAGGACGAAGCGAAGCGATGGCGGGACAAAAGATCCGCATCCGGCTGAAGGCCTACGACCACGAGGTCATCGACAGTTCGGCACGCAAGATTGTCGACACGGTGACGCGTACTGGTGCGAAGGTTGCTGGCCCGGTGCCGTTGCCGACGGAAAAGAACGTGTTCTGCGTCATCCGCTCGCCGCACAAGTACAAGGACAGCCGCGAGCACTTCGAGATGCGCACCCACAAGCGGCTCATCGACATCATCGACCCCACGCCGAAGACCGTCGACTCGCTGATGCGGCTCGACCTGCCGGCCGGTGTCGACATCGAGATCAAGCTCTGAGGGACGCGAACAACCAATGAGCCCCACATCCATGAACACAGCCAAGAACACGCGCGGTCTGCTGGGCACCAAGCTCGGCATGACCCAGACCTGGGACGAGAACAACCGGGTCGTCCCCGTCACCGTGATCCAGGCCGGCCCCTGCGTCGTGACCGAGGTCCGCACCTCGGACAGCCACGGGTACGACGGTGTCCAGATCGCCTTCGGCGACATCGACCCCCGCAAGGTGACCAAGCCGATGCGCGGTCACTTCGACAAGGCCGGCGTGACGCCGCGGCGTCACCTGCTGGAGCTGCGCACCGCCGACGCCAGCGAGTACACGCTGGGTCAGGAGATCAAGGCCGAGGCCTTCGAGGCCGGTGAGCGGGTCGACGTTTCCGCGACCAGCAAGGGCAAGGGCTTCGCCGGTGTGATGAAGCGGCACGGCTTCCACGGCCTCCGCGCCACCCACGGTGTGCACAAGAAGCACCGCTCGCCGGGCTCCATCGGCGGCTGCGCCACCCCGGGTCGGGTCTTCAAGGGCCTGAAGATGGCGGGCCGGATGGGCGCCGAGCAGATCACCACGCAGAACATCAGCGTGCACGCGATCGACACCGAGCGCGGCCTGATCCTGCTCAAGGGCGCCGTTCCCGGTCCGAAGGGCGGCCTCGTGCTGATCCGCAACGCCGCGAAGGGAGCCGGCAAGTGAGCACCGTCGACATCGTCGCCGTCAAGGGCGACAAGGTCACCAAGTTGGGCTCCGCCGAGCTTCCGGCCGAGCTGTTCGACGTCCAGGTCAACATCCCGCTGATCCACCAGGTCGTGGTGGCGCAGCTGGCCGCCGCCCGCCAGGGCACGGCGAAGACCAAGACCCGGGGCGAGGTGTCCGGCGGTGGCGCCAAGCCGTACCGCCAGAAGGGCACCGGCCGCGCCCGCCAGGGCTCGACCCGCGCGCCGCAGTTCACCGGTGGTGGCGTCGTCCACGGCCCGGTGCCGCGCGACTACAGCCAGCGGACCCCGAAGAAGATGATCGCCGCCGCGCTCCGCGGTGCGCTGTCCGACCGGGCCCGCGACGGCCGTGTGCAGGTCGTGGAGAAGTTCGTCGACGGCGACACGCCGTCCACCAAGGCGGCGCTGAACCTGCTGGCCGAGGTCACCGAGCCGGGCAAGGCCCTGGTCGTGGTCGAGCGGGCCGACGAGCTCACCTGGCTGAGCCTGCGCAACGTGCAGCACGTGCACCTGATCGCCGCCGACCAGCTGAACGCGTACGACGTGCTCTGCAGCGATGCGGTGGTCTTCACCACGGCCGCGCTGGACGCGTTCGTCGCCGGCGCCCCGAAGGGCAAGTCCGTCAAGGCCGTCGCTACGTCGACCGAGGCCGAGCAGGAGGTTGAGGCATGAGCCACGGAGTCAACAAGGACCCGCGGGACGTGCTGCTGCGGCCGGTCGTGAGCGAGAAGAGCTACGGCTTGCTGGACGAGCAGAAGTACACGTTCGAGGTCGACCCGGGGGCCAACAAGACCGAGATCAAGCTCGCGGTCGAGAAGGTCTTCAAGGTCAAGGTCAGCGACGTCAACACCATCAACCGCAAGGGCAAGCGGCGCCGGACCCGGACCGGCTTCGGCAAGCGCCCGGACACCAAGCGGGCGATCGTGACCCTCAAGGGTGACGACCGCATCGATATCTTCGGAGGCCAGTCGTAATGGGAATCCGCAAGTACAAGCCGACAACGCCGGGCCGTCGCGGCTCGAGCGTGGCCGACTTCGTCGAGCTCACCCGTTCGACCCCCGAGAAGTCGCTGCTGCGTCCGCTGCCGAAGAAGGGCGGCCGGAACAACTCCGGCAAGATCACCACCCGGCACCACGGTGGCGGTCACAAGCGGGCGTACCGGCTGATCGACTTCAAGCGGTACGACAAGGACGGCGTGCCGGCCAAGGTCGCCGAGATCGAGTACGACCCGAACCGCACCGCGCGGATCGCGCTGCTGCACTACGTCGACGGCGAGAAGCGCTACATCCTCGCCCCGTCGAACCTGAAGCAGGGCACGATCGTCGAGAACGGCCCGGCCGCCGACATCAAGGTGGGCAACAACCTGCCGCTGCGCAACATCCCGGTCGGCTCCACGGTGCACGCCGTCGAGCTGCGCCCGGGCGGCGGCGCCAAGATGGCCCGCTCCGCCGGTGCCAGCGTTCAGCTGGTCGCCAAGGAGGGCCGGATGGCCACCCTGCGGATGCCGTCCGGCGAGGTCCGGATGGTCGACGTGCGCTGCCGCGCCACCCTCGGTGAGGTCGGCAACGGCGAGCAGTCGAACATCAACTGGGGCAAGGCGGGCCGGATGCGCTGGAAGGGCAAGCGCCCGACCGTCCGTGGTGTCGCGATGAACCCGGTCGACCACCCGCATGGTGGTGGTGAGGGCAAGACCTCGGGTGGACGTCACCCGGTGTCCCCGTGGGGTAAGCCCGAGGGCCGTACCCGCACCCGCAAGGAAAGCGACCGCATGATCGTCCGGCGCCGCAAGGCCGGCAAGAAGCGCTGATAGGAGCCGGCCAGAATGCCACGCAGCCTCAAGAAGGGCCCGTTCGTCGACCACCACCTGATGAAGAAGGTGGAGGTGCAGAACGAGAAGGGCACCAAGAACGTCATCAAGACCTGGTCCCGCCGATCGATGATCGTGCCGGACATGATCGGCCACACGCTCGCGGTGCACGACGGCCGCAAGCACGTGCCGGTGTTCGTGACGGACTCGATGATCGGGCACAAGCTCGGCGAGTTCGCCCCGACCCGGACGTTCAAGGGTCACGAGAAGGACGACCGGAAGTCACGGCGTCGCTGACGCTCTGAGTCAGTGACGAAGCGAAAGCAACCTACGGAGAGATTCGAACATCATGAGCGTTCAAGAGCGTAGGGCGGTCAGCGCCCGTCGCGAGAGCCTGCTGGGCGACGAGCCCGGGGCCTTCGCGGTCGCGCGCTTCGTCCGCGTGACGCCGATGAAGGCGCGCCGCGTGGGTGACCTGGTGCGCGGTCTGGGCGTCGACGACGCCCTCGCCACTCTGAAGTTCGCCCCGCAGGCCGCTGCCGCGACCGTGTACAAGGTCGTCGACAGCGCCGCGGCGAACGCCGAGGGCACCGAGCACCTGAGCCGGGCCGACCTGGTCGTGGCGAAGGTCCTGGTGGACGAGGGCCCGACGCTGAAGCGTCACCGCCCGCGGGCCCAGGGCCGGGCCACCCGGATCGACAAGCGGACCAGCCACATCACCGTCGTGGTCGCGCCGCGGGTCGAGGCCGAGCCGGTCGAGAAGGCCCCGACGGCGAAGAAGTCCGCCAAGAAGGCGCCGGCGAAGAAGGCCGCGGCCGGCAAGGCCGAGGCCACCGACAAGCCCGCCAAGAAGGCGACCGCCAAGAAGTCGGCCGCCCAAAAGGCCACCGCTGAGAAGAAGGAGTCCTGACTGTGGGACAGAAGGTAAACCCGCACGGGTTCCGTCTCGGCATCAGCACCGATCACAAGAGCCGCTGGTACGCCGACAAGCTGTACAAGGACTACGTGGGCGAGGACGTCAAGATCCGTCGCCTGCTGAGCAAGGGCATGGAGCGCGCCGGCATCTCCCGCGTGGAGATCGAGCGCACCCGTGACCGGGTCCGGGTGGATATCCACACCGCCCGTCCGGGCATCGTCATCGGTCGCCGTGGCGCCGAGGCGGACCGGATCCGGGGCAGCCTGGAGGAGCTCACCGGCAAGCAGGTGCAGCTGAACATCCTCGAGGTCAAGAACGCCGAGGTCGACGCCCAGCTGGTCGCGCAGGGCGTGGCCGAGCAGCTGTCCGGCCGCGTGGCGTTCCGCCGCGCGATGCGCAAGGCGATGCAGACCACCATGCGTGGCGGCGCCCTGGGCATCCGGATCCAGTGCTCCGGCCGGCTCGGTGGCGCGGAGATGTCGCGGTCGGAGTTCTACCGTGAGGGACGGGTGCCGCTGCACACGCTCCGCGCGGACATCGACTACGGCTTCTACGAGGCCCGCACGACCTTCGGCCGGATCGGCGTGAAGGTCTGGATCTACAAGGGTGACGTGGCCGGCACCCGGGCCGAGCGGGAGGCGCAGGCCGCGGCCCGCGCCGCCACTCAGCAGCGCCGGCCGGCCCGGCGCGACGACCGCGGTGGCCGTGGTGGTGACCGCGGCGATCGCGGTGGCGATCGCGGTGGCCGTCGCGACGACCGTCGGGACAACGCGCGCTCCGCGGCTCCGGCTGCCGAGGCGACCGCGCCGGCGGCCGACAAGCCCGCCGAGACGACCGGAACGGAGAGCTGACCAATGCTCATCCCCCGCAAGGTCAAGCACCGCAAGCAGCATCACCCGAAGCGCTCCGGCGCGGCCAAGGGTGGCACGACGCTGGCCTTCGGTGACTTCGGCATCCAGGCGCTGGAGAGCCACTACGTCACCAACCGGCAGATCGAGTCCGCGCGTATCGCGATGACCCGGCACATCAAGCGTGGCGGCAAGGTGTGGATCAACATCTACCCGGACCGCCCGCTGACCAAGAAGCCGGCCGAGACCCGGATGGGTTCCGGTAAGGGTTCGCCGGAGTGGTGGATCGCCAACGTCAAGTCCGGCCGCGTGATGTTCGAGCTGTCCGGCGTACCGGAGGACATCGCTCGCGAGGCCATGCGCCGCGCGATCCACAAGTTGCCGATGAAGTGCCGCTTCATCTCCCGAGAGGCAGGTGAGAACTGATGGCTACCACCGTGACCGCGGCCGAACTGCGCAATCTCGGCAAGGACGAGCTGATGTCGAAGCTCGGTGAAGCCAAGGAGGAGCTGTTCAACCTCCGGTTCCAGGCTGCTACGGGTCAGCTGGAGTCCCACGGCCGGCTGCGCGCCGTCCGCAAGGACATCGCCCGCATCTACACGGTGCTGACCGAGCGGGCGCTCGGCATCACCGACGAGGTCGATGCACCGGTCGAGGCTGACGCCGAGGCCGACGTGGAGACCGCCGAGGCGGACGACAGCGAGAAGGCTGGGAGCAAGGCATGACCGAGAACGCGAAGGACGAGACCGTGAGCACGACCACCACCGAGGCGCGAGGCCGCCGGAAGACCCGTGAGGGCCTGGTGCTGAGCGACAAGATGGACAAGACCGTCACCGTCGAGGTCGAGGACCGGGTCAAGCACAAGCTCTACGGCAAGGTCATCCGGCGTACCCGCAAGCTCAAGGCGCACGACGAGCAGAACGCCGCCGGCATCGGCGACCGTGTTCTCCTGATGGAGACCCGGCCGCTGTCGGCGACCAAGCGCTGGCGCATCGTCGAGATCCTCGAGAAGGCGAAGTAGTAGTTCCGGCAGCGCTGATGGACGGGCGCAGGCCGGCAACCAATCGAAATCATTCGTTCCGCAAGGCTCACAGCCGTGAGAACCAGCGAGACAACCAGGAGATCAACAGATGATCCAGCAGGAGTCGCGACTGAAGGTCGCCGACAACACGGGTGCCAAGGAGATCTTGTGCATCCGCGTTCTCGGTGGCTCCGGTCGGCGCTACGCCGGTGTCGGTGACACGATCGTCGCCACCGTCAAGGACGCGATCCCGGGCGGTGGTGTGAAGAAGGGTGACGTCGTCAAGGCGGTCGTCGTGCGGACCGTGAAGGAGCGCCGGCGTCCGGACGGCTCCTACATCCGGTTCGACGAGAACGCCGCGGTGATCTTGAAGGCCGACGGCGAGCCCCGTGGCACCCGCATCTTCGGGCCGGTCGGCCGGGAGCTGCGGGAGAAGCGCTTCATGAAGATCATCTCGCTTGCCCCGGAGGTGCTCTGAGATGGCGCAACAGAGGAAACTGCACGTGAAGAAGGGCGATCAGGTCCGCGTGATCGCCGGTAAGTCCAAGGGCCTCGAGGGCAAGATCATCCAGGTCTTTCCCGACGACGAGAAGATCATCGTCGAGGGCGTCAACCGGGTGAAGAAGCACACCAAGGTGCAGCAGGCCCAGCGCGGCGGCACCACCGGTGGCATCGTCACCCAGGAAGCCCCGATCCACGTCTCGAACGTGATGCTTCTGGTCGAGGTCGACAAGGACGGCAAGAAGCAGAAGGTGACCACCCGCGTCGGCTACAACCGCGTCGAGGTGCAGAAGCGGCGCCCCGACGGCTCGACGTACACCGGTTTCCGGAGCGTCCGGATCGCGCGGCGTACCGGCGAGGAGATCTGATGACCACCGCAGTGAGCGAGACCAAGGTCCAGCCGCGGCTGAAGACGAAGTACCGCGAGGAGATCGTCGGCAAGCTGCAGGAGCAGTTCCAGTTCGCCAACGTCATGCAGGTGCCCGGCCTCACCAAGATCGTGGTGAACATGGGCGTCGGCGAGGCGGCGCGTGACTCGAAGCTGATCGAGGGCGCGGTGAAGGATCTGGCCGCGATCACCGGGCAGAAGCCGCAGGTGACCAAGGCACGCAAGTCGATCGCGCAGTTCAAGCTGCGCGAGGGGATGCCGATCGGCGCCCACGTGACGCTGCGCGGCGACCGGATGTGGGAGTTCCTGGACCGGCTGCTGGCGCTCGCGCTGCCGCGGATCCGTGACTTCCGCGGTCTCTCGCCGAAGCAGTTCGACGGCACCGGGAACTACACCTTTGGTCTGACCGAGCAGGTGATGTTCCACGAGATCAACCAGGACCGGATCGACCGAGTCCGGGGCATGGACATCACCGTGGTGACCACCGCGACGAACGACGACGAGGGCCGGGCCCTGCTGCGGCAGCTCGGTTTCCCGTTCAAGGAGAACTGACGTGGCGAAGACAGCACTCAAGGTCAAGCAGGCCCGGAAGCCGAAGTTCGCGGTGCGCGGTTACACCCGTTGCCAGCGCTGCGGCCGGCCGAAGGCGGTCTTCCGCAAGTTCGGCCTGTGCCGGATCTGCCTGCGGGAGATGGCGCACCGGGGCGAGCTGCCCGGCGTGACCAAGTCCAGCTGGTGACCGTCTCCACCTCCGAACTTCTTCCTATTCACTATCTAGTCACCGTAGGTCGCCAGCCGGCGAAACCACGGCGGGAAAGAGGCCCCAGGCCATGACGATGACCGACCCGATCGCAGACATGTTGACGCGTCTGCGGAACGCCAATCAGGCGTACCACGAGTCGACCTCGATGCCGTACAGCAAGATCAAGCAGGGCATCGCCGACATCCTTCAGCAGGAGGGCTACATCTCCTCCTACGTGGTGGAGGAGCCCAAGGAGGGCGCTGTCGGCAAGACCCTGATCGTCGACCTCAAGTTCGGCCCGAGCCGGGAGCGCTCGATCGCGGGTGTTCGCCGGATCAGCAAGCCGGGCCTGCGGGTCTACGCGAAGTCGACCAACCTGCCCAAGGTCCTCGGTGGACTGGGTGTCGCGATCATCTCGACGTCCCAGGGACTGCTGACCGACCGTCAGGCCAAGAACAAGGGCGTCGGCGGGGAAGTCCTCGCCTACGTCTGGTGACGAAGAACCGGAAGGAGGACCACTCTCATGTCTCGCATCGGTAAGCTCCCGGTCACGGTCCCGTCCGGCGTCGACGTCACGATCGACGGCCAAACGGTCACTGTGAAGGGTCCCAAGGGTCAGCTCTCGCACGTCGTGGCTGAGCCCATCGCGGTCGACCGGGACGAGGACGGCATGATCGCCGTGACCCGCCCCGACGACCAGCGCAAGAGCAAGGAACTGCACGGCCTGTCCCGCACCCTGATCGCCAACCTGGTGACCGGCGTGACGGACGGCTACGAGAAGAAGCTCGAGATCGTCGGCGTCGGGTACCGCGTCCTGGCCAAGGGACCGACCCAGCTGGAGTTCTCGCTCGGGTACAGCCACACCATTACCGTCGACGCCCCCGAGGGCATCACGTTCGTGGTGGAGGCGCCGACCCGCTTCTCGGTGCAGGGCATCGACAAGCAGTCGGTCGGCGAGGTCGCCGCCAACATCCGCAAGCTGCGTAAGCCCGAGCCGTACAAGGGCAAGGGTGTGCGGTACGCCGGCGAGCAGGTGCGCCGCAAGGTCGGAAAGGCTGGTAAGTAACCATGGCGATCGGACTGCGTCCGCACAAGCACTCCGCCAAGAAGACGGCGTCGCGGCTGCGTCGCCAGATCCGGGTCCGGAAGAAGATCAACGGCACGGCCGACCGGCCGCGGCTGGTGGTCACCAAGTCGTCGAAGCACCTGTTCGTGCAGGTCATCGACGACGTGGCCGGCACGACGCTGGCGTCCGCCTCCACCATGGAGGCGGATCTGCGCGGCACGGAGGAGAACAAGACCGACAAGGCCAAGACCGTCGGCGGCCTGATCGCCGACCGGGCCAAGGCGGCCGGAATCGACTCGGTCGTCTTCGACCGGGCCGGGAACAAGTATCACGGCCGTATCGCGGCCCTGGCCGACGCCGCCCGTGAGGGCGGGCTCGGCTTCTGATGGCGACAAGGGAAGAAGGTAACGCGAAATGAGCGGAGGCCAGCAGCGTCGCGGAGGCGGCGCCGGTGGTGAGCGCCGCGGTCGCGACGGAGGTCGTGGTCAGGCAGCCGACAAGACCGCCTACATCGAGCGCGTGGTAGCCATCAACCGGGTCGCCAAGGTCGTGAAGGGTGGTCGTCGCTTCAGCTTCACCGCCCTCGTGGTCGTCGGCGACGGTGAAGGCACCGTCGGTGTGGGTTACGGCAAGGCCAAGGAGGTGCCCGCGGCGATCGCCAAGGGTGTCGAGGAGGCCAAGAAGTCATTCTTCAAGGTGCCGAGGATCCAGGGCACCATCCCGCACCCGGTCCAGGGCGAGAAGGCCGCAGGCGTTGTCATGCTGCGTCCGGCCGCTCCCGGTACCGGTGTGATCGCGGGTGGCTCGGCGCGCGCCGTACTGGAGTGCGCGGGGATCCACGACATCCTCAGCAAGTCGCTGGGCTCGTCCAACGCCATCAACGTGGTGCACGCCACCGTCGAGGCGCTGCGCAGCCTGGAGACTCCGGAGGCCGTGGCGGCTCGCCGTGGTCTGCCGGTCGAGCACGTCGCTCCGGCGGCATTGCTGAAGGCGCGGGCGGAGGCGGCTTCCTGATGGCACGCCTGAAGGTGACCCAGACCCGTTCCGGCATCGGTGGCAAGCAGAACCAGCGCGACACCCTGCGCACGCTGGGCGTGAAGCGGATCGGTGACGTCGCCGTTCACGACGATCGCCCGGAGATCCGTGGCATGGTGCGTGCGGTTCGCCACCTCATTACCGTCGAGGAGGTCGACTGACATGGCGCTGAAGGTTCATCACCTGCGCCCGGCGCCCGGCGCCAAGACCGCCAAGACCCGCGTGGGTCGTGGTGAGGGTAGCAAGGGCAAGACGGCCGGCCGCGGTACCAAGGGCAGCAAGGCGCGCAACAACATCCCCGAGTGGTTCGAGGGTGGCCAGATGCCGCTGCACATGCGGCTGCCGAAGTTGAAGGGTTTCAAGAGCAGGAACCGGGTGGAGTTCCAGGTCGTTAATCTGGACAAGCTCGGACAACTGTTCCCCGAGGGTGGCGAGGTCGGCGTGGCCGAACTGGTCGCCAAGGGTGCGGTCCGTCGTGGTCAGCCGGTGAAGGTGCTGGGTGACGGCGAACTGACCGTGGCACTGCAGGTTTCGGTGCACAAGTTCTCCAAGTCCGCCCAGGAGAAGATCCAGGCGGCCGGGGGGACCATCACCGAGGTGTGACGAGGTCCAGGGCTCGTGCGTGCCGGCGCTTGATATCCTGCGCCGGTCGGACGAGCCCTGGTTCGTCTCTTGCCCAGCTGCTTTGCTAGGCCCCTGCCCTGCCCGGGGCAGAGGAAACATGTGGGAGGACAGGGTGTTAGGCGCCTTTGCCAACGCGTTCAAGACTCCGGACCTGCGCCGGAAGATCTTGTTCGTGCTCTTGATCGTCGTGATCTTCCGGATCGGCTCGGTTGTGCCGGCCCCCGGCGTGAACGTCCAGTCACTGCACACCTGTATCAAGTTGTCGCAGGGCGGGGCGAACGCGAACCTCTACAACCTGATCAACCTGTTCTCCGGCGGCGCGCTGCTGAAGCTCGCGATCTTCGCGCTGGGCATCATGCCGTACATCACCGCCAGCATCATCCTGCAGCTGCTCACCGTGGTCATCCCGCGGCTGGAGTCGCTGAAGAAGGAAGGTCAGGCGGGACAGAGCAAGATCACCCAATACACCCGGTTCCTGACCGTCGGGCTGGCGATCCTGCAGTCCACCGCGTTCGTGGCGCTGGCCCGGACGCCGGGACGGCTGTTCCAGGGCTGCCAGGAGCCGCTGCTGTACCGCGACAACTGGTTCACGATCGTCGTGATGGTGCTCACCATGACCGCCGGCACCGGCGTGATCATGTGGCTGGGCGAGCTGATCACCGACCGTGGCGTCGGTAACGGCATGTCGATCCTGATCTTCACCCAGATCGTCGCCACCTTCCCGGCCCAGCTGTGGAGCATCCGTAAGGAGAAGGGCGTCCCCACCTTCCTGGTGGTGATCGTGATCGGTTTGGTGATCATGGCCGCGGTCATCTTCATCGAGCAGGCGCAGCGCCGGATCCCGGTGCAGTACGCGAAGCGGATGGTCGGCCGCAAGATGTTCGGCGGCACGTCGACGTACATCCCGTTGAAGGTCAACCAGGCCGGTGTGATCCCGGTCATCTTCGCCTCCAGTCTGCTCTATCTGCCGGTGCTGGTGAGTCAGTTCCAGCAGGGCAAGCCGTGGGCGAACTGGATCCAGGGCAACCTCGTCAAGGGCGACCACCCGATCTACATGGCGACGTACGTCGCACTGATCATCTTCTTCACGTACTTCTACGTCTCGATTACCTTCAATCCGAAGGAAGTTGCAGACAACATGAAGAAGTACGGCGGCTTCATCCCCGGGATCCGGGCGGGACGGCCGACCGAGGAGTACCTGGGCTACGTGCTGTCCCGCATCACGCTGCCAGGCGCGATCTACCTCGCGATCATCTCGATGATCCCGCTGATCGCGCTCGTCCTGCTGAACGCGAGCCAGAACTTCCCGTTCGGTGGCACGTCGATCCTGATCATGGTCGGCGTCGGACTGGACACGGTGAAGCAGATCGAGAGTCAGCTGCAGCAGCGAAACTACGAAGGGTTCCTGCGCTGATGAGAATGTTGCTGATGGGTCCGCCCGGGGCGGGCAAGGGCACGCAGGCAAAGGTGCTTGCGGAACGCCTGAATATCCCGGCCGTTTCCACCGGCGACATCTTCCGTGCGAACGTCAAGGACGAGACGCCGCTCGGGCTCGAGGCGAAGCGTTACATGGACGCGGGTGACTACGTCCCGGACGAGGTCACCAACGCGATGGTGCGCGACCGGCTGTCCGAGGCGGACGCGGGCGAGGGTTTCCTGCTCGACGGCTACCCGCGGACGCTGGCCCAGGTCGGCACGCTGGACGACATCGTGGCCGAGCACGGCCACAAGCTGGACGCGGTGGTGGCGCTGGTCGCCGACATCGACGTACTGGTCGGCCGGATGCTCAAGCGGGCCCAGACCGACGGCCGGTCGGACGACTCCGAAGAGGTCGTCCGGCACCGGCAGGACGTCTACACCGCCGAGACCAAGCCGCTGCTGCAGGTGTACGCCCAGCGCGGCCAGTTGGTCGAGGTCGACGGTGTCGGCGAGATCGACGAGGTCAGCGAACGAGTCCTGGCCGCCCTCAAAACCGTCACCGAGTAGCCGATCTTCCCCTGACGTCCGGAGAACTGCGGGTGACAGCCCTCGGATCTTCGGACGTTGTGGATCAGTAAGGGAACAGATGATGTTCAGGGACCGCGGGATCGAGATCAAGACCCGCGAACAGATCCTTTCCATGCGTGTGGCCGGCCTGGTCGTCGGCCGCACGCTGGAACTGCTCCGCGGTGAGGTCCGGGCCGGCATCACGACCGGCGAACTGGACGCGATCGCCGAGGACCACATCCGGTCCTCCGGCGCGACGCCGTCGTTCAAGGGCTACCACGGCTTCACCGGCTCGATCTGCGCGTCGGTGAACGACGAGATCGTGCACGGCATCCCCGGTGACCGGGTGCTGGCCGACGGCGACCTGATCTCGATCGACTGCGGTGCGATCGTGGACGGCTGGCACGGCGACGCCGCGATCACGGTGCCGGTCGGCGAGGTCGACGCGGACCGGCTCGAGCTGGCCCGGATCTGCGCGGAGTCGATGTGGCACGGGTTCGCCGCAGCGTCGCTCGGCGGCCGGCTGACCGACATCTCCGCCGCGGTCGAGGCTCACGTCCGGGCGACCTCGTCGTACGGGATCGTCGAGGACTTCGTCGGGCACGGCATCGGCTCGGCGATGCACCAGCCGCCGAACGTGCCGAACTTCGGCCGCCCGGGCCGCGGTCCCAAGCTGGTCGAGGGGATGGCACTGGCGGTTGAGCCGATGCTCACGCTCGGCAAGCAGGAGAACCACACGCTCGAGGACGACTGGACGGTCGTCACCGACGACGGCCTGGCCGCCGCGCACACCGAGCACACGTTCACTCTCACTCCGCAAGGTCCGTGGGTGCTGACCGCACTCGACGGCGGTGCGGCCAAGCTGGCCGAGCTCGGTGTCGAGTGCGGGGTGCTCGCCGACTAGTACGACGGCCCGCGTCCGTCCATCGGGGGACGCCATCCGGACCGCGGCTGAGGCACACTTGAGACATGCCTCAGTACCAGCCGCACCAGCGATTCACCGAAGCCGACCGCGACAAGATCGCCGGGCGGCTCCAGGACGCGTTCGCCGATGGCCGGCTGGATCAGCCCGAGTTCTCCTCCCGCCTCGACCAGCTGTACGCCGTCCAGACGTACGGCGAGCTGGAGCCGCTGGTGCGTGACCTGCCGCCGGTGCGGACGTACCAGACACCCGAGGTGGTGCAGGACACCAAGCCGGCGCCGGCGCCCGGCGACTTCCCGGAGCGCAAGAAGGACACCCACCCGCATCGCCACGGGCTCGCCGCGCTGGGTGGCGGATTCACCGGCATCGTCATGATCAACGTAGTGATCTGGTTCGTGATCGGTGTCGCCAACGGCGGGAACTGGCCGAACTTCTGGCCGGTCTGGCTGCTGATCCCCTGGGCCATCTTCGCCCTGGGTAACCTCGGAAGGCGCCGTTGACAGCGGCCCCGATGAGCCGTCTGCGACCGGACTGGGCGTGGCAGCTGCGTCAGGGGTCGGCACTCGTCTACGTGATCTGGTTCGCGGTCGCCGTAGCGCTGGTGGTGGTGGGCCTGCTGGTGGAGCCACGCTGGGTCGGCTGGTTCGTGCTGGCGTGGTTCCTGGTGCTGCTGCTGTTCACGCTGGCCATGCGGCTCGCTGACGGCCGGCAACGCAAGTCCTGGGCCGACGCGGCCCGGGAGCTCGGCTGGCGGATCAACGCCGCGGGTCCGGAGCTGGTGGAGCGCTGGCCGTTCCCGCCGTTCGCCACGGACCCGGATGCCGCGGTGGTCGACGTGACCACCGGGCGGCACCGCGGCCGGGAGTTCTGGACCGGGCGTTTCCGCCACAAGGTACGGCGGCGTGAGCTCGGCTTCGACTTCCTCGATCTACAGGTGGACCGGCCGCTGCCGCCGTTGCAGGTGCTGCCGGCGCCGCTGGCTGCGGTGGCGGCCGCGAGCCTGCTGCCGATCAGGCTGACCATCGACGGACTGCACGGGTACTACTGCCTGTTCAACGGCCGTGAGGACCACGCGCAGGCGGCGTTGCACCCGCGCGCGGTCGAGGCGCTGGCGCAGGTGCCGCCGTTCGGGTTCAGCTGCGAGGGACGCCGGTTCGTCGCGATCCTCCCGGCGTACCGGGACTCCACCACCGCCCTCGCCCAGCTGGACGCGGCCTGCGACCTGCTCGACCTGATGCCTGCCCAGCTCTGGCGCGCGGGTGAGCAGTGGGCCGCGACAAAGCAGCCCTGACCAGCCGGACCCTGGCCGACCCCACCCCGAACCCACTAGAGCCTCCGCCAGCGAAGCCACCGTGCCGTTGTGCCCGCGCCAGTGAAGCCACCGTGCGCCCGCGAGTGAAGCCACCGTGCCAATTCGCGCTGAGTGTGGGGAGTGTGCAATCGAGTGTGATTGGTGTGTCGGCGGTAAGCGACTTCCGGTGACACGGTGGCCACACTCGAGGGCCGGTGGACGGCCGGTGGACGGCCAGGGGACGGCCAAGGGACTGGCGGTGGACGGCCAGGAGGACGGGTCGGTTGAGGCGGGGCGGCTACTGGTGGAGGGGAGGGGTCTCGATTGGGTTTCGTGTGGGTGAGTGGCGTACACTCAGTCGCTGGCTCTTTGTAGCCTCTGTCTCGTTGTGCCTGCGGCTGCCTGACCTCGTGTCAGGAGGGCATTCGAGCGGTTGTTTGAGCCGGCAGTACCCACCTTTTCAGTACGTCGTCTACAGAAGTGCGAGGACATGCCCAAAAAAGAGGGAGTCATCGAACTCGAGGGCACCATCGTGGAGGCCCTGCCGAACGCGATGTTCCGTGTTGAGCTGTCCAATGGGCACAAGGTGCTCGCGCACATCAGCGGCAAGATGAGGCAGCACTACATCCGGATCCTCCCCGAGGACCGGGTTGTCGTGGAGCTGTCGCCGTACGACCTCACCCGGGGTCGGATCGTCTATCGGTACAAGTAAGACCACCACCAACACCTGTCGAAGAAAGTAGCTCGATGAAGGTCAATCCGAGCGTCAAGAAGATCTGCGACAAGTGCAAGGTGATCCGCCGTCACGGCCGGGTCATGGTGATCTGCGAGAACCCGCGGCACAAGCAGCGGCAGGGTTAACCAAGCCCTTTCGAGCAGTACACAGCACTTTCGCACCACAGCGCGCACGCTCGTCCGGCCAAGCTCCACGGCCGGATGCTGCCCCCGGAACAGAGGCCGGGGCCTTGCCGGTGAACACATCACCGAGGCGGGCAAGGACGCGGCGCGCCACCACACCTCTGCCGACGAAAGGAACACCGCCACATGGCACGCCTCGTAGGAGTCGACCTTCCGCGCGACAAGCGCATCGAGGTCGCTCTCACCTACATCTTCGGTGTAGGTCGTACTCGCGCCCTGAAGACACTCGAAGCCACCGGGATCTCCGGTGACAAGCGCGTCCACGAGCTGGGCGACGAGGAACTGGTCTCGCTCCGGGACTTCATCGAGGGTAACTACAAGATCGAAGGTGACCTCCGTCGTGAGGTGACCGCGGACATCCGCCGCAAGATCGAGATCGGGTCGTACCAGGGTCGCCGGCACCGCAGCGGCCTGCCGGTGCGTGGTCAGCGCACGCGGACCAACGCCCGCAGCCGCAAGGGTCGTCGCAAGGCGATCGCCGGCAAGAAGAAGAAGTGATGACCCGGATGACTCTCGACCACCCCAGGAGCAACTGACTTATGCCTCCCAAGAGCCGCACAGCGGCCGGCGCGAAGAAGGTGCGCCGCAAGGAGAAGAAGAACGTGGCCGCCGGCCACGCGCACATCAAGAGCACGTTCAACAACACGATCGTGACGATCACCGACCCGGCCGGCGCGGTCATCTCGTGGGCTTCCGCGGGCACCGTCGGCTTCAAGGGTTCGCGCAAGTCCACCCCGTTCGCCGCGCAGATGGCCGCCGAGGCCGCCGGGCGCCGGGCGATGGAGCACGGCATGCGCAAGATCGACGTGTTCGTGAAGGGTCCCGGCTCCGGCCGTGAGACCGCGATTCGTTCGCTGGGTGCGGTCGGCCTCGAGGTCGGCACCATCCAGGATGTCACCCCGACCGCCCACAACGGCTGCCGCCCTCCCAAGCGGCGCCGGGTCTGACCCAGAGAAAGGTAGGCAGCGAAAATGGCCCGTTACACCGGACCCATGACCAAGAAGTCGCGCCGTCTCGGGGTCGACCTCGTCGGTGGCGACAAGGCGTTCGAGCGTCGTCCGTACCCCCCGGGTATGCACGG
>Ga0193707_1000023_pt1 | contig 38834 bp, 32 predicted proteins | sample U3c2metaG_FD_143043 | JGI IMG/M metagenome (GOLD analysis project Ga0193707, IMG submission 143043) | Soil microbial communities from a riparian zone of the East river system, Colorado, United States - U3c2 | ecosystem: Environmental > Terrestrial > Soil > Riparian zone | place: USA: East River... | reverse complement strand
CGACCGACGTAGCGCTGGACAAGGCGGCGACGCGGCGGATGGCGATGGTCACGCACGACGGGCTGGCCCGGGCGATCGACCCGATCCACACGCTGGTCGACGGCGACAGCATCTTCGCCTTGTCGACCCGCAGTGACGACGGGCCGCGGCTGAGTGTCACGGACCCGACCGCGCTCGGGCAGCTCGAGACAGTCTACGCGGCCGGCGCCTGGACGCTCTCCCGCGCGATCGTGCACGCGATGCTCAATGCCGAGACGGTCGAGACCCCGTCCGGCAGCATCCCGAGCTACCGCGACGCCTATCCGTCTGCCTTCCGGACCGACTGACGTACGACTCCGGTCGTACGCGCGGCCGGCGAAAGGCGACGGGAAGACCGGTCCGCGGGCCGACGATCGCCGGCGCCGGCCGCGGAAGGCGACCAGTGCGCTGCGGCTGGGGCTGTTGCTCATCGGTCCGATTGTTCTCGCGTACTACTGGATGCAGGCCGCTCTGGTTCCGTTGCTGATCGGTATCGGCTTCGCAGCCCTCGCCGTACGGGTGATGGGGCCGTGGGCGGTGCAGTTGATCGGCAAGACGCTGGCGAACCTGGCCAACGGTCCGGCGGCCCTGTTCGCGGGACGGCGATTGGCCGACGACCCGAAGGGACGTTCCGTCCGGTGGCGTCGTTGGTGCTGAGCGGCTTCGTCACCGGCTTCATCTCGGTGTTCATGCCATCGGGGGAGGACGACCCGACGTTCCACGATCTCCGCATCGGCGTGGCGCTGCTGCTGGGCTTGGTGTTCATGACCGTGGCCGCGTCGACGGCGGCAGGTGCAGTCGGTACGGCGCTGGACCAAGCGGCCCCCGCCCGTGCGTTGCGACGATCAGGTGTACCGCTGGCGGTGATCGAACGGTCGGCGCGGCTGGCCGCCGTCGTACCCGTCATCGGGGTCGGACTGCCGGTCGTCGGATTCGGTGCGCTGTGCGGGCTCGCCCTCGGGGGAGGCAAGGTCATCACACAGGGGAGTTCCGGCGTACTGCTGCTGATCGGCCAGGTCATCGCCGGGCTCGTGCTGGTCGCGGTGGCGGGCGCCGCCGGTGCACCGGTGCTGCGGTAGGCGAGTGCGAACTGATCGCGGTCGTCCACAGGCGAAAACGGAGCGGGCTGTGTCCGTGGCAGGATGAGGGTATGCGTGACCTGAATGCCCCGGAACTCGCGGACGCGTCCGCAGCCCTGCGCGAGGCGATCGACCGGTGCGGCTACTACCCGGACGTCGTGACGGACTCGCTCGCGATCGCGATCGCGAGCGAGCCGATCCGCGCGTTCATGCTGCAGCACGAGCCGACGTTCGACCGGGACGAGGTCCGGCGGCACATCACGATCCTGGCGCTCACCCCGACCCGGCTGATCGTCGGGCACACCGACGAGCACGCCGCCGACGAGCTGATCCGCGCGCCGTACGCGTCGACCTCGACCGAGGCGATCCCGCTGCAGCGGGTGAACGCGGTGGTCGTGAACCGGGTGGTTCCCAATCCGGCCGGCTACGCCTCCGGGAAGTCCGACCCGGCCGTGGCCGGCGGTGGTGAGGTCGTGCTCACGATCGGCTGGGGCATGGTGAACCGGATCGACCTGGAGCCGGCCGTCTGCGCCGACCCGAACTGCGAGGCCGACCACGGCTACACCGGCTCCGTCGCGGCCGACGACATCTCGCTGCGGATCAGCGCCGCCGCGGACGGGCCGGCCGGGATCCACCAGGTGCTCGAGTTCGCGCAGGCCCTTTCGTTCGCGACCAGTAGGTAGTGCCGTGATCGTGCCGGTAGCCCCGCAGTACGGCGGCGGATCGCTCGCCGACGTGCTCCCGTCGGTCGCCGGTGCGCTGTCGGTCCCCGGCGAGCAGAACGCCCTCGGACTCCCACCGGCTTCGCGGTATGCCGTGCTGCTGCTCGACGGACTCGGGTGGAACCTGCTGCAACGGCACGCGGACGTCGCGCCGTACATGGCCTCGCTGTTGCCGACGGGGCGCAGTCTGACCGCCGGCGTGCCGTCGACCACCGCGGTGAGTCTCACCAGCCTCGGCACCGGGCTGCCCCCTGGTGCACACGGCATCGTCGGCTACACGTCGATCGTCCCGGAGACCGGTGCCCTGCTGAACGCGCTGTCGTGGGACGCGCCGGTCGATCCACGCCGCTGGCAACCGCATGACACGGTCTTCGACCGGGTCGCTGCCGCCGGTGTTGCCACCCGCAACGTGAGCAAGGCCCGTTTCGACTCGTCGGGTCTGACCGCCGCGGCGTTCCGGGGGAGTGCGCATCGCGGTGCGGACACTGTCGAGGACCGGCTGGACGCGACGCGGTTCGCGAGTCGTGAGGGCAGTTCCTCGCTGGTGTACGTCTACGACTCGCAGCTGGACTACACCGGTCACCAACAGGGCAGCGAGTCGTGGCAGTGGGAGAAGGAGCTGGCCGCGGCCGACACCTTCGCGCAGCATGTCCGGTCTGCCTTGCCGCAGGACGCCGTACTGCTCGTCGTCGCCGACCACGGGATGGTGGATGTGGTGCCGGAGCACCGCGTCGACCTCGATGCCGAGCCTGCGCTGACCAAGGGCCTGCGACTCATCGGTGGCGAGTCACGGTTCCGGCATCTGTACTGCGTCGACGGTGCGGTGGCCGACGTCATCGCGACGTACCGCGAGCGGCTGGGGGACCAGGCGCTCGTGCTCAGCCGGGAGGAAGCGGTCGCACGCGGATGGTTCGGCGCCGTCGAGGAGCGGGTCTTGCCGCGACTGGGCGACGTCGTGGTCGCAGCGCTCGGGCCGGTCGCGCTGGTCGCGAGCCGGCGGTATCCGCAGGAGTCCGACCTGATCGGACTGCACGGCTCGCTCACCGACGACGAGATGGCCATTCCACTCCTGGTCGACGCCGGACGCTAGCTCAGGCGTCCCGGGCTAGAAGCTCCAGACGTCCCAGAAGAAGCTGGACTGCGCCGTCTTCGCCTCGCCGTCGCGGGCGACCACGGTCACCTTGTACCGCCCGAAGCCGGGGGTGAGGACGCCGGTGATCCAGCCACGCTCGGGGTCGATGCTGAGCCCCGGCGGCAGGCCCGTGGCGGTGTAGCTGATGTCGCCGGTGCCGCCGGCCCCCTTCAGCAGCAGCGGGATCGCGGGCACTCCGCCGACGCCGAGCTGCTCGGCCGGCTCGGTGATCGTCAGCGCACCTTGCGGTTGCGCGGCCGCGGCACCGACCGCTTCGGCCGCGTCGACGATGCCCTCGCCGTAGAAGGAATTGTTCGTCGCCGAGCCGCTGCACTGACCGGACGCGCCGGCCGGGCAGGCCAGGTCGTTCGCCTGCTGGGCGAGCCGGGCCCGCACCTGCGCAGGGCTGAGTTTGGGATCCACGCTCCGCAGCAGTGCCGCGACACCGGCGACGTGTGGCGATGCCATCGACGTACCCTCGAGGATCTTGTAACCGCCACCCGGAACGGTCGAATAGACGCCCTGTCCGGGGGCAGCCAGGTTGATCTTGTTCTCACCGAAGTTCGAGAACTGCGACTTGGTGCTGCTCGAGTCGACGGACGCCACCACGACCACGTTCGGCAGCTCGGTCGGCAGGCTGAGGCAGTCGTCGGTGATGGTCCGCGGGGCCGCGGTCGAGTCGTTCGGGCTCGACTCGTCGTTGGCCTTGTTGGCCAGATCGTAGTCCTCGTTGCCGGCCGCGGCGACGTTCACCACGCCCTTGGTGTCCGAGTAGGCGACCGCGCGGCGGACCGCCTCGGCGATCGCGTCCTGGTCCGGATTCGACGGGCAGAGGAACAGCCACGGGTCGACGTAGTAGCTGTTGTTGGTGACCGAGACTCCCTTGTCGGCGGCGTACATGAACGCGCAGACCGTGTTCTCGGGGAAGAACAGCTCGCTGTCGGGCTCGGCGAGCCGGATCGACGCGATCTTCACGTGGGGTGCGACGCCGATGATGCCGATGCCGTTCTTGGCCGCGGCGATGGTGCCGGCCACGTGCGTACCGTGCTCGCCGACCGGCCGCCACGCGCCGGCGCGGGTGTCCGCCTTGCCGTACGCGCAGGAGGCCGACTTGGTGGTGTCGAAGTTCGCCTTCAGATCCGGGTGCTGGTCGTCGACACCGGTGTCGAGGACGCCGACGGTGACGCTGCTCGAACCCTGGTTCTTCTGCCACGCCCGGTCGGCGCCGATCTGGGTCATGTCACCGCGGTCGATCTCCGGCGTGCTGGTGGCGGTCTCGGGGACCTGCACCGGGAGAGGCGGGTTGGCGGCCTCGGCCGGCACGTCCGAGGTGCGGGTCGCGCCGGCCTTCTGGACCCCGTCGACCCCGCGCATCTTGCCGATGAAGTCGGCCGCCGTCGAGTGCGCCACGATCACCCCGATCGCGTCGTACGTGGCGTAGACAGTGCCGCCGTTCGAGCCGATCGCGCCGGTGACCTTTCCGGTCTGGCCCGGCTCGGTGATGACGAAGTACGCGCGGAGCCCGGCCTCGGCCCGGATCGCCGCGGCCGGCAGGGTGGCGGTGGCGGCCGTCAGACAGGCCACGAGGAAGAGGACGAGAGCTTTGCGCACGATCCATTCAAACCGCCCGAGGGCTCAGAACCCAAGCCGCCGCCTGAAAGCACCCCGGAGTGCGAGGTGGTCCGCTGACTTGGCAGGATGTGCGCCCGTGGCTGAGTTGCTCTATTTCACCGGGACCATGGACTGCGGCAAGTCGACGCTGGCGCTGCAGATGGATCACAACCACAAAGCCCGTGGCCGGCTCGGGCGGATCTTCACCAGCCACGACCGCGCCGGTGAGTCGGTGCTCTCGTCCCGGCTCGGGCTCGCCGCCGAGGCGGTCGAGGTGCGGCCCGACTTCGACTTCTGGGACTACGTCGTCGGTGAGCTGACCCAGGGCGGCCGGATCGATTACGTCGTGTGCGACGAGGCGCAGTTCTACAGCCCGTTGCAGGTCGAGCAGCTGGCCCGGCTGGCCGACGAGCTGCAGGTCGACGTGTTCTGCTTCGGCATCCTGACCGACTTCCGGGCGACGCTGTTCCCGGGGTCGGCCCGGCTGGTCGAGCTTGCGGACCGGATGGAACTGCTCCAGGTCGAAGCACTGTGCTGGTGCGGTGAACGGGCCACCCACAACGCCCGTACGATCGACGGGGAGATGGTGACGGAGGGCGAGCAGTTGGTGGTGGGCGACATGGAGACGCGGGACCACGAGGTCTCGTACGAGGTCCTCTGCCGCCGGCACCATCGCCGTCGCCTCACCCAGGCGCGCGCCCGCGCCACCCTGTCACCCGAGGTCCTGCCCTTCGGAGGAGCCGCATCATGACCGATCGAAGCGAGTTCATCAGAAAGCACAGTGACTATCGTGTCTCATCCGCGCTCGGAGCGAAGCGAGGACGTGGATGAGCGCCTTGATCACCGTCGACGAGCTGCGCGGGTTGAGTGAAGTCCCGGTCCTGATCGACGTCACCTGGAACCTGGCCGGCCCGCCGGGCAAGGACGCGTACGACGCCGGTCACCTCCCGGGAGCGCACTTCGTCGACCTCGACACCGAGCTCGCCGGGCCACCCGGTCCCGGTCGCCACCCGCAGCCCGAAGCAACCACCGTGACGACGGCCCTGCGTCGCGCCGGAGTCTCCGCGGACGGCGCTGTGGTGGTCTACGACGCCGCCAACTCGATGGCGGCCGCCCGTGCCTGGTGGATCTTCCGCTACTTCGGGCTGACCGACGTACGCGTCCTCGACGGCGGCCTCGCCGCCTGGCAAGCCGCCGGGGGAGGGCTCACCACCGACGCCCCGACCAACGCCATCGGCCCCTTTACCGCTACCCCGGGCCACCTCCCGATGCTGGACGCCGACGGCGCCGCTGAGGTAGCCGCTGCAGGTGTACTCCTGGACGCCCGAGCACCCGAACGCTTCGCCGGTGAGGTCGAGCCGATGGACCCGGTAGCCGGCCACATCCCCGGCGCCACCAACGCCACCACCACGCAGAACGTCGACGAATCCGGCCACTTCCTCCCGGCCGCCGAGCTCCGCGAACGCTTCGAAAAGCTCGGAGTCACCGACTCCACCCAGGTCGGCGTCTACTGCGGCTCCGGCGTCACCGCCGCCCACGAGGCCCTCGCCCTGGAAATCACGGGCATCCAAGCCCCCGTCTACATCGGCTCCTGGTCCGAATGGATCACCAACCCCACCCGCCCCATCGCCACCGGCAGGGACTAGGCCCGGATCCGGCCAGACCTGCGCATCGTGGTCGTCAACGACAACGGGGGCGGCATCTTCTCCACCGTGGAGCGACGCCTGTAGCCGCTCACCTCAACCGTCCGACCTCCCCCGCCGCCTCGGACGTTAACCCCTCAACTGGTGGGTTGCCCCCTCAGGTTCTCAGGGGGCAACCCACCACTTCAGGGGTTAACGTCCGAGGCGGCGGGTTCGCCTCCCGAGGTGGGGTTCGCCTCCCGAACTACGGTGTGCCAACCCACACGCTCGGACGTTGACCCCTGAAAAGGGGGGCTCTCCCGGCCTGAGGTGTGGGCGCGACTCGAGGGTATATCCGTTCGGCTTGGGGGTTCTCCCCTGGTATACGAACAGAGAACCCCCAACACGAGGGGATAACCCCTCGCACGGAGTTGCCCCGACCGGCCGGGCCACACCGACACCAAGCAGCAGAGCCCCATGTGAGAGGTTCTCCCCTCAAAGTGCTCGTTCTCCCCCCGGAGTTTCATGGGTGAAGGAGGAAGCTCAGGGGAGAACCGCTGAAATGGCAGCCAGTTTCGCACCACCCAAGTCGCAGAACTGGCCTCTCGTCACTCTTGAGTGAGAACGGCCTCTGCGACCCGATCCGATCCGGGAACTCGCGATCTTCGTTGAGTTACTCGCGGACCTGAGCGTTCACCGTGGGATGCCCGTCACCGCTGTCCGCGCCCAGGCCCGCGAGCAGGCGCAGCCCGTCCTCGGTGGGACTGCCGGGGGCCGCGGACAGCACCAGCAGCTCCATGCCTGATTCGTCCGGTAGCGCAAAGTTCTCTTGGTGCAGTTCCAGCAGTCCCGACCAGCGGGTGCCGGGCGGTGTTCAGGCCCGGCATCGTCAGGCCGAAGAGGAGCCCGGCGAGGCGGTTTCCGGCGAGCACGTCCAGGCGGCGGTGGTCCATGATCAACGCGGGCGCGTCGGCGACCAGGTCGAGGACGCGCAGCAGCTCCGGCCGGACCCGCCCGCTGGGCGCCTTCGCGCGGCGGCGGCGCTGCCGGGCGAGCCGGTAGAGGTGTCCGCGTTCGGTCTCGTCGAGGCCGAGGACGCGGGCGAGCGCGTCGAGGACCTGCTGGGAGGGCTGGGCCGCGCGGCCCTGCTCCAGGCGTATGTAGTAGTCGACGCTGACGCCGGACAGGTGCGCGACCTCTTCGCGGCGCAGCCCGTCGACCCGCCGGCGGCTGTCGGTGGGGATGCACGCGGCCGCCAGGTCGACCCGGGAACGCCGGGTTTACCGCGGCCCGGCGACGCCGACGAGGTTGCCTTCCGGGTCGGTGAACTGGCCCACGACCAGCTTCCCCGGTACGCCGTCCGGCCCGAAGACCCGCTGTCCGCCGAGTGCTTCGGCCTGCTCGAGTGCGGCCGCGACATCGTCGACGCCGACGTAGAACAGCGCCTTGGGTTGATGTCCTGCTCCACCTCCGACACCGCCGTTGAAACCCGAGCTGCTTTCGTCGACGAAGCCGTAGTGTCCTCGCCGACACCTGTCCGGAGACGGTGTCACCGACCTGGAAGGTCCACCCGAAGAGGTCGCGGTAGTAGGCGCGAAGCCGGGCTGGATCGGTCCCGATGATCTCGAAGTGCACGACCTGGTTCGGCATGGTTCTCCTTGTCGATTGGCTGTCACCGGGAACGTCGGAGCCTGGTCCGCGCGTTCGACAATCATGTGCCTCGACAGCTGGTCCGCACAGGAGTAGCCCTGCTGCTCGACTTCCTCGCCAGCCGCCCCGGTTCGTGCCGCTGGGCGATCTCGACAGCTGAGCGCAAGCGCTGCGCCGGGAGACCGTCGATCTCGCCGACGACCTGGAGGCGAACAAACTGGTCGATCTGGCCGCCGCGACCGTGACCGCGGCGCTCAGCATCAGCCAGATCGACCTCGACTCGATGCTCGGCGTGGGCGTCGCCGTACCCGGGCCGATCGACGCCGACGGCTCACTGCTCGCGCTTCCACTGCAGCCGGCCTGGCGTGGCCTGAAGATCCGCCAGCTGCTGCAGCAGAAGCTGAACCATCCGGTCCTGGTCGAGAAGGACGGGACGGCGGCCGCGATCGGCGAGCGCTGGATCGGCCGCTCGGCCCGGGCCCGCGACTTCGCCTATCTCTACCTCGGGACGGGCGTCGGCAGCGGCCTGATCCTGAACGGCTCCATCTATCGCGGCGGTACGGCGAACGCCGGCGAGTTCGGCCAGATCGCGGCGCTGCGAATGGGGGAGTGGTCGCCCGAGGACGGCCCGCGGATGGTGCCCGAGTGCAACCCGACGGCATCGCTGCCGGTGTGATCGCGGCCGAGTTCGGGTACGTCGAGACCGACCCGGGCGCGACCGACGAGGCGAAGCGGTACAGGGCCGTCTGCAAGGCGTCCGCCGACGGTGACGAGGCGGCGCGGAAGGCGGTCGCTCAGGTCGCCCAGGTGGTCGGGCAGGGTGCGGTCGGGCTGGTCGACCTGCTCGACATCGACCTGGTCGTGCTCGGCGGACCGGCGTTCGGGAAGGAGATCTCGGAGATCTTCCTGACCGAGATCGGCCGCGCGGTGAACGCGCATCCGGTCGCCCGCGAGACCCGGCCGGTCGTGGTCGAGGAGTCCATGCTGCAGACCGACGCGGCCGCGGTCGGCGCCGCGTCGACGATCTTCCACGACGCCTTCACGCCCCGGGTCAGCGGATCCTCACAAGCACGTAGGCTGCCCAAGTGATCGAACCTCGCCCCGCTGACGACCGACGTTCAGCTCCGCATCGCCACGCTCGACGACGCCGCGGCCCTGGCCGATGCCTACACCCGCAGCTGGGACCATCTCGCACCGTGGGAGCCGGCCCGGCCGGAGAGCTGGTTCACCCCGTCCGGCCAACGCGAACGGCTGACCGCGTCGCTCGAGCGCTACAAGAACGGCCAGATCGTGCCGTGGCTGCTGATCGAGGGCGACCGGGTCGTCGGCGTGATCACCTTGAGCGACCTCGTCCGCGGCCCGTTCCGCAACGCCGACCTCGGCTACTGGCTGGCCACCGACGCGATCGGCCGCGGATTGGCCACCCGCGCCGTCGAAGCGGTCGCGGAGATCGCCGACACCGAACTGAAGCTGCACCGGATCGCCGCCAGCACGCTGACGAACAACACGGCATCGCAGCGTGTTCTCCAGCGCACCGGCTTCACCCAGTACGGCTTCGCCCCGACGTACCTCCACATCGGCGGAGTCTGGCAGGACTGCAACCTCTACCAGCGCATCCTCAACAACCGCGCACCCGGCACCTGACCCAACCGCGTTACGTCCGAAGAAGTGGGTGATAGCCCTCACTTCTTCGGACCCAACGAGCTAGGCCGGGGGGAGGCGGATGCCGCGGGAGACCTCGACGTCGTCGTAGCGACCTTCCAGTACGTCGAGGAACTTGACCGGACGCTGCAGTGTCGACGCGATGTAGACAGCTCGCACCGTGGCCAAGGCGTCGATGGCGTCCTTCACGGTGATCGCCGGCTGCTGACCACCGGCGATCGCTGCCAGGATGTCGTCGTACTGCGCCTTGTGACCGCCGGGTGAACCGGCATCGATCGGGGCGTCGTCCTTCACGCCGTCGACGTTCAGGCGCCTGAGCCGATCGTCTTCCACCTCGGCGCCGCCCTCGGTGCCGTGCACCGACACCCGCGTCCGGCCACCGGGGAAGGCCGCGGTCGTCGCGTGCAGGGTGCCGACGGCACCGGACTCGAACGTGAGCGTCGCGACCACGGTGTCCTCGACCTCGATCGCGTGATGCGCGGCGCGCAGTGCCTGGGCCTGGATGTTCACCGGCCGGCCCATGAACCAGAGCATCAGGTCGACGGTGTGCACGCCCTGGTTCATCAACGCGCCGCCGCCGTCCTGCTCCCAGGTGCCCCGCCAGCCCGCGGAGGCGTAGTACTCGTCGCTGCGCCACCAGGCAACCGTCGCGACGGAGGACGTGAGCTCACCGAACCGGCCGGCGTCGATCGCCTCTTTGACCACCACGCTGCCCGCGTCGAACCGGTGCTGGCTGATCACCGAGCAGACCACGCCGTGGCCCGCCGCCCGGGTGGCCGCCGCGCCGAGGCGGCGGGCCCGGGTCAGGTCGGCATCGAGCGGCTTCTCGATGACGACATGCTTCTTCTCGTTCAGCGCCTGCTCGGCCAGTGCGGCGTGCGTCCCGCTGGGGGTGCAGATCGCGACCAGCGTGACGTCCGACCCACCCAGCGCTCCGGTCAGGTCGTTGTACACCTTCGGTTCCGGCTGGCCCGCCTCCTTCAGCCGGGCCGCCAGCGCCTCTCGGGCACCGGCGTCATCGTCGACGAGCGCGGTCACGGTCGCGTCGGGCCGGGCGTGGGTGCGGCCGATGATGCCGCAGCCCACGATCGCGACCTGCTGCTGGTGTGTGTCAGGCATCTCGCTCCTACGTGGCGTGGAAGTTCGCGGTCAGGATCTGGTCCGCGCTGACGGTGAAGGTGTACGACGGCTGAGTCGAAACCACCGTCCCGTCGACGGTCCTTCTGGAAAACGCTATCCGATGTTGGGGTCGCCGTCATGGTCACCTGCGCGCCGACCTCGTAGGCACCGGGTTCGGATTCGTTGCCGGAGACCTTCACGATCGCGTGGTCGAAGAGCGCGCCGGCGACCTTCCGGACCACGACGTCGTCACCGCTGAGGTCGATCCCGTTCCAGGCGTTCGGGAAGCCGGCGTCGATCACGTAGTTCCCACCGGCGTGACCGCGGACGGCGTACGGATACGGTACGACGCCGTCCGTCGAGCCGGGGTTGTTCTCGGGGTAGAAGATCCGGAGTCCGGCGGAGACCCGCGTTCTTGCCGCTCAGCGTGACGAGTGCGGTCGCGCTGCCGGTCGTCCCGCGACCCTCGAAGGCCTGCAGGACCGTGCCGCCACTCGCGCCACCTTCGTCCCGGTTCGGCACCGCGGACGCGCCGCGGATAAGTTAAACCAAGCGTGTTACTTATTCAAGAGCCTGACCCTTCCCGGACTCGCACCCCGGATGTAGACCGGGCGGTTGTTGACCGCCAGCACGAACGGGCTCCCGTGCTCGTCAGGGGCGGTGTCCAGCGTCACGGTGCGGAAGCCGACCCGGCCCTGCCAGGTGCCGAGCTCGGAGTCCACGCCGGTGAGCGTGACCGAGACGTCGTACAGCGGCTGGTCGCCGTACCCGCGGGGCCACCAGAGGTGGACGTCCGGGACGGAGACGGTCACCACCGCGGACGGCGTACCGGCGGGAACAGTCAGTCCGGTGGCGGCGCCCCCTACCCGGACTGTGGCGGTCACCTCGTCGTCGGCGCCAGGTGCCCAGGCGAGCGCGAGGCGGGTGTCGAGGATGCCGCTGTCACCGTTCACCCCGGCGAGCGGGCGGACCGAGTCGATCCGCACCCCGCTCCAGGACTCGAGCCGGATCGGCCGCCAGATCCCGGCAGTCGCCACGTCCGGGCCCCAGTTTCAGCCGAAGTTGCTGCCCATCTTGCGCAACGCGTTGAACGGGGGCTGGTTGATGTGCGGCCGCCCGCCGGACTCCTCCGACAGCCGCTCGGCGGTGTCCACAGGGGCGGCGAACTCGACCACCAGCTCGTTGCTGCCGGCAACGAGGGCGGCGGTCACGTCGAAGCGGTGGGCGCGGTGCTGGTTCCAGGTCCGGCCGAGCTCGGTGCCGTTGGGGGTGACTGTCGCGGCGGTGTCCAGGCCCTCGGCGACCAGCTCCTGGACCTGGTGGCCGTCGGCCTTCCAGTCGAAGGTCGTCCGGTAGCTCCAGGCCGTGCGGCCGATCCAGGACAGCAGGCTCTCGTTGTCCCCGTCGAAAGGGATCATCGATCGCCCTCGCGGCGAGCAGGTCGGTGTGCACCTCGCCGGGCACGGTGGCCGAGACCGGCGCGGTCAGGGCGGCGTTCGAGGTCGGCACCGGTCCGGCGACAGCTTGGACACTCCAGGTGGCCCCCGTGTCGCTGGTCAGCGGGACAGACCGGAGGGCACCGGGCGTAATCGTGGGAATCACTGAGCGAGTCTCTCTTCCGGTTTCGGGCCGGAGCGATGCTTGATGTCTGTGGATCGGTCGGAAAGGGTCGTACCTCTGCGGGATGTCCGGCACCCCGTCTTGCGGACACCGGCGATGCGTTTCATCCGTGTTCCTGGGGCTGGTCTCTCGGGTCGGCCGAGGGTGTCGCGGCGGAAAAGGAGGGTGACCCGCTCAGCGGCGCATTGGCTGCTGCCTAGAGCAATCCAGGCTCGCGGCCTGCTTCTGTGGGCGTCGCGGCGTGAGGCTCCTGGTGGCTTTCGCGGCGACCGACGCTGCTCAACGGCGGCCGCGGGGCCGATTGCGCCCGTACTCGACGACGGTGGTGGCCAGTACGACGCGACGCGACGCTGCGGACTCGCTGCCGCCGGCGTCTATTCGATTGATGAGCAACTCGGTCGCCTGTCGACCCATCGCCGCGGTGTCGTAGGCGACGAGCCGCACCGGCAGGTCCAGCATGTCGGCCAGCTCGAAGTCGTCGAACCCCGCCAGGGCGTGCTGCAAGCGCCCGGCGCGCAGGGCGCGATAGGCGCCGATTGTGTTGCGGCTGTTGGCGCAGAAGAAGGCGGTCGGGGCGTCCTCGAGGGTTAGCAGTTCGCGCGTGGCAGCCTCAGCAGCGGCCACCTCGCGCTGGTCGCCGCGCACCAGCGTGTCGTCGAGGGGAAGTCCCGCCTCGGCGATGGCGGCGCGGAAGCCGCGCAGGCGCTCGGCGCTGGTCCAGGCCGCCGGCGGCCCGAGAAAGCCGATCCGGCGGTGCCCGTCGCTGACCAGCCTGGAGGTGACTTCGTAGGCGCCGTTGAAGTCGTCCAGGAGGACGCAGTCGACGTCGATGCCCAGCGGAGGCCGAGCCGCGAGGACGACCGGAACGCCGCCCAGGCGCGCCGGGTCCAGGTGTTGTTGGTCCTGTCCGGCGGGGACCACGATTATGCCGTCCATCCGCCGCGCGGCCAGGTCGTCGACCAGTTCACGCTCGCGCTCGACGTCGTCGCCGGTGTTGCTCACCACAACCTTCATGCCACGCGTGGCGCAGAAGGTCTCGACTCCGAGCGCCAGTTGAGCATAAAACGGGTTCGCCAGGTTGGTGACGACGAGGCCCACCATGCCGCTGGTACCGCTGACGCGCAGGCGGCGGGCCAGTTCGTTGCGCCGGTACCCGAGCTGCTGTGCCGCCGCGAGGACGCGCTCCCGCGTCTCGGGCAGGACGGTGGGGTCGTCTCGCAGCGCACGCGAGACCGTCATGGGGCTCAGGCCCACTCGGGCGGCGACGTCGCGTACCGTCGGCTGAGAGCTTCCGCTGGTGGAGCGTCGCCTCCGCGCGCCCCCGCCGGCGGGTGGCTCAGGCAAGGGCCCCGCCCGGGTCGTGCCGGCGGCGCGTCGTAGCGCCGTCGGCAAGAGATGAGCGGGCCACGTGCCACGCGGCGCCGATGAGCGGAGCCTGCTCCGGCTGTTCGGCGGCCACAATCGACAGCCCGGTCGCGGCGGCCGGCGGGGAGCTGATCCCGGCCTCCAGGGGGCCGGCGACCAGATCCCACGACCGTGTAATCGAGCCGCCGACGACGAGGACGGAAGCGTGGAAGCGTTCCAACCAGGGGGCAACCGCCTGACCGAGCGCGGTGAAGGCCTGGTCGAGTACGTCGCGCGCGGCTGGCTCACCGGCCCTGGCCCGCTGGGCTATGCCACGGACGTCGGCCTCGATGCCGCCGTCGGCGACCGCGGCGTAGCGTCGCTTGATCGCCCGGCTGGACACGACGTCCTCCAGAGGCGATCCCGCCACCGACAGAAGGTGGACGTGGCCGTGCGGTGGTACCTGCGGGCCGTCGGTGATCGCGTGTCCGTGGGCCAGAAACGCCGACCCGATGCCGGTGCCCAGGGTAAGCCCGACCGCACGGTCGTGGCCGAGGGCTGCACCCGCCCTCCATTCCCCGAGCAGGAACGCCTCGGCGTCGTTGAGGAAGACAATGTCGGCCGGCCGGGACGGGAGGAGCCGCAGCAACAGCTGGCGCAGGTCGACGCCGTGGAGCGCGTCGAACTTGCCAACGCCGGTGTAGAGCCCGACTCCTCGCGTGTAATCGAACGGGCCCGGGACAGCGAAGCCCCAGGGCGCTCCCTGCGGCGCCGCGACGGCAGCCGCACAGGCCACGATCCGCTGCACGATCAGTTCCGCGGGCTCGTCGGCTACCAGCTCGGCGCGCCTGGGGCCGCGGACGACCGGCCCCTCGTCGGTGTCGAGGGCGACGAGTGCGGCGGTCACGTGCGTGCCGCCGACCTCGAGCACGGGCACCAGGTGATCGCCCGGGTCTGCGCCGGTGGCATCGGTCGGCGTCATCGGACCAGGGACTTGACGACACGGGTCCGGCCGGAGCCGACCCTGCGCAGTGCATAGGCGCCGGTCGCGGCGGGCAGCACGATCGTTTCAGCATAGGCGAGGCTGTGCGTCCGCCCCGTGGCCGTCTCGATCAGCACTCCGTCTCCCTCGACCACGTTGAGGATATGAAAGCGACCCGCGGTGTCGTCCGGTGCAGGGTCGTCGCTTTCGATCACCATTCGGCGTATGTCGAAGAATAGTTCGCCACCCCCGCCGAGCAGTTCCTCCTTCCATCCGTCGTCTTCTCGCAGCGTCACCGGCTCCCGGACGAGATCGTCAGCGACCCGCTTCCCGAGCCGGTCCGTTGCCAGGTTGCGGAAGGCGTGCTCGACATGGACGGGTCGTTGATTGTCTTGGGCGTCCAGTCGCAGCCAGTCGTAGAAGCGCAGCGAATACAGGTACGGCGTGGCGCTGACCTCGAGAATGACGTTGCCCTCACCGCTGCCGTGTGGCGTGCCCGCCGGGACCAGGTAAAGCTGGTGGGGCTCGGCTGGGAAGGTCTGCACGTGCTGTTCGATGTCGAAGGCGACACCGTGGTGTTCGGCCAGGGTCGCCTCCTGGTGGAAGTCTTGCAGGTCGATGTCGTCGCGCAGGCCGAGGTAGATCTTTGCCTCGGGACCGCCGACCATCACGTAGTAGCTCTCGTGCTGGGTGTAGTGCCAGCCGAAGACGTCACGCATGTAGTCCGGCTGCGGGTGGCAATGCACCGACAGGTTGCCTCCGCCGACGGTGTCGAGGTAGTCGAATCGGATGGGGAACGAGTTACCGAAGCGTGCCTGCACCTCCTCGCCCAGCACGTCGACGGGATGGTGGGCGACGATGAGCTGGAAGGGGACTTCCACCAGGGATCCCAGGTCGCCGATGAGAACTCCGCTTTCCGGCGCGATGAGTTCGTAGCCGAGTGCGGTGTTTGGTTCCTCGCGGTTGACGCCGAGCTCGCGCTGTGCCCAGTGCCCGCCCCAGGAGGTGGTGTTGAAGGTCGGCCGGGTCCGGAACGGCTGCGTGACCAGGTCGGCGAGCGTGCGCCGGAGCGTGTCCCCGTCGAGTGAGGTGGGGTTGGCGGCGTCCTGGGCGTCCACGAAACGGTCGATTGCGGGCCCGATCGTGTCCCGGTGGCGGTCGAGCAATGGCCAGTCGATGTAGAACAACCGCTTGGTTGTGGCGTCGCCGTCATCGGGCCGCTGGCCCAGGTTCCGCCCTCGCCCAGACGTCACCTCGTTCTCGGCGTAGCGCTTGGGGAGGTCTGCGTACCAGAGCACGTCGTGAGCGACCAACCCCGCGCCGGGACCGATGACCAGCAGTACTCCGCCCGCCGGCGGCTGCCGGTACGGCAGGGAGTCGAAGATGTCCACGAGGCGGCCTTGCCCGAGCTTGTCGAAGTCCGGGTCGTCGAGCAGGGCCTGCGACGAGGTCCGTTTGACGGTCTGTGCCCAGGGCGCCACCTGGTCACGCATGTCGAGATGATCGATGGCGATGGCACGGTCGGTGAAGACCGCTGTCAGGCCTTCGAGCACGGCGTCCCAGTCGAGGATGACCGGCCCGTCGACCGCGAGGACGGCCGCACCTTCGGGCCATGTCCCGACCGCGGCGGCCCAACCGGTCGTCACCGACCCGCCGACGGCCGGGTAGCAGGGATACGTCTCGTACGGCCGCGGTTGATGCGTGCGCAGACCGGTCACGTCGGGGACGATGCCGGTCACGGCGTCACACCTGTATCCTGCCCCTGGACGGGTGCGAGGCCCTCGCCGACGAGGACGGCGATCCCGTCGGTAGCCTCAAGGGAGGCTTCTCCTGCGATGCCCACGTTCACCGCCGCACCGCTCCAGACGTCGAGATAGCTCCCCGGCGGCAGCGCCAGGCGCAGCGGTTGCCCGCCGCGGTCCGCGGCCGGAGGGGCGAAGATGCCGACCGCGTCGAGCCGGTCACCATACATGGGAAGCGCCATGGTCGAGGGACTCAGCGGTCGCGTCGGCGGGTGCACCTGCACCGACTCCGACAGCAGTTGGCGGGCCAGCGCGCGTGACCCCTCGTCGTGCAGCACCGCCGGTCCAAGCGGTCCCGCGGCCAGGATCACGCGGCCCTGGCCGAGCGGGCGGGTCCAAACACAGGGGGCGAAGCCGTGCTGTGACAGCCGGAAGTGTTCGAGCGCCGACCAGGCCGGGTCGCTGAACTCGTACTCGCAGACGGTCAGCGGGAACCGTCCCACCGGTGCCCCGAAGCTGGCCACGGGAAATCCTGCTGGGTCGGTGAACAGTCCGGTGGCGCGCAGCCCGAGTCGATCGGTGAGCGCTCCGGGCCACGGCCGGTGCAGGGCCGCATCGGGGGTCTTGTGGCCGCTCGTGCCGTCGAGGAGCAGCACCGCGCCCGCCCGGACGCGGCGGTCCAGCTCGTCGACGAGGTCCTCGTCCCACGCCGTCATGTGCGAGACGACGAGCAGGCCGGGAGGAGTGCCTGGCCGGGAGCGCAACGTCGCGGCGGGTGCCATCGCCGAGGGGACGCCCAGTCGGAGCAGCTCGACGGTCAACAGGGCGGACCCGTGAATGGCGTCATTCACCTGGCGACCAGGTATCGAGGGCATCCGGAACGCGGTCACCAGCTGGACCGCCTGCGAGATCTCCGACGTCAGGACCACGGCCTGCGGCTCGGCCGGCTGCCAGGTCCCCACCTGCTCGTCCAGCTTCTGCAGCGCGTCACGGACCCGGCGGACACCCTCGGTGCGGTACCCGAGCTGGTCGGCGTCATCGAGCAGGCCCCAGTCGCCGGCCTCGAAATCTTGCCGCCGGGTGTTGAGCGACCAGCCGGTGGCCGACTCCGCTCCGGCCAGCAGCGGCGCAAGGAAGAACGAACTGATGTCGCTTTGCCGCATGCCCAGCGGGACCCGGCCGGCGTAGTAGGTGTTGCCGGTCTGGAACTCGGTGAGCTCCACCGACCGGCCACCTGAGGCGCTTGCCAGCAGACTCGTGCCAGCAACGACTAGGGGCACGTGTGCCTCTCTGGGCGCGAACGTGAGTTGCCATGGTGCGTGGAAGCTGGCACCGAGGACGTCCGCGACCGTGGCCAAATCGGCGAGGTCGTATCCGACGCTGGCGTGATTGGCCAGCGTGTCCGGCGGGTTGATGCACAAAGGTGTCTGCGGGTCGATGCTGGAAACGGCCTCCGCCACCCAGGCGAGCTCGTCGTGCAAGCAGCGCACCCTCAGCCGCCAGTCGTCGAGCCACGGCGCGTAGCTCTCCCAGACATTGCCCCGGTGCGCCGGGTGCGGCAGGTCCTCGGGGAAGTCGATGGCGGTGAAGTCCTCATAGCCGGTACGCCACCGTCGATTCAGTCGCCGGATGTCGCCGTAGCGTTCTTCCAGCAGCAGCCGCCAGGCTCTGCGGTGCTCGTCCGTGCGGTGGGCGGTCCCGCTGTTCGGCGGCGTGACGTTGTTGAGTGGCTCGTTCCAGATGTTCCACTGCTGCAACGCCGGACTGTCGCGGTATCGGCGTACGCAGTTCTCGATATAGCGGCGCATGGCGGGCCGCTGGCTCGAGTCCAGCGTGAGCGTCGTCGAGTGCAGCAGGCTCGGCGTCCCGATGTGCCAAGGACCGCTGTTGGCGGTCAGCGTTGCCTTGATACCGATGCTGTGGCGCTCCGCTGCCTCGAACGCCGCGTCGAACGGGTCGTACACCCACTGCCCGGGCGCCGGCTCCATCCACGGCCACATCAAAAAGATCCGAAGTAGGTCAAGTCCGGACTCGGCGGCCTGGCCGACCAGGAACTCGACACGCTGCGCGTCGGCATCCTGCTCCAGCCAGAGCTGGGCTCCCAATCTCGGCTGCACGGGCATCATCCCTTTAAAGCCCCAGCGACGGTGGCTTTCAGTAGGTATCGCCGCGCGAACAGGTAAAGCACGACGGTCGGGACCATGTAGAGCACCGCGGTCGCGGTGAGAAGTCCCCAGTCGACCTGGTTGTGCGCAGAGAACGCACGGAACATTCCAATAGAGATGGGGTACTTCTCCTCGGACTGCAGCAGGACCAACGGCGTGAGGAAGTCACCCCATACGTTGATGAAGGTGAACAGCGCGCCGGCTCCGATCCCAGGCCGGGCGAGTGGGAAGACGACCCGGATCGCCCCGGCCAGTCTCGAGCAGCCGTCGATCCACGCCGCCTCCTCGAGCTCGACAGGTATCGAATCGAAGAAACCCTTCATCAGCCACAGGACTAGCGGGAGCTGGTAGGCCGCCTCGACGAGGATCAAACCGGTGTAGCTGTTGTTCAGATGCAGGCGGATCATCATGATGTACAGCGGCACGATCGTCGCTGTGGTGGGAACGACGCGGACGAGAAGAATCGTGAACATCAAGGTGCGTCGACCGAAGAAGCTGAACCGTGAAAGGGCATATCCGCCGAACATCGCGAGCACGAGAGCGAGAACGGTGGCGCCGCCGGAGATGAGCAGGCTGTTGAACAGCAGACGCGGCGTGGTGGCGTCCCTGAAGAACCGCAAGAAGTTGTCAGCTGTCAGCGTGGGCACCTGCAGGTTGAGACCGGCGGACTTGTCGACCGAGGCCAGAAGCACCCAGGTGAAGGGGATGACGCAGAAGACCGCGAGCAGACCGATGACGAGGTAGACGCCCGTTTGCGTGACTGTTGCCCTGGCAACATCGCCGCGCGACTGCTTTCGGCTCACGGACTGTAGCGCGGCGGCCGTTGCGGCCGGAGAGTCGGTAACCACGCTCAGACCTCGACTTTCGCAAGACGCACGTAGGTCAGTCCGAGCACAAGGACGATCAAGAGCATGATCACCGACGCCGCGCTTCCCAGGCCCAGCTGGAAGAACGCGAAGGAGTGCTCGTAGATGTAGATGGATGCCACTTGTGTTTGCCCACCGGGACCGCCACGGGTGAGGAAGTAGATGAGCCCGAAGACGCTCGCGGTCGTGATCGTGGTGAGTAACAAGAACAGGAAGACGGGACCCCGGATGAGAGGCAGGGTGATGTGGCGGAACAGCTGCCAGAACCCGGCTCCGTCGATCCGCGCGGCCTCGATCAGGTCGTCTGAGATGCCTTCGATCGCAGCCTGGAACATGATCATCGCGAAGGCGATGCCTCGCCAGGTGTTCACAACGATCAGCGAGCTCATCGGGTGGTCCTGCAGCCAGGCCATCGGAGTGACTCCGACGGCCTCGAGACCGCGGTTGACCGTGCCCAACCGGTCGGGTGCAAGCATGCTGGCCCATGCCAGCGAGGCCACAACCTCCGGTACCACCATCGGCAACAGGATCGCGCTGCCGAATAGACCTTTGGCGCGCACCGTCGACTTGGTCAGCAGAAGCGCGGCCAGCATCCCGAGGATGAACTGCCCGACGATGGCTGAGAAGAAGATGAACTGACCGGTCAGGCTGAGGGAGTGCAAGAACTCGCCCGAGGACAGCAGTTGGCGGTAGTTGTCCAGGCCAATGAACTTAGGGGTTTGGGCGCCGAAGCCGATGAGTGTCTTGTTGGTGAGACTGAGCCACACCGCGTAGCCGACCGGGCCGACGACGAACAGGGCTATCAGCACCAGCGAAGGCCCGAGCATCCCCACTACCATCGCGGTGGAGCCGCTACGGCGGCGCTTGGCGCGGACGGCAGCCCTGTTCGTCGACAGCCTCATGTACTCAGCACTCCTGGCGCGATGGCGGTAGGGCAGACGGCTTGCCGGGCTCTCACGAGCCGGTCTCTACCTGATCCGGGCCCAGCAGCTCCTTCGCGTTGCTGGCGAAGGCCTTGGCCGCCGCGGCCCCGTCCATCTTCCCGGTCAGGATGCCTTCGGTTGCCGCCGCGACGGCCTGGGCGATCTGGTCCTGGCCGGGGCGCGGCGGGAAGCTCCGGCTGGCCGACAGCTGCTTGCCCGTCTCGATCAGCTTTGGCTGTGAGCTGTACGGCGCGACGCTGTCGATGCCGGTGCGTGGCGCAGCCGCGCCGACCGCGACGAGCTGCTCCGCCATGGCCTTGCCGCTGCTGAGCCACTTCGCCAGCTCGACGGCCTCGTCCGGATGCTCGGTCTGGGCAGTGACTTCGTAGGAGAACGCGACCGAGCTCACCGAGTAGGGCTTGCCGTCGCTGGACGGGTAGTCCCACGTCGCGACCTTGCTCTGAAGTCCCGGGATCGGCGCGCTACCGGCGGGGCCCCAGTCGTAGCGCCAGCCCCACGTTCCCTGCGCGGCGACCGGCAGCGTTCCGGCGGGAAACGCCTTGTACTTGGTGGGCTGCCACGGCTCGGGGTTCAGCAGCGCCTGCACCGGCAGCAGCTTGTCCTTGGTCAACTCGTCGTACAGCTCGAATGTCTGGGTCAGGCCCGAGCTCTCGATGACCCACTTCCTGCTGTCCGTGTTGTAGAGCGTGCTGCCCGTGCCGAGCATGACGTTCAGGAAGCCTTCACCGAAGGTGCCGCCACCCCAGGACTTGCCGGCGGGAAGCACGATCGCCGGCTGGCCGGTCTTGCCCGTGATTTCCTTCAGACGGCTGACAAGCTCGGGCCAAGACGTCGGCTGCGTGGTCGAGACACCGAGCCTGTCCAGCACGTCCTTGCGATAGAACAGGTTCTGCGTGTTCGCCTCGTGCGGCAAGGCGTAGATCTTGCCGTCGGGTTGCACGATCTGGTCACGGATGTCCGGGTAGAAGGACTCCCAGTCGGCCCACTTCTCCAAGTACGGCTTCAGGTCGAGAAGGTACCCAGCGCCTGCGAAGCCCGGCACGAAGGGCGCGCCGTAGTCAGCGACATCGGGCGCCTCGCCCGCGTTGTACTGCTGGGTGATCTTCGTCTTGAACTGGTCGTCGGGCAGGATGTCGCGGATCAGCTTGACCTTGACCTCGCGGCCCTGCTTGGCCATCGCTGCCTCGAACTCCGGCAGCAGCTTCTCCACCGCATCGGCGCGCGGCTTCTGGTACTCGACCAGGGTGAGGGTGACCGGCCCGGTCGCCTTCTTCGACCCACCGCCCCCGTCCGTGCAAGCGACCAGGCTCCCGGCTGCCGTCAGCACGGCGACGAGAACGGCCAGCGATTGTCGACGAGCCATCATGAGGACCCCTTTCCACTACTCAGCGCCTCGGCCCAAAGGGCATGAGGGCGTCAAACACGAGGGTGGTGGAAGCCGTGGTGCCTGGTGATATAAGGCGTTCGGCTCCCGTGCTTACGATACCGTTATCGTTATCATAAGTAATGACAAACTACACCTGTCGCTGAGGAAGTCAACGCCTCCGAAGGACACGTTTCGGTCTTGTTCATCGATCAGAGATCGAGGGGGACCGGGTCACTGGGCGCCGACGAGTGGACGGACATCCCATGCCCCAGTACGACCTGCCCCCAAAGGAACTCGCGCTCCATACAACCAGGCATAGAAGCCCCCGACGACCTCGACGAGTTCTGGGCCGACACGCTGGCCGAGTCACGGGCTGTCGCGTCGGCGCCGTCGCTCACCGTCGTGGATTGCGGTCTCACACTTGTCGATACGTTCGACGTGCGATTCTCGGGCTACGCGGGTCAGCCGGTGCGCGCGTGGCTGCATCGTCCCGCGCGAGCCGATACTCCCCTCCCGGTGGTGGTGCGGTACCTGGGCTACGGCGCGGGACGCGGCCTTCCACACGAGGTGTGCACCTGGTCCCCCAACCGCCCATCACACGACACTTCGGAGACCGTGAGACTTCGAGGCTAGCGCCGGATTCTGTTCCGTTGCTCCTCACAGGCCGGCCCCGTGGGGCTTGACCCCGCTGGTCCCTACGGTTCGGCTCATGCGTCGTGAGTGGTCGGCCGATGATCTGGTGGCGTCGTGGACGTTGGTCGGCGATGACTGGGTGCTGTTGGGGAACAAGAGCGGGGCGACTCGGCTGGGGTTTGCGCTGCTGTTGAAATTCTTCGAACTCGAGGCCCGGTTCCCGCGGTCCGCCGGCGAGCTACCACCATCGCCGGTTCCGGCTCGACATGAACACCCGGCTCGACCTAACCCGCAACGACGGCGCAGGTCCCGGGGTGGAGTCGGTGCTGTGACCGCGGTCCTGGCCTGACTTGTCACGACCGCGGCAGTGTCCAGGTCCTCGGACCGTCTGGGTGGTGAGGGTGACCATCTGGGAGTCTGGGGTGGCGGCGATGGTGAGTTGGTCGTGGGAGGCCTGACCCGCTTCGGTCCAGGCGTGTTCGATGTCGTCCCACAGGATCGACCGGGCCTGCCTGGCGGACATTCCACGAACCGGCCGAGCTTTGGTAGAGCCGGGCCCACGCATCGGCGGCCTGGTCGTACAGCAGGTGCGTCGGGACTCGGCGCCGGCGTACGGCGGTAGGTACTGCGCGGCGGGTGAGGCGAGCTGGGCCAGCAGACGCCCGGTCGGGTCGTTCAGCAGGTCGTGGCGTCACGTTTGGTGTATCCGTCCTGACCGGGCAGGTACTGCGGTGGTGGGGCAGCGTGTGGCCGGGCTGGCATGAACTGCGTGAAGCCGGGCAGGAACTGGCCCGGCGCGGTGCCGGGCCGGTGATCTGGATCCGGGCCAACGCCGACGGTCATCGATCGGCGACACCCAAAAGTCGGCGGTCGGCTGGACGGCAGCAGCGGTTCCCGTTCGACGTCCGTCGCGACTACTCAACTACTCCAGATACGACCGGCGCCAGTACGCCGACCTGTCCAACCCGACGTTGATCCGCGCACAGCGGACCGCCCGAACGGTCGCCGAGGGCCGCGGCTGGACCCACCGCGTCGCCGGGGCGTTGTCAACCCATCCATCCACCGCACGTCAGAACGATGCAACGAACCGAGGGTTTGCACAGGGCAACCACTCGCAGCCGCATCAGCGCCAGCCGAATCCCGCCCCGACCCGGCGGAACCCATCTGCGCAGCAATCCGCAGTACAGCCTGCTTGTCAAGCGGTTCATGCAGAGGAAGGCGGACTGGCTAGATCCAGTCCGAGCTGCCGGTGAACGGGTAGTCGCGGCCCTCGACGTATCTGGGCCGCGGCTGGTACCTGTTTACCCCCGGCTCGCCCTGTAGGTGGAACGCGCTCGGGTACGGCACCTCCGGATCGGTGATGCGGGTCGACGTCGGGATGTACCTGATGGTCAGGCCGCAGCGCCGATCCGGGGAGGTGTTTGCGTTGCTGCCGTGCACGATGTTCGGGTGGTGCACCTCGACATCGCCCGGCGCGAGCACCATGTCGACCGCCTGCGACTCGTCCACCTCGACCGCGATCTCCTTGCCGAGCACGCTCTCCACGGTGTCGTTGTCGCGGATCTCCGCGATCGGGCCGCGGTGGCTGCCGGGAATGACCCGGACGCATCCGTTCTCCGGCGTCGAGTGGTCGACCGCGAGCCACAACGTCACCACGCTCATCGGGTCGAGCGGCCAGAACGCGGCGTCCTGATGCCACAGCACGGGTTGCCCGGAGTACGGCGGCTTGGAGATGTAATGCGACGCGAACAACGCGAGATCGGGCCCCACGAACAACGATGCGATCTCCAGCAACCGCGGATCGCTCACCAGCCGGACCCAGAACAGGTCGTCGCGCAGGAACGCATGACCGAGCTGTTCGGGCCGCACATCCGGATGCCTGGCCTGCACCCAGTCCACATGGCCGTTCATTTCTTTGATCAGCTCTTGGTCGAGCACATTCCGGAAGATGACATAGCCATCGCGCTCGTACGCCTCGACCGCACTACCAGCTACCGTTGAATTCATGCCGAACCCCTTCGTCTTGTCGTACCAGAATCCTGCGGTGCGAGACATCGGCAGGACTAGCAGTCCGCTGACGCAAAGTTGTAAGTTGTTGATGTGAGCCAGGTCCTGCGCTTTGAGGCGCACGCGTTCGGAAGGCCGTTCCACGCCGCCCGGGTCCGGATCGCGGCCCGGGCGCGTGATTCCGAGTTGCACACCCACGCGGACTTCCACGAGATCATGGGCGTCGTCGCCGGCCGGGGTGAACACCTGCTGGAGACGGGGACACAGCCGCTGCAGGCAGGCGATGTCGTCCTGGTCCGGCCACCGGACAGCCACGCGATCAGAGGATTGGCGCCGGACGGCCTGGAATTCGTGAACATCGCGTTCCCGAGCTCGGCCTGGCACGCATTCCTCGACCTGACCGGGACGAACCCCACCGGCAGTTGGGACGCGGCACGGCGCCCGGTCACCTTCCGGCCTGCCGATCAAGAGACCGTGACCGGGATCTTCGAGAGCACCTCGCTACGGTTCCAGACCGAGCCGGCCCAGTTCGACCTGTTGCGCTTCTGGATCGACCTGCTGCCACTCGTCTCGCCCGAGGAACTGCCCGCGCGGGCAGGCGTCAAAGCACCCGCCTGGCTGACCCGCGCGTGTGCCGCGATGCGCGCCGAGGACAACCTGCGCGGGGGAGTCCCGCGACTGCTGGAACTCGCTGGCGTGAGCCCGGCGCATCTGTCCCGCTCGCTGCGAGCGGCGTACGGTATGACCCCGACCGACTTCGTCGCCGACCTCCGCCTGGAGCAGGCTGCATCGTGGCTAGCAGCAACAAATGACCCGGTCGCCGAGATCGCCACCCGCTGCGGCTTCGCCAGCCAGTCCTACTTCACCCGCTGCTTCACCGCCGCCCACTACATCTCTCCCCGCGCCTTCCGGCACCAGGCCCAGCGCGCGTTCGTGCCCTGACCCGGGATCCACCGATCGGTTGATACCCGGGGTGCCCGCTGCCCGGGGACTCTCGAGGACATGACCGTCATCGAGATCGAGAACCTCCGGAAAACGTCCAAGTCCGCGGTCGACGGGATCTCGTTGCGGGTGGTGGGCCGCGGCCAGATCTTCGGCATCGCCGGGACTAACGGCGCCGGCAAGACGACCCTCGTCGAGCGCGCGTCAGGGCTGCGGCAACGAGACAGCGGCGAAGGTGCTGCTGGCCTCGACCCTCGGAGCGCAGAGCCTCGGCGCGATCGGGTTGCTGATCGGCGCGGTGGCTTGTTCATGCCAGGTGTTTCGCGCTGCTGCCGGGATGGTGGGCGTACTGCCGGGTCGCCGCTGGGCGTTGCCGGAGATGACCTCGACGAAAGTACGTCCTCACCGCGAGGGCCAGATCGGACCTGATGCAGAGATCAACAGAGTACAAGTTCCTGCTGCCTGGCTGCTATCCCGGCGATTTCCCGTCGGGCATGATGACGGCAGTTCACCGAGCGACAGGAGCAGTGATGACGCGACTCGATGTGGTGCAGGATCTACCGTCCAGGCGGGGGGTGCTGCTCGGCGCCGCGGGCCTCGCGGCCGGCGCGATGGTGCCCGGCTGTGGTCGGCTCTCCGGTGAGCAGACCGCGCCGTCGTCCGGTGGGCAGGTGCTGAGGTTCGCACAGTTCTACACCACGCAGTCCGGTGCGGCGGCGGAGGTGAACAAGCGCTGGCTGCAGTCGATCAAGTCCGCGTTCGAGCAGGAGAACGCCGGCTGGACCTTGCAGCTGGAGGGGTACGCCTGGGACCAGATCGACCAGCGGTTGCTGCTCGACCTGCGCGGCGGCGTCCCGCACGACGTCTCGCTGACCTCGCCGCAGCTGATGGCCCAACACGCCGGTGCCGGTTCGCTGATGGATCTCACGCCGCAGCTGCAGAAATGGGACGCCAAGGAGAGCGCCGACTTCGACTGGAGCCCTGTGTGGAAGTCGGGCCTGATCAACGGCAAGCAGTACGGCATCCCGCTCGGCCTGGCCACGCGGGCGCTGGCCTATCGCAAGGACCTGTACGGCCAGACCGGGGTGACCGGACCGGACAAGCTGAGCACGCCGGACGAGCTGGTCAAGGCGGCGAAGAAGCTGACCACCTCTGGCCGGTCAGGCCTGGGGATCTACCTGGGCCCGTCCAGGGCGACGACCGAGAACAGCTTCGCGCCGGCCGTGTGGAACTTCGGCGGTGACTTCTTCGACGAGGGCAAGAAGGAGGCGACGCTGACCAGCTCGGCCGCGGTCGAGGCAGCCACCTGGCTGCGTTCGCTGGTCAAGACTGACAAGGTTGTTCCGGCCGCCGCCTACGCCCCCACCGGTGTGTACGACGACCTGCTGAAGTACTTCGTCGACGGCCGGACCGCGTCCGCCTGGGGCCTGGGCAATTACTGGATCTCCGCGCTGAACGAGGCGAAGATGATCCAGGGCTGCTTCCCGGCCGCTAAGGAGTGCGCGACCACGACGGCGGAGATCCGGCCGCTGCCGACCACGGGCCTAGCCGGACGCCGGACTACCGGCACGCCGATCGGAATACGACCGGCCGGAGTACGCCTCGTCGTTCTACCAGACCTGGCGGCAGGTCGCCGAGAAGGGGCGGGGCATGCCGGCGACGCCGTACTACGCGCAGCTGGCCGACGGGATCGCCGCCGCGCTGCAGGACGTGATCACCAAGGGTCAGGATCCGAGAACGATCCTGGCCAAGTACGGCGACGACTGGAACGCCAAGTATGCGGGCAAGTAGCACGACCCCCCGGTGGTTGCCCTACTTGCTGTTGCTCCCGGCAACTGTTCTGCTGCTCGGGTTCTTCGGAGCCCCGTTCGTCTCGCTCTTCTACTACGCGACCCAGCGGGTGGACCTGTCCGGGGCCTCCAGTTTCGTCGGGCTGGACAATCTGCGCGACCTCTTCGTGGAGAGCAGGTTCCACGGCAACGTGGTGGTGACCCTGGTCTACCTGCTCGGGGTGCTGCTGCTGTCGCTGCCGGTGGCGTACGTCGGCGCGCTGCTGGTGACTCGCCAGATGCGTGGCGTCGGCGCGATCAGGACACTGCTGCTGACGCCGTGGGTGCTGGCTCCGGTGGTCACGGCCCTCCTCTTCCGGACCCTGGTGGATCCCACCTCGGGTCCGATCGCGGGTCTGACCAGCGGATCACTGGTGTCGTCGTCCGAGGGCGCGCTCTTCGTGATGATCTTCCACGGCGCCTGGCGGAGCTTCCCGATCGAGATGTTGCTGCTGGCGGCCTCGATGTCGGGGATCCAGCGGGAGCTATACGAGGCGGTGCGGGTCGACGGAGGCAGCCGGTGGCAGGAGTTCCGCGGCATCACCCTGCCGTTGACCCGTCCCGCGCTGATGAGCGCCGTCATGCTGATCAGCGTGTTCACCTTGCATGACGCGGAGTCGGTCTACGCGCTGACCCAGGGTGGCCCGGGCTACAGCACAGAGGCCTCCGCCGTGCGCTTGTTCAAGGAAGCCTTCCTCTACTACAACGTCGGCCTGGGCGCGGCGATTGGCGTCGGCCTCGTCGTGCTCACCGCGATCATCCTGTTCGTGCTGTCCAGGGTGTCGCGCCGGCTGGAGGCGGATGTCGGATGAGCAAACGCGTGCTGGTTGCGGCGGTTGCCGCGGTCCTGCTGTTCGGCGTGCTCTTCCCGCTCTACTGGGGAGTGCGGACCTCGTTCGCCGGTGGCTACGACTCCGGCTTGTGGCCGTCCCACCCGACGCTGACGAACTACCGCTACATCTTCAGCAACGGCGACTTCGCGAACACGATCGTCAACAGCCTGATCGTCTCCGTCGGCGCTGTGATCCTGGCTGTGCCGACCGCGATCCTGGCCGCCTATGCGCTGGCCAGGCTGGACTTCGCCGGCAAGAAGCTCAGCTCGCTGCTCTTCCTGCTGCCACTAATCCCGGCCGTCGCCGTCCTGGTTCCGCTGATCGTCTACGTCCGCGAGCTCGGCCTCTACAACACCCTGTACGCCGTGATCCTGGGCGCGACGGTGTTCACCCTGCCGTTCGCGATCTTCATGGTGCGCGGCTTCATCGCCGTCATCCCGCGCGAGCTGGAGGATGCAGCCCAGGTGGACGGCTGCGGCCGGGTAGGTGCGCTGCGGCGGGTGGTGCTGCCGTTGATCTCACCGGGGCTGGTGGCCACGACGGCGTTCGTGTTCATCACGTCCTGGAACAACTACCTGATCGCCGTCGCCTTCACCTCGGCGGAGCAGCTGCGCGTCGTACCGGTCGCGATCGTCGGCTACATGTCGGCCTGGGGAACGAACTACCCGGGGATGTCCGCGGCGGCGACGCTGGCGATGCTGCCGCCGCTGATCTTCTTCTTTGCGGTGCAGCGGTGGTTCGTGCAGGGCCTGCTGGCCGGTTCCAGCCGATGAGCCAGGTAGGCCGGCCGTCATCGTCGGAGCAGGGGCGCCGCGTCGATCGCGTGGACGACGAGGTCGCCCGAAGTCAGGGCGGCCAGCGCCGCGGAGTAGTCCGGGCCGACCTCGAGATCCACCAGCCGGGTGTCCCTCGTACCCGGACCACTCCAGCAGCGCGGCCGGTTACTCAGGTCGGGGCTGACGACAACCTGCCGCCAGGTCCGCCTGGATCCCGGATCCCGTCACCCGTCGCCCTGAGGACCGCTTCCGGGTCCAGTACGTCGTGAACGCGTCCGCCCGCGCGGCTGGTTCGTACCCGGACAGCTCCTTCGCCTCGGTCTCGGGCAGGCTCCACCGTGGCGGGCGAGTCGGCGTCGGAGCTTGAGCAACAACGGAACGGCCAGTGGCGTTAGCGGGCCGAAGATCGTTGGGTTACCGCCAGTGGCCGTTCCGTTGTTGCTCAAGCCCCGTCTCTGGTCTGTCGGCCCGCGCGCCGGCCTGGGAACAAGCGAATCCAGATGAGCTTGATCGTCCCGCGTGACGTCCGAGTCGCTCGTGGTCGTGGGTTTGCCTCACGCGACGGGCTTGGTCTACGTCGCTGCCGTAGGGCATGCCGCGCCCGACTTGGGGTGTTGGTAACGCTGCTGTCACCAGCCCCAATGCAGGGAACTCCGTGTCCTCAACGTCGGGCTCAGGTCCTTGTTGAAGCCTGCGCGCGTTTGACCGTGCGATACTCCGTCGAGCGGGCCACCCCGAACAACTCGCCCAGCTCGGCGGTGGTGTGCTCGCCAGCATCGTGCAGCTTCACCAGATGCGCTTCCTGCTTGGGGTTCAGCTTCGGCTTCTTGCCACGCAGCCGACCCTTGGCCTTGGCGCGCGCTGAAGGTGTCCAGCGGCGTCGCCGCAACTCGCGCCAGTTCGTCTGCGAAGCGTCCGTGGCAGGTGTGATCGGAAGTAGGAATCGGGACCGGTATCCGCCCCAGATCGCGGAGAACAGCCGACACTCGTCGCGCAGCGATGCGGGCATGCTTGCCCACGTCTTCGCTGTCCAGCGTGATGCGACGTGATCGATGGCGGCCAACCGATGCAGTGCCGCGCCGAGCTCGGCGAGCGGTGACACGATCACGTGCGGCATTGGTGCCGTTGCGGTGCGGTAGCGAGCATGACGACAGTCATGACTGTGCGGTGCAGGCAGCCCGCAGCGAGAGGTCCGTTAGATGGACGGTCGGCGGTTGGTCAAGAACGGTGAGGACTACGGAGGCGACCGCTGCCGGCGCTAGCGTCCGGCCCTCATCGTAGGGCCGACCGAAGGCCGTCCGAACCTTGCGGAGCAGCTCCGTCTCGACCGCGCCGGGATAGATCGTGGTGACCCGAAGCCCGTTCTCCTGCTCTTCCGCACGTAGCGAATCGGCCAGTTCGCGCTGCGCAGCCTTGCTCGCAACGTATGCTGACCATTGCGACACCGCGCGCAGGTTGGGTGACGCGTTGACGAAAACGACGTGGCCGCCTGCCCAGCGCAACTTGGGCAGCAGCACCCTGGTCAGCTCCGCGGCGCCAGTCACATTCACCGACATTGTGCGTTGCCAATCATCGAATGTCGTGTCGGCAACGGCGGCGATGTCGGCGACCCCGGCGCAATGGATCAGCGCATCGACCCGGGCGAGTTCGGTCAGAGCCGACGGGAGATTCTCTGGCGCGAGCAGATTGACTACCGCCGTAGTCACCGCCGGCGACCCGGCGAAGAGTGAGTCGAGTTGCTCAGCAGACCTGCCGATAGCGACGACACGATCACCACGTGCAGCGCTCGCAGCAACGACAGCCGCACCGATGCCGCCTGTCGCGCCGGTGACGACGACCGTGGGCCGCTGCCCGTCGCTCTGGCCGCCCGCGGGGTAGGCGCGCTCGTCGGGTCGGCGAGTCATGGACCAAAGGAAGGACAGGTCCTCACCATCCTCGTCCTCGACCTCACGATATTCGTCGAGCAGTGCCGTCATCCGCTCGGCGAGCGAGCGCTGTGCGCGCGGCCCGAGCCGAAGCACGCCGCGGGCACGGTCGCGGACAGCACCCGGACTGGCCTCGAAAACTTCCGAGCCATGGGCGGCCATCACCGCGAGATCCACCTGGCTGCGAAGATCGGTCATGTCGGGATCGTCCGCGTGCAGCCGCAGCGTCAGGCCAGTTGCCCGGTACGGACGTTCCGTTCCACCAGCCGGACCAGTCCGCGGTTCCTCGGCGCGCAGGAATCCCTCGGAGACCAATAGCCGCACGTGTCGCAGCATCGTCGGAGCGGCAACACCGAGCCGACCCGCCAGTTCCTGGTTCGTACGCGCGGTGTCGCGGCACAGTCGCAGTATCCGCCACCGCATTGGATGGGCGAGCGCCTTGAGCTGTTCGACGGTAGCTGCGCGCCCCTCGACGCGACGATTGACATCTGCCACTCAATGCACGCTATCAGCATGATTAGCGTAAGGTCTAATCGGTTAGCGTCTCTACTAGTCACGGGAGCGGAGCGTTGTCATGTCATCGCTGGAGAGAAAATCGTTTGCATCCCCGGATGCGTCGCGTCAGTTCCGCCACCGGGGGCACATCCAGATCGTCACGATGGCCGGCGCGGAAATCGCCCAGGCCACCTTCGAACCAGGCTGGCACTGGGCTACCGACATCAAGCCGGAGGTCGGAACGCCGTCCTGCCAGGAGGAGCACACTGGCTACATCTTGTGCGGGCGGCTGCGCGTGCAGTACGACGACGGTCAATCGCGGGGTCACGTTTTCCTTCTCCCAGCCAGTCGGTGGCTGCCACCGTGGCCTTCGGGCCGTGCCCGCTCGATGGCGCCTTCGAGCCGGCATTGCCTGAATCCAGGAGTGCCGGACGTCCGCGCAGCACCGGAGGCCGGGGCTCGATGTGCGCCTCCGACGCTTCCGGGCACCCTCGACCGCACACCTCGAAGGAGCAGACGGTGAAGCCGATCGACGTGCTGGTGCTGGGCGGCGCTGGCGTTGACACGGTGGTCTACGTCCCCGAATTGCCGTTGCCGTTCGCTGATACCTATATGGTGCCGGAGATCACCACCCGGGCCGGACAGACGGGCGACTTCATTGCGGTGGCGCTGGCCGCGCTCGGTCACCGCGTACACCACCTCGATGCGGTGGGCGACGACCATGAGGGCGAACTTGTGCGGACGCTGCACCGTGAGGCCGGCGTCCCGCTGACCGAGGTGCGGCAGCCGGCCGGCACTCGCCGCGCGGTCAACCTGGTGGACCCGCAGGGAAGGCGTCTGTTGCTGTTACGACGCCACGCGAGGTGCAGGCGGTGCCGAGCTGCCGTCGGACCTGGTGACCGAGCTCGCCGACAAGGCGCGACACGTGCATGTGTCGATCACTCCGCCCTACGCGGCCGCGCTGTCTCTGCTGGCCGGACTGGGCGTTACCGCGTCGACCGATCTGCACAACTGGGACGGCGCTGAGCCGTGCCACCAGCCGTTCGCAGCGGCTGCGGACGTCGTCTTCGTTTCGGCCACTGCGTTGACCGATGTCGAAACGGCAATGCGGCGGATCGCCCGACTGGGGCGAGCTCGGGCAGTCGTGGCCACCGCCGGTGCCGCTGGAGCCTGGCAGTTGACGGACCACCAGATCCGGTTCATTACACCCGTAGCGCCGCAAGCCGCCGTGGTGGATTCGAACGGCGCCGGGGGACGCGTTTGCTGCCGGCTACCTGACCGGCTGGCTCGCCGGCGAAAGCCCCGATCGGTGTGGCCAGCTAGGCGCGGTTGCCGGCGCGCACGCATGCACGGTTCCCTCCACTGCCGTCGACCCGATCCCGCTCGATCGGCTGCACGAACTGGCAGCCGCGAGTCTCGAACTGGCACCGTGAACCTTCGGCCGCTGCGGCTCAGCGGCCGAGACTCCGGCTTTGTCGCAGGTGCCCCGACGGTGGGGCACCCGGTGACCACTCACATTCAAGTGTTCGTTTCGATGTCTTGTGGCAAGCTGATGTGGACGTTAGGTTCGTGGACGAGTGCTGCGCGCGTGCCTTCATTCGCCATTGCTGCGGACGACGCCCAGGAGGCAACGTGACGAGCTGGGTGGCTGAGCCAAGCCCCAATCAGGTGTTGTCGCTATCTCTGCCCGGCTTTGTCGCGCGCGCCGACGAGATGGCCGCGTTCGAGCAGGCCATGGCTCAGCAGCCAACCGTGGTTCTGATCGAGGGCGAGGCGGGCATCGGCAAAACCCGCTTGGTGAGCGAGTACCGCGATGCAGGAGGCGCACTCAGCACTGTCGTTGCCCATTGCCCGCCGTTCCGGCACCCGCACACGCTCAGCCCGGTGGTAGATGCGATCCGAGGCGCAGCCGCCGGCGTCCGCGACCTGCGACTGAGCGGACTAGCCGGAGCATTGCGCCCGCTGTTCCCGGAGTGGTCCGACGACCTCCCACCAGCGCCGGCGCCGGCCGAAGACGCGAGTGCTGCGCGGCACCGCGTGTTCTGTGCGCTGGCCGAGGTGCTAGGGGAGCTCTCCGTCGACCTGCTGGTACTGGAGGACGCCCACTGGGCGGATGAGGCTACCCTCGAGTTCCTGCTGTTCCTGGCCATGCCGCCGCAACGAGTGGGCTTGGTGGTCACCTGTCGGCCAGAGGAGGTGTCGGCCGGGTCGCTGCTGCGGCGTCTGTCGCGTTACGCCGTCGCCGGGCGGCGGCTGACGTTGCGTGGGCTGGATGTCGACGCCACGGCCGGGCTGGTGTCGTCGATGCTCGGCGACGCGCCTGTGTCCGAGGAGTTCGCGACCCTCCTGTGTGAGCGCACCGGCGGAGTCCCGTTGACTATCGAGGAGTCGGTGCGGCTCATGATCGACCGGGGCGACATACTCGTTCAGAACCGCCAGGTGTCGCGTCGGCCACTGGCCGAGATAGCCGTGCCGCCAAGTCTGCGCGACGCGGTCCTGGAACGGGTACGGCGCCTGGGCCGTGAAGCCGTCGCCGTTCTGTGGGCGGCGGCCGTTTTCGCCGCGCCCACCGATGAGCGGATGCTCCGGAGGCTGGCGGGGCTGCCCGCCGAGAGGCTTCGCAGGGGGCTCGTCGAGGCACTCGAGTCGGGGCTGCTGGTCGCCGACGGGACCGCGGCGACCTGGGTGGCGTTTCGGCACGCGCTGGTCAGCCGCGCCGTGTACGAAGTGATCCCGGTCCCGCAGCGCCAAATCCTGCACCTGCGAGCTGGACGGGCGCTGGAGCATGTCGTACCGCCGCCGGTCGCCCAGCTCGCCGCCCATTTCCGCGGTGCGAGAGAGATCGGGATGTGGTGCGAGTACGCCGAGCAGGCGGCCGACATCGCGTTGACGCCGGGGGACGAAGCGACGGCCAGTGCGCTGTTGCACGACCTCGTCGTCCATGCCGACCTGCCGGCCGAGACGGTCGCCCGGCTCACGGGCAAGATCGCGTTCACCTTCCCGCCGGGGGACGCGCGCTTCGGCGAACTGGTCGAGGCGCTGCGCAGGGTGCTCGCTCGCGGTGATCTGACCCAGGTTCAGGCGGCTCGGGTGCGTGTCCAGCTCGGCCGGGTGCTGGGCGTCATGGAGGACTTCAGCGGCGCCTATGCCGAGCTCGAACAAGCTGCCCCGCATCTGCCCCTCGGCTCGGAAGCCGCTGCCCGCGCGATGCTGCTGCTGGGCTGGCCGCAGGGGGTGCTTCGCCCCCTGCCCTCCTATCGGAGGTGGCTGCGGCGCGCCGACGCCGTGACCGAGTCGATGGACTCGGCGCAGCGCCTGAACCTTGTCGCGCACCGCGCTGCCGGGCTGCTGATGCTGGGTGAGGAGGAAGGCTGGGCAGAAGCTGCACGTATTCCTTGGGACGCCGAGACAGCGCCGGAACGGTTGATCCTCGCCGTCGGCATGATGAACATCGGCGAGATGGCCAGAGTCTGGGGCCGTTACGGCGAAGCCAAGCGGCTGCTGGCCCGCTCGCTCGCGCTGGCGGAGGGAGATCGGCACGCGCGCTGCCGCAGCATCATCCTGGTCCAGCAGGCACATCTGGACTGGGTCACGGGTGCCTGGAGCGGGCTGGCCGAGCGGGCCGCGGCGTTGGCGGCCGACGAAAACCTCGCCGCGGTGAGCCGGCAGGAGGCCGAGCTCATCACGGGCCTGCTGCACAACGTGGCGGGGGACCGCGCCTGCGCGGCCCGCGCCCTGCTCCGGGCCTACGCCGGCTTGTTGAAGCATGTCCCGCTGGCCGGCCTGCAGCCGGTAGCTGAGCTGGCCCGGCTGCATCTGGCCGTTGGCGACACCGATGAGGCTCTCCGTATCACGGATGCACCGGCTGAGATTCTCGCCGGCAAAGGATTCTGGGTGTACGGGACCGAGATCGCCCCGGTCAGGGTCGCCGCCCTGGTCGCGGCCGGACAAGTGAACGATGGGGCTGAGCTGGTCACCCAGTTCGTCCGAGGGCTTGGCCAACGCGATGCACCAGCGTCGCGTGCGGCACTCGCGACCTGCCGTGCACTGATCGCCGAAGCGCGTGGCGATACCGTGCGCGCCGCGGCTGCCTTCGCCCGGGCCGCCGCTGCCTGGACTATTCTGCCCCGCCCGTTCGACGCGTTGCTGGCCCGCGAAGCGCAGGCGCGCTGCCTGCTCAACAGCTCCGGCTGCGCCGATACCGCCCGTGGTCTCTTGGCCGGCGTCTGGCAGGAGCTGACCGCGCTGGGAGCGACCGCCGACGCTGACCGTGTCGCGCACGATCTACGCCGGCACGGCGTCACTGTGCGGGCCCCGTGGTCCGGCGGCCGCCGCGGGTACGCCGATCAGCTCTCCCCCCGCGAGCGCGAGGTCGTCGCCCGCCTGAGCACCGGCGCGAGTACCCGTGAGATCGCCCGGCAGCTGTCTCGCTCACCGGATACCGTCTACTCCCAGCTGCGGTCGGCGATGCGCAAGCTCGGCGTCACGTCGCGGGCGGCACTGGCCGTGCGCGCCACCGAACTCGGTCTGGCTCCGACTGATCCGGACAGCTGACGCTCCTCGGGTTCACAGGTCGGTGCGCCCAACTTTCACAATTTCCGGCATAGCAGCGGCTTCGGACCGGAGTCAGAGTGGCTTCAACATGCCGCAACTTGACACCACGACGCCCGCCGGACGCCCGGCTGCATCTGATCCGTCCGGGGACTCGGTTCCCGACCTGGCTGTGCTCCCGCCTCCGGGTTACGCGGCGGCCGGCTTCGACGAAGCGGCGACGAACGAAGACCCACAGCCGGCCGGCGGGCCGCCGGCCGGCTACGAAGCGATCTGACTGGAGGTCACGTGCGGATCATCCCACTGTTAGCCGCCGCAGCTACGACGGTGCTCGGCTTGCCGGTTGTTGCGCAAGCGGCACCGCGTCCACCTACATCGCCGCCGGCAGTTCAGAGTACGCAGCAGTTCACGCTGTACGACGGCTCAAGGGTCGAACTGGGAGCGGACGGTCTCGGCACGCGCACCGACGCGAAAGGGCACCAGCGCCCAGTCGCGATGACGCTGCCGCAGCAGCAGTCCACGATTGGTCAGCCGCCGACCCCGGACCGCGTCGCGGCTGTCCGCCGCTTGACCACGCCGAGGCGTTCAGGCGCCACGGGTGATGTCGTGGTCGGCCTCGCCGGCGCGAGTGTCGACGGTGCGCCGCAAGGCCACGGGCACTTGGCCGCACAGACCACCGACCCGACGATCAACGCAGCGTTGCGCGCCGTGCACGCGACGACGGCGTCGCCGCTGTTCACGGCGGGTGATGCCGCACTGCTCAGCGGCGCTACTCGGATGTACACCGTGCACGTGAGCGGCAACGCCGTACAGGCGGCGGCGAAGCTGCGGGCCACACGTGGGGTCGTCTACGCCGAGGCCGATCAGTACGTCTCGACCGATGACACCGACCCAGTTCCGCTGCCGAAGGGGATGCAGCAGCCGAGCGGACGTGAAACCGCGGGTCCGTCCGCAGATGGTCTGCCCGGCAACGCCGGCGTGGAGTCGTCGCTGCAGAGCTACCTCAACGCCAACGGCGTCGACCTGATGGGCGGCTACTCCGACATCACCACCCGGCTGCATCAGCTGCCCGGCCAGGGCGAGATCGTCACGAACGTCTCGATCGGTGACCTCACCGACCAGTCGATGATCGACGCGGGCGACGGGTACGCCGCCACCAACGGGCCGACGACGATCGTGCAGAACGGCCAGCGCTACCTGGACTACCCGTCGCTGCCGCGCATCCCGACCTACACCGTCGACCCGTCCGGAACGGTCGACCCGCTGGGCACCGTCGAGCACACAGACGCGAACCTCAACGAGGTGCTGCTGGACTTCTCGATGATGGCCCCGCTGCCGCACGAGCGGCAGCGTCCGGGCCGGGTCGGCAGCGGTGTGACGGACTTGCTGGGTATCGCGCCGGGCGCGCAGTACCGGCTGGTCGAACCGGCGAAGCCGACGTCGGCCAACATCGCGTCGGCCATGCTCGCGGCCGCCCGCCAGGTTCCGCACCCGAACGTGATCACCGCCAGCCTGGGCTTCGGCACCGACGTTGCCGGTTACCCTGGGCGCTACCTCGAGGACGACCCGTTGATGCGCTCGGTCGTGTCCACGATCGTTCGCCAGTACGGAATCGTAGTGGTCGTCTCGTCCAACGACGGAACCCGCCTGTTCACGAACGCTGCGGTCGGACCGGACGGCGGCAGCACGCCGACCAACCTGTCGCGGCGCGGGACGACGCCGACCTCGATCGCCGACGATGCGACGAGCACGACGCCGACCTTGGTGCCCGACTCCGGAGCGATCGCGGTCGGCGGCACGACCACTGACGACACCCTCGCGGTGCCGCCGCAGACAGGTGGCCCGCTGTCGCGCACCGGCACGTTGGCCGAGACGAGGCTGGACGGTGCGGCGGACTTCTCCTCCGGCTTCGGCACCCGGGTGAACGTCGCGGCGCCGAGCGACAATATTCCGGCACTCCTGCACACCTGCTTCGTGTACAGCAAGTGCCAGCCCTCCGATGCGGGGACCGTGCTCGAGGGCGGTACGTCCGCATCAGCGCCGATGACGGCCGCGGCAGTGGCCGACGTGCTCCAGGTGGCGAAGGCGACCGGACACCGGCTCACGCCGCAAGGGGTGCGCGACCTGCTCGAGCGAACCGGCCGCGACGTCGCGACCCAGCCGCAGATCGACCAGCAGTTGGACGTCGGACGGCAGCTCGACATTACTCGGGCCGTCGAAGCCGCGTTCGGTTCGGTGCAGAACGGCGCGTCCGTCGTGCGCATGTCCACCGCGCAACGGGTCCCGATCATCGGTACGGTCGGGTCGTTCGTCGAGCAGACCGATCCGCACGCGATCGACCTCACAGGGCCGAAGGACGGTTCGCTCCAGCCGACCGGCGAGGCGCTCGTTGCGCCGATCACGTTCGGGCTCGACGTCACCAACCTTCCGGCGCACGGACCGCTCGACTACGTACTGCGTACCGGAAGCACCAGCTGGCATGCGAACACCCCGTCGATCCGTGTTCTGCCCAGCGAGATCCTGGCCGCTGCAGGCCTGCCCGTGGTATCCACCGGTCATCGCACCGTCGACGTCACCATGGAGGTCGACCGGGGCCGGCAGGTGGTGACTCAGGCCCGGCAGACCGTGACCTTCGGGCCTACGGACGGAACTTACGGGGTGGCGCTGGCCCCGGTGGTCGCGCCGGTCACGCCGGTCGGCCGCCCGGTGTCGGTCCACTACGACCTCACCGGTGTCAGCAAGCTGCACAACCCGCGGCTGCTCATCTCGTCGATCGACCACTGGAACAAGTGGGCCGCACCGATGTTTCGGGTCGCTTATTCCGCGCCACTCACGGAACCTTCGGGCACCGTCACCGTGCCTGCGTCCGTGTTCGCGGCGGGTGGTGGCATCTACGGAGCGATGATCCAGCAGGACGGTCAGCAGACCTACAGCTACGGCACGAGCGCGTCGTTCCGGATCGCGGCCAGTTCCGGCCGGCCCGACGCGCCGACGTTGGCCGGCCCCCGGGCCGCGCCCGGTCACCAGGCGATCGTCACCCGCGCCGATCCCCGACTGCTGGTGCGTTGGGACACCCGCGCGGTTCCTGGGGCCACCGGCGCCGCACTGGAGATCTCCGCGCCCGGGCCGACGGTCATCTACGGCCTACTGAATACGTTCACGAACCAGTTCGGCACCACCCGTGACGCGAACGGGGTCG
>Ga0193707_1000022_pt1 | contig 39427 bp, 36 predicted proteins | sample U3c2metaG_FD_143043 | JGI IMG/M metagenome (GOLD analysis project Ga0193707, IMG submission 143043) | Soil microbial communities from a riparian zone of the East river system, Colorado, United States - U3c2 | ecosystem: Environmental > Terrestrial > Soil > Riparian zone | place: USA: East River... | reverse complement strand
AAAACTAAATTACTCGCTGTAACAATACTTTTAGCAGGATGCGTTCCGCCGCGCCCATCTCCACCCGGACAGTATGACAGCAAGACCTTACCCCCGCCCAATGAAAGCAGGAACACGAATACTCTGGGCCGTGACGCGTCCGATTGCGAACGCCAGGCCGCGCTATCGACTGCCGGCAACAAAGCGGAAGCCTTTAATAACTGCATGAAAGCCAGACGCGCGCCGAACTGATAATCTGTGCGGCTCCGATAACGAATTGCCGCTGCTGCTCAGTGTGAACGCGCGGAGCTAAACGGGGTTAAAATCAGCTCTTATTAATCCACGCCGGCGCTTTTTGCACGGCAAACTCAACCGCTTCGCATTTCGTGGGGATTAAATTGATATTGGTGCGAGGGATAGTCAATCTTCTCTGTCTCCGCATCCTAACGAGTCACGGTATATTGCGGCGCCATTTTCTGGCTTCTTAATTAGACGAGGGCCGGCGGAGAGTTGTTTCACAACTCGTCACGAACGAAGGTCTTATGCAATCAATCACGCCGGGCGTTCGCTCGTTTCCGCTGTCGGAAGATTGTCCTCTTGGGCGTTGTCCGGCGACTTCGTCTTTTCATTGCGGCGCTCTAACTTGCGTGCCGCCTTTTTTTGCTGCTTCTCTTTCCGCGCCCAGGCCTTTTGGCGCTTCTTAAAGGTTTCCATAATCTCCTCCTACGGCTGATGGTTTGTTTAAGACACAGAAAGGCGACCACCTCTTTAGAACTCAATCAAGTTTTGACCCGAGCATACGTTGGTTTGGAATGAGGATGGTAGTCGGGATAATTGTAGCAGAGCACGTGCGTAAAGATACCCCCGCTCAATTATTGGTCAAAGCGTCATAACTCACCGCCACTACTCCACCACCAACGCCATTAATGGTCACACTGGAAAAAGTCGTAGGTGACGGTCACGGCGGACAAATTTACTCCGCTTGATCGTGTTCGTGGCTGTTGTCCCGTAAGGGCCAGCGCCCCCAGTCGCGGCGCTCGATTCCCTTGCAACTTCCGGCTTTGTGGTTATTTTAAAGATACAATGGCGAATAGCGACTACTACAAAACCCTGGGCGTTGCGCGTGGCGCCTCGCAGGAAGATATCCGCAAGGCGTACCGCAAGCTTGCGCGGAAATTCCATCCCGATATCAACCCGGGCAATAAAGACGCCGAGAACAAGTTTAAAGAGCTTTCCGTCGCCTACGATGTGCTGAGCGACGAAAAGAAAAGGAAGCTGTACGACGAATTCGGCGAGGCCGGCCTCGCCAGCGGATTTGATGCCGACAAGGCGCGTAGCTATCAGCGCTGGCAGGAGCAATCGGCGCAGGCAGGTGGCGGTGGCGGCTTCGAATTTAACATGGACGACCTTGGCGATTTGTTCGGCGGCCTGGGCGGCATCTTTCGGCGCGGTCAGAAAACGCAACGCGGACCGATGCGTGGCCAGGACATCGAGTCGAGCATGGACATCGACTTCCTTGACGCAGTACGGGGTTTTCAAACCGCGATAACGTTGCAGCGGTCGATATCTTGCGAAGTCTGCCACGGTAGCGGAGCGAAACCGGGAAGCGCTCCGATTACTTGTCCAGAATGTAATGGCACGGGCTCGAAATCCGTGGCTCAAGGACCGATGCAGTTTAGTCAAACCTGCCCGCGATGTAACGGCAAGGGACAATTACCGGGCGATCCTTGCGCGGCCTGTAGGGGCACCGGCCGAGTGGTGCGACCGGATACCATACGCGTCAATATTCCGCCTGGAGCCGAGCCGGGCAAACGCATTCGACTGCGAGGCAAAGGGGAGGCAGGAGTTGGGGGTGGGCCGGCGGGGGATCTCTTTATTACGCCGCGAATTCAACCCCACCCGATCCTCTCGCGCTCAGGCAGGGACTTATCCATGGATCTGCCGATCACAGTGGGCGAGGCGGTCCGCGGCGCGAACGTCGAGGTGCCAACACCGGGCGGCACAATAAACGTGAAAGTTCCCGCCGGCGCCCAGAGCGGCCAGCAGTTGCGCATCAGAGGCAAAGGCGTCGCTGCCCACGGGCAAACCCCGGCAGGTGATTTATATCTGCGGCTTATGGTGCGCGTGCCAAAGGAAAAGCTCGGCGATGACGTCGTCGAGAAGATCGACGAAGCCTACGGCGAGGATGTCCGCAAAGACGTGCGGCTATAACTCGAGGGGAACATGCCGCGAAAATATCTGCGCCTGACTGAGGTCACTAAGATCTGCAACGTTGACCCAAAATTCGTCATGCGCTTGGAACGGGAGAAAGTGATCTCGCCGATCCTGCGGCGTAGCAAAAAACTCTATCCCTTGGAGCAAGTCGATCGCGTGCGTGTTGCCCACCTGCTCATCGATGAAATGGGCGTCAATCTCGAAGGCGCCGAAGTCGCCCTCAACATGCGTGAGCAGATGATCGCCATGCAACGCCAGTTCAACGAAATTCTCCACCTGCTGAGCCGGGAGCTGAAAAAATAGTATTGTTGGAGAGTTAACCAGGCTAGGGAGTAAACGAAGCAATCGGCGGCGGCGCCACCATCGACGCGACCACAATCGCAAACCCAATAATTACGGCAGCCATGATGATAGCAATCCCAAGGTTTCCCTTTTTCAGCTCTTCCCACTCATCCACAGGCGTGAGCCAGGTAAAGACCCTCAACAAGATCCAGAGAGAAATAGCCATAGTAATGGCGCCCACCAAACCCCAACCAAAAGCTTTGAGATAATCCACCAATAAAATCGCCATTCTTTCCTCCAAAAAAACCGTTTGGGGTCAGCGACACTCGGCTTTAACGGACGCGAGCCTACGTTGGATTGAATCTTGCGTCAAGAAGATGACGGATCTCGGAACACGCTTTTCCCTCTGCGAACACGATTTACGATGCCGCTGCTCATGAAGCGCCGAGCAGGCGCACCTCTCTAACAGGAAAGGGAATATCGATCTTGCTCGCCCGGAACCGCTCGACGATAGCTTTGTATAGCTCGGCTCTGGCGTTGACCATATCCGACACCGCAACCCATGGTTGAATAGAAAGCGTGAGCGAGGAATCGGCAAGCTCGCTGATTCCTATCAGGGGCGCCGGCTCCTTCAAGACGCGCGGGTTTGCCGCAGCGATCTCCTTGGCAACCAGAAGCACCTCATCCAAATTCGCGCCGTAAGCGACCCCAACTTTCAACTGCAGCTGACGGATCGTGCCATAGTTATGGAGAACCTCGCCGACGATCCTTCGGTTGGGAATCACTACCCGGGATTGATCGAGCTGTACCAGGGTTGTCGAGAACAGTTCGATCGTCACCACTTGGCCGTGAACGTTGAGAAGCTCAATGTATTCGCCCACGCGATAAGGCTTCGTGAAGATGATCGATAGACCGGCGACAATGTTGCCGAGCACGCCCTGAAAAGCAAACCCAACGCCCACGCCGGCAACGCCGACCGCGGCCACTAGAGGCGCGATCTGAAAACCAAATTTGTCGAGCGCCACCAATAACGTGAGGAGGATGACAAGGATTCTGATTGCCCGGACCATCAGCAAGCGCATCGGCGGCTCCTTCACCCGCGATTCGAGCCAGCGATTGCTGACGTTGCCGATCCAGCGGGCCAGAAAAACGCCCACGGTGAGAATGATGATCGCACCAAGCACTTGGAATCCGTACCGGATGATAAGATCTAAAGTGATTTCTTTTGCTGTCATGGGTTGGCTCCTTTTTTTTAAGCAAATGGTTCAGCCTAATTTGCTATACCTAAACGACGACCTAAAATAGGGCGGAGCGATGATGGCGGTCAAGCGGCGGCCCAGAAGTGGAGATGAGCAGATTTACCGGAAGGCCGGAAATGCAATGTCTAAAACAACAACGCGACCTTTGATTGGACTGACCGCGAGGTTCGTCCCGGGCATTCGGATCGCCTGAGATCAACGTAATTCGCATTCCTAACTCTCATTCAAGTTCGCTAGAGAATTTGCAGCGCTGGCGTCTTTGCACAATCCGGTTGACATAACCGCGCTGTGTTGAATACTGTTTGCAGGAGACGAATAACGGCAGAACTTCACGGACGAAAGACCGGGACACTTAAGGCCCTTTTGTGAAAAGAGTGCTAGCAATAATTTTGGGCGGAGGCGCCGGAACCCGGCTGTATCCTCTGACCAAACTTCGCGCCAAGCCGGCCGTTCCTCTCGGTGCTAAATATCGCTTGATCGATATCCCCATCAGCAATTGCATCAACTCGGAGATCCAAAGAATCTACGTTTTGACGCAATTCAACTCAGCCTCGCTCAACCGGCATATCGCGCGCACCTACCACTTGGCGGGCGCGGGTTTCACTCAAGGATTTGTCGAAGTGCTTGCAGCACAGCAAACACCGGACAGTCCGAGTTGGTTCGAAGGGACAGCCGATGCCGTGCGCAAATATCTATGGCTGTTTGCCGAATGGGACGTCGATCAATACTTGATTCTATCCGGCGATCATTTGTATCGGATGAATTACGCGGATTTTATTGAGCGCCATCGCGAAACTAAGGCGGATGTCACACTGTCCGTAGTACCGATGGCCGAGGGTCGCGCGCACGATTTCGGTCTGGTGAAAATCGATCGCAGCGGTCGCGTGCTCTCTTTCAGCGAAAAGCCCAAAGGCGACGCCCTAAAAGCTATGCGAGTCAATACCACCGTTCTCGGGCTCCCGGGAGAAAAGGCTAAGGAATTTCCCTGCATCGCTTCCATGGGAATCTATGTGTTTGAAAAGCGAGTCTTGCACGATCTGCTAAACGCGGCGCCGGACCGAACGGATTTTGGAAAAGAAATTCTGCCGGCGTCGTTAAACAGTTACAACGTGCAGGCCTATCTTTTCAAAGACTACTGGGAAGATATCGGCACGATCGAAGCCTTCTACAACGCAAACCTCGCGCTCACCGAGCAGCCCGATCCTCCGTTCAGCTTTTACGATGAAAAGGCGCCTATCTATACGCGACCGCGTTATCTTCCACCTACCAAGTTGCTTGATTCTAGAATAATAGAATCGATGGTCGGCGAAGGCTGCATCCTCAAGGAATGCACTGTCAAACGGTCGGTCATCGGCATTCGCTCGCGCATCGAGACGGGTTGCCTGATCGATAACGCATTATTGATGGGTTCAGACTATTACGAGTCCCCGGCGGAACGCGTGAAAGCCGTGGAGACTGGGAAAGTCCCTTTGGGCGTGGGCGCAAACACGACGATCCAAAAAGCGATCGTCGATAAAAACGCCCGCATCGGCCGCAACGTGCGGATCGTCAATAAAGACCACGTGCAAGAGGCGAGCCGGGAAAATCTCGGCTTCGTCATTCAAAGCGGCATTGTCGTCATCATAAAGAACGCCACCATTCCTGATGGCACGGTCATCTAGCAGCGCCGCAGCAAAAATTAAAAGCGGGGCAATCAATACGTCCGAGCTGTGCAATTCAATGCTTTTCAAGCCGAACCGGCTGCGTCTTCCCGCGGCTGAAACGACGACTCATGCTTCGACCTTTTTCTTTCTCATTCCTCCTTCCACCATCTTGTACTCGAAAAGGCGGCATTCGAGGGCGCCGTTAAAAAGCGGAGTACGCTTCGAGGCGGCGAGGTGGATAAGTTTGGGCAGACGCATGTCGGCGCTGAGCAGATAGGCGTGCCAGCCGCTGAATTGTTTTTTCAACACGTCGCCGAGTTTCGGATAAAACTCTGCCAACGCCTGCTGTTCGCCGATGCGAACTCCATAGGGCGGATTCGTTACGATGATGCCTTTCTTTGCCGGCGCGGCGGTTTCCAGAACGTCGGCCTGTTTCAGGCTCACAACTTTTTCTAGACCGGCTGCCATGAGATTGGCGCGCGCTGCTTTCAACACATCGGCAGAGAAATCGCTACCGTAAATGGCTAGCGGCACCCTGGGTTTTTGCCGCGCCCTGCTTTGGCGCAAGAGATCCCGCCAGAGGCGCGAATCGAGGTTTTTGAATTTCTCAAAAGCGAATCCCCGCCCTAGGCCAGGCGCGATATCGAGAGCCATGTGCGCCGCTTCGAGCAGGATCGTGCCGCTGCCGCACATTGGATCGAGCAGAGGAATGCCGGGCACCCAACCGGCGAGACGAATGATTCCGGCGGCGAGATTTTCCCTGAGCGGCGCCTCACCCGTGGAGATGCGCTGGCCGCGTTTGAAGAGCGGCTCACCCGTGGTATCGAAATAAAGCGTAAACTCGCGATCACTCAGGTGACCTTGGATCGGAATATCGGGTTCTCGCGTATCGATGTTAGGGCGCCGTCCCGAGGTGCGGCGAATCTTATCGCACACCGCGTCTTTGATTTTTAGCGTGACGAAATTGAGGCTCGTAAGCGGACTCTTGATCGCGGAGATATCGACGCGAAGGGTCCGCGCCGGATCGAACCAATCGGTCCAGCGCGGCGCGTAAGCGGTGCGGTAAATGTCGTCCTCACTGCGGTAATCACCGCGCGCCACCTGCCAAAGAACGCGGCTGGCGATGCGGCTTTCAAGATTGACTCGGTAGCAAAGAAAAAAATCACCACCGAACTGGACACCGCCGCCCACGGCGTGAATTTTTTCCGCTTTGAGTTGACGTAATTCTTCTGCAAGAAGTAGTTCCAGGCCGCGCGGACAGGTGGCAAAAAATCTTTCCATAAAAAATGCGCCCGCTGATACGCCGCGAAATCACAAAAAAAGGGCAACCGGATTGGTTGCCCTTTTTTACAGTTAATTCGCTAACGAAGAACTACCAGCGGTTGCGGCCACCACCGCCGCCGCCGTCGCGATTGCCGCGGCCACCACCACCACGATTGCCCCCGCCACCACCGAAGTTATCGCGCTTCGCCATTGGCTTGGCTTCGTTGACGGTCAGCGTGCGGCCGTCGAGCTGCGTGCCGTTTAGGCTATCGATGGCCTTTTGGGCCTCGCCGCTAGAGCTCATCTCGACGAAGCCGAAACCCCGCGATTGCCCGGTGAATTTATCGGAAATCACATTGGCCGATTCTACGGTCCCATGCTCCGCAAAAATTTCCTGCAACCGGTCACCGGTCACCGAATATGGCAACCCGCCGACATATAATTTACTACCCATGTTCTCCTCCTATTAGAGAATGTTATTGTCTTTGACCCTGAGAAATTAACTGCTAACGGGAGCCGAACATGGGGGCTCTAAAATGCTCAACCACACTCTGATCGGATTTTCCTTTTAGGTATCAGTTCACAAGGAGAGAGACTGACAAGGGCCTTCAACCTTTGCTATGTCCTCTATCAGAAGGCCGTATACTGAAGAAGATAACTAATAGTACGCACTCCGGAGCACGAAGTCAACCTAGTTCACGAGCAGCACACTGAACTGGTCAATCCCTTGCTCGAACACGCGGACAATAATACGCTTGAATCCGTTCGATCACATATAATAGATACTGCGTCCCGCGCTCGACGTGTTGGCGTTATTACGGAGGTTCCATGCGCTACATCAGCAGCCTAATTTTACTCTCTCTGATCCTCGTGCTCGGGAATTTCGCGCCGTCCATGGTATTCGGCCAGGATAGAGTTCGCATCGGCGTGCCGCTTTTTCCGACCGTTTCCTATCCCGTTTTTATCGCGCAAGAAAGAGGGTTCTTCGAGAAAAACGGACTTAAGGCAGAAATCATCCGCATCAACAGCGAACCGACCACGTATCAAGCCCTAATCTCTGGCGATATCGATGCCACTTCCGGCGCGCCGACCGGTCTCGTGCAATCGAACATCCAGGGCGTGCCGGTTGTTTCGCTCGGCAGCTGGGACAATCTGGTCTCGTACACGATGGTCACTCGTGAAAAAGTCGACGACCTCTCGCAGCTGAGAGGCAAAAAAGTCGGCATCAACCGTCTCGGCGGCAAATCGTCGCTGATTCTTCGCGTCATGCTCGAAGACGCCGGTCTCAATACTTCAAAGGATGTGACCTTGCTGCAACTCGGCGGCTCGCAGGAAAGATTGGCCGCTCTTATCCGAGGCGGCATTGACGCGGCACCGGTGGACTTCGTCTTTGAGCCAAAGATGAAACAAATGGGTTTCCATCTGGTCACCGGTAAAAAAACCCCATTCATGAACGGCCCCATTACGGTCACGGTCGCATCATTAAAAGCGAACCGGAACAAATGGGTGAGGTTCGTCAAAGCGTATCTGGAAGCGACGCAATTCATGACAACCAACCGCGAGGGCTCGATGGGCGTGTTGAAAAAGATTATCCAAACCGATGAGAAAGAGACTTTGGAAAACGGTTACGAGCAAATGCGCACACGCGCGACCGTCGATTTGGTGCCGCCGGAGGCAGCCGTCGAAAACCTCGTGAAAATGATGACCTATGTCGATAAACGGGCTGCAACGGTGGACCGCAGCAAGCTCGCCGACTATTCGATCTTAAGAGAATTGCTACAGACCAAGGCCGGGACGAAAAAATGAATTGGAGTACTGGAGTAACGGGTTCGAGCACCCAACGCTCCACCACTCCGTTACTCCATCCCTTTTTGTCATGAGCGAAATCTCCTTCATCGACACCACCCTGCGCGACGGGCAGCAGAGCCTCTGGGCGCTAGGAATGAGAACTGACGCGATGCTTGGCGCGGCGGCGCAAATGGATCGCATCGGCTTCGAATCCATGGAATTTTTCGTCTCGATCATGATCAAGAAATACGTCCGCGAGCTCAAGGAAAATCCTTGGGATTGGGTACGCGAGGGAACCAAACGCTTCCGGCACACGCGGTTGCGTAATCATGGCGGACTACACGGCTCTGGCGCCTTTGAAAAGCTGCCGCACGCAGCGCTGAAGCTCCTCGCCGAGCGCGTCGTCTCCTACGGAATCACACTGACCCGGACTTCAAATTGCTGGAACGATTTCGACGCAATGAGAGACGAAGTGCGCGAGCTGCGCGCGATCGGCATGGAAACCGTCGTTAATCTGATCTACTCAGTTTCACCGCGCCACACGGACGACGATTACGCCCAAAAAGCCCGCGACGCGGCTGCCATCGGACCGTACCGAATATGTTTCAAAGACGTCGGTGGTCTGCTTACGCCAGAACGCGCGCGAACTTTGCTGCCGGCGATCTTGCAGAATGCCGGCGCCGTTCCGGTGGAATATCACGCTCATTGCAACAATGGTCTAGCGACGCTCTGCTATATCGAGGCGGTCAAGCGCGGCATCACTTCACTGCACACGGCAGTGCCACCGCTCGCCAACGGCTCGTCGCAACCGTCGATCTTAAATGTCGCGAGAAATCTCCGCGCCCTCGGCTACACGCCAGTGGTGAATGAGGAAGAAGTGAAACCCGTCGAAGAACATTTCAACGCGGTCGCGAAATCTCAAGGACTCGCCATCGGCAAACCGTTCGCGTACGACGAGTCGCAATACCTGCATCAAGTTCCCGGCGGCGTGATCTCCAATCTGCGCCACCAGCTGCGCCTGGTGGGCAAGGAAGCCAAGTTGCCCGAGACGCTGGAAGAGGCGGCGCGAGTGCGCGCAGACTTCGGCTATCCAATCATGGTCACGCCGCTTTCACAATTTGTCGTGAGCCAAGCGGCGATCAACGTCATCGTCGGCGAGCGCTACAAAGAAGTCACCGATCAAGTCATTCAATACGCACTGGGGATCTGGGGCAAGGAAGCCACTGAGATCATGGACGCCGACGTCAAGGACAAGATCTTGAGCCGCGCTCGCGCCAAGGATTGGCGAGCCTGGCAACCGTTGGATCTGAGTTTGCGCCAGGTCCGGCAAAAATTCGGCGCGACTATTTCAGACGAAGAACTCCTGCTGCGCGTCTACGCCGGCGCCGACGCGGTCGATGCGCTGACGGCCGCCGGCGCGCCCAAGCCGCAACTCGACGGCAAACAATCGCTGTTGCACCTGATCGAACAACTCAGCAAAAAGAAAGATTGCAACCATATCTACATCAGCAGAGACGGCGTCTCGCTGACGCTTGGAAAATCAGCCAACTCCGCCAACCTGGTGTGACGAAATCATTCCGACGTAGCGGTGGGTTTCAACACCGCCCCTACTTTGCGATCTTTGCGGTTTTCCTAAGGAGCCATCATGAACTACCAAGGCCTGCGCGACTGGCTCGGTAAAATCGACCAGCGTGGCGAGCTCACGACGCTCGAAGGCGTCGATTGGAATCTCGAAATGGGCGCCATCGTCGACGTCCTCTATCGCGAGCATCCACCTTATCCGCCGGCGCTGATCTTCGACAACATTAAAGATCATAAGCCTGGTTACCGTACGCTCTTCGGCCATTTCGCTTCGCCGCAGCGCATCGCGCTGACACTCGGCGTCGAAGAACAATTCAATCATGTGCTCGAATTCACCCGAATCTATCACGAGAAGATCAAGCATTGCGTGCCGGTGCCGCGAACCGAAGTGAAAACCGGGCCGGCGCATGAAAACGTCGAGGAGAGCGATCGCGTCAATCTTTTAGATTTCCCCGCGCCGTTGCTGCACGAAAAAGACGGCGGACGCTATCTCGGCACCGGCCACTTGGTCATTACCAAGGATCCCGATTCCGATTGGGTGAACGTCGGCACCTACCGCATCATGTCTCAGGATCGTAACACGGCGGGAATCTATATCGGGCCGGGCAAGCACGCCTATATTCATAAGCAAAAATACTTCGAGAAAAATCAGCCGATGCCGGTCAACATCGTGCTCGGCAGCGATCCGCTGATTTGGTTTGCCGCATCATGCCCGGTGCCTGCCGGCGTTAGCGAGTTCGACTTCGCCGGCGGCCTCCAAGGGAACCCCATCGACGTCATTCGCAGTGACATCACCGGCCTGCCGTATCCGGCCGATGCAGAAATTGTTCTCGAGGGAGAAATCAGACCCGGTGAGTTGAAGGAAGAAGGTCCGTTTGGCGAATGGCCCGGGTACTACGCCAGTCCGAAAAGCCTCGAGCCATTTATCCGCGTGAAACGGATTCTTCATCGCAACAACCCGATTCTCTCTTGCGCGAATCCGGCGCGGCCGCCGCACACGCTGACCTTGCTGCGCTCGATTACGCGGTCCGCCCACGTATGGGAAGAGCTGGAGAGAGCCGGCGTGCCGGACATTCGTGGCGTCTGGTCGCACGAGCCCGGACCGCGGCAGTTTACCGTTGTCGCCATCAAGCAGCGCTACCCTGGTCACGTCAAGCAAGCCGGTGTGATCGCTTCGCAGTGCTTTTCCGGCGGCTATCAGAATCGCTTCACCATCGTCGTCGACGATGATATCGATCCGACCCGTATCGACGATGTCGGCTGGGCCCTTGCCACGCGCTGCGATCCGGAAACCGGCATCGACATCCAGCGCCGCTGCTGGTCGAGCTCCCTCGATCCGATGATTCATCCGGACTCTAAGGTACTGCTGAATTCGCGCGCGGTGATCGAAGCGTGCCGGCCCTATGAGTGGATGAGCAAGTTTCCCGAAGTCGCCGAAACGAATCCGGATCTCAGAAAACAGGTTTTAGGAAAATACGGTCGCGCGTTTTTTGGCCTGCGCTGATTTTAGATTTTCTTTTAGAATAGCGCCGTCGTTTATGTCTTTGCACTTTTTGCCGCTTGAGATATTATCCTCGGCGGCAAAGCACGCTGACCAGACGCGCGATTCAATAAATCGAGGAGGAGAAGCGCCATGCCGGAGAAATTTAAGGAATTGATCAGAGAATATCGCGACGGCAAGATCACGCGCCGCCAGTTTATGCGCAAAGCGGCTACGATCACAGGCAGCTTGGTGATCGCCGACAACTTGTTCGAAAAGCTTGCGCTTTCTCCCGCGCACGCTGCCGAAGTTGACGTCAACGATCCTGCGGTTTCGTCGCGCGAGGTCGAATACCCCGGTAAAGCGGGAACGGTCTACGGATATCTCGCCCGGCCTGCCACGCAGGGGAAATATCCCGCGATCATCGTCATCCACGCCAACCAGGGACTGAACGATTATACGCGCGACATCGCACGCCGGTTGGCGAAACAAGAATACGTCGCCCTCGCCGTCGATTATCTCTCGCGTCAAGGCGGAACCAAAAAAGCCAATCCAAAAGGCGAAGGGTTAAGCAATATTCGCGAGCTGGCGCCGTGGCAAGCCGTCGCGGAAGACACCGATGCCGGATACACGTATCTGAAAAAATTGCCGGATGTCCGTAGCGACCGGCTCGGCTTGATCGGCTTCTGTTGGGGCGGTGAGATGAGCTTCTCGACAGTCACGGAAGTTCGTGGTCTCAACGCTGGGGTGGTTTTTTACGGGCGCAGCCCTAAGCCGCTTGAGCGCCTCGAAAAAATTCAGGCGCCGGTGCTCGCGCACTACGGCGAAAAAGACCCGGGCGTCAATCAAGACATCCCCGCAACTGAAGAAGCGATGAAGAAATACCACAAGTCCTACGCCTACAAAATCTACCCCGGAGCCCAGCATGGATTTCACACAGACACGTCGCCGGAGCGCTATCACTCCGAGGCAGCTAAGGAAGCTTGGGCAAAAACTTTAGATTTCTTTAAGAAAAATTTACAGAGCTAAACGGACTCGCATGTACTCAAGCCACTGCCCTAACCATTCGCTCGTTGTAATTTATCGTTTGATAAAGTGTTATTGACGCGCGGCAAATTCGTATTTTTAGTCACCATAAGCCCCTTTTAGGGCGCTACTTATTTCCTCCCGCGCGTAAGATTTTCTCTTCCTTTTCGTTCGGCCCATTCTGACATTTTGTAGTGATTTCGACAACTTCACCAGTGGCGCGCACTTTGCGCTATGTAAGTGTTAGTAGAGAAGAGGGCAAAAATATGAAGTACGGATATTTTGCGTTCGCGCTGATTCTGATTTTGCAGGTGGATCCGTCGTTTGCGTTCGAATTGAAAAATCCTGAACCTGAAAATCGTCGCATGACCATCGAGCTCGAAGTAGTTCCGACACCGCCGCAGAAAGACTTCGAACAATACGTTCAGGAACAGGCCGCTGCAGCGCAACGAGACGCGAAAGAGGCGGGCTCGAAACCCAACGAGCAGCTCGCGAAAAATAAACAACCAAAGCCGCTCAATCCAATGACGCTCTTTCGTTGGTAAGAGAATTCGCACGCGCATTGCGCTGGGATTTTGACCTAAACGATCATCGCCTAACTATCATTCCGAACAATCAAAACAATTAGCGAAAGTCCGCAAGGGTGCTTTGCCGCGGATTAGACTTCGGGAGCGGTCGCCATGTCAACTTCGACAACTCCCGAGATAAATTGTATATCCGTAGCGGTGTTGCCATCGACTCGGCAGTCCTTGCACTCCACGCGAATTTCAAAGGGATAGCCATATACTGGCAGAACTCGCTTCGGCGGATAAAGCATCTCGCGAAAGTGCCACGCGTAAAGATCGGTCGGCTGCGGCCCGTGCCCACATAAACAACTGTACAAAAAATTCGGGTAATCGCCGAGTCGGCGGTCAATGACGGCAATATCCCATCCGTATCGGCGTCCCTGGGCATCAGCGGATGGGCGAATCTTCAGGACCAAGTCCAGACTTAAGGATTCGGTTATCTCCGCCCGCGGATCGGTGACTGCGAACTGGACGGACGAATTTTGTCCCAGGGACGCCGCGCTTCCAGCTGACACTTTAAGCCAAAGGAGCAGTCCCGCGCTTATGACGGCCATTGATCGCACGCTGGCGAAATCGTTTATCACCTGAGTAGCAATCATTTTGAAAAAATCTTGCCGAACTCTTTTTTCTTGTCCTCGAACGCCTTCGCTTCGAGCACTTCCATCTGCACGTACTGAATCTTCTCCGCGCCGGGCAGCGGCGGGTAAATTCCCTTACGGTTAACGAACTCCCCGCTTTGGGCGAGGATCTTCATGCTTTCGTCGTCGATATAGAAATCGACAAACGCTTTGCCGCCGTTGGGGTGCGGCGCCTTGTTGCCGAGCACGACGAAGTGGCTGTCGCCAAGCATCCTGTCGACCCTGACATAATCGAGCGGCGCGCCGCTTTGCGCCGCGCTGTAAGCAAATTTGACGAATGTGAGGGCGATGGGAATTTCTCCGGTGGCGACCCGTTCCGACGCCGGTAACATCGACTCTACCAGGGTCGGCTTCATTGCCGCCAAGTCACGAATGAACTTGTCGACTCTTTCCTTAGCCATGATCTTGTGCAGGCTGCTCAACCATTGGATCGTGGTCACGTGCAGCGTCGGGTCGGCCATCACCAGCATTCCTTTATATTTTGGATTGACGAGGTCTTCGATCGACTTGGGCGCATCTTCCGGTTTGACCAATCCCCTGTGATAAACGACACCGACGATGCCGTAACGAGTGATTGGGCCGAAGCGGGGGTCGATCTGATCCTTGGGATACTTTTTCGCCGTCGGAGAATCGTATTGGGCAAGCATGCCGTCATTCGCCATGATAACGAGTGGATCGGAGTTATTGAGCACGACATCGTAGCCGGGTTTTCCGGCGCGATATTCGGTCATCGCCCGATTCATCACGCTCATCGCCGAGGCGCGCCAATACTCAGCCGTTATCCCGGTCTTCTTGCGAAACGCCTGGATCACCCCTTCGACCACCGGAGTCTCGAGAGAGCCGTAAATCACGACCTTGCGGCCTTCTTTCTTTGCCGCTTCTACGATTTTGGCATCTTGAGCGAAGACATAATTCTGCGCTGAGAATGCGCCGAGGACGATCATCCACCGGATCAATTTCATTTCTGCCTCCTTTAACCTGCGGATTGCTCCTAACACGATCGGAATTTTCCCGTCAATGTGAAATTCGAAATTTGTCCGGCGTTGACAGTTGTCAAGACGGCTTGTTATAGCCGAGTCAGTACGGCGCGCGAAAGGATCGAAACCAATGCAAATCATCGATGCCGACGGCCACGTCAACGATCGGCCTTGCATGGACGAAATTTCAAAATACATGCCGCCGGGCAATCGCACCCAGGTTTTCCCGCCATTCGATCATATCCACTTCCATTTTTTGGAAGGCGGTGACAAGCGCTCGCGCACCGGCACTGTCGGACCCAAGGAATGGGTGAATTTTCTCGACGACGTCGGCATCGACTGGACCGTCGTTTATCCGACCGCGGGATTGGCCGTCGGCCGGATTATCGCTGAAGATTGGGCCATCGCCGCCTGTCGAGCGTACAACAATTGGCTCTATGAAAAATTCACCAACGTCAGCCCGCGCATCAAAGGTATGGCGCTGATTCCGATCCAAGACGCGGATGCGGCGTGCGCAGAACTGCGCCGCGCGGTGAAAGAGCTCGGCATGGCCGGCGCCATGCTGCCGTCGAATGGCGAGGGCATCAAAGGCCATTTCGGCGCGAAGATCTACTGGCCGATTTATGAAGAAGCGCAAAAACTAAACGTCCCCCTGGCGATCCACGTCGGGGCGCTCCATCACTTGGGCATGGACACCATCGGCGTTTATTACCCGGTGCACGCCCTCGGCCACCCGTTCGGCATCATGGCACAAGCCGCTGCGCTGTTGTCCTACGGGGTGTTCGATCGTTTTCCCAAACTGCGCGTCGGTTTTCTCGAAGGCGGGGCCACGTGGGTGCCGTTTTTCATGGATCGCCTCGACCGCTCCTATCCGCACCATTTGCAGGTCGATATCGACGGCAAGTTCTTGCCGAGCTCTCAACCCGACGTCATGGCGAGCGAATACTTCCGCCGCCATGTGAAGGCAGGCAGAATTTTTGTCGGCTTCGATTGCGATGACCGCGGCTTGGGATTTGCCATCCAAGAAGCGGGTAACGAGCCGTTTCTTTTCGCCACCGATTTTCCGCACGAAAGCTTCGACGCCAGGCATTGCCGCCACGAGATCGACGAGTTGCTCGCGCGCGAAGACGTCAACCAAGCGGACAAGGCAGCTATTTTAGCGACCAACGCGAAAAGGTTCTACGGTATCAACTAAGTCGTCGCATTGCATGGCGTTGACCTTTGCGTGCTAAACGTTTTGAACCATTTGAACATCTTGAACGATTTGAACGATAGGAACCACTCCACGGCAGGAAATCACCATGGCTGAATATTTCACTACGGCACAAACTATGTCGCAATCCTCATCCCGCGTGAAAGGTCCGCTCGTGTGGCTCGACATGGACCAAAAAGAGCTTGACGACGCTTACGATCAGACCGTTTACGCACCCAACCAACCACTTATCGCTACCAGACGCAGGCTTGCCAGCGAAGCGATGCTGAAACGGGTCACGCCGGAGCGCATTGCTTATGGAGCATCCGAAGATGAAAAGCTCGACATCTACAAAACTTCGCGGCCAAACGCGCCCATAAACATCTTCATCCACGGCGGCGCGTGGCGCAACGGTCAAGCGAGAGACTCCGCCTATTTGGCGGAAATGTTTATCAACGCCGGCGCCCACTTTGTCTTACCCGACTTTGTTCAGGTACATAACACCGGCGGCAATCTAATGCCGATGGCGCAGCAAGTTCGCAGCGCTGTCGCCTGGGTGCACAAGCACGCAGCGAACTTCGGCGGCGATCCGAATCTCATCTACATCACCGGGCATTCCTCCGGCGCGCATCTCGCCGGATGCACTCTCGTCACCGATTGGCAGAAAGATTTCGGCTTGCCTACGAATGTTATCAAAGGCGGACTCTTGGTCAGTGGTATGTACGATTTGAAACCGGTCAGACTTTCGAAGCGAAGCGAATACGTCAATTTTACCGATGAGATCGAGCAAGCGCTCAGCTCACAGCGTCATTTAGATAAACTGAACGCGCCGATCATCGTCGCCTACGGCACTCAGGAGACTCCTGAGTTCCAGCGGCAGAGCCGCGATTTTGCCGCTGCGGTGAAAGCCGCGGGCAAACCGGTCGAGCTGATTATCGGCGAAGGCTTCAATCACTTCGAAATGCAAGAAACCATAGGCAATCCCTATGGCATCGCCGGACGCGCCGCGTTGAAGTTGATGAATCTAACGATGACCTTGCGCTAAGGAGCAAATATGAGCCGACTGCCAGCCGTAAAACGAGAAGACCTCACGTCCGATCATCAGCAAATCTGGGACCGCATTCACGCCAAGCGCAGCGGCGGTGGCGGCCCCTATTCCATGTTAATGCATTCCCCGGCAATGGCCGATCACTTGGCGGCAACCGAAGATTACTTCCGCGATCATTCTCTGCTCGCAGACGCCGATCGCGAGATCATCATCCTGACCGCCGCGCGCGAAGTCGACGCGCGATACGCCTGGTCGCGCCACGAGATCCGCGCCCATAACGTCGGGATCCGGCCGGAAGTCATCGAAGCCCTACGCACGAAAGCCCCCGTCGACAAATTCGTCGGCAAAGAGCGACTACTGGTCCAGTTCACCCGCACGCTGCTGCACGAACATACGCTGCCGGATGAGCTATTCGCGCGGATGGAGAGCGAATTCGGCCGGGCAAAGCTTGTCGAAGCCGTCGGCTTGCTCGGCCACTACATCACCATCGGCACGGTCATTAGAATGTTCGAGGTCAAACCGCCGGACGGGATCAAGACATTTTAACCCGGCATGATTTATTGTCTGACTCGTTGCGTCATCCAGGCACATATTGAGTCACTGCTCGGGTCTACTTCCCCGGATACCGCTTCGCCATTTCGACAAAGAATCCTTCTTTCTCAAGTTCATTCATCAGGCTCGCATCGAAGAACTGCTCCGGCTTGGCAGTCTTCGCTTGCGGCATTTGCGGCGCTAGCATGTCGAGGATGAACTGAATGCCCTTCGGGGTGAAAGCCGGTTTGCGCGGGATTGTCTTCACGTAATTCTGATACGACGTTTCCAGGACCTCGGGATCGTTGGTGCGCATATATTTGGCGAAGACTTTTTGCGACTCGGTTTTGTTGGCGTGGATGAAGTGAATCGCTTCTAAATATCCCTTCATGGCGTTCTTCACCGTATCGCGATTGCTCTTAAGATAAGACTGTGAAGTAGCCAAACCGTTACCCTGAACTTCGACGCCGAGATCGGCGATCTGCAGCAAGTCGACGAAACCCATTTTTCTAGCGATCGGTGCCGTCGATAAATTGAAAAATGACGCGTCGATCTTGCCGGCACTCATGGCGCCCAGCCGTTCCGCGTCCGGTCCGCCGGAGATCAATGCAACGTCTTTATTGGGCTCGAGATTGAGATATTTGAGTAAAATTTGCGCGGCATAGTGCGTGATCGAGCCGAAGCCACTGATCCCAAGTTTTTTGCCTTTCAACTGCTCTAGGCTGGCGATGCCGGGCCGGACAAACACCAGCTGGTAGAATTTGTTCTCCATGCTGATGATAAGCACTAGATTGTAACCGGTGAGATTCGCTTGAATCACCGTGCCCACGTTCACCATCGGCGGTTCGCCGGCAGCGAGCGCTTGCGTCGCTACCTGGCCGCCGCGCAAAAAAACCGGATCGACTTCCAGACCGTATTTTCGAAATAACCCCTGTTCCTTCGCCACCCAGATATGGCTCTGCGTGAAAGCTAGCGAAGGATACCCCATCGTGATTCTCTTAAGCTCTTGGGCGTTCAATGAAGCGACCTGAGCCGTTAAAATTAAAAGGGCGGTGCTGAACAGAACCGTTATCATCGGGCCTCCGCTAAATCTGCTCAGACGATCGCGACGAGTCCGTGCTCGCGCTTGAAAAGCAATTCGCAGCCACGCTCCCCGACGATCACCGGCCCGCCGAAACCGAATTGAATCTTTTCATCGGCCGACATCGCCAGCGGCTTCCAGACGAACACGTTGCCTTTTTCAATCGGTAAATCGCGCACACGGTCGCTACGCGCCTTCGCAGTGAACAGCGGCCCATCGTCGCCATAGCCACAGCCTTGCAGCTGCATGACTGTTTTCAATCCACGTTTGGCGCCGAAGCCATTTACAAAATCGCTCAACGCGCGAAACGTCGTGCCCGGCTTGATCATCGCCAAGCCCGCTTCATACACTTCTTTATGCAGCGCGATCACCGGTTTCCACTCGTCGGGAATCTTGCCGAGCAATATCGGTTGGCTCACTTGGGTCAGTTGCGCGCCGCGAATCGCGTTGACTTCATTGGTGATTAGCGCGTTGGGCTCGAGGCGCCGCCCAATCGGCGGATTGACGTAGCGTTTGCGTTTTTGCGCGCCGATGGAATCGATGGTCAGAGTCAATGGAAAATATTCACTGCGCAGCTCGAGCAGGCGTGACAGCGCGTCGGAATAGAGCGCGCCGGCGTCCACACCGGGACGCGCGAGCTTGATCAACTCATCGAGTCCCGCTGATGCGACTTGCGCCGATTCTCGCACAAACGCGATTTCTTCTTCGCTTTTGACGTAGCGCGCGAAGCCGATAACGTCCGTCGCGTCATCGAAAGTCGCGTTCGGCACTTTGCTCTTCACATATTCGAGCGCAGTGTGATTCACCACGCCGTCGATCGAGCTGCAATGCGTGACCGAGCCGCCTTTTAAGCCGGCGACGCCGACCCGCGCGCGGTCCATGCCTAAATCGAGCAGTGCCTCGCCCATCGGCTCAGCCCATTCGCGGCCGGTTTGCCAAGGCTCCGGCACCCATGCGTTAGTGGAGCTGCGGTCAGCAATAATAATCGGCGCACGGCCATCGGTCGGGAGTGCCATGGCCGAGCATCGGAGCTGCGTCATGTAGCGTCCGTCCGCTCCATTGCCCAACGGGATTAGAATACAGTCGAAGCCGGCGTTACCGGCATTTTCTTTCACAGCTTTCCAGCGCCGGTCGCGCTCCCCAAGCGAATAACCATTCCAGATGTGTACCGTCGCGCCGGCTCCCGGCGGTGCTGTCCAAGGCATGAAAGCTCTCCTTCGGATTGCTGTTCCGAGTTCCGGGTTCCAAGTTAAGCCCGAAACCCAACACCCAAAACCTAAAACCCTTTCTAACTGATCGACACCATTCCCGGCGTGCGCTTCACCAGAGGCTCTCCGCCGTTTTCCGTCACGAGCACGCAGCCGCCCCAACTGGTATCGAATGTTCCGTCCGCGCTGTGCGCAATCGGCTTGACGATGAACACGCAATCGTTTTCGATCAGCAGGTCGCGATTGCGCCCGCCGCGATTCTGCGGCGTGAAGAGCGGGCCGTCATCGCCATAACCGCGGCCGTGCATGAGCAGTTGGCTTTTCATGCCGCGCTTCTCACCGAAGCTATTGACTAAATCCATGAACTGCGCGAACGGCTGACCCGGCGTCAGATGCTCTAAAGCGGCGTAGTACATGTCACGCTGAAGGTCGATCGCCGGCTTCCAGGCATCGGGAATCCGGCCGAGAAAAATCGGCTGCTGCTCCTGCGCGATCAGGCCGCCGAACACAGCGTCGACTTCGTTGGCGATCCGATAATTGGCCTGCAGCGTCCTGCCCTCCGTCGGATCTTCGAAGCGCGGCAATCGGCCGCCGCCGTGCAGCCCGCTGTAAAAAGCCATCGGATAATACTCGCTGCCGAGTCCGACCATGCGCTGCATCACACGGGTATAAAGCAAGCCTTCGTCTATGCCAGGCTTGGCGAGCTCGATCATTTTGTCGATGCCGGCGGCAGCGATCGCCGCGCCGCGCCTGAGACAACCGATTTGCTCGGCACTTTTGACGTAGCGCGCATGACCAACTACTTCCGTAGCGTTCTCGAATCGCGCGTTGGGCAGACGGCGCAGCACTTCAGCGTAGGAGCTGTGATTGACGACTCCGTGAAATGCCCGCCCGTGGGTGTAAAAGCCGCGGCGAACGCCTGAGACGCCAATGCGCGCGCGCTCCATACCGGCGTCCAACAGCGCCCGCGTCATGCTTTCGCCCCAGGATTTTTCCACCGGACGAAACTCGGGCAGCCAATCGTTGCCGGACTCTTGATCCGAAATGACGACCGGCTGTCGTCCGTCGCTCGGCAGGATGACCGCCGCGTTATCGAAGCAGGTGAGAAAGCGGCAATCCGAGCGCGTGCCGCGCGCCTGCTCGAGCGAAAGATGCAAATTGCGTCCATCGACGCAGAGCGGCACGAGGATGCAGTCGAAGCCGGCCTTCGCCGCGCTTTCGCGCACCCGCTGCCAGCGCCAATCACGCTCGGCTAACGAATATCCCGTCCACTTAATATCAGCCGGTGATTCCATGCTAGTTCTCCTACATTTTCCCTGGGTCACAATGCCAAGAACGCAAAGTGACGGGCGCGACCGGTTATTCCGAGCGCTTGCGCAGGATTAGGGCGCGCATGCAACCGTGCGAATTCTTCCTTCGCTCGGCAGTTCGACGTCGAGCTTTTGCCAGCTTTCACCACCGTCAGCGCTGTTATAAAGCTTTCCGTCCGCCGCGCCGAAATAAAGCGACTCAGCATCCAACGGGTCCATGGTAAAGCCATTCCATCCGACAATATAGAGCGGGCGAATCTCCGTGGCGATCTCTTTGAAACTCACGCCGTCGTCCATGCTCTTGTAAACCGAGCTTTCATTTTTCGCACCGCTCGGCGGCGCGGCAGAGGCCGTGGTGTAGATGACTTTGGGGTCGTCAGGATGAAGCACCACGGAGCCGAAATATTTTTTCATGCGGTAACCGCGATCGATCCTGCGCCAGCTCTTGCCGCAGTCGTCGCTGCGGTAAAGGCCGTCTCCGGTTGTCAGAAAAAGACTGTCCGGATCATGGGGCGAGATGCGCACCACGTGACAATCTTGATAGACTCCGGTGACGCGGCTTACCGGACGAAAGGTCTCGGCCTCCCCCTTGCTCACGTAACGCCAACTCTCGCCGGCGTCGAGGCTCTGAATCACGCCGCCTTCCTCGATCGAGCAGTACATCACTTCCGGATCCTCGGGATGAATGGCGACGCCTTTGATATGCGCGATGTACGGCGGCGCGGGGTAGCACCATTTACTGCGTCCCGGCAGCTTTCTCACTCCGTCGAGCTCCGTCCAGGTTTCACCGCCGTCGCTGCTGCGAAAGAGCAACGCCGGCTCCGTCCCGGCGTAGATCGTCGCCGGATCGGACGGATGAAACGCCAGGGAAAATATTTTGTATTGCTCCAATCCTTTAAGCTGCCAACTTTTACCGCCGTCCGTGCTCTTGTATAACCCCTGACCGGTTCCGGCAAATAAATTTTCACCCTGCCCGGGGCTCGCCGCCACCACGATACTGTCATTAAGACCGCAGGCGACGCTCTGCCTTTCTAAATCGATCACAAAAACTCCCTTGCCTTGCATCGCTACCAAGAGTCTTCGCGAGTGTGTCATGTTACCTCCTGTCACTCATCTCCTCGCTGCACAAGAAACAGCAAACGTCTTCGTTAATGTTTCAAATGACGAAATCTTTCGCACCACAAAGACGCGAAGTACACGCGATCGAGACTTTTAAACTTCGTGATCTTCGTGTTCTTCGTCGTAAATGTCTCTCTCCCTCGTTTGGATCGGATTTTGCGCGCAGCAATCAGTCAGACCGATCGCGGCGACAATCTGGGTCGCAGCTCTTCGAGCATCAAACGCATTTGCGCCTGCACATCAGGAGCGACGAAGCGAGCGACGATGCCTGTCAGGCCGCCATCGATATAGGCACGCAGTTTCTCCGCGCATTGTTGAGGCGTGCCAAAAAAGGCGCTGAGATGACCAAGCTTGGTGCGCGGTTGATGAAAATATTGCTCCGCAAGATTCCATCCCTCCTCCTCCGCCCCGGTGTCATAACTCAAATGAAAGGCGGCAAAGAGCATCGCAGGAAAGGGCTTTTCAGCTCGGCCATGTTCTTTCGCATACTGATCTATCTTGCGGCGCCGCTCAGCGAATTGCACAGGCGTATGCGCTACCGTGAACCAGCCATCGGCCAAACGCGCGACGCGGCACAGCGCGTTCTCGTTATCCGAAGCCGCGATCCAGATGGGAATCGGCCGCTGTATCGGCTTGGGCTCGATGCCCAGCTCTTCGAAGCGATAGTATTTGCCCTCGAAGGCAAACGAGGGCTCGGTCCACAACCGTCGCAGCAGTTGAATCGATTCATTCAACCGGCCTGCCCTCTGGTGATAAGGCACGCCGCACGCTTCGAACTCGCGCTGGGCAAACTGATATTGATGCCCCGAGCTTACCCCGACCAGGGTGCGCCCGCCGGAAATCACATCCAAGGTTGCCAAGCTGTGCGCCGTTAGCACCGGATTGCGCATCGCCAAGATCAGCGGCACCGTGCCGATTCTTATTTTATTCGTCCGCGCCGCCAAAGCAGCGGTGACAGTGAGACAGTCGGCGTGGGCCCGGTCTTGCATCGACAACCGCGGACTGTCGCCGACCCACAGATGATCGAAGCCCATTTCGTCGGCGCGCGCCGCAGTTTTCCACAGGTCATTCAGGTGAGAGCCGCTGCCGCCGTCACGGATCAGATGGCGCGTATGCAACAAGAGGCCGATTTCAATTTGGGAAGGTGACATAACGACGATTGCGACGACTTGCGATGCGAACCTTACGATTTGCCATTTGGCATGGCAGGACTTCTCGTTTCATTACAGACTTCCTCATCGGCTTACGCTACGTCGAAGTCTTTACTGGCTTCCATGAAGGAATTATTCGCGCGCTCAGTGGTGAGCGACGCGAATACTGAACACAGAGGGCAAGCCGCCAACAATTGGGCGAAACGATTCGCCGCCGTTTTCACTCAGCCAGATCGTGCCGTCGGTCATGCCGACGAAAAATGCGTCGGCCTCCTCCGGATCGCCCGCCGTCGCGCGGGGCGCGGCTTTGAAATGTTCCGGCAATCCGCCGGAAAGTCGTCGCCAGGACTCCCCCTGGTCGTCGCTCCGAAAAAAAGCGGCTGCCGCGCCTTCGGGCCGGCGCCAGAATGGTGGGGGCACCGCCGCGGCCGCAGAAAAAAGCACCTTGGGTCGCGCCGGATGGCAGACCAGTTGCGCCATGTAGCGACAATCGAGTCCGTTACTGGACTCAATGAAGCTATCGCCGCCGTTGGTGCTTTTGTACACGCCTTGGCCGGAAGTCGCGATCACCACGGCTGGATTGTCCGGCATCACCGCGACGGAGTGAGCGTCGAACTCGACACCTGCTTTGATATTTTGCCAGCTCTTGCCCCCGTCCTGACTGCGAACGATCCAGCCTTCTTCAATGGCGCCGAGGATGACCGATGGATCGTCCGGACAAAGGGCCAAACCTTTGACGTGGCTCACGTGGGGCGGACGCGGGAAGGTCCAGTCGATGGTTTCCGGCAAGTCTCTCAGTTTCTCGCAATCGGTCCAACTGTCGCCACAATCGGCGCTTTTGAAAACCGACGATGGACCGGTGCCGACAAACAGCTCGCCGCTTTGCGCGTGCTGAACCACGCACCAGGTTTCTTTGTAAAGGATACCATTGTTGATCTCGTGCCAGCTCTCGCCACCGTCTTCGCTGCGCTGCATGCCACAGCGACTCGTGGCTGCGTAGATGCGGCGCGGGTTATCTCGGTCAATTTGCACCGGTGATCTCAATACCCCTTTGCCTTGGAGCGCAAACGGGCGCGATTTGTATTCTTTTCCATCCGGCTCAGCCAGATAAAGACCATCTTCAGTGCCGACGTAGAGTATTCGATCTGTACTATGGAGCATGGGTACTCCTTTCTTTAATCCGTTAACTGGTTTGGTCGAGCGAATTGGCACCTCACCTTGCGCCAAGAACCTGCAGGCGTTATGAACGCAACAAGAACGCAACAACAAGTCAACTCATATTATAGGTAGCTTCGTGAGACAAGAATCTATTCAGCCATTTGCTACCAGCGTTTTCCTTGGGCTTTGCATGCTAGCTACCCCGGTCGTGCAAGCGCAAGGAGAGAAAGTCAAAGTCGGGCTCTTGATGATCAACGCCGACGCTGGCGTATTCGTCGCGTTGGAGAAAGGGTTTTTTCGCGACCAAGGACTGAGTGTCGAAATAACTTATTTTAGCTCGTCCGGCGGACCACAGATGGCAGCGCTGACCACCGGCGATTTGGACGCGGGCAGCGGCAGCATCAGTCCGGGAATTTATAACTCCGCGGCGGGCGGCGTAAACATGAGAGTCGTCGCCAGCAAGTCGCGCGTCGGGCCGCGGGGCAGCGGCAGGTATGTGGTGCGGCGCGGCTTGCTGGAACCCGGGAAGCCGTTTGCGATCAAGGACGTGAGAGGAAAAGTGATCGCTCTCAACAGCGCCGGCGGATCATCGCGGCTCTACATGGACGGCTTGCTAAAAAAAGGCGGACTTAAAGAAACCGATGTCGTCGTCCGCGTCATGCCCTTCAATGACATGGTCGGAGCTCTGGCTCAGAGCGCCGTCGACGTCGCCTTTCTGGTGCAACCCTTTATCTCCGTAGCGGAAGAGCAAGGGATCGGTGTTGGCATCGCCGATCTTTGGGATCTGTTTCCCGGCCATATGACCAACAATCTGTTTTATTCGGACCTTTTTATCCGTAACCGCCCTGCGATAGCGGAGAAATTTATGGCCGGTTTCCTTAACGGACAACGTTATTTCTACGATGCCGTCGTTAAGAAAAAGGAATCCTTCGATAGTATCGTCGATATCGTGGCCAAATTTTCCCGTACTGGAGATCGAAAGTTACTCCGACTCGGTCTGAGCGGGACCGAGCTCACGCCCAACGGCGAGATGAATCTCAAGGAAATTCAGGACGACCAAGACTGGTATTTTCAAAAGGGCCTGATCAAAACCAAGGCCGACGCGAACAAAATGCTGGATCTAAGATTCTTACAATCCGCCGTGCAGAAGTTGGGAATGTACCGCTAGCGACTCAGTCAGAATATTTTAGCGGCCTGTCCGCCTCGATCTTTCTGCCCAATGGCGACTGTGTCGCATGAGAAAACATCCCATGGGTGCCAGGCTGCGCGCAGCGAAGCATCTCGCATTTTCAGTCCTGACGAAGATCCTTCGACTACGGCTTCATCAGGATGACATTGCGACGCGGCCGCCAACAACAAGGGGAAACAGCATGCCGCGGGTACGGACAAGTGCCTTTGACTTCGCGATTTCTAAGTGCGATCGTGACTCACTACACAAGTGCACGAACGGAAATTGCCAAGCGCTAAATTAAAACTCTTACTGTCGCGGCTCGGTCTGCTGTGTCTCATTTACAGTTTTTCACGGGCGCTGTTTCTCGCGTTTAATTTTCAGACGTATCGACCGGCGCCGCTGCACGAGATCCTGATGGCATTCGCCGTCGGGCTTCGTTTCGATATCGCCGCAATCTGCCGAATCAATAGCCCCTTCATTGTTCTTTCTGTGCTGCCTTTTGCATTTGTCGCGAAACACGCCTACCAACGCCTTCTCAAATATATTTTTCTGCTGACCAATGTGCCGTTCCTGATTATCAACGTCGTCGACTACGAATATCTCAAGTTTACCGGGCAGCGCTCAACCTTGAGCTTGTTGGACATGGGCGCAGATATTCCGAACCAGATCGGCCAGTTGTCTTTTCACTATTGGTATCTCGCTGCGATTTCTATCCTATTTATTTTGGCGCTGTATATTTTTTTTCGCGACGGGCGCCCATCCCGGCCAGCCTCTAGCGACCGGGTGAAAACCGCGGACTGGTTTCGCGAGGTTGTGATTTTGATCATCGTCGTGACGCTCGCCGTCATGGGTGGCAGAGGCGGATGGCAACGACGGCGTCTGACCACCGCGCTCGCCGCAGTCGGTGACAGGGAAAGCCTCTCTCAGCTGGCGTTGAACTCGACCTACACGTTGATTAACAGTCAGACCAAGTGTGACATCGGCAGCATCGGAAAATTTCGTTATTTTGCCACAGATGAAGAGCTCAAACGGCAATTTCCCTCCAACCGATTAACCGGCGGAGCAGGCGAGGAGCGGCTTGACAACGTCGTCATTATCATTGTTGAAAGCCTTTCCTCCGAATACACCGGCATCGGCAATCCCAATCACGGGTATACGCCGTTTCTGGATTCGCTGGCGCAGAGGGGCATTTATTTTAAGAACAGCTTTGCCGACGGCCGCAGGTCGATCGACGCGCCGCCGTCGATCCTGGCCGGATTGCCCCATTTAAAAGACGAGACATTTTTTTGCACCCAGTTCAAACATTTGCACGGTCTCGGCTCGATCGTGAAGGAGCACGGCTACAACACGAGCTTTTTCCACGGCGGCAGAAACGGCACGATGTATTTTGACGTTTTCTCGCAACGAATGGGGTTCGACAGCTATTACGGCTTAAACGAATATCCGAATCCGCGAGACTCCGACGGCATCTGGGGCATCTATGACGAGCCGTTCTTGCAATTCATGACCCGCGAGTTATCGAAGCGGCCGCAACCGTTCGCGTCAGTGGTTTTTACCCTGAGCATGCACAACCCGTACAAGATTCCACCGCAGTACCAGGGCGCATTTCCGACGGGCGAGTTGCCGATCCATCAGAGTGTCGCTTACTTCGATCACGCATTGCGGAAATTTTTTGAGAGCGCAGAAAAGCTGCCCTGGTATAAAAATACTCTTTTCGTCATCACCGGCGACCACATCGGCCCGTCGAACGTCACTGCCGCGCGCATGCTCGACAACTATCGCGTGCCGATCGTCTTCTTTCATCCCGGAGGAAAGCTGCCGCCAGTGAGTCGCGACAGGATCGTTCAGCACGTCGACATCGAGCCCAGTCTCTTGGATTACCTAGGCATCGCGAACGCGCCAACGATGCCGTTCGGCCACACGATCTTCGATGCATCTTACAACGGCTTGGCGCTCGGTCAAAAAGCCGGCAGTTACTGGATCACTGGGGAGAATTATTACTTGGAATCTCGCTTGAAAGAATCGAGTAGGTTATTTCGCCTGGATAACCTCGACACGACGGTCGCCGATAAACCGGAAATTCTGTCAGGGTTGGAAAACAAGCTCAAAGCTTATGTTCAATGGTTCGACAACGGTCTCGCCGAGGACAATCTCTATCGTTAAATCAACGTAAGCCGGTTGCAATCAATTCACTCTTCTTCGCCGAGCATCGTGCCCCGGCAGCGCCGGTTACCGCAGAAGCAAGCGTGTTCGCGTTTCGCCGCCTTCGTGTGCTTCTCGCCAATCTGCAGGTTGTAGTCGTAAGTGAGTTCGTCGCCGAGGCGGATATCGCGGCGCGCTTCGATGAAAATCCGGTGACCTTCCTCCTCTATCTCGCAGTTGGGCGCGCACGAGTGATTGATCCAGCGCGCCGAGTTGCCCCGGCGGGTCGCATCGATAACTAGACCGCCGTCCAAAGAAAAGAGCATCGTATGCGGCGAGTTCTCGTGTATGCGGCTATAGCGCCGATCGGCCTCTTTCTCCGTAATAAGGTTGCCTTTGTATTCGATGATGCGCGTGCCTTTCGGGATGCGCCTCAGAGCAAACACACCGCGTCCGTGGATCGGCGAATTGCGGACCATGATGCGACGGCGCTTTTTTCCGGTCTCTGGCATCATTACTCCTGAACGACTAGCTTAGCTAGAAACCCTGATCTACTTGTCGCCGTCCATGCTTTTAACGAATTGGCGCAACCGCTCCGCCGGCGCCGAGTCTTGATACTGACTATAGAGGCGTTGGCGCATGCGGTCGACTTCGCCGCTCTGCAAGCGCTCATACAGTTGGCTGCGCTTGCCAAACGAGCTCATCACCATGTCGGCGGCAACCGCCATCAAGCGCAAGTGTTCCTTGGTGTTGGGTGCGCCGCCGCGGAAGTAGCGCTCGACCAGCGGACCAACGTCGCTATTGGCGAGATCCGAGGCTCCCCCGCTCAACATCAAAGTACTTGTCAACAGTCCTTCCATGGTGCGCTCGGCGCGATCCGACGCTTCGATACTATGGACGCGATAGGCGGCGCTCAAGCGCGGCGCCCAGGTGCCGCCCGGGCTCATGTAGCCTCTGCTCTCGGCGACTTGCATGCACGAACGCAGGATCTCGATGTCTTGCATCAAGCTCGACAGCAGGATCTGCGATCCGGGGCTTTTGTTGCGACCGGCGTACTCGGTCAGCAGCTGAGCGACACCGAGAAATCCTTCGAGCTTGGTAATCAATCGCACCATCGTCGAGTACTGCGCCCAAGTGTGAATGTAATTGATGCCGGCGAGGAGTTGCGGATTTTTGTAAACGAACACCCGCTCCCACGGCACGACCACATCGTCGAAGATCAGCGCTGCGTCGACTTCGTCGAAGCGGGTCGTCAGGGGATGCCGCTCAGGATCGGCGTGCTCCGCGTAGAGATCGCGGCAGAGAATTTTCAACCCCCGTGTATTCATCGGAATCGCGAACGCGATCGCGTAATCAGCTTCATCCGGATCGCGCGGCCGGTTGGGATAGACGAGTACTTCATCGGAGATCGGCGCCAAAGTCGCCAGCGTGCGCAATCCGCGCACCACCGGACCCTGTTTAGTTTCGCCGACGATGTGCAGAATCAAGTCCGGATCTTCCTGCTCGCTCACCCTTTTCGAGCGGTTGTAATATTGATCCGTGAGTGCGTGGGTCAAACAAAAATCTTGACGACGGCAATGAAGATAATAGTTCCTGGCGTTATCCGCCCATCGCTTGTCATGTTTTTCGATGACATGCGTCCAGTCCAGGAGTCCGACTACCAGTTGCGCGCAGAAATCTGGATACCGACCCATTTGGCCGAAAGTCTGCTGCGCCCAAAATTCGATGTTGCGCCGTTTAAGCCCTAATTGTTGCGCGTTTTTCGGCGCAAGATAGCTGTAAGAGATGCGCTCGCCGTGGTCCTCCAAGGTCAGGATGTCGCGATACTCGGGCGCATGCTGTTTGTCGTACAAGTCCGCCAGTGTTTTTATCGTGCCGGTAAAGCCGCGATGTACCGTGACGTCGTCGATGCGGCGGCCGGCATACCAGACCTCGCGGCCGTCGCGCAGAGCGTTGACATAATCAGCCCCTCGTCTAGCGGGCATGGGACCCAAACCCTAGACTCTCTGTTGCAGTTTGCATGAGCATAAAAGTTTATAGCGTCAATCGAGCGGCGCAGGCAACCGCGGAACCCGCGATAGGGTACCAAACGGCCAATAGGACGGATCAGCCCCTGAGAATTGCGCACAGCGGCCGGATGTCCTCGACCGCGTCCAACTTTTCGATGTAATCCAAGGCCCGCGCCGTGGCGCTCGCATCGAGCGTTTGGCGCGCACACTCGGTAAACTTGCTGCGCAGCTCTTCTTCGCTCATCGGAAACTCCGGCCCGCCCTTGGCATGCTGCGCCTCTCGGGTGAGAATCTGGCCGTTCTTCAAGCGGATCGTGACCCGGCAAGGCCTGCCCGCAGCGTCGGTCTTTTTAAGATTGTTATCCTCTCTCATCTGCACTCTCGCCGCGAGGCTCAGAACACTTTGATCCCGCACCGCGCTGTCGGTGAAAATATCCAACCCCACTTTTCCGTCGATGATCGCCCGCGCCACCAGGTAAGGCATGCAGAACTTTCCCTGGATGCCGGTCTGAGGAACGCGGAAGACGATTCTCTCGAAAGTGTGCTTGACCACGTCGACGTCAACCGCTTCGATCATCTCGGCCGTCAAACCATGCTTGGTTCTGAAGTCGAGCACCGAATCGATTACTTGATGGGTAAGACCACCGCAAGGATAGGGCTTGATACGTAGGCCGTCGGTCAAGAGCGCAAAAGACTGACCGAGTTCTTCGATCGGTTGGTCACGAATCGACGTGCCGTCATGGAACACTTTATAAAAACCGAAGCCGGATTCGATCGCTTTGGCGTTCGCCGTGTAACCCCCGCGCGCGAGCTTCGCCGCGAGGACGCCATTGCGCGCGCCTAGGCCCACATGCAAAGGCTTGGTCATCGTGCCGAAGTTCGCCACGATGCCGCTCGCCATCGAGGCGGCGATGCCGAGCGCCATCTCCGTTTGCGCAACGGTCAGCCCCAATAGTTTCGCACATGCGGCGGCCGCGCCAAAGGAGCCCAAGCTACTCGGTGCGTGCCAGCCGTCATGCGCGCTATCGCGCAGCGAATGAGCTAGCTTTCCGGTGACTTCGTACCCGACGACGTAGGCTGCGATCAATTGACGGCCGGTGGCGCCGACGGACTCGCCCAGCGCGAAGACCGCGGGAATGATCGGCGCGGTGGGCTGGCCCATCAGAGTGAAGCTGTGGTCGAAATCGAGCGCATGCGCCGCGGTGCCGTTGGCAAGGGCGGCATTTAATGCCGAAGTCTTGAAACCTTGTCCGATGACGCTCGTGTCTTCTCTGGCATTTTCCTGACGTGCGACCGCGGCGCAGATCTTTACATCCTCTTCTCTGCTGCCGGCGAGCGCGACGCCCAGGCAATCGCGTACCGCCGTCTTCGCCGTTTGCACGGCGACGGCCGGGACGCTTTCGTATTTCAACTCCGTTACAAAGCGGGAAATTCTTGCGGTAACATCCATAAAAGTCCTCCAGGCCGGTCCTCTGGAAAGTTATGTATCGATTCTCTTCTAGCAAAGCCGGGGCGCTCTGACCAGGCAAAAGCGTCATCGTTGCTGCGATCCGCTGCTTCGTTCCACGTCGACGCGCGGCGCTTTTCATGCTACCCGTTGTAAATTAACTTTCACAACCTATGGCAAAGCAAGAAACCCAACAGGCGCGCGCGAGCGTGGCGCGCAATGCCGGAATCATCAGCTTAGCCGTGATGGCCAGCCGCGTGCTCGGCTTGGTGCGCGATCAGGTGTTCGCCGCGTTATTCGGCGCGGGGCTTCAATATGACGCGTTTCTTACCGCGTTTCGCATTCCCAATCTGCTGCGCGATCTGTTTGCCGAAGGCGCCCTGTCGGCAGCCTTTGTCACCACCTTCACGCAGGTCCAGCAAACAAAGGGCGAACAGGAAGCGTTTCGTCTGTCGAACCGGGTCGCCACGGCGTTGATGATTCTGCTGAGCGTGATTTGCATCGCCGGTTGGATCTTTGCGCCATCCATCGTCTATTTACTGGCTCCCGGTTTTTTCGACGTCCCGGGCAAAGCGGATCTGACGATTCATCTGACGCGCATCATGATTCCGTTCTTGCTGCTGATCGCACTGGCGGCGAAGGCCATGGGAATATTGAACGCGCGCAACAACTTTGCCGTCCCGGCCGTCGCCCCAGTGTTTTTCAATCTCGGTTCGGTCATCGGCGGATTGTTCCTTGGTCTTACACTGGGACCGTTTCTCGGTCTCAGTGCCATCGAAGGCATGGCATTCGGGACCCTCGTCGGCGGCTTTCTCCAGTTTGCCGTGCAGTGGCCGAGTCTGCGCCGCGCCGGTTTTAGGTATCGGCCCATGCTTAGTTTCACCGACCCGGGAGTGCGTCAAATCATGAAGCTCATGGGTCCGGCAATCATAGGCACCGCCGCCGTGCAGATCAATGTTTTCGTCAACACGAATTTCGCCTCGGCCATCATCGATCCCGCGACTGGCGCTGTGTTGAACGGTCCAGTATCGTGGCTCAGCTACGCGTTTCGCTTCATGCAGTTTCCCATCGGCGTGTTCGGGGTCGCCATCGCTACCGCGACGCTGCCGCCATTGTCGCGCAGCACAAGGAATCCCGACTACGTCGAGTTTCGCCGGACATTGGCGCATTCGTTAGCCTTAGTTTTTCTTTTGTGTATTCCATCGGCGCTCGGCCTGGCGGTCTTGGGCCGGCCCATCGTCGCTCTGGTGTTTGAACATGGAAAATTTACCAGCTTCGATACCGTGCAAACGGCGAATGCTTTGACCGCTTATTCCATCGGTCTCGCCGGCTACGCCGCCGTCAAAGTGCTTTCGCCAGCTTTCTATGCTCTGAATGACGCGCGCACGCCGATGCTGATCAGTCTCGGCTCCATCGCGGTCAACTATGCGATGAATTCATGGCTCGTCGGCCCACTCGGCCATGTCGGTTTGGCTTTTTCTACCTCGACGGTAGCCCTGGTAAATTTTTTGTTGCTGGCGCTCTTCATGCGCCGCCGCGTGCAAAGACTGGAAGGGCGGCATCTGGGAAAGACCGTGCTGCGAATTGCCGGAGCGTCAATACCCATGGCGATCACGGCATGGCTCATCGCTGAATTGGTCGGCGCGCTCCCGCTCCGTGGATTTCTCCTCCACCTGTTTCAAGTTCTTGGCGGGACCATTTCAGCCGTGCTCGTCTTCTACGGCTGTTGCCGTTTTTTCCGGGTGGAAGAATTGCACGAGGCCGTTCATGCCATCGCCGGGAGATTCGCGCGAGCGCCGCGCCCCGCGAGTAAACTCTGAGCTTGCTCTCCGCAGCGCGGTTGACAGCCCCGGTCCGACTATTTAACAATCCGCCTGCCTAAAGGAGGGGTTATGCCGAAAGTCAATTCGCTCGGGCACTTGGGTTTTTATGTCCGCGACATAGATCGGTCAGTGGCTTTCTATCGCGATATTCTCGGCCTGCAAGTGAGCGATCGAAGCCCGCGCGGCGCGGTGTTCATGACCGCGCAGGATCGCTCGGTTGAACATCATGAGCTTCTCCTCGCGCCCGGCCGCAACGACCAGGGCAATGTCAATGTCCTGCAGCAAATCTCTTTCCGTTGCGCGACCCTCAAAGACGTCAAAGATTTTTACAAAGTGTTCGTCGACAACCACGTGCCGATCAATCGCGTGGTGAGCCACGGCAATACGGTAAGCATCTACGCGCAGGATCCCGACGGCAATTCGGTGGAAGTCTATTGGCCGAGCGGCGTCGACGTGCCGCAGCCTTTCGGCAAACCGATGGATCTGAACAAGAGCGAATCGGCAATCCGCGAGCAACTGAACGAGATTCTCAAGGAATGGGAACAGTCCACGCAGAGGTGAATTTATTTTCGCTATGGGCGGCATGACCAAAGTCGCATCGATTATTCGCCTCACCGCGATACACGCGCTGCTTTTGCTTGCCGCAGTTATATTAGTGCCGCGCCTCATGGCCGCGACGCCTTTGAAGAAAGTACGCTTGGCGTACAGCGCTTTCGCCTATGCCAACCCGCCATTCTGGATTGCTCAGGAGCTGAAATTATTCGAGAAGTATGGTCTCGATACGGAGTTGGTTTACGTCTCCGGCGCCAGACCAATCCAAGCGATGCTCGGTGGCTCGATCGATGTTTCGCAAGTCGGCGGCGCGGCGACTGTGGCCGCCGCCGCTCAGGGCGCCGACGTAGTGATTCTCGGAACGGTTTTCAGCCGGCTTAATTTTGCCGTGCACGCAAGCCCGCAGATCACACAGATCAGCGACCTCAAAGGGAAAACGCTGGCGACCGGCGCCATCGGTGGCAACACCTACTTCGCCGCGCTTTTGTTTTTAAACAACTTCGGCTGGGCACCGAACAAGGACGTGATGCTCTTCGCTTCGGGCGGCTCGCCCGACGTGCTCAATGCACTGATGCAAGGAAGATTTCCCGCCGGCGTGTTGACGGCCCCGACGACTCATTTAGCGGCACGCAATGGCTTCCGGGAAATTTTTGATCTTGCAAGTTTGGATTTTCCCTTCCCGACTCTCTCGGTGGTGAGCACGAGAAAATACAGCGAAGGGAATCCGGAAACTATCTTGAACATTCTGCGCGCAACCTCGGAAGCGATTTATTTATACAAAACTCGTCCTGAACAGACTCTCCCGGTGATCGCGAGATATATGCGGGTGCCCAAAGACGACCCGGCGTTGATTCAGTCGCAGGAGACGTTCGCGAAACATTTGAATTTAACGCTGACACCGTCTCCTGAGGGTATCAAGTTTATTCTCGACTACCTCGCCGAACAGCGCCCCGCGCTCAAGGGTAAAAATCCAGCCGACTTCATCGAGCGAAAATTTCTCAGAAAACTCGAAGAGGAAGGCTTCTTCAAACAGTTCGCCGCGAAGTAGAGACGAATATAACCGTACCATCAACCACACGAGGAAAAAAAAATGATGAGAGTAGACATCCACAGCCACACCGCGCCGGCGAAGTACCTCGAAGCGATCCGGCACGACCCCAAGAGCATGGGCTGCCGCGTCGAAAAAGACGACCAGGGACGCGAATCGGTCGTGCAAGACAACGGCCGGTCCACGCGGGTACGTACGAACCTGATCGATCCGGAGTTGCGCCTGCGCGAGATGGCCGCGGAGCAAGTCGACGTCATCGTCGAGTCGTTATTACCACCGCTCTTGTCGCTGTGGGCGCCGACGGCGGTCGGTGTGCGCGTTTGCCAGGTGGTCAATGACGCCATCGCCGAAGATGCGAAGCGCTATCCCGGACGCATGGTAGGCATGGGCATCGTGCCCTTTCAGGACGTCGGTGAGGCGATCCGCGAGCTCGACCGGGTCGTCAAGGAACATGGCATGCGCACGGTGTTAATCCCGGCGAGCCACCACGGCAAGAATTTGGACGAAGCGGAATTTTTTCCGTTCTTCGAGCGCGCTGAGGAGCGCGGCGTGCTTATCTTCATACATCCGCACGAAGTCGCCGCCGCCGATCGATTAAAAAAATACGCCCTCAACAACTTGATCGGCAATCCGCTGGAAACCACCATCGCGCAAGCGAGTTTGATCTTCGGCGGCGTGCTCGAGCGATTGCCCGAATTGAAAATCTGCTGCGCTCACGGCGGCGGCTATTCGCCGTGGATTCGCGGCCGCTGGCGCCACGGTCAGTCGAGCCGGCATGAAGCGAAAGAGGTGATTACCCGCCCGATCGATGAATATCTCGGCCGCATGTACTTCGACACCTGCGTTTTCGATCCGGCGTCCCTTGAGTTTCTGATTAAAACCATGGGGAGTGATCACGTCCTGCTCGGCACCGACTATCCAACGCCGATGATGGGTGCCGATCAGGTTTCGCTCGTTAATCAAATCGATGGGCTTACCGCGAAGGACAAAGAAAACGTGCTCGGCGGCAATGCCGCCAGATTACTAGGTCTGTAGTGACAGCGAACGTCAAGACCTAGAAACAAACTGGACATCCGAAACTCGAAACAAATCTAAATGATCAAAAAACCCAAAACTCCGAAGCTGCTCGCCGAGTGTTTGTTTGGGATTTCGAGCTTCGGATTTCGGATTTACAAAAGAAAGAGGTGATCCATGCCGCGAATTCCTTACGTCGATCCTGATAAAGTCACCGATCCGGAAATCAAAGGCTACCTCGATCGCGCCCGGCGCGAAGGCACGCCGCGTCCTGAAAGCCAGGCGGTGCGCGCGCACGTGCCCAATGTCATTCGCGCCTTTTCCCAAGCCTGGGAGCTGGCTTTTCGCAACGGCGTCGTCGATCACGCGCTCAAAGAGCTCTGCCGGGTCTATGTTTCAAAATCGATCCAGTGCGAGTATTGAGGCGTGCAGCGCTCCGTCCAGGCTGGACGGCAAGGCCTAACCGAAGAGAAGTATGACGAGCTGCTCAACTTCGCCGACTCGGACAAGTTCACCGAACGAGAAAAAATCGCGCTGACTTACACCAGCGCTATTGCGTGGAATTCCGACATCGCCGACGACGCGCTGTGGGAGAAACTGCACCAGTACTTTTCGATTCCCGAGTTAGTCGAGCTCGGCTTTTTTATTGGTCTCACGCTCGGACAGCAGCGCTGGATCAAAACCCTCGACATCGACCACGGCGCCGTGCTCGGCGATACGGCAGCGGGCCTCGCGCCGGTAGGCCGCCAACGAGATTGAAACTCACCACGGTCCTGCCCGAACGATGCGCGAAGTCGCTTCGTTCTCCCTACGGGAGAAGATCAGAATGAGGGCGACAGCGTGCGCACAATCGTGGGACCCCCACTCTAACTCTCCCCCGTTTCGACGGGGAAGAGGATAGGAGTTTGAGCGGGCGAGGGAACAAAGGTAGTTCTAAGTCAGTTCTGCGCTTTGGCCGTTAGCCAGCGCCGCGACATCATCGACGACGAAGATTGCCAGGGCTTCGCGCCGATTTCTAACGGTGATCTCATGCCGTGGAAACGCGCTCACGTTCAATCCAGCCTGTTGTGCCACTTCTTCAGAGATAACCAAGTGGCAACTGAATTCCTTTGTCAGATCTTGCAGCCGGCTGGCTACGTTGACCGTGTCGCCGATCGCAGTGAGATGAATACTCGGGCCATATCCCATGCGTCCCACGACCGCCGGGCCGCAATGAATGCCGACGCCGATCTTAAGGGGTTCGGCTAGTTCATCGGCGAGCGCTTGGCTGAGCGCTTTGACCTGCTCGACCATGCGCATCGCCGCCGCCAATGCTTGACGACAACCTTCGGCCGGGCCGGACTCAACGCCGAACAACGCCATGACACCGTCGCCGATAAATTTGTCGACTAGCCCGCCGGCGCGCGAAATACTCTCGCCGACCGTCTCGAAATAGCTGTTCAGCAGGAAAACCAAATCGTACGGCAGCTTTTGCTCGGCGATCCCGGTAAACGTGCGTAGATCAGCAAATAAGACCGCGATCGTTCTCTCTTGGCCGGCAAGATAAGACGGCTGGGCATAGCCGTCGCTCGCGTTAGCATTGGCCGGCACGAGGGGCGTGACCGAGATATCTTCCACCGGCCGCAGTTGGCAAGCCAAGCGCACGTTCGGCGGAGCGCCGATGCGCTGCAGCACCTTTTGCTCGCCCGCGCTCGGCGGCGGCTGTTTCAAAAATCCCTCGCTGACGCGAATCCGGCAAGTCGAGCAGCGACCGCGACCACCGCAAACCGACGCATGAGCGATCCCGGCAAATCGGCTCGCTTCCAGCACTGAAAAACCGCGCGGAACCTGCACCTCGCGCCCATCGGGATAGGTGATTCGGATCCTGCTGCGCCGCTCAAAGACGTCGCGCGCGACGCGCGCGAGCAGCGTGAGCACAACCGCAAGGGCGTAGGTCACCACTATGGCATCGTCGAGACGGTAGAGAGGTTCGCGCTGGCTGCGCGGTGGAACTTTGGATCGTTGAACAACTTGCGCGATCCAATTCGGCTCCCGTGCCACGAGGTTGTCGACTTCATGCCCGGCTTGCGTGAATCCTAATAGTCCCAAAACCGGCAGCAGCAGAGCGCAGCCGAGAAAGGTCGGCGCGAACCGGCGATACCAGGGTCGCAAGCGCAGCCAAAAATGAAATCCGATGGAGCCGTGCAGCCAGGCGACGGTGATTAAAGTCGCTTGCTTCAGCCCATCCCATGGCGACGAATGCCAAAGCGTGAGAACCAACAAAGAATATGAATCCTCGACGCCGAACCATTCATGACTCATGCGCGTGCCGACGAAGTGAAGTGAAAGCAGCGGCGGGATCGATAATCCGAGCGTCAGTTGCAGCGCTTCCCACAGAGGCAGGCGGAGATGGCGGCGTTGATAGAGCGACCACAGCGCGAGCGAAAAATGCGTCAGCAAAGACGTATACAGCGCCGCGGTTCCCAACGGGTTGCGCCACAACGCGAGGAACCACACCCTGCCGCTCTCCATCGCGTCTAACGAAATCAAGCCGAGCGCATGGTTAAGCAGATGAGTCGCCAAATAGGTGAGCAAGATCAGACCGGTGACCAGACGCGTGCGACGGACATTCATACTTGGGCGCCCAACTTACTACGAGACGCTAGGTGGCGTCCATGTTTATGTTCGCTGCGGCCTTGACCGCTGTTGATTTCTTCTACAATCTCGTCCTATTTATGAACAGCCAACTGATTCAGTGAATCGATCCGTGACGCCGCAATCACGGCGGTGATCAGCAGAAAAGGAGCTAAATCATGCGAGATGGATTTAAGGTCATCGACGCCGACCGTCACGTGCTCGAGCCGACCGACTTGTTCGATAAGTATCTGCCGGCAAAATTTCGCGGCCGCGTAAAGATTGAGGGCCCCAATCAGTCGTTTCGTTCCATCGACGGCGAGCCGATCTCGGACGCCGACAAGATGCGACCAGGCAGCAAACAAGAAGATTACGGCTTCACTTTCGGGGCGTCCAAACGCTGGCGCGAAACTTTTGCCGATGCTCTGGCTGCCAAGTTCGACGCGCCATCGAACGTCCGCGACATGGACCGTGAAGGCGTCGATGTTTCCGTGCTCTTCCCCACTCTTGGACTCTACATCATGTGGCGCGACAATCTCGACCCCGAGTTGAGCGCCGCCATCTGCCGCGCCTATAACACCTGGCTCGCCGACTATTGCAGCTACGATCCGAAGCGGCTTCACGGCGTCTGCCTGATTCCACTCCAAGATCCGGCGCGGGCGGTCGAAGAGTTGCGCTGTGCCAAAGAGAAGCTCGGGCTCGTCGGCATTTTCTGGCGACCGAATAAACTCTGCGGACGGACGCTTTCAAGCCCCGATTACTATCCCGTTTATGAAGCGGCGGCGGATCTTGGTGTCGCGGTGTGCGTGCACGAAGGCGCTCGCACAGTACTGGAACAATGCGGATCTGACCGCTACAGCGAGTTTGGCCGCCACATCGCCTGTCATCCGTTGGAACAGATGCTCGCGTCTCTAAACTTGTGCGCAGATGGCGTGCTCGAAAAATTCCCCAAGCTCCATGTCGCCTATCTCGAATCCGGCTGCGGCTGGGTACCATTCTGGCTCGAGCGCATGGACGAGCACTGGGAGCATGAAGGACAAGGTCAGGCCAAAACCACGCACGAGAAACCGAGTTATTATTTTAAGCGCCAGTGTTGGGCGAGCTGCGAGGCCGG
>Ga0193707_1000021_pt1 | contig 39719 bp, 32 predicted proteins | sample U3c2metaG_FD_143043 | JGI IMG/M metagenome (GOLD analysis project Ga0193707, IMG submission 143043) | Soil microbial communities from a riparian zone of the East river system, Colorado, United States - U3c2 | ecosystem: Environmental > Terrestrial > Soil > Riparian zone | place: USA: East River... | reverse complement strand
GTGCTGAAATGGAACTGATAGGATTTGTCGGTCTGGGTACCATCGGCGCGGCGATTGCCAGGAATATTCAAAAGGCCGGCTATCCCTTGATGGTTCACGACATCCGACCGGAAGCGGCCGAACCGCTCATCAATGCGGGAGCTCGGTCAGCAGGATCGGCTGCGGAGATCGCCCGGCATTGCCGGGTAGTTTTCACGTCGTTACCCGGACCGCCAGAGGTGGAAGCCGTGGCCCTTGGCCCAAACGGCCTTTTGCACGGAGTGCATGACGGCAGTCTCTATGTTGATCTTTCCAGCAGCTACCCAGATCTTATACGGCGCATTGACTCTGAGTTTCGGTTGCGTGGCGCGCGAGTCATGGACGCACCGCTCATTGTCGGTAAACAGGGAATTGTGAACCGAAGCGTTCAGGTGTTGGCATCGGGTGCGCGCGCGGTCTACGAGGAGGTAAAGCCGCTCCTCGACACCTTCGGTGACACGCTGGTCTACACCGGGGACTTGGGAACCGGAACCGTGATTAAGTTGGCGCACAACCTGGTTCGACGTGGCATTCAATTGGCAATCGGTGAAGGGATTGTTTTGGGCGCAAAAGCCGGGATCGACCCTCAGGTTCTATGGGATTGCATGCACTGGGGACTGGATGTCCAGCTGCATCAGTTGGTAAAAACTTTCTCGGCGACGATCTTCAAAGGAAACTACGAGTCTCCCGCGAGTTTCAACATCGCCCTGTCACGAAAGGACGTCGGACTGGCGACGGAGCTGAGCCGCCAGCACAATGTGCCGATGCCGATTGCCGCGTTGGTCGAGCAAATCATGGTTCAGGCTGTTGGCCGCGGCTGGTCCGAGCAGAGCACTGCATCCCTTTTCCGTCTTCAAGAAGAAGCCGCCGGTATCGAGGTGCGGAAATAATCGGATAGAGATGGTCGCTTAACCGTTGCCTTGCTTCGTCGTTATCCGAGCGGCGAATCGCATCCGGTCGGTATAGTGATTGTCCGACTTATAAATACCCGACGAAGTGGTTGCGCAACGTCAGACTAGTTCCCTTCCGACGTAAACCGCATTTTCGGTCTTATTGCGATCAGCGCAGCCGCGCCAGGAAATAGGCCAGATCCTGAATCTGCTCGTCACTAATCAGGTAAAGCACGTCCGCCATCGACGCATCGTAACCGCGGCGAGTGTTGTTTTTGTATTCGCGCAAGGCTTTGACGACGTACTCTTCGCGCTGGCCGGCGAGGCGGGGGACATTTTCCGCGCCGGAGTAATTTCCTTGATGGCAAAAGTTGCAGCGGTGCTGCTCGCTGAGTTCCCGGGCGCGCGCCATCCGATCGAAGTCCACTGGACCGCCGGCGGGGTCGGGCGGCGGGAGCTTGGTGAGATAAGCGGCAATGTTGCGCAAGTCATCGTCCTTGAATCCTTGCATGACCTGATTCATCGCTTCGACGACGCGTAATTTGTCTCTAAACATGAGCAGCTGGATGGTGAGGTAGAAAACCGGCTGGCCGCCGAGCGAAGGCACTTCGGGGATAGCCGATTGCCCTTTTACGCCGTGACAGGCGAGGCATGGAGCGAGTTGTGCGTCGACGGTGTCGGCGTCGGCGGGCAGCGCCGAGAACACAAAGAGTGTGGCGGCGATGCTAGGCATGAGGACGCGCATAGGAATGCAGGCGCTCATGCAACATAGGAAACGATGCCGGCGATTCGACCTGCGCGAGGCGTTCAACGCGTGGCGACCTTAGCGCTGCCGTAGGTCACTCGGTAAACTGCGCCGGCGTGGTCGTCGGAAACGAGCAACGATCCGTCCTTCATCATCTGCACGTCGACGGGCCGACCGCTGTATTCGTTGTTCTGCAGAAAGCCGGTGAGAAACGGCTCTTGGGATTTTACGCTGCCGTCCTTGTTCAGTCTCACGACGATGACGTCGCCGCCGATTTTTTTGGTTCGGTTCCACGAGCCATGGCGTGCGATGAAGATCGCGTTCTGGTATTGGCTCGGAAACATTTTGCCGGTGTAAAAGCGCATGCCGAGCGCAGCCGAATGCGGGCCGAGCAGGGCGACGGGTTTCTCGAACTCGTCGCACGAGCGACCCCAGCCCAATTCTCGATCGGTAAAGTTTCCTTGGTGGCAGTACGGAAAGCCGAAATGTTGGCCGACCTTAGTGACCCGGTTGAGCTCGTCTTCGGGAAGGTCCTCCGATAACCAGTCGCGTCCATTGTCGGTGAAATAAAGTTCCTTCGTCACAGGGTGCCAGTCGAAGCCGACCGAGTTGCGCACGCCGCGCGCCGCCACGTCGGCGCCGCTGCCGTCAAGATTGACCCGCCGGATCTGGCCGTTGGTCGCGGGCGGCTCGCAGATATTGCATGGTGAGCCGACGTTTACGTAGAGCTTGTTGTCCGGTCCCAATGCCATAAACTTCCAGCCGTGCGATTGGTGATTTAGGAAGTCGCTGTAGATCACGACGGGCTTGGGCGGATTTTCCAGTGTATCTTCGATGTCCTCAAGCTTGGAAATTTTGGTTCCTTCGGCGATATAGAGCGCGCCTTTGTGGAAAGCGAGGCCGTTCGGCCGGTCCAATCCCGAGGCGATGACTCTTATCTCGCGTTTGCCGTTCTTTTCCACGATGGCGTAAACCTTGTCGAGAACACGATTGCTGACGAACACAGTGCCCTTGTCGCCGAGACGCAACGAACGCGCGTTAGGGATGCCGCCCGCATAGACTTCGACCTTAAAACCCTTGGGTAGCTTGAGTTGCGCGATCGGCGGCTTGTCTTCCGGCGTACCGAACGGCAGAGGGGCGACGTTGCGCAGCTGCTTGGCGACCTCGGCATTGGGAATATCGGGCCGTCCCGGAACCGTCGTCGGCTGAGGTTGCAGTGTGGGCATTGGCTTCAAGGCCTCGGATTCCGCCGGCGACTTCGGCGGTTGAGCCGGCGGTTTGTCGCCTGACTGTTGCGCGAACGCGGGCGTAATGACTAATAGGGCGATGAGGAGCCCGGCGAGCATGATGCTTTGCTGTTTTGGAGACCTTGTAATCATAAAAAATCCTCCTCGTTTGAACGAATCGACGCTTTTAATATTGACTTCGCCACAGCGAATCTCAGCATTGCTCGTGCTTAGCCGCCGATGATCAGGGTCGCATGGTATCGAACCTCAGCTTAAGACAGCATTTCGACGGCTGGCATTCATTTTGGTCCGGACGATAACGAGACTTGGTGATTGCGTCAACCTCGATTCGAGGGGCCGATGTGAATAGACGCGCCTCCGACTATTCAAGAAACTCATGATCACTAATCCTAACAGTTATCCTCGCGCATTCCGGACAAGCTTCTCGGGTTCCTCCTGGAACTTTATCTCGGCGTCTTGAGGCAAGACCCATTTTTTGAGCGGCCGTCCTTCGGCCAAGGCGCGCAGCTCCCTTTCCCAAATCTTGCGGAACAGGATGACGCCGATATCCGAGCGGCCGAGATGTTCTTGCGCGCGATCCGCGAGTGAACCCTGTCCGACTTGCGCGACGTAGTCTTGGGTATGCACGAGCGAAATCTTGTCTTTGAAGAAATTATCCAGGTCTTGGAAGCTCAGCTTGCCCGACAGCACGGCCTCGCCCATTTGCACAACGGAAATTTTTGGCTCCGCGGCCGCGGCACCACGGCGCGCGCGGTATTTATCCGCGGCTTCCCCGCTGAGCGGCAGACGGCGCACGCGAAATTCCAACGAGCGCTGATCATCCAGCGGCACATCCCATTGCATGCGGTCTTCCGATCCACACTCCGGTTCGGGCGACGGATTTCGAAACGCGTAAACGTTGGGCATGAAGAAGTGAAAAACGTTGCGCCAGCCCTGAGCAAAACTGGCATAGGACGTCGTTCCCCAGGAGCTTTCTTCCTTGGAAATGTCAGGCAGGCCGCTGCGGTTGTTGTCGGAAGAGGCGGAATAAGCGCCGCGATGAACGAAGGGCACGTGATAGGTGTCGCCGTTATTATCGATGCGCTGAAAAAAATTGCACGGCCATACTTCGGTTGACAAAACTTCGAGCACACCATCCTCTTCCATATGCGGATAGACGGGAAAAGGCGGCGCGGCGCCTTCGCCAAAGTAAGCGAATATCAAGCCTAGATATTCTCGTGTGGGATAGCTTCTTATGCGAATCTTTCCCGCGAAAGATTTCTCCTCTGCCGGCTGGTCGGTGCACTGGCCGGATTGGTTGAACAACCAGCCGTGATACATGCAGCGGATCGAGTCGCCCTCGATCCAGCCGGCCGAGAGCTGCGTGCCGCGATGAGGGCAGCGAAAATCGACAACATGCGGCATGCCCGTTTTACCGCGGTAGAGCGTAAAGTGCTCGCTCATGATTTCGATTGGCTTGGCTTGGCCGGCGCGCAGCTCTTCGGCGCGGTGTATTGGATGCCAAAACCGGCGCATGAATGTACCGGCGAGACTACCCGGGCGAGTGGAGACGAGGTCTTCGTAGTGGAGCTTTTTGTGGGTGCGGATACTTTTACGTTTGGCTTGCGGCATCTTTCTCTCCTAGTCTTTGCCAATCTAAATTCGAAATCCGAAACAAACTAAGAAAATCCTAAGCACCAACCTTAACTAAAAAACCAGTCATGACGTTTCTTGTCTCTTCCAGCATCGTTTCGAGTTTTCCCGCCCGGTTTTTGAATTTGTTTCGAGTTTCGGATTTCGTGCTTCGGATTTTTCATTCCGTCCTTTATGTCTGTTCGAGATACCGATCTAATTGCGGATTTCGCACTCACGCTTCCATTCGGATCGGCGTTCCCACTCGCTTCAGATTCTCTTCGAAGCGGCGACGAATCTCGACGTCCTCGTCCTCATATTCGATCATCGTGCCGCCGTCTTTAACCGAAATATAAACGCCGTCGGTCTTCTTCTTAGCGGCTTGGTGTAGGCCGATGGGATGCAATCTGCTGCCGAATCTGAGCGCAAGCTGGCGCGCCGCTTCTTTGCCGATGTTGAAGTGCTGGTGAAACCAACCGCTGGGCGGGCTCAAAACGCTGCCCTCGCACCAGCGCAGCTCGACGACCTCATCGCCGCGGCCTGTCGCGTACGGTTGCGTGCCGCTCTCCTTCGGCCAGAGCAGCGTGTATCCTTCCGATTTCAAAATCACGATCACCGCGCCGGCGCCGTGGTAGTGCGCTTTGTGGTAACGGCCGCTGGGCCAATCGGCGACGTGGCCGATGAGAGCATTTTTCGATGATTCGAACTGCACCATTCCCACTTCCGCTCCTTTGACGTAAAGATCGTCTCGAACTTTGACCTCTTTGGCGTCGGGAACGAAGTTGGTCTCCCAGATCGACTGCATGCCGACGGCGTAAAAATTTTGGCTCGTGGCAAAATAGTCATCTTCGCCGCGAAAGCGATCCGCGAAAGTATAAGGGCAATTGAAAATAAATTCCGCGTTGCGATAAAAATCCATCGCGATCGGCGCGGTGGTGACTGCCATCAGCCGGACCGGCTCTCGGCCGCCGTTGACCAAGCGATGCCAACTATTCAGCGGCGGCGCAAAGAGACTAAACGGGCCCCATTCGAACAGCCGCTTTTGCCCGCTGTCCTGCCAGATTTCCGTGGCGCCGTTGCCGGCGAGAATGCAGATCATTTCTTCGTAGAGATGGCGCTCGGGATTGAGCGCGCCGCCCGGCGGGATCTCCGCGACGTACATGCCGGTTTGCCCCTCCATGCCGTAGAGATGAACAAAAGCGCCGCTGCCGCCCATGCGGTGCCAGGGACTGAGTTTTAACTCTCGCACATCCTCGATACTGAAGCCCTCGACAATGGGAACGCCTTCACGCTTCATCCATTGGCAATAGCCGGTGCGTTCCAGCGACGCGAGCATTTCTTTGAGTTCCGATTCCATGAGAGATCCTCTATGTCAATTTCATGAATTTGCCATCGTCTCGGTTCAACACGAAGGACGCGAAGAGCACGAAGCTTTCCTATCGCTTCTTGTACAGTCCGTCGATAAAACCGCTTTGATCGAGCTTGGCAATGAAGCTCGCGTCGACGAATTGTTCTACCTTGGCGGTTTTGATCGCGGGCTCCGTCAGCGCGATTTCTTCGAGCACGCCGCGCACGCCTTCCGCGTTCGGATAGGGTTTGGCGGGAGTGATGCGCGAATAATATTCGTAGGCTTCCTCGGCGATGGCGTTGTCGCTGACGCGCAAAAACTCTTTGATCATTTGCATGCTTTCCGCTTTGTGCGTGCGGTAGTATGCAATGCCTTCGACAAAAGCACGCAGAAAACTAAAGACGGTTTGCGGCTCCTCACGGATGAAGCGGTCGGTGCTGGCGATGTTATTATGCGGATAGGTAAGTCCTAGCTTCGAAGCATCGGCGAGCTCGACAAATCCTTGCTGGCGCGCGATCAGTGTGTTGGGCGCATCGACGACCGAACCATCCACCGACCCGCTCAATAACGCGCTCATCCTCTCGCGCTGGTTACCGATCTGCATGATGGTCACGTCCTTTGACGGATCAAGTCCCAAACGAGCGACCATAAAGCGCGCTGCGAAATCCGACGAGCTGCCAAATCGGGAGATGGCGATCTTGGCGCCCTTGAGCCGTTTAGCGTCTTGGATCTTGCCATTGACATACAGACTGTACGGCATGGTCGGCGTGTAGGTCGCGACAAGCAAGTTTCCGGCGCCCTTGAAACGCGCTCTTTGCGCCGCCGTGCCACCGCCGCCGCTGATCAGTTTTATCTCTCCTGACAAAAGCACCTGGAGCGCCTGACTGCCGCCCTGCAGCAATAAAAAGTCGACGTCCAGTCCATTGCGTTTGAAGGCGCCGATTTTCTTGGTGACGTAGAGGGTCTCGATGCCGCCGCTGATACTCGCGAGGCCAAGCAGCAGAGTCTTCTGGCTTTGCGCGGGTAGTGACACGGGATAGAAGAGAAAACAGAAGAAGATAGCAGTGGCACACTTCATGGGTGTTCTCACGCTGCGAGTTTGCATTCGCTTGGTTCGCCGCATTATAGATGCGGCTAGTGTATATGGCATCCGAGCCGATTTGACAATGAAACTTTCCGACAAGGTCGCTCTGGTCACGGGGTCGGCGCGCGGGCTAGGTTGGGAAATCGTCCAGGCTTTTGCGGAAGAGGGCGCCAGGATCGCGATCTGTGATCTCGCGCAATCGGACGTTGACCAAGCCGTCGCAAAACTGGGATTGCCCCCAGCGAGAGTTTTGGGCATCAAAGCCGACGTGACTTCGGAGCGCGACGTCAATGATCTTTTTTGCCGAACGCTGGAGAAATTTACCCGCCTGGATGTTCTCGTCAATAACGCCGGCTTTGCTTGGCCGCGCGGCGGACCGGTCAATCTCGAGGTCGCAGAGACGCCGCTCGATGTCTGGCTCAAAATTCTCGATACCAATCTCAACGGCACTTTCCTGTCCAGCCGGGAAGCTCTCAAGATCATGCGACCGCAGCGCAGCGGCGCGATTATCAATATTTCTTCGCCTCAGGGCAAGAAAGGCAAGCTGCTACGCGGCGCTTACTCTGCGGCCAAATTCGGCGTCGAGGGATTGACGCAGGTGCTGGCGTTGGAGAACGAAGCTTACAACATCCGAGTGAACTGTCTCGATCCGGGTGGGATCGTCGCCACCGAAGCGATAAAAAACATTCCCGGCAATCGCGGCGTGCGCATGCTCAGCCCGGAAATTGTCCGCGCCTGCGCCGTCTATCTCGCCTTGGAGGAGTCGAGGGGCACAACGGGAGAATCCTTTGTCGCCACGGATTGGAATAAGCAGCATGGCATTGAGGTGCCCTACGTCGTTGCGTGACGCAGCTAATAATGTGTGGCAACTCGAGTGAGACGAAGCTGAAGAAAATCTCCCCTCGCCCCTCTTTTTCAAAGAGGGGAATGAATTTTCTCAGATCAAACAGAGTCCGCCTTTTGACAAAGGGGGATTTAGGGAGATTTTTTAGGAAGACCTCGATCCAAAATTCCCTACGGGAGAAAAACGACATGCGAGCAAAGTTGAAGCTAAACATTCTCATCAGCCTTTTAACCGTCGTCGGCCTTGTTGCCAAAGCAGAAGCCAGAACGGTGAACGTGGCCGTGCCGACGCTCAGCATGGTGGTGATTGCCTTCACCGCAGCCAAGGAGAAGGGTTACTACCAGGAGGAAGGTCTGGATGTAAATTTGGTCGTCATGAGAGATACCCTCGGCGTATCGGCGCTGATCGGCGGCAATACGGATTTCGCGTCGATGAGCGGCGCCGGATTTACCGCGATCCTCGGCGGGGTGCCGCTGCGGTTTGTGTATACGAGTTTTTTTCGCCCTATGTTCTGGCTTTACGCCAAGCCGGAGTTCCAAGAGATCAAAGCCCTTAAAGGAAAAAGAATCGGCGTGACGGGCCTGGGCAGTGGCCCCGATAATCTCCTGCGTGAGACCCTCAAGCGCAATGGCATCGAAGGCGGCCGAGACGCGACGATCCTAGCTTTGGGTTTGCCATCGACTGTCGCGACCGCGCTTCGCGCAGGGACGGTGGATGCCGGCACGATCAGCCCGCCGTTTAATTTCATGGTGAAAGAGGCCGGCTTTCGCGAGCTGGTGTCGTATCTGAAAGAAGATTTCGTCGAGCTGCAAGGAAGCATTCTGGCGCATGAAAGAATTCTTCAATCCGATCCCGCTTTGGTCGAAAAATTTGTCCGCGGCACCGTAAAAGGGCTGCGCTACGCGAGAGAAAACAAAGCCGGGACGATTCCGATCTTGCTCCGCTACATGAAACTGAAAGAAGATCTCGCGGGACAATACTACGATCAGGTGCGGCCGATCATGACCACCGACGGAACCGTCAGCGTGGAGCTACAAAAAAAATACCTCGACCAAGCGCTCAAAGTTTTGGCGCCCAAAGAATCCCCCGCGGTGGAGCGGATCTATAATTATTCTTTAGCCCGCAAAATCAATGCTGAGTTGGATGCATCAGGGTGGAAGCCGGGGAAATAACTAGTTTGATTTTGGCCAAGGGCTGGACGGGAGAAGGTGTGAGGTTTGGATCATTTGCAGCTGGGCCCCTGAGTGGTTTTTTTCGTTCGCTCTTTTTTTTGGATTTCTTTTCACCGGACCCGCAATGGGCGCGATCTCGTGAATTGAAACCGAGAGACCTGTAATCTAGAAATGCTAACGTTTGCTCGTTTTGCCGTTGCCTGTCGAAACCAACTCGAAATCAATTTCGCTCCGAAAGGCATTAATCCGGACAACTTTCACGCGTACGTTATCTCCTAGTCTAAACTTTCGTCCGTGGCGGCGGCCTTTGATGACGTATTCTTTTTCGTAGTAGTCGTAGTCGTCGTCGATCAGTGAAGAGAGTTTCACCAGGCCTTCGACGAAATACTCATCCAATTCGACGAAGAAGCCAAAGTTGGCCAAGGTCGTGATGAATCCGGTGAATTCCTCGCTGAGCTTGTTCATCATGAACTGGGCCTTTTTGAGAGCGACCATCTCCCGTTCGGCGTCCATGGCGTGGCGCTCGCGCTCGGAGGTGTGCTTGCCGGCTTCCTGAAGGTAGCGGACGAGGTCTTCGCGCTCGTTGGGCTTGAGCTTGTCGCCGCGCAGCGCTCGGTCGAACATGCGGTGCACGACCAAGTCCGGATAACGCCGGATCGGCGAGGTGAAATGAGTGTAACACGCCGACGCCAAACCGAAGTGTCCGATATTTTCCGGTTGATAGACCGCCTGCTTCATGGATCGCAGCAGTACGCGGTTGAGCACGCGCTCTTCGGGTTTGCCGCGCGCCGATTCCAAGAGTTTTTGAATCTCTACCGGTGCAACTCTTTCCTGCTTGAGCGGTAGCCGATAGCCGAGCGAGAGCAGAAAGGGCGCCAAAGCTTCCAGCGCTTCGCGATCGGGTCCTTCGTGCACCCGGTAGAGCAGGGGCAGGTTCTTTTCCGTCAACTGGCGCGCCACCGCTTCGTTGGCGGCGATCATGAATTCCTCAATGATCCGATGCGCGATGTTGCGCTCGGCGCGCAGGATGTTTTCCGGCACGCCCTGAAGGTCGAGAATGATCTCGGCTTCGGGCAAATCGAAGTCCAGATTGCCGCGCGCTTTGCGCTGCTCGTAGATCAAGAGCGCGAGCTCTTCCATCAGCTTGAATTGATCGATGAGCTCTTTGTAGCGTTCGAGAACTTCGGGATCGCGGTCAACCAGGACGCGGCGCACGTTGGTATACGTCATGCGCTCGTGGCTGCGTATCACCGAATTAAAAAAGCGGCTGCGGACCGCTTCGCCCTTGGCGTTAAACTCGATGCAGACGGTTTTCGTCAAACGGTCTTCGTTGGGATTCAGACTGCAAATGCCATTCGATAACGCTTCGGGCAGCATGGGAATCGCGCGGTCGGGAAAGTAGACGCTGGGCGCGCGCGCCCAGGCTTCCTGATCGAGCGCGGTTTCAGCAGCGACGTAGTGCGCCACGTCGGCGATCGACACGTAAAGCTCGTAGCGATCGCCCTGTTTGCGCACGTAAACCGCGTCGTCGAAGTCACGGGCATTTTCTCCGTCGATTGTGACGATCGGCAATCCCCGCAAGTCGGTGCGCGCGGCGACTTCTTCCGGCGCGATCGCGTAGGAAACCTGACTCGCTTCGCGATGGACTTCCGGAGGAAAACTCGTCGAGAGTCCGTACCGAAACACGATGGATTGCGCCTGCACTTCCGGATCGTCGGGGTCGCCCATGACATTGACCACGTGAGCTTCCGGCGGTGACATGGCCGTGCCGTAGCGGGAAATTTCCGCCGCGACGACTTTACCTTTTTCCGGCTTGACCTGGCCCGGCTTGAGCGGAATGGCGCCGATGCGCGCGTCCATGGGGACCAGGAAGCCCTTGCCGTTCAGCTCATCGTAAGTTCCGAGCAGGCGTTTTTGGCCGCGCTCCAAGACTTGCACGATATGGGTTTCAGCGCCGCCGCGGGACTTCCGATCGACGCGCACCATCACTTGATCGCCGTGCATCACCCGGCGCATTTCGCGTCGATTCAAATAAAGATCGTCCATGTCTCTGTCTTCGGGAATCAAAAAGCCATAACCGTCCGGGTGGGCATGAACTCGGCCTTTGACGAGATGTTGTCGGTCCGGCAACGCGTAATGATTCTTTTTTAGCCGAACCAGTTGGCCGTCGCGGCACAAGCCGCGCAACGCGTCGACGATCAGTTGTAGCTCATCGCGGGCGAAGCCGGCGCGCCGGAGAATTTCGGCCGGTGTGAGCCGCTCCCTGGGTTTATGGGCGAACAAATCGAGGATTCTCCCGCGCGCCTTAGGTTCGGCGGCGGATTTAAGATCGGACTGCTGTCTCATATAAAAGTAGTGGACCTGCTTCGGGAATTTCCCAGTTTGTGTCGGCGCGGGTCTGACGCAGCTTTGCAACTGGAGATTGTCGCTAGATCCAGTTTATCGGGTCAAAGACTCCGCCGCTAGCTCGGCCATGAACCAATCGTCTTTCATGTCGGTGGGCCGGGGAATTTCCCGCAGCGGTATTTCTTTTTCGAGCGCGGCTAAAATTGCGCGCCCGGTGTCAAGGAAGTCATTCATGGCGAGCAGCACGATGACGGCCTTTTTTCGGTCCACCGTGCGAATGATGCCGACCTCTTCGTAGGACTCGAATATAAACTTTACATAGGCGATGTGCTCGGCAGGCACTTGCAGATATATTTCGTGCAATACCATTTCAAAAACCCTTCAACGATTCAAAAAGCGCTCAAGGGCGTCGGGCAGCCACCGCTTGGCGTCATTGGGCTCGTCGCCTTGTTTCGTATCCACGTCTTTGTCGTCGGAGCGTCCCGATGAACTCGCGCGCATCGCTTGCGCCAAGGCGCGATTATCGAGCCGGATTTTGACATCTGGAATCTTGCCCTCCAAGCGAAATGAGATCGCCAGTCTACCGCGCCGGTCCAGCAGATGACGGATGAGTCGGTAGTCGCGTTGCATCTCTTGAGACAGGCGCGGAGATAATACCAGCAAACCATTCCACTTGGTCGAGCGGTCAAAGCCGATCCAGCCGGCGCCCGTGATCGTATAGTCGGGAGTTGTAATGACGAGATTCTCAGTGCGAACCTGTTTTTGGTCGACGGTGAAATTCGCTTTTAACGAGTCAAAGGCCGTATCACGCCGGCCCACTAATCCGGCAAATCCCGGTGGTAGTCGGGACGCTGACGACGGCGATATCGTGGTGCCGCTGCCGCTTAACAACACCTGGCTGACCACGTTGAAATTTTTGATCATTCCCCGCTCTATGGATGCCTCGCCGGTTCCTTTGAGCGCATCTTTGATACTGCCTCCCTCCGTGGTGGCGGCGTCAAATCGAGCGTGACCCTGCAGCTGCCCTTCGAATCTGTCTGTCAACGGCGGCATGAGCTGCGCGATCAGCGCGCGTACTTCCAAAGCGTCGAAGGCAGGGGAAAACTCAAGGTGCTGCACACCCCGGTTAACAGACGCCCAATAGCCATCGGACCGGAGCCTACCATCCAGCACTTGGGCCGAAAGATTTTTAAACGTCAGGGTCGCCGCTGTCAGCACGACGTCGGCGCGAAGGTCGCGAAATCCAACCTGATTCAGACTGCCTTGCGGCGCGATCACCGATCCGTTGAAGACCACCCGCTCATTTTGCAGTTGCATCACGCCAGTCGCGGTCATGTTTTCGAGTTGAACGGGGGGAATGGTGCTCTGCAAAGGTAGGTCCGCGAGATTCAACTGAGGGGAGCGTAGACTGTAAGCCACGGTGGGTTCGAGCAGGTTTGGCACGGTGCCGTGGAGCAAGATCGTGGATCGTCCGATGCGGAATGTCACCTCGTCCAAGCGCGCCTGTTGACCGGCGAAGGAAACTTTGGCGTTCAAGTTTTCGATCCTTCCGCCGGTGTCTTTTTGTCGAATTTCGGCTCGAGTGAGCTTCAGTTGACCCTGAACGTCCCAGTTCTCACCACCCGCAGTCAAGCCCTTTCGAATCGCGATGTTCCATTCGGCCTCGCCGGCTACACCGATGAAAGTGGAGGATGTGATAAAATCGTTCCAGCCCGCCACCGGGCTTCGCGCGCTATGCACATTGAGCGTGAGCCACGGCAGGTTGTCGTAATCGACGCCGCCGGAAAAGCCGATCTTTTGCGCGCCGACAACGAGTTGGGATTCATGAAATAAAAGTTTTTTGTTACGTCGCGAGATCTGCGCCCTGAGCTCGGCCGGGGCGCCTGCGGGCTTGCGCAGCGACTCTTTGTAACGCAAGTCGGCTTTATCGGCGCGCACCAGCGCGCCGATACGAAGATTCTCCCACGTTCCCTCGAAACGGCCGTAGATGCCGAGCGTCCCGTCGACGACCAATGCGGCAGGCAAATTTTGCTCGAAAAACTTGAGTGTGCGCAAGCGCGCAAACGCGAGCGGTTCGACCACGAGCTTGCCTTGGATGGCGGCGTCCTCCCAAAGCCGACGTTCGGTGAAGTGAATTTCGCCGTTGACGACGGCGTTATAATCTGAAGAACCCAACAACGGGATTTTAAGCGTGATGTCATCGATGCGCGGGCGTTCCGGTGTGCCGCCCACTTTGGCATGGAGCGCCATTGGACCGGTCACGTCGAGCTCGCCGGGAATCTTGTCGCGGATCGCGACAAGGGCGCGCGCGACCACGGGAACATGGAGCGAATCGAATTGCAGATCGAGATCGACGCGGCGGTGCAGCCAAGAAAAATCGTTCGGCGCCGGATCGAGTCGCCCGTCGATTTTTACATCCTGGCTGAGCCCCTCGGTTAACGACGCCGTAAGGCGGATTTTCGTCGGCTCGCGGGGCTCGAATCCTTTGAGAATCATAGAAAGGTGTCTGATGCGAAGCTCTGCCGGTTCCTTGACCGAGCGATCGACATACTCGACGCGCCCTTCGTTAATCCGAATTTGTTCGATCACGAAGCTCACCGCGTTGTGTTTGCGCTCGGATGAGCTCGGGGGCAGGTTGGGAAACCGGCGCAATTCGTCTTTGCGGTTCAGTAACGTCGTGAGGTTTAACAAGCCGGATTCGTCGGTGACGATCTGAAATTCTGGCTCGCTGAAGGTCAGCGCGCTAATGACGAACCGTCCGAAAAGTAGGTTCCACACACTGATTCCCAAGATCAGCTCACGAGCGCGCAGCAGCGGGGTTGCGGCAAAACGAGGATCGTCGGCGACACGAAACTCTCTGGCGACGAACCCCAGTCGACCGAGCCAGTGAACTTCCAGACTGTCAAAATTGACGTCCGTGCCGAATACTTTTTGCAGCTCTTGGCGTACTTGATCGCGATTTTTGTCGGCGAGGGTGTTGAAAGTTTGCACCAGGACGACGGCCGCGATCACCAGAGTCACGGCAATTAAGACAAGAAATTTTCGCGGGCTTTTCATCGCACGAGCGATGGCAGATCAGAGGCAATTCGAGAAAACGCTAAAGTTAGGCTCGGCTGTCGAATCCCGATGTCCGCCGAGGCGGACTGGAACGGCGCTAACAATTTAGGATACCGGCTACGTGAGTATGAATCGTTCGGACCGACCGAACGGCTCAATTCATGCGTTCCACGATCGTGGCGATGCCTTGGCCAACGCCGATGCACATCGTCGCGAGGCCGTAGCGGCAGCCGCGCTTTTGCATTTCGTGAATCAGCGTCGTCATGATGCGCGCGCCGCTGCACCCGAGTGGATGGCCGAGGGCGATGGCGCCACCGTTGACGTTCAGCTTATTGAGATCGATACCTAGCTCGCGGGCGCAGGCCAGCACTTGAGAGGCGAAGGCTTCATTCAATTCGACCAGATCGATCTGCTCGATGGTCAAACCGGCGCGTTTGAGCGCTTTCTGTGTCGCCGGTATCGGCCCGATGCCCATGTAATTCGGATGGACGCCGGCGGCGGCGGACGCGACGATGCGCGCCAGCGGTTTGAGCTTTAACTGTGCGGCTTTCTGCGGTGTCGTTACCAGCAGCGCCGCGGCGCCGTCGGAAAGCGGCGAAGAGTTTCCCGCGGTCACCGTGCCGCCTTTTTTGAACGAAGCTTGGAGGCCGGCGAGGATCTCCAACGAAGTGTCGGCACGCGGTCCCTCGTCCTTGTCATGTACCACCGGCGCGCCTTTGCGCTGGAGAATTTCGAACGGAATGATCTCATCTTTGAGGCGGCCGTCTTTTTGCGCTTTGAGGGCTTTTTGGTGGCTGGCGAGTGCCAACTTGTCCTGATCTTCGCGGCCGATCTGATACTTGTCTACGACGTTTTCCGCGGTTTCGCCATTGTTGATCAAAGAATACAGTTCGGCCATGCGCTTGTTGGGAAACCGCCAGCCGAGCGAGCTGTCATACATTTGCACGTCGCCGCGCTGGTAAGCGTTGGCAGGCTTGCCCATGACCCAGGGCCCGCGGGTCATGCTTTCGACACCGCCGGCGACAAAAAGATCGCCGTGGTCGGTCTCGACCGCTCGGCCGGCTTGATTGATCGCTTCGAGCCCCGAGCCACACAGACGGTTCACCGTCGCGCCAGGAATCGTGTACGGCAGGCCAGCCAGCAAAGATGCGTTGCGCGCGACGTTGCGCGAGTCTTCACCGGCTTGATTGGTGCAGCCAAAGTAGACGTCCTCGATCTCGTCTTTATTGATGGCGGTTTTTTCGACCAGCTTGGCGATGATGAACGCGGCAAGATCGTCGGTGCGAACGTCTTTAAAAATGCCGCCGTGCCGACCCATCGGCGTGCGCACAGCTTCAACGATGACGGCTTCTCTCATGGCTTCACCTGACCTTCCTTATACGGATAAAATCCTTTGCCGCTGACCTCGCCGAGAAAACCGGCGATGACAAGCTTCTTCATCAACGGCGCGGGGCGATAGCGGTCGTCGCCGGTCTCGCGTTGCAATCCTTCGAGCACCGCCAAGACTTCGTCCAAGCCGATCTGATCAGCCCACTTGAGCGGACCCTGCGGATAGTTGACGCCGAGCCGCATCGCCACGTCGATTTCTTCGGCCGAAGCGACGCCTTCTTCCAAGCTTCTGGCCGCTTCATTAATAATTAAGCTCAAAATGCGCGGAAAAGTAAGCCCGGGAGTATCTTTCACGCGGACGGATTCTTTGCCCAGCGATGTAAACAACTGCTCGGCTTGCTCGAGGGCCGACTCGCTTGTTCGCAACCCGGCGCCCAATTCGATCAGTCGGCGATCTTTGAGCGGATAAAACGTCGCGAAGCCGACAATCCGTTCAGGTTTTTTGAGCCACGAAGCCATTTGCGTCGTGGAGAATCGCAAGCACGAACTCACGATCACAGACGACGGCGGCAAAGACGCATCGAGACGCTGCAGCACGGCACGCTTCCGATCCTCAAGGCCGGCCTCGCTATCGATCACGAAATTCGTCGTCGACGCAACTGCCGTGGCGTCACTGAGATGCGTCGCCTCAAGACCCTTGGCTTGAGCCAACGCGAGCAACTCGTCCACTAACCGGCTTTTGCCGATGATCGCGAGGCTACTTTTTGTCATAGCTATAGAAACCCCGGCCGGTTTTGCGGCCGAGGTTGCCGCCGGCTACCATGCGCTGTTGGATCGGACTCGGACGGAATCGCGGATCTTCAAAGAACGAGCGGTAGAGCGACTCGGTGGCGGCGAAATTGATATCGTTGCCGATTAGATCCATCAGCTCAAAAGGGCCCATGCGGAAATTGCCCGCTTCCTTCATGATGCGATCAATCACTTCCACCGAAGCATCGCCGTCGCCGAGAATGCGCAAGCCTTCATTGTAGAACGGCCGGGCGACACGATTGACGATAAACCCGGGAGTATCCTTGGCGCGCGCCGGAGTTTTTCCCATCGCTTTCATGAGCGCCGTCGCCTTCTCGATAGTCGCCGCGCTGGTGCGATCTCCTTGGATGACTTCCACCAGCGCCATCAGCGGCGGCGGATTGAAAAAGTGCAAGCCTAACACGCGTTCCTGGCTCCGTGTGCTGGCCGCGATGGCGGTGATATTGAACGACGAAGTATTGGTTGCCAAGAGCGTCTCGGGAGCACAAATCACGTCGAGCTGCTTGAAAATCTCGCGCTTGAGGTCGAGTTTCTCCGGAGCTGCTTCGATGACTAATGTCGCGCCCTTGCAATCTTCGAGGCTCGTTGTGGTTCGAAAACGATCGAGAATTTCTTGTTCCTGTTCGGCGGTCAACCTGCCGCGCGTGCGACTTCCCTGCAAAAAAGTTCGCACTCGATCCAAGCCGGCGTCGATAAATTCCGGCTTGACGTCGTAAATCAGGGTCTCGTAGCCGGCTTGCGCCGAGACTTGCGCAATCCCCGCGCCCATGGTGCCGGCGCCAAGTACGACGATCTTTTCACTTTTGTTGGCCATAGATCTATTCGTTTTGTTTAGAGTCTCGTGTCTCGGGTCCAGCGTTAAAACACGAGACTCCAGATTCTAGACAGGAGACTATTTCCCGGTAAACACCGGCGCGCGCTTCTCCAAGAACGCTTTCACTCCCTCGTCGTAGTCGGCGCTTCTGCCGGCGATTTCTTGCAGTTGCGCCTCGTATTCGAGATCGCTTTCGAGATTCGCTAAATGAGCATGATTGAGCGCGCGCTTGATGAGTCCTATGCCGCGCGGCGCGCGCGCGACTTGCTCCGCCAATGCTTTCGCCGACGCGGCAAATTCCGCGGAGGGAAATACCCGCGCCACCAAACCGATGCGCTGCGCTTCTTTGGCATCGACAGTGTCGCCGAGGAGCAAGAGCTCCATCGCTTTGCTGAGCCCGATGAGACGCGGCAGAATGAAACTGCCGCCCGAATCCGGCGCTAAGCCCACGCGCACGAACGACTGGATAAATTTTGCATCTTCGGACGCCACGCGCAGATCGCAGGCGAGCGCAAAGTTGCAGCCGGCGCCGGCGGCGACGCCGTTGATCGCCGCGATGACGATCTTTTCCATCTGGCGAATTTGGCGGATCATCGGATTGTATTTCTCGCGCAGCGAAGCGCCCAGGGAACCCTTCTGCTCCGGTGTCCTGCCTTTGAGATCCTGGCCAGCGCAAAACGCCCGGCCCGCCCCGGTGATCATGAAGCAGCGCGCTTCCTTGTCCCGCTCGCCGTCTTTCAGCGCTTCGAGCACTTCTTTGTTCATCTGCGGTACAAACGCGTTCAGCGACTGCGGCCGATTCAATGTAATGGTCGCGACGCCGTTCTGCTTCTCGTAGAGGATCGTCTCGTAGGCCACGCTGAAATCCCGTTCGCTTATTTGCCTTTGAACTCCGGCTGGCGTTTTTCGAGAAACGCCTTCATGCCTTCGCTGCGGTCTTCAGAGGCGAATAGTAAATAAAACGACTTGCGCTCGAAGTCCAAGCCTTCGTCGAGCGCAGCGTTGGCGGCTTTTAGCACCGCTTCCTTGGCGGCCTTAATGGCGAGAACCGGTTTAGCGGCGATCTTCCTGGCGATGTTTTTGGCTTCCTCTAGGAACAATTCGACGGGCGCCACACGATTCACAAGCCCTAAACGCTCTGCGTCGGCGGCGCTCAGGATGTCGCCGGTGAGCACGAGCTCCATGGCGCGGTGTTTGCCGAGAACATGCGTCAAGCGCTGCGTGCCGCCGCTGCCGGGGATGATGCCGAGGTTGACTTCCGGCTGACCGAATCGCGCGGTCTCCGATGCGATGATGATGTCGCAGCTCATCGCCAATTCACAGCCGCCGCCGAGGGCGAAGCCGCTAACGGCGGCGATGACAGGTTTGGCGATTTTGTTAATTTTATCGCGATAGGCGAGCCGTTCCTGAATTCTTTCGTCAAACGGTCCACGCTCCGCCATCTCCTTGATATCCGCTCCGGCGGCGAAAACTTTTTCGCCGCCGGTGACGATGATCACCCGAACATCATCGTCCTGATCGAGCTCCTGCATTGCAAGAGACAAATCCTTGATCAGAGCGTACGAAAGCGCGTTGAGCGCTTGCGGGCGGTTGAGCGTGACGACGGCGACGGGGCCGTCTTTTTCGACCCCTACGTTTTCAAAATTCATGGGCTTTGAGCCTTAAGACATACACCATGGGTGGGGGCGATTCAAGAAACTGTCGGGGTGGTGAAGCGTTGGAAAAATCTCGTAAAAATGCAAACCGGCGGGAGCATCGATGAGCTATGGCGTAAGCTCATTGACACCCTCGGACCGATTTGCAAGTATCGTTTTTACCCATGTCAATTCGCCTCGAGCCCGCAACCCGACACTACGACGAAACCCTTCAGAAGATTCTCAAATGTTCCGCGAAGATTTTTGCTGAGAAGGGCTTTCACCACACATCGGTGCGCGACATCTCGCGGGCGACCAAGATGAGTTTGTCCGGTCTGTACTACTACTTTACGACGAAAGAAGAGCTGCTCTATCTGATCCAAGAGCGATGCTTCTTAACTCTATTGCAGCGCTGGGAGCAGGCGATGGCTGCAGACGTCGACGTGCGGGCGCGCATCCGCGCCTTCGCGGAAAATCATCTCAGTTTCTTTTTGCACAACATGCCGGAGATGAAAGTGATGGCCCACGAGGATGAGTCGCTCACCGGCGAATTCAACGAAAAAATCCTCGTGCTGAAGAGGCGCTACGTCAAGGTGATCATGGACCTTATGGGTGAATTGCAGGAACAAGAGGGAGCCAAAGGCATCGATTTACGCTTGGCAACGTTCACCCTGTTCGGCATGATGAACTGGATCTATACCTGGTACCAGCCCAAGCGGGACCTGGCGTTACCTCAGCTGGTCGAGCAGATGTTGCGAATCTACTTTTTCGGGCTGCTGAACTCACCGGGCGCGCAGGAAGAATGGTTCACCGCGAGAGCGGGGTCCAGTGAAAAGAACAGATTTTCTCTTTGGCAGAATATTCCTTAAGCTTTAATTGCGGGAAGTGAGGCGCAAATATGGGCTTGTTACGAATCGGCGACAACGCGCCCGCCTTTAACGTTGACGGCTTTTTTCAGGGTAAAGTCACGAAGTGTTCGCTTGCCAGCTGCAAAGGGAAGTGGCTGGTGCTGTTTTTCTATCCGGCCGACTTCACCTTCATTTGCCCCACGGAAGTAACCGGCTTCAGCAAGATGGCCAAGGCGTTCGCCGACGAAGCGGCGATGATTTTCGGCGCGAGCGTAGATTCCATCGAGAGCCATCGCTCGTGGGCGGAAGAGCTGGGCGGTTTGGAATACCCGCTCTTGAGTGATGAAAGCAAAACCCTAAGTCGCGACTATGGGATTCTGGACGAGAAAGAAGGCGTCGCGCTACGCGCCACGTTTATCATCAATCCGGCCGGCATCATTTACTATCAAGTCGTGAGCCACGTCAACGTCGGGCGCAGCGTGGAAGAAACACTGCGCGTGCTCAAGGCGCTGCGCACGGAGCGCTTGTGTCCGTCCGATTGGCAGCCCGGGGAGCCGACCGGCGATCTCGGATTGAAGTATTAGATCAATGCAAAATTTACCATTTATGATTCACGTGCTATTCGACGAATCATCTCGCGACTTTGCTCTTCGCATTCTCCCCCTTACAGTTTGATTGCCGATGGCTCTAACAGCGATCCAACAGAAAAAACGAGTGATCGAGAGCCGATCGCGGATTCGCGAGTTTGTTTTCGGCATTCAAGACGGGTTGATCAGCACGGTCGGTTTGCTCGCCGGCGTGCAGGGCGCGACGGAGAACAACATCGTGGTCATAGTCACCGGACTCACCGCGATGTCTTCGGGAGCAATTTCAATGGCGGCGGGTTCGTATCTGTCTTCCGGAGCGCAGAAAGATATCTTCGACAAAGAAATCGCCGATGCCGAAAGACTCGCCGATAGCGAACCCTATGTCGCGGCGGAAGGCTTGCTCAACGCTCTCGAACAAGAGGGATTGAGCAAAGAGTACGGCTACCGGCTCGTTAAGGTATTGCTTCAAGAGCGAAACGTTTTTCTGCGCACCTTCCAGGAAAAAGTCTTTGGGTTGGGCAGCGCCGAAGTCAATCAGCCGATCGCGGCGGCGCTCGTGATGGGGCTGTCGTTCGTGGTCGGCGCATTTGTGCCGATCTCACCGTATATTTTTTTGAGCGGCGTGCCGGCGCTCTATCTGTCAGGGTTGTTGAGCGGCATTACGCTCTTCGGCGTCGGCGCGTTCAAAGGATATCTGGCGGGCCAATCGCTCCTGGTTTCGGGTTTGAAATTCTTCGTGATCGCCGTCAGCGCCGCCGGCATGGGTTACCTGATCGGCCTCGTCGTCCAGTATTTTTTTCCGGGGATATCGATTCCGGCGTAGCATTCGATTACCCTCACCCTAAATGAGGTTGATCAGGCTTTGATCAAGCTCCGTAGGAGCGTCAAGTTCTCCCTGTCTTCTTTCAGGTCCGGTCCCTTCGGCGTTTCCAAGCACATGGGCAAGCCCCAGAAGCGTTTGTCGTTCATGAGCAGACGGAACGCTTCGACGCCGATAAAGCCCTTGCCGATGTGCTCGTGGCGATCGACGCGGGAGTGGAATTCCTTCTTCGAATCGTTGAGGTGAAACGCGGCTAATAGGTCGATGCCGATCGCTTCATCGAATTCGCTGAAGGTTCTTTCGTAGCCTTCTTTAGTGCGAATGTCATAACCGGCGGCGAAGGCATGTTCGGTATCGAAGCAAACGCGCAGGCGGTCGCTTTCGTGCGTGGCATCGATCATATTGGCGATTTGCTCGAAGCGGTAGCCGAGATTGGAGCCTTGACCGGCGGTGATTTCGAGCGTGATCTTCGCGCGATAACCTGGACAGGCTTTGTGAACTTCGTCCAACGACCTGGCGATCGTCTTGATGCCCTCGGTTTCTCCCGCGCCGACGTGGGCGCCGGGATGAGCGATTAGATTCGTCACGCCCAAGACTTCGCAGCGCTCGAACTCGTCGATGAAAGCCGCCACGGAGCGCTGGCGCAGGGCCGGATCCGGCGAGCCGAGGTTGAGTAAATAGGAATCATGCGCGACGACGCTCGCTATACCGGTTTCTTTCCTGTTCCCATGGAATTGCGCAATCTCTTCTTTGGTATAAGGTTTGGCCGCCCACTGGCGCGACGATTTGGTGAAAATCTGAATCGCGTCGCAGTCGACTTTCTTGCCTTCGAGGAAGGCGTTGCCGACCCCGCCGGCGATCGACATATGCGCGCCCAGTAAAGGGCCGCGCGGTTTCATTTTAGTCTTATTAACCATTGGAACACCTGGAACAATTGAAACGATTGGAACGAATTCGTAGCGCGGCCCGGTTCCAGTCGTTCCAATAGTTCAAAATGTTCCAGACGTTTAGGATAATCACGTGAAGTGTCTTCTTTCTACCAGCGGCAGCGAGATACTGCCGGCGCTGAGCAGTTTATCGTGGAACTCGCATAAATTGAATTTCCTTCCCACACGCTTTTGCTCTTGTTCACGCAGGCGGTTGATGATCGACCAGCCGAGCGCGTAGCCCATCGGCACCGACGGCGACTGGCTGTACCAATTCAAGTCGCCGCAGGCTTGCGCACGCGGGAAGTGCAACTCGCGCACCATCAAGTCGGCGGCCTCGTCGTAACTCATGCGGCCGGTTTGAGTTTTTACGTCGATGATGATCCTCAGCGCGCGCCAGAGGCGATCCTTGAGCATGACGAAGCGGTGTTCTTTGCTTTTGAGAAAACCTTGCTCCTGCATGAGCTGCTCGCAGTAGAGTGCCCAGCCTTCGTAGAAAACGGAAGATTCATTCATTAGCCGCGGCAAAGTAGAAGCAGCAGGAGTGCAATTGGCAATGGAAAACTGCAAGTGGTGGCCGGGGTAGCTTTCGTGCACCGAAGTATTTTCCAGACCGACCCAGTTGTGCTCGCGCAGCAAGTCATCGTCCGTGACGGGTGTCACGTAATAATAACCGACCTGATCCGCATCCTTCGGCGATGGCGATAAATACGCTGCGAACGGGATTTCATGACGGCGAAACTCCGGGGTGTGGACGACGTGCAGTTCTTCTTTGGGCGGAAAGGAGACGAGGTTTCTTTCTTTGACGAATGCCCGCGCTGCTTCCATAGCTTTTAGATACGCCGGGAGAACCTGTTCGATCGTCGGATGGTGCTCTTGTATCTTTCGCGCCGCTGCCTCGACGCCTTTGCCGGGAGCCAACTCGTCGGCGAGCGATTCGAGTTCTTGCTTGGTGCTGGTAAAAAGACTTTCGCCAAATGCGAGCAGACTGGCAGCGTCGTGATCGAGATAGTGCTTTTTCTTCAAGAGTAGATCGTAGTGTTCCGTGCCCACCGCGTAGACGCCGTGGCTGCGCGGCAGCAGATCGCTCTGGAGAAAAGACGCAAACTCGCCGACCGCGTTTTTCGCATTATCGAGCGCCGTTTTGAGCGCGCTCGGATCGATGCCCGCGCTTTGTACTTTGGGGTGGTCTGGCAAGGTTTCCAAAAAACCGACGGCGCCTTTAGCGCCCTCGATCGCCATCTCCGTCCAAAGCGTCGGCGGGTTTGCCTCTTTGCGGCTTAGATTGTCGATGCCTTGCCGAATGAGAGCCGGCGTCCCGTTCAAACGGCTCAAGAGATTGCCTGCCAAGTCGTTCGTTGCGCGAACCGTGAGGATATAGATGGCATCGATCGGTGAATAGGTATCGGGCCACTTTAGACGGTAATCCTCCTTGGCGTGCTCGAATTTCTGAATCGTGAATTTTCCTTCGAGCAGGGCGTAATCGATGGCTTCATCTTGGTCGAGGTCACGGGTCGTAAGCTGCCGCAACTGCCGCAGCGAGTCATCGACGAACGCGGTTTCCGCGCGGTAACTCTCGTCGGAGTAGTCGTTCAGCAGATGATCGTAGCCTTGGATGCCGTAATAGATGGCGTCCGTGGGGTGAAGCTCAAAATATTTTTTAAAGTAAGCAGCGCAAAATTCCGTGAACTGGGACATTCGATGTGATTATCATCTTACGGCAGACGCTGCAATTTTGGTTAGTGACTCAGTTTGGTGCCAGATCCTTCACTTCGTCAGACTGTGTAAAAAAACTGTATTGGGAGCCCTTCGACTAAGCTCAGGGCGAACGGATAAATGCTTCATGTCCAACGAGCCCCCACCGTTCGTGGCGAGCTCTGGTCCACCCACATAAATTTGACGCGGCGATCGCAAACAAATCTTCTCTGCGTGCACCCAACGGCCAAAAGATTCCGCCGTCCCGAGATCGCTCAGCACAATCTGGGCGGAATGAGAAGATGTCGGATCGATACGGCTACACGGCAGCTCAGTCATCTGAATTCAGCTCATGGAGCCCCGCACTGCCAGGGCGGTTTCGCGCTCCGATTTTTACAAAGACTCTACGCGGGGTTCTCGCTCGGCACGGGGGGATGAAACGCGAAGACACGCCTTCCCGACCGCGGGGTGTCGTCGTTCATCGGCGGCGCCAGCAGCACTGGGTAGGGTAGCTTCTCGATCATTCGAAGCAGCTTGCGGTTTGCCAAGTTGCGAAAGAGAAAACGGTTGCGAAGTTCGAGGACGACAAGATCGATATTCTCCTCGCGGGCCACGGCAATGATTTCTTTACGGACGGTGCCGAGCCGCACTAGCCGCTTGAGCTTTATCTGTTCCGCGTCGCGCACGGTTCGATCGATGAAATTCCACAAATCGAGGGCTCGTTCACGGAGCAAAACATCGATCGGACGGTACGGTGGCTCGGCCCCAAAAAAAGGCCAGCCCTCCGGTGGCATGATGAAGGGCAGTAACCCATCGTCTCCGGTGAGGTCGTCGAGGACATGCAGCGCGATGATTTCTGCGTTGATTTGTTTTGCTAGGGAAGAAGCGTATTTCAGCGCTTTCCCCGACTCCGGGGAAAAGTCGATCGGAACTAATAGTTTTTTGACGTTACCCATGGTTCCTCCGATTGATCGTTGTCGATAATTATTGATATTGCGAAACGCCGCCAACATCGGCGCGATCGAGGCCGGGATTGTTGTTATCAAACCGTCAGCCTTGTTTTAAAATGAGCGCAATTGCTATGCCACAGACCATCGTCAGAATTTAGCGCCAAATCGCGGCCTAACTTTCTTTTTGTTCGAATACTGCCTGTTTCTCGAACAGGCAGTGCTTAAAGAGTAAACATCTTAGGCGCTACGAACGGTGTCAGTCGACGAACGACGTTTGAGGCTGAATAGAAGCGCTGTAGGGAGTTGACGCGGTGCTGTAGGGTTAACGATGAAGTGAATGTTACGAGGAGGTAACAGTACGACGCGCTGCGAAATCTGTCAGTCGGAATCAGAAAGTTGATAGCCTAGAATTTTTTACATAATCGTGTCACGCCGGCACTGTCACGCCGCTCGACGATTGCCGTTGTCAGCGACGAAAATTAAAAGATTGCACAGATCGTTCGACCTCGCGTTACGCGTTCGCACCGTGATTTAAATTCTAACTCCGGCCGGCAAGCTTGCGTCCTTGGTCCAAGACACCGAAGGAGCGCGGCGCCGAGGGCATGAGAAATCGATAGCCGTCCGCTACCAGCCGCTCGATGTTTTTCCCATCGGGATGGGGATGGCCGCAGGGCACGTTGTGTTCTTTGCAGATCGCGAGAATGCGATTGATTTCCTTGGCCACGACCGGGTGTTCATAGTCGCGCGGATGACCCAGCTCCTGGCTCAGGTCGCCTTCGCCGATCAAGACCACGCCGATGCCGGGAACCTCTTTGAGAATCTTCGGCAAGTTTTCGATGGCGCGAGTCTCTTCGCATTGAATGACGACAAGAACTTCACCCTGCGGGTCGAGCGGCCACACGTCGGCGCGCTTGTAATATTCTTGCTGCGTGAGCCCCCAGTAACGCGCCGCGCGCGCGGGCGCATCGCCGCGAATACCCGGCGGACTATAATTCGACGCGGTCGACAAGCGCGGATAGCGGCAGGCTCCGACGGCGTTCCAGGCTTCTTCGACTGAGCTTACATGCGGGAAGATAATTCCGAAGACGCCGATATCGAGCACCTGCTTGGCGATCCAACTATTCATCTCTATACCGTTGGGTGGCACGCGCACCATCGGCGTGACCGCGGGAGTCAGCGTCGCGCGATCGACGATCTGGCGCCGGTCGAGCATGAACTGCAATGCTTGGCGCAGTCCGGGAAAGTCGAGGGGCGCGTGTTCCATTTCGAAGGCGACGCCGTCGAGTTTGGAACTTGCCATGGCGACAGCGCTCTCGATATCTACGGGGGTGAAGGCGACGAACGCGGTTTGACCTTGCTCTAAGGCTTTGATTACGCCGTTGAGGCGGGGTATGTCTGGCATAGGTTAAACTCCTTACGAACCGTTCAAGCCGTTCAAAATGTTCAAGCCGTTCAAATCGTTGAAAACCGGCATTTCAGATTCTCGACCTTTTTAGTTTTGAACATTCCGTTGAAGATTGCTATAGCAAAGCGGCGTGGAGCTGACAATCAGCGTTTAGCGTTTGAGATTTCTGAACGTCTTGAACGGAGCGCAGCGGTTGAACGTTTTGAACGACTTGAACGGGCTGCTTTCTACGTTTTGAACTCTTAGGAGGTTCTATGATCATCGATGCTCACACTCATTTCACCACGGCGCCGGCCCAGCTTCAGGCCTACCGCGGCCAACAAATCACCAACCTCGCTAAGCCGGTGCGCGCTAAGCTCACTATCAGCGATGAGGAAGTGGCGCGTTCGATGCAGGGTCAGCTCAACCGCATGAAAGAGGGCGGCATCGACCGGCTGATGTTTTCGCCGCAGGCGGGCGCGATGGGACATCACTTCGGTTCGCCGCTGGTGAGCCGTTACTGGACCGAGGCGTGCAACGATTTGATCGCGCGGGTCGCCAAGCTTTTTCCAGACAAGATCTCGCCGGTCTGCCAGCTACCGCAGTCGCCGGGCGTCGCGCCGACGGAATGGGCGGACGAGCTCGACCGCTGCGTCAACGACTTGGGCTTCGTCGGCTGCAACGTCAATCCCGACGTGGCCGGGGGGCGTGAGCCGCTGACGCCGTCCATGGGCAGCGAGTGGTGGTATCCGCTGTGGGAGAAGCTCGTCAAGCTCGACGTGCCGTGCACGGTGCACGCCAGTGCCTCCCTCAATCCGGCGATGCATCTGACCAACGCCTATTACATCGCGCACCACAATTCCGCCGCCGTGGAGATTCTCAAGTCGCGGGTGTTCAAAGATTTTCCAAAATTGAAAATCATTATCCCACACGGTGGCGGTGCGATTCCCTACCAGTGGAACCGCCAGCGCGGCATGCACGTGAAAGAAGGGCTCGAACCGTTCGAAGAAGCGGCGCGCCGCGTCTACTGGGACATGGCGATTTACGATAAGGAGTCCATGGAGCTTCTGATCAAGCGCGTCGGCGCCGACAACGTGCTCTTCGCCACCGAAATGTTCGGCGCAGTCAACGCTATCGATCCCAAGACCGGCAGAAACTTCGAAGACCTCGTGCCGATCTTTAAGTCCATCGACTGGCTTACCGATGAGGAACGCTACAAGATCACCGAAGGAAATGCCAAAAAAGTTTTCTCGCGGATGTTGGCGTCGACAAAAGTGTGAACAGCCGAGAAAAATTTCCCGGCCATTTTATGCAGTCAAAAAAGCATTGGCGTGAATGAGAGGTTTACCTGAATTCAGCTCGTCCGCTCGAGGGACACGATCACACGTGAGTAATCATGATCGTATGCAGAAGGGGCAGTGATCCGCTCCAGCACCGCGGCTTTCAACGCGCTCGATAACTTTATTTCGAACTCGTCACCGGCGGGCGGTCCGGCACCACGTTGGTTACCGCCGGAGATCTTTCCAGGATCCTCAATGCGTCGACTCCGACACGAAGCGCGATACCGGGGATACTTTGATACAGGCGCATTACCTTGAAGCGCGTGCCAGCCAGTTCCGCCAGAATGTAACCCTGAGCGTCGTAGATTGCGGTTCGTTGCAAGGCCAGAAGCACGTCACTCAATTGATCTTCGCGCTGCCACGGTGTCCGTAATCCCGCGAGCACGAGAACGGTGCCGTCGGTCGCGGCGCGTTTGAAGAGCTGGAACGGTACTTTCTCCGTGACGGCGCCTTCCGTATGTTTGGCGGTCGATTCACCCCATGCGCGATTGTCATTGCGCGTGATCGCCAAGCTCAATGGTGAGCGATCGAGCAAGACATTGGTCACAATCGGCAACCTCGCCAACTCAGCCAACGCATCTGCGCCTACTTCCAAGGCGATGCCGGGAACTTCTTCATAGCGGCGTAGGAGCTTGTAGTTCTTTTTCTCCAACGTAGTCAGGAGATCGCTTTGAATCGACGCGATGGCCGTACGCTGCGAGCGCAACTCGTCGTCGCTCAGTCTTGATTCCATTTCCCAAGGCACCTTTAAGCCAACCAGCACCATGACGGTGCCGTGGGCGGCGGCCTCGTCGATCACTTCGCGCGGGATTTTTTCCTGACTTCGCGCCGCCGAGAAAGGCGCAGCGAGGAGTAGGAGGACAACACAACAACTCGTCCCTAGGAATCTTTGGCTCCGAACGGATGACTTCATAAGCACTCTCGATCCGATTTTTCGGCCTGCCGATTTAAGGGAAAAAAAGCAAAGCAACGCTTACCCGGAGATGATTGTATACCCCGGTGGCACAGGATGTCTAGATATCTTCAAGCGGTGCTTTAAAGGCGATTGCGCGCCATGGTGATCGTCGGAAAGCGAATGATGTTGAACCCCTGACTGGGCTTTGATATTCGGGGTTCGAGAATATGTTTCTTAAAGATGAGCTTGCCGCGTGTGTGCGGCACGAGGGAGGTTAAATCGTATGCCGACCATCGATTCGGATGCTCACGTGGTTGAATCGGAGCGCACCTGGGACTATATCGACAAGGCCGATCAAAAATATCGCCCGTTGATCGTCAAGCCGCGCGGGGAGGGCGGCGGCGAATATTGGTACATCGACGGCAAGATCCGCGGCCTGGTGCGGATCGTTCTGACGGTGCAGCAGGTTGCCGACGTGGCCCAGCGCACGGGCCGCGACATGAACAGTTCGCAAGAAACCCGCGAGATGGAAAATGTGGCGGCGCGGCTCAAGCACATGGACGAGCTCGGTATCGATATTCAGGTGCTCTACCCGACCATGTTCATCGAGCAGATCGCCGATAAGCCCGAGTGGGAGATCCCGATCAGCAAAGGCTATAATCGCTGGCTCGCCGACATTCATGCACAAGGCCAGGGGCGGCTGCGTTGGATCTGCGTCCTGCCGCTGCTCGACATGAGCGCGGCGCTGGAAGAGCTTAAATTCTGCGCCCAACACGGCGCCTGCGGCGTCTTCATGCGCGGCATCGAAGGGCAGCGCATGATCACCGATCCATATTTCTACCCGCTCTATGAAGAAATGGGCCGCCTCAACCTCGCCGTCGGTGTGCACGTCGGCAACGCCAATCCGTACGTGATCGATTTGGTCTCGCAGTACAACGGCGGCGGCAGCTTCTGGAAATTTCGTATCCCGGTCATCGGCGCGTTTCACTCGGTGGTCATGAGCGAAGTGCCGACGCTGTTTCCCAAACTGCGCTTTCACTGGGCCGAAGCCGCCGCACAGTGGATTCCCTACGTCGTCAAAGATTTTCAACGCCGCTGGGGCGCCATCGGGAGAGCGCTCCCGGAAAACCCACTCAAGGAGTATCGCCAGTTTGTGTCGTGCCAAACCGACGACGACGTCGATTATATTTTCAAATATTCCGGCGAAGAAAACCTCGTCATCGGCACCGACTACGGACACAACGACGAGACGACCGAGATCGAGGCGCTGCGGAATCTGAAGAGTCAGGGCAGTATCACGCCGCGGCAGTTTGTGAAAATCACCTACGACAATCCGAAGGAGCTGTTTGGGTTGTGAACATTGCTGAGGGAAGCAACCCGACTTTCAGGTGTATAAATTTATTAACGTTGTGCCCAGCTAATAGAGACGGTCATGCCAGAAGGCCGGAAGATCGCGCGGCTCCGAAGATCAATTCGCAGAGCGTCTGGGCTCCTTGCCGCTTTGCTTTTCTTGAACTCTTTTTTTGTGCCACGGCTCGAAGCCGCCGAGATTTCTTCTCGTCAAAGCCAGTGGGAAGCGACTTTGGCGGCGGCCAAAAAAGAGGGCAAGGTCAATGTCTACATGTATCGATACGGTAAGGTTCTCGATGTCTTCAGAAGCGAGTATCCAGAAATCCGGCCTTTTCTGCTAGCCGGCACCGGCGCCCAGATCATCACGAAAATCATGGCGGAACGGCGGGCCGGGAGAAATCTCGCGGATGTTATCGGGCTGGGCTCTTCGAACTATCGAATCTTGCACCAGCAGGCAAAGATGCTCGAACCGATCCAGCCTGCGTTGATGCTTCCCGAAGTGATCGACGAATCGCGTTGGTTCGGCGGCAAGCATCGTTATCTCGATCCCGACGGAAAGTATGTCTTCGCCTACTTAGCCAACGCAAGCTACGCGCAACTTTATTACAACACGACTCTAATAAATCCGAAGGAGTTCACTTCTTATTACGATCTGCTAAAGCCAAAATGGAACGGCAGAATCGTTGCGTTGGATCCGAGATCAAAGACCGAGATCGGCGGCACTATGCAATTTCTCTACTACAATCCGGAACTGGGCCCCGCATTTATCAAGCAATTTTTCGGCAACAAGGCAATTACTTTCAGCCGCGACGCGCGTCAAATGATCGACTGGCTGGGCCAAGGGAAGTTTGCGCTCTGTTTCGGTTGTTCCGGCGCGCTCAAGGCGAAGAATCAGGGATTGCCGATCGAATCGTTCGACACCAGTCGGTGGAAAGAAGGAGGGACCTTCTCGGCGGGCGGCGGCACGCTCTCGCTTCCGAACCAATCTCCTCATCCGAACGCGGCAAAAGTCTTCATCAATTGGTACCTCTCGCGCAAAGGCCAGATGGCATTGCAGAAGCTCGGCGACCCTGACGAGCCGCCCAATTCCGCGCGCACGGATATACCCAAGGACGAGGTTCTTCCTCAACATAAACTTTTCGAGGGCGGGCGTTACTTTGACGTTACGCTGCCGCAAAACGAAGATGTAGAAAGCGCATTTAAGATCGCGGCCGAGGCGATGGAGGGAAGATGAAGCTGGTGATAATGCGGTGAATGGCCGGCAGCAATGCAAGTGATGCAATACAGCTCGCCAAGCGGAGGAGTCACACGTCATGAAACGAACATACAAAGGCTCTTGTCACTGCGGTAAGGTTCGGTTCGAAGTCGATGCCGATCTTGACCATGTTCGGGTTTGCGATTGCTCAATATGCCGTCGAAGAGGTGCACTCAATCACCGCGTTGAGGAGCAAGATTTCCGCTTGTTAACACCAGTAGAAGAACTTTCTCTGTATCAGTGGCATACGAAAACTGCCAAAGACTATTTTTGCCCTGACTGCGGTATTTTATCGTTTCGTCGTCCGCGAACGGCCCCTCACCTATGGACGATCAATGTACGCTGTCTTGACGGCGTCGATCTATCATCTATTCCCATCAAACATGTTTACGGAAGCCGACTCGATTAAGATTGTGAGGTGTTATGAAATTACTTAGGGTTAATATTGGCACAGCACTCGTCATTGTTGGTTCTCTTTACGTCCACAGCGTGTTCGCTCAGCAAGCGCCGTCCAAGAGGAACTACGAAGCGGAGATCCAGGCCGCGCTCGAGTCGGCCAAGACTGCGGCAGGATTCGAGCACCTCGGCACTTTGGTGCGGACTTGTCTCTTGCCGCAGAGCGGCGGCGAAAACTTGACCGACAACGTGCCGGCTTACGTCACGAATCCCGCTAGCGCGCCGGTGCGTGCTACCTGGTACGCTGAGCCTGCTAAGGTCTTTGACAATCTCTACTTCGTCGGCGGCAAGCTCCACTCATCTTGGGCGTTGACGACGAAAGAGGGGATCATTCTCATCGACACGATCTATCCTTACAACTCCGAGGAATTGGTCATCGGCGGCATGCAGAAGCTTGGTCTCGATCCGAAGAACATCAAGTATGTCCTCATCTCCCATGCTCATGCGGATCACATCGGTGGCGCCGAGATGCTGCAGACTCGGTACAAGGCACGAGTCGTCATGGGCGGACCCGATTGGGAATGGGTTGAGAAATATCCGAACCGATACAAGACGATGGCGCCGAAACGCGACATCGTCGCCACCGACGGCATGAAGATAACACTGGGCGAGACGACGGTGACCATCTGGCTTACCCCTGGCCATACGCCGGGCACGATGTCTTACACTTTTAGCGTGTTGGATCGCGGCAAGCCGGTCAACGTGGCGTATTCCGGCGGCACAGCTTTCAATTTCGTCAACAACACACCGGATCCCGGCATCAAGAATTTCCAGACCTATATCGACTCACAGAAGCACATGGCCGAAAAAGCCGCTGCCACCGGCGCCACCGTCCTGCTCTCGAATCATTCGGAGTTCGACAACGCGTTCAACAAGAACAGAATGCTCGCCGGACGGGGCACCGGCCCGCATCCCTACGAGCTCGGGGCCGATTCGGTCCAGCGCTATTTTCAAGTTATGCAAGGTTGCGCTCGGGCCGCGCAACTGAGGTTGGAGCAGAAGGCAGTTCAAACGGCTATGCCGTAGAGCGAGTGGCCTAGATGAAGCTTGGCGCAATCCGCGTCGCGAGTGCCCGTTTAAAAAATCTAGGGAGGTCTAATGTGGCCAAACAGCGCCTCGGTGCGAAACATTTGTTGTGTCATCGTTCTGTGCGCCGGATTTTTTTCATTCACGACCTTCGGCCACGCCCAGAGTGTCGACGAGACTTACAAGGAAGCGTTGAAGGAAGGGGGCACGCTAAATGTCTATGGTACTTTGACGCCGGATACCGCAGTGAAGGTGTTGCCGGTATTTGAAAAGCGCTTTCCCGGCGTAAAGACCGTCAACACCGGTGCAAGCTCGGATAAGATCGTCGCGCGAGCGATCTCCGAGGCACGAGGCGGTCGAACCATCGGCGACGTTTTTCATATGAACCTCGAGAATGTCATGCAGGTGCACGAGCAGGGCTTGGTGCTCGAAAAGCTGCCGCCGGAGGCCGACGTTTTTGCGAGCCATCTCAAGGGCACTTACTGGGTTGCGACGCGTTTCAATACCTTGGTCGCGGCTTGGAACACGCAACTGGTCAGCAAAGCGAACGAGCCGAAAAGTTTTGAAGACTTCGCCGAGCCGAAATGGAAAGGCAAGCTGTTGGCCGAGCCACGGGACGCCGAATTCATGATCGCTTTTGCCGAACAGAGATATAAAAGCGCGGATAAAGCGATCGCCCTGTTCAAAAGGATTGCCGCCAACGGCGTCGAGTTCCACAGCGGGCATCCGCAATTGGTGGAACTCCTAATGGCTGGGCAAGGCTCGGCCTGCATCACCTGCTACACGCACCATCTGTTGCCGCGAATGCAGAAAGGCGGGCAGCTCAATTACCTGCGCTCTCTCGGTGTCGGCTTGATCAGCGCGACAGCAGTGTTTAAGAATGCGCCGCACCCGAACGCGGCTTGGTTGTTTCATCGCTGGGCCGCTTCGGACGAAGGGCAAAAAGCCTTTGGCATCGAAGGCCGCATCCCGGCAAATCCAAAAGTCGAACCCGCAGAGCCCATCGGCATCACAACGGTTTACGGCTTGGGCGAGAAGGAATACCGCGAGTTTGGCAAATACGAGAAGATTTGGAAACAGATCTTCAGCTTGCGTTAGGGCGTTAACCAATCAAAACGGCGACGCGATGGGTCCAGCGCTACTTCCAGGTGATGCAAGGTTGTGCGCGGGCAGCGCAGTTGAGGTTGGAGCAGAAGGCAGTTCAAACGGCTATGCCGTAAAGCGCTCGGGCACCGCGCCACAGCCTAACGAAGCGCGACCTTGCGCTTTATATATTGCCCGACGGAAGTGTCGGTGACTTTCGCGCGTGGTTCGTTCTCGGGCCATTCCATGACGACGTTGCCGCGAACCAGTGTCATGACCGGCCAGCCGGTGACCTCCCAGCCTTCGTAAATCGACCACGGCGTTATCGTGTGGAGCAGCTCCTTGGTGATTTTGGCGCGCCGTTTCAAGTCGATGACGACTAAGTCGGCGTCGGCGCCGGGGAGGATTGCGCCTTTCTTCGGGTAGAGTCCGAAAATCCGCGCCGGATTTTCGCTGGCGACCTGGGCGAGCCGCTCGATCGAGATGCGCCCTTTGTTCACGCCCTGGCTCAGCATCATCGGCAACATCCCCTCGATCCGTGAGGGAAAGCCGCTGATGGTGGTCCAGACATTGCCCGTTTCCATCGATTCGCGGGTTCTCGTGTGCGCGACGTGGTCGCTGCCGATGCAATCGATGGCGCCCGAAGCGAGCGCGTGCCAAAGCGTCTCGTGCGTTGCGCGGTCGCGCAGCGGCACGTTGATCTTCCACGCGTCCTTGTGCAGGACGAGATAGTGCGTGCCTATTTCGCTATAGACCGTCAGCCCTTCGGCCTTTGCCTTTTCGATTTCCGCAATAGTTTCCTTGGTCGTCACATGAACGAGATAGATCGGACAGCCCGCGACCCTGGCATAATAGAGATAGGTTCTCGCATGCCCCGCTTCCGTGAACGCCGGCGACCGATCATCCCAAGCGCCCATGTCCGTGCGACCTGCCGCCATCAGGCGTTCTTGAAGGACGCGGGCAATCTCCCAGTTCTCGCAGTGGAGCAGCGCGATGGCCGGCGCGCCGAGCTTGGCGACGGCATCGAAGACGGCGTAAATGCTGCCGTCGTCAAACGAGTACGCCGGCCAGGAAGATTTCCACGGCCCCTGCATTTGCAAGTGCAATTTAAACGAACTGATCCCGTGTTCTTTGGCCAAGTAAGGAATCTCTCCCACATGGTCGTCGGTGCCGAGGATCGGGGTCAGAAAAAAGTCTATTGCCGCGGCGCGCGACGCTTCATAATAGAGCGGCATCGCCCGAGTGAATGACGGGATGTCCGCCGGTCCCTTGACCTTCTCCGCGCCGCCCGTGATCGCGAGGCTGACGAGCTGCATTCCCCAGGTGGTCACCCCGGCCGCCGCTGCCGCGCGCGTCTCGGAATAGAAATCATCGGCGAGCGCACGATGGCTGCCTAAATGGCACTCCGGGTCGATGACGCCAGGTAAAAGATAATTGCCGGCGAGATCGATTTCACGCTTTGCTGGCGGCAGAAACGCGTCGCCGCCCACGGCGGCGATTTTGCCGTTGAGAATCGCAACGCCGCCTTCGATGGTACCGGCCGGCGTGACGATCAAGCCGTTTTTAAAAACAATGTCCACAGGGTTAGTAGGCATGTTTGAATCCGCCAGATCTTCCGTAGCTTACTTTCTTGCTTCCGCCAGATAGCTCAAGTCGATTACGCTGTCCACCGGCGGGGGAGTCTTTTGCAAGCCGAAGTCTTTCCAGCTCTCCGCGACTTTGCGCGCGCCTTGCACGTCAATGCCGCCGTCCCGCGGTATGGTTTTTTGGGTTTTCATATACAGCGCGTAGGTTTTTTCGGCTTCGTCTTTCTCGGCTTTGGTGCGCTCGGCCAGCGCGCGCACCGCGGCCTCCTTGTTTTTCGGGTCGTAGAAAAATTCGCACGCTTTTACGTAGGCGCGCAGAAAACGCACCACAAGGGCGCGGTTTTTTTGCGCCCAGTCGCGGCGCGCGCCGGTAATCGTATACTGAAAGTTGTCGACATAGTCGGTCGAGAGTCCGAGCGAGCTGAAGCCGGACGCTAGCGCGATGAAATCCGAAGGCTGGTTGATCAGCGCGCCCGCCACGCCTCGGTTTTGCACGGCGGCCAGACGCTGGGGCGCGCCGCCGAGGCCGATCATTTCATAGTCATTGGGCGCCAGCCCGTTAGCGGCCAACATCCGCGCAAGAATATAATTCAACGGGTCCGTCGGTCCCGTTATCGCCAGCCGTTTTCCCTTTAAGTCGGCGTAGCTCTTGATGGACGAATGAACGATCAATGTGTAGATCGGCACCGTAGAGTCGCCGCCGATCACGATGAGATCGGCGCCGGCCGAGTTGGCGGCGAGCAGGTTCACCAAATTCATTTGAGCGATATCCGTCGAACCGGCAACCAGCGCTTGCGTCGTGGCGGTAGTGTTGCCGCCGATGACCCGCTTGAAGTCGATGCCTTCCCTTTGGAAAAAACCTTCCTGCTCGGCGATCAAGAAAGGCCAGGTGGAAGCGGTCAGGACGATGTTGCCGTAATTGATCGGCGTGAGTTTCGGATTTTGCTGTGCTTGAGTTCGATCGGTAACGATCAAGAGCAGAAGCAGCGTGAACCATGCACGGTGTCTAAGAGCGCAATGCATCGTCGGTTCTCCTCTCGTCGTTGGACAATTCGAGTGTCATGGAAGCGGACTCTTATTTCAAAGCGCGATATTACTAATACTTCAATCCTTCCACAAACCGTTCGTTTTTTAGGCGGTCCATGATCGAGCTATCGACGAACTCTTTCGGATCGCGTTTTGGCGCGTCGGGGTATTCTTTGCCGAAGTTTTCTAAAATCAGCTTCGTGCCTTCGAGGGTCGGCGTGATGTAATCCGGCATGAGGGACGAGACGAATTCAAACTCCGTGGCGGCGAGCTTGGGATCGTTGATCTTCATGTACTTGCTGATGATCCGTTCGCTGTCGGCGCGGTTGCGCTTGAGCGCAACGATCGATTCCGTGGCGCACTTCATGTAGCGATAGGCGAGCTCGCGATTCTTATTCAGCCAGGTTTCTTCTACGACAACGGAAGTCCACGGAAAAGGTATCGCCATCTGCTGCGCGGTGGCGAGCACGCGAAAGCCGAGCGCGCGGGCATTGTCCGTAGCGGCGGCGCCGAGAAACGTGTATTGAATCGTGCCGGTTTTCAGTGCCGCGACGCGGCTGGAGTCGCCGCCCATCTGCAGCATCTTTAAGTCCCTGTCGACGTTGAGACCGTTTTTGCGGAAGAGATAACGAAAGCCCTGGTCGGTGGACGAGCCGAAGCGCGAGATGCCGGCGAGCTTGCCTGGAAGATCCGGAATGCCCTTGATGTCGGGATGGACGACTAGATTTGACGCAAGCCAAGGCAACGGATTGCCGAGGATTGTCAGCTTGACGCCGCGCAGGCGCGCTTCGATCGACACCGGCCCGCCGCCGGCGATTTGCACGCTGCCACCGAGCAGCGCGGCGATGTTCATGGTGCCGCTGTTGATGTAGAGCAGCTCGCCTTCGAGCCCGTGCTTGGCGAAGAACCCTTTTTCTTGGGCGACCCAGAGGAAAGCTTGTGTTGCGTTGATCGCCGAATAAGAGATGCGCAGCTTATCGGCGGCGAAAAGTCTCGAAGCCGAGCTGGTTGTCGCAATCGCGATTACCAGAAGGACAATGATTTTATAGTTTATTCTGTTCATGGTGACGAAATGGATACTGCGATGGGGGACTCCAGGTCAAGCTTTGACGTGGCAGTCGAGGCCGCTGTGTGAGTCTGCGCGTGGCTTCTGCCCGGTGTTTGGCACAGCGCGCCGTCGGCAACGACAGCCAACGTTCCGTGATCTTACTCAGGGTTTATCTCGGAATGGTGCAAAACTTTCAACGACGGCTCACCGATTATCGGCTACGAAGAGACCTCAGGATTGATTTTGACTGATGCCGGTCTTATAGTTGGGCGCCAAACAGTTAAATAAATCCATTCACTGACGTACAACCCAAACAGGCATGCGGTGTGAACTTCGATTTCCATGACAGAGTCGCATTGGTGACCGGCGCCGCATCCGGAATCGGTCGCGCCAGCGCATTGGCGTTTGCGCGCGCAGGCGCGAAAGTCGTCGTGGCCGACATCACCGACTCCGGCGGGGGCGAAACAGTTGACGCGATTACGTCCAGCCACGGCGAAGCTGTTTTCATCAAGACTGACGTCACAAAGACCGCCGAAGTGAGTTCTTTAATCGAGAAAATCGTATCGCATTTCGGCAGGCTGGACTTTGCTCATAACAACGCGGGCACCGAGGGCGTGATTGCGTTTACCCATGATTGTTCCGAAGAAAATTGGGATGCAACTATAAATGCCAATCTCAAGGGAGTCTGGCTTTGTCTCAAATACGAGCTGCCGCCGATGCTCGCGCAGCGCTTCGGGGCCATTGTGAACACATCGTCGATCGCGGGACTGGTTGGACTGAAAGGCTCGCCGGCTTACGCCGCCAGCAAACATGGAGTGATCGGACTGACAAAAACCGCGGCGCTGGAATACGCTAAAACCGGCATTCGGATAAATGCGGTTTGTCCTGGACTTATTCGCACCCCGATGATCGAGCGTCAGATCAAAGATAATCCGCAAAAAGAAGCAAAATTGATCGCCCAACAGCCCTTCGGACGCATGGGAACGCCCGAGGAAGTCGCCGGGACGGTGCTGTGGTTATGCTCGGACGCCGCGTCTTACGTCACCGGTACTGCAGTTCAGGTCGACGGCGGCTTGGTCGCGCAATGAAATACGAGGTCGAATACATCCGATGATTTCAGGAACGCCAGAGCGTAGAGACGTAGACGGGCCGCCGGCGATGGCGCTGATCGGCGCGAAGGGCAATTTCTTCCAGTTCATGAGAGATCCCATCGGTTCGATGATCAGGCTGCACCGAAATCACGGGGAAGTCGTTGCCATGACAAAGGGACTCCCGCAAACCGGCATCTTTCTGTTTGGCCCCGAATACAACCGGCAGGTACTCGGCAATGGGTCCATCTTCCAATGCACGGGGTATGTTCATTCGGGGCCGCAGAGCTCGGCCAACCACCGGATCAGCCGCAGCTTGCTGAGTATGAACGGAGAGCAGCACAGAGAACATCGAAAAATAATGACACCGCCTTTTAATGCCGGCCTCTTCCTGCCTTATCAAGAGAAAATCACCCGGCTGGTCGATCAAATGCTGGATGATTGGGATGGGCAATCTTCGATCAATCTTTCCCGTGAGATGAGACAATTGTCTTTGGCCGTTTCAGGAATGATCTTGTTTGGTTTTGACAGTGCGGCCCAGGCCTACCAAATGGGGGACACTATTGAGCGCTGGATGAAGCGCAATTTTTCCATAGCCCGCGCCGTTCGGGTGACGTTTCCGGGCTCGCCCTACCATCGGATGCTGCGGGCGGCAGAGAAGGTTGAAAATATCGTCAGGCAAACTCTCCAACAAAGAAAATTGCGTATGTCCTCAGAGGCGAGTGACTTGCTATCAACTTTACTGCAATCACCAAACAACGGCAGCGAAGCGCTGAACGCGGAGCAACAAATCGGCCATTTTACGCTTCTCTTCGGTGCAAGTTATGACACGATTGCCAACGCGTTGACTTGGACCCAGTTCTTATTGTGCGAGCATCCATCGGTTTGCGGAAAACTCATGGAGGAGCTCGACGGGCTGCGCGGAGCTGTTCCCGGGACGGGCAGTTGGGAGGAGTTGCCGTTCCTTGATCAGGTCGTCAAGGAAAGCTTGCGCATTCTTCCACCGATCGTCTTTAGCTCTCGCGTGTGCGGTGAACCCGTCGAGATCGGCTCCTATAATTTCGCCGAAGGAACGACGTTCATTTTAAGTCACTACATCACCCACCATATGCCGGACTTGTTCCCGCAGCCCGAAAGATTCTTGCCGGAGCGGTGGGCAAACACGAGCCCGAGTCTTTATTCGTATCTACCCTTTGGGGCCAGCGCGCATATCTGTCTTGGAGCCTCCTTTGCCATCATGACCATGAAAATCGCCATCGCGATGATCATGCAACGTTATCGCCTTGCGATCGTGCCCAACTCCAGGATCGACCGCAACGTCGTGCTGACACTCAATCCATCCAGGGGCATTGCCATGAGAGTACAGCGCCAAGATCGCGAATTCCAAAAAAGCAAGTCGGTCATACG
>Ga0193707_1000020_pt1 | contig 39897 bp, 24 predicted proteins | sample U3c2metaG_FD_143043 | JGI IMG/M metagenome (GOLD analysis project Ga0193707, IMG submission 143043) | Soil microbial communities from a riparian zone of the East river system, Colorado, United States - U3c2 | ecosystem: Environmental > Terrestrial > Soil > Riparian zone | place: USA: East River... | reverse complement strand
GCAGATTCTCGGCGCGTTGACAGCGTTCTTCGCCACCGCGTTGATTGTTCCTGCCACGATCATGGCCGCGTTTGCGCTCAATGGCATTTGGCCGCAGTTCCGCTATTGGGTTTTCGATCACAACGTCGTGCCCGGCTTGAGCAACCATCCCGCATGGTGGGTGATTATCTTTGCTGTCGGATTCCCACTCGTCGCTCTCGGGGCGCGTCGGATGGTCGCCGCGACGCCCGAGACCATAGTGGCGGCGCGCCGGAGTTTTGTCTTTGTCACGGCCGGCTTCTTTTTTACCGCGCTCGTTTCCTTTTGGCCCTTTCTGTCGCGGCAGGACTACCTCCCCTTCTATCCGCTCGCCTTTGTTATGTGTACCGGCGCAGTTCTGACGATTTTGGACCACTCGGCACGGAATCGGAATATCGCGAAGATATGGCGCGTCATGCCCATGCCCGCCTTGTTTGGTGTATGCGAATTATTGGTCGCCTTGTTGGTTCATCCTTTCTGGGAAAACAAAGCGAAACTGGAGAGCGATCTTTTGCGAGCCACGCTCAAACTTACTGACCCGGGTGACTTCGTTTTTGATCGCAGAGGAGAAACGGTTTTCCGGCAGCGTTGCTTTTATCCCATTATTGAGACGTTTACCAAGGAACGCATTCGGCGTGGATTGATGGCAGACAATACGATCCAGCGTTGCATCGATACACGCACTTGTGTCGCCACTTTGCCAGATGACATGCCGTCAGCCACGTTCCGCTTCCTCGAACAGAATTATTTGCCGATTGGAAACAGATTGCGGGTGGCAGGTGTCTTGTTGCACTCGTCCACGGACGGGAAGCACTTTGACTTTGAAATCGTTATTCCAGCCTCGTACAAAATCATCGCGCGCGACGCTAGCACTGTAAGGGGTGTGCTCGATGGAGAGCGGTACGAAGGAAAGGAGCGCTTTCTTTCACCAGGCATTCATACGTTTGTGCAAACTTCCGCCGGAGCCAACCTCGTTGTCTTCTGGGCGCAGGCCGTCGATCGCAATTTCAGACCGATCGACAATAGTAGCTCGCCTGACAGCCTGAATTAGATTGCCAACTGTCTTCGTTTCTCTTCTGTTAACCAGCGTGTCATTTCCAACTTTAACTGCTCCGACGTTCGATATCCGCTCGAGATTAATGCTGATCGCGCCACATCCGGACGATGAAGCGTTGGCTTGTAGCGTCCTTCTCCAGCAAGCGGTTCGCGCTGGAGCGGCCATTCGCATTGTCTACGTCACAGATGGGGATGACAATCCCTGGCCACAACGAGCACTCGAAAAAAGATGGCGCTTGAGCGCATTGGATCGAAAACGCTGGGGAAAATTGCGGCGCGCAGAAGCGCTAGCGGCGCTGCGCGTCCTCGATATCGGCCCTGCGGACATTCAATTCCTTGCCCTGCCAGACCAGGGCCTGACCGATCTTCTGTTGCGTGATTGCAACAGCGCTCTCATGCGAATTGCTCAAGTGATCAACGATTGGTCACCCACAGACATCCTTGCGCCTTCAATATTCGACATTCACCCGGACCACAACGCCGTTGCCGTGATGATGCGGCTCATCTTCGCCGATTTTGTGACACAAGGAGTTTCGCAGTGGAATTATTTGGTGCACGGCCGCAGCCCCGCGTTTTTCGACCGCGCCGCGCAATTATCATCATCCGAAGCGGAGATTGCCACAAAACGCGACGCAATTCGCCGCCATCAAACGCAAATCAAACTGTCGAGGCGACGTTTTCTTAGATACGCCACGCGCCCGGAACGCTTTCTTCGTGTGGAACGCGAGAGCGCTGTCTGGCGCGATGGAGCCGTTCATTCCGTTTCTCGAACACGCGACAACCTCAATGTCGATCTTCGCTTTGCGGTCGAGCCGCTTCGTATGCAGAGGAGCAAGCTTTTCATTTTGGGTCGCGATTCGCTTCGGCGAAAACGAGCCTGCCAGATCCGTGTTCCCAGCTGCTCGGGCGATTTTGAAATGTTGGATTGCATGACGAATCGCAGCGTTGGCATCGGCCGTTACCAGGGCCATCGATTTGCCGGCAAGTTCACGCTTCCATTGCATCTGTTTTCGCCGGTCCATGATTTGTTCATCAAAGTCGATCGGCGTTCGTGGTTCTTCGATGAGGCCGGATGGATCGAGATTCCGAGTGCGCCGAGTCTAACCAAGGCGTCTCTGTCCATGATTTCCGCTGAGGCATATTCACAGCGCGATCATTCAATGAGTCGGGCGATTTGATCGGTCCGCTCGTTGGGTTGCTCAAGCAAATTTTGGCGGGCATGTTGGCTTTGTGAGTTGCGGCGCCGTAGCCTTGGTTGCCTGCCATTGCTTCGTCCGTTTGAATGTAGGCGAGACTAGCTGCGAACGAATTGCGTCGCAGGTAACTAGCCCCTAAACTGAATCTTTCCGATTAGTCGCATGAAGCTCTTGGACAAAATCGGCCGGGAATTTTCCGGCTATAACATTTTGGAATCGGGTAAGCGTCTCCTCGACCGCAAACCCCTGCAATGCAGTCTGTACGTGACAGATCGTTGCAATCTCGATTGTGCCTATTGCACCGAATACGACAACAGCCGGCCGCACCCGAGCCTCGACGATTTGAAAAAATGGATACGGAAAATTCGCGACCTCGGCACCATGCGCATCGCTCTTGTCGGCGGCGAGCCGCTCATGCACCCGAACATTGTCGAAATTGTTCGCTACTGCCGCGAACTTGGCTTCGCTACGAGTCTAACGACCAACGGCTTCCTGCTTACGCGTAGACTCATCGCACAATTGGAAGATGCCGGCCTACAGGTCATGCAGATCAGCGTTGATCGAATGACGCCGAGTGCAATTACGAAAAAGTCATTCAAGACGATTTTGCCGAAGCTCGATTACTTTCGTGATTCAAAAATCAGTCTGCATATCACCGGAGTGATTTGTGCCGATACTTTGCCCGAATCGCAAGCAGTGCTTGAGACCGGTCTGGCGCGTGGAATCCCCACTGAAGTTCGCCTGGTCCATGCGGATCCCTCGCAGCGGTTTCGTGTCGATCGCGGCCAGCGGGAAGAACTCGAACGCTTCATCGATTCGATGGTCGAACGAAAACGTCGCGGCGAAAAAATTCACACGAGCGAGGCGATCCTCAATTACCAACGCAGCCTTCTCCGGGGCGAGCACGTAGAGTGGACCTGTATGGCTGGCTACAAATTATTCTTCGTCTCCGCGCAGGGGAAATTCTGGATCTGCAGCATGGTGCATACAGACAAGCACATTATGAATGTCACGCTGGACGATCTCTACGCAAACTACCGGAAGAAATCGTGCCAGAAAGGTTGTGGTGTTTATTGCGCAGTGAGTGCTTCGCTGCTTGTGGAAAAACCCGCTCAGGTTCTCGGCAGGGAAATCGTCGCGCGTGCCAAACGCATTCCATCCATGTTTCGTGGTTCCTTAGCTCCGGCTGCCGACAACACGGCGACGCAAAGCGCTGCTATCGCAAATCCAGATGGAGCGAACGAGATGAACGGCAGCGCTAAAGGCAGCCCATCCGCAGATGACGGCATAACTTTGCGGAAAGGCATGTAACAAAAAGCCACACGCCAGGATCCAGACGTAAACGTTCCTTCGAGCTGCGATCAGCCGGAAAGCGCGGTCGAACGGCGCAACATCGTCGAGCAGACGGCCTTTCACCATTTTCACCCGGCGTTTCGCAAACTCATCCAACAAATGGGATCCGATGAGAAGGGCGAAAAAAAAGAACACGTTTGGAAATTGACCGCTTCGCCACAATTGAAAAACGATCACTGCCCACCATGAGTTCTCGATCAAATAATCGAGATGATGTTCCCATTTGCCGCGCTCGGTGGTTTCGATTTTTACGCGCGATTGCTTTCCGTCCAATCCATCGACGATGCCAAATACAAGCGCAGCGATGATTCCGAGGCCGATACGGCCAAGTGCGAATGCAACGGTAGCGCTGCATCCAATGATGAAACCCGCAATCGTGATTTGATTTGGCGTGATTCGCGTTTTGCAAAGAAGCGAGATGATTGCGTTTTCTATCGGCGCGTGAATGTAAGCCGGCAGATCGAGCGTTCCTTTTTGCGCAGAATCGAGAATGACGCGCTCGGCCAGACGACGGTCATGCTCCAGCGGCACCCGGAAGCAGACTGGCCGCACGTGCCGGCGCATGCTGGCGATGTAATCGTCTTCCTTTGCCGCGTCGACGGTATCGATCCTGGCGTGGTCGCTGATCCTTGTGAGTTCGTTCAAGAACGGCGCTGCAGGTGAAAGCCCGAAAAGAAAATTTCTTGTGACCAATGCAGGCCCACACGGATTTCGGATTAAAGAGCGAGCAAATTCAGGTGGATTTGAATCGACAAGCGCCGCGGATGAAGGCTTTGCGCAGAGAGCGGCAAGCAAACGCGCGTCACAATAAACATTTGCGGGTACTATCAAGAAACGCTCCAACGGGCTTTGTTTCAATATGAGCTTGGGAGTAAGAGATTCTGTTGCGCTCGAGACAACATGGACAGTTATCTGTTCGCGCGGCCAAGAAGGCTTCGATAATTCGGCTCCGATTTCAGGGGTTTTCGAAAAAACAATCGCCTCGCGAAATCCGAGTCGCTGCAAAATACGCAGCAAACGTTCCAGTAAGTTGACACCGCACAATTCGGTCAATGCCTTGGGGTCATCTGCGACCAGAATTGGCAGAATATTCTCCATCGCCCGCGAGATTAACGGTGGAGTGTGCGCAGTGCCAACTGTGAGTGCTTATTCAGTCGAGGCTCGACCTGGATTTGCGACTCAAAAATGAGCGTCACGCAGCCCGCGGATGGCTGGCGATAATGCGGCCGTCTTTCATCTCATGAATCCAATCGCAGGCGTCGGCGATCACCGGATTATGCGTCGCCAGAAGCAGAGCTTTGCCGCCTTTTTGGACGATATTTTGCAGCAGTTCAAACGCGCGCTCCGAGTTGGCAGTATCCAGATTGCCGGTCGGTTCGTCCGCCAGAATGACTCGAGGATCATTGGCGAGGGAGCGTGCGATAGCCACACGTTGTTGCTCGCCTCCGGAGAGATGACGACTGGGTCTTCGCAATTTGTCGCCCAAACCAACTGCTTCCAGCAGGCCGGCAGCGCGTTCGCGCATCTCGCCATCGGAAAGCTCCCCCAGTTTTCGCATCGGAATCATCACGTTCTCCTGCGCGGTGAAATCCTCCATCAGAAAATGGAACTGAAAAATGAAGCCGATGAACTTGCTGCGCTTGTACGCCAACTCGTCATCGCTCAGCTGAGCCACCGGCTCCGATTCAATTGAAACGCGGCCGGCGTCAGGCAGGTCGAGCAGCCCGAGAATGTAGAGCAACGAACTTTTGCCGCAGCCGGACGGGCCGACAACGGCGTGGACGCTTCCGGCCTCGACCTTCAGCGACACACCGCGTAAGGCGTGTACGCGTTCTTCCTCTTCGCCAAGGTAGCGTTCGACGCCTTCGCAACTGAGGCAAACGTCCGAGTTCATCGTGAACCTCGTATCGTGACCACCGGCGGCAACTCAGCGGCGCGTCGTGCGGGGACATAACTCGCGATGAACACCGCCAGAATCGCGAGCAACGTTGCAAAGACGTAATGGCGCCAGTCCCATGTCACGAGAAAGTAGTTCGTGTAAAGCAAACCGCGGAGGCGAATGGGGATGTGCGATACGCCCCAGGTCATCAACGCGCCCAACGAACAACCGAGCAGCGATCCGGCCGCCGCGATCAACGCCCCTTGCCACAAAAAAATCGAGGAAATGTCGATGCGGCGGTAACCCATCGAACGCAAAATCGCGATCTCCTTAATTTTTGCCAGCACCGACATCGTAAGCACGTTAAAAATGCCGAAGCCAGCCAACAGAATGATAAGAGACACGGTGATTGCGACAGACATTCTTAAGGTCAGAAAGAGTTGCAGCGTGCTTTCCTCGCGTTCCTGCCAGCTCGAGGCGTTGTGTTGAAAAAGCGTTTCGAAACGGCTGGCCAACGCAGGCGCGCGGTTGGGATTTCGCAGTTTGTATATGATCATCGACGCACCGGAAGGTTGTTGCAGAAGGGCCTGCGCCACTCGCGCATGGGCGTAAATCCGAGTCGCATCAATCGAGCCAATGCCCGCGCGCGCGATTGCGGCAACGGTGAACCGCCAGTATTCGCCGTTGGGCGCGAGCAATTGCACGGTGTCGCCGACGCCAGCCTGAAGCAGTTCCGCCAGGCGCGAGCCGATGATGATCGAGCTGGTGTTGTTGCGAAAATCATCAAAGTTGCCGTCGACTAATTGGTGAAGAATATCGGTCGTCTGCGCGTGCAGGGCTGGATCAATGCCGTAAAGATCGACAGTAGCGTTCTCAAATCCGGCGCGAGCGCTAACGGTTCCGCGCAGGACAGGCGAACAAGAAACGACATTAGAAAATTGCCTGCTCACCCGCATGATCTCATTGGGGTTGCTGATGCCTTCAAAATACAGACGACGTCCCATGTTTGCTTTGGAGCCTTTCGCGGAAACCATGAGCGGTTCGTAGCGCGGTCGGAAACGCGATTTGATGACCAGCGCCCCATTGCTGCCGATGGTTGAGTCGATGAAATAACGTGCGAAGCCCTGCGTCTGCGCTTGCGTGCAGATAAAGATGGCGACGCCGAAAACCACGCCGCTAAGGCTCAGAAGCAACGCGCGCTTGCGGTGCGTTAAAAAGCGTAGCGCAATATACAGCGGCGGCGTCATGGCCCCTTCGGCGGGGGCGGTGAACTGACCATTCGCTGCCGCACGGTTTCGCCGGAGTGGAATTTGTCCTGGTCGGAGACGATCACGTGACTGCCTTCATCCAAGCCATTGGTCACCTCCGTAAAATCCAGTGTGCGAAATCCGACCCCGACCGTGCGCGAATGTACAATACCATGCTTCACGATTAACGCTTGATCGACAAGCAGGGCACGTGTCGGCACCAGAAGAGCGTTGTCATGCGTCCCGGTGATGATGTTCATTTCGCCCGTCATTCCCGCCATCAAATTGTCGGGCGGATTTTCCATCTCCAGCACAACAGTGTAACGCTGCGTGGTTGGATCGGCAGCAGGTTGAACTGACGTGACTCGCGCGGTGAAACTCCGTGTGCGATACGCGTAGAGCTGCACCTTCGCTTTCATTCCCGGTTTCACTTCGCCCACGTCCTCCTCGTTTACCTCGCCGCGAACGTAATTTTTACGTGATGACACAGTGAACAGCTCGTTGCCGTCTGACACCAGTTCCCCATCAATTGTCTGCACGTTAGTGAGAAGCCCGTCGATAGGCGATCGGACTTCCGCGCTCTTCATCTGGGCCTCTAATTTTCTTGTTGTTTCTTCAAGCGAATTGAGATTGCGATCTCGCTCGATTCGCTCCGTTTCTACCGCCCCTCTCAGCCGGTTTGCTTCGCTCCTGGCCTTTTGAAATTCAACAGCGGGCACATTGCCGGAGGAGACTACTTTCTCCAGCCGCTGCAGATTGTCCTCAGCCGCTTTGAGTAACTCAGACGAGGGTAGCGGGAGCGCCGCGCGGTCAACGGCGGCCTGCAAATCGGCGCGCGCCTGCTTGAGTTGTCGAGCGGTCCCTTCGTCGGCGATCGTTGCCAGCAACTGGCCTTTTTCTACGTTCTTTCCGATTGCGCCGCGACCGGCCGCGAAAGGTTCCGCCAATTGGATGAAGCCGTCATTTTGCGCTCGTATACGAACGACAAACGCCGGCTCGATCCGAACCGTCCCGTAAACGGCGGAGATGGCCGTGCCCCGGCGGACTGTAACCACTTCTGCCACCGGCATCAGGAAATAATACACCAGCACGACAAGGAGCACGACCGCCGCTCCACCGACCCATAAAATCGTTTTTGATTCCGGCAATTTCAATCGCAGGAACTAATGCACGTTTGGCGCGGTGTCGTCTGAAAATTGGAAATAGTGCCCAGTGGCACGATCCCATTCTGCAAGTGCCATATTGTGCTGATAAATAGCATCCAGCAGGCCGCTTCTGGTTTTTAGGAAGGCATTTTCACTGACGCGGTATTCGTAGGGCGAGGCGAGGCCGCTGGCGACATTTTCCCGAACCGTCCGGGCGCCTTCCTCTGCAGCGACGGACGCTGCCGAGAGCGATCCTTCGCGGGCTTCAATTCCCCTAAGGTCGTTGGCGATTCGCGAGAGTTCGCGGCCGACATTTGCTTCCAGTTTCCTGCATGTCAATTCGTTCATTTCCCGTGCAGCGCGCGCCTTCAACACTGCACCTCCTACTTCGCCGTTATCGATCACCCGCCACGTATATGCTGCCTTTTCACGAATCTCCGACCCGATAAAGTCCTGTGTCTTGCTCGTTGACCCCTGGCGATGGATACCTGTTACAGGAACGAACTCAGCGGGAATGCTTCCCACGACGACAGGATAATAGCCGGCCGCGATGATCCGTTGATCCTCGTTAGCAGCGCGGACGAATAAGCGCGCGAGCTTTAGATCGGCTCGTCGTTGCAAGGCGGCTGCTGTTTCGGAATCAACATCAACGCGCCGTGGAACGAACTGCAGTTCGCCTTCCGGCTCGGGCAACGTTGATTTTCCAGGATCGATTCCCATCGCTTCCGCCAATTTCAATTGCGCTTGCCGATACGCGCCGTGCGCGCTTTCAATTTGCGGGACCAGCTCGGAGGACTGGACAGTTGCGCTTGTGAATGCGCTCTTATCGGCCAACCCGGCTTCAAAACGATCTTTCTGAGTCGTAACGTTCTCCTCCAATTTTTGTCGTTGTTCGTCTCGAATTGACTCAAGCGACCGATTATAAAGCGCCGTGTAAAACGCCAGCCGCGCCGCGTGCAGCTGCTCCACTACTGCGACATTCAATTGCTGTTGAGCGATGAGAACTTCAATGTCTCCACGCCGGAGCGACGGCGGCACAGCCATGTCGAACAAAGTCTGTGTGAGCCAGCCGCGCCCGACGAAAAAGCCCTTTACTCCGCTCTCACCGGCCCGGTGACCCGCCTGAACGCCAGCCGGCGCGCCCAATTCGGCGTGAGGCCAGACGACGGAACGAAAAACCAGCCGCTGCCCAGCCGCTTGTTCAAGACCCGATTTCGCTTCCTGGATCGCGGGATTTTTTTCGAGTGTGGTCTGGAGAACGCGTTCCAGGGTAATGGCGTGCGCTGTGTGGCCGAAACAAACTACGAGAAACGGGATAAAAAGGTGAATAACGGCCCGCTCTAGCCGCTTCCCTGTGGGAAACGCAACTCTGATGTGTTTAACATCCGCGTGTCGCGTCGCCCACAGGGCGACGGCTACAGACTGGCTGGCCAGAGTCGCAGATGATCTGTTCATCGTTCGCTTAATTTTTGCGGCGGTCGCGCCACATCCGAAACCCGTGCTGCATTGGGCTTTTCACTCTTGGCCTTTGTAATTTGTGATCCGAAATCGAGTGCTTCAGCTGAACTCGCACAAGCGTGTGCCAGCCGGGCGAGAGCAACGTTGTGCAGGTAAATCGCGCTCAACCGAGTGGTGCGCGTCCGGGTGACGTCGGACGCGGCTTGCAGGACGTCGAGCTGTGTCCCCAAACCGGCAGCAAAATTGCCTTTCGTCATCTCAAGAGACTCGTCCGCTGTCTGCACATTTTTTGTCTCCGATTCCAGGACGCGATCTGCTTGTTGAAGATCCAAGAATGCGCTGCGCACTTCTGAGGCGACGCTCCTCCGCGCTGCTGCCAGAGCTTGCACTGCTGCCTCGCGTCGGGCGCGCGTTGCCTGCATGCGACCTTTCGTCGCGAATCCGTCGAAGATATTCCACGTTGCGTTTATCCCTACCACGCCCCCGTAGTTAAATTCCGGGCCTACATCCGGGTCACGCTCGCTGTAAACTTCATACCCGGAAAACGCGCGCACATGTGGACGCATCGCGCTCCGGTCCAGAACGTATTGTCGATCTTCAATCTCGATATCCTTCTCCCGCGCCTTGAGGACAGGCCGGTTCGTGTCAGCCCGGGCCAGGCAATCGTTAAGATCCGCATGATTGGGCCGATATTGCAATTCACCAGAAATCTCGAACGGCGGCGCCTGCCGTCCAGGCGGCAGATCGGTGCCGAAAAGTTCCGCCAACCGCAGGTACGAGTTTTTCAATTCAGTTTGTGCATTGAACAGTTCTGGCTGCTCGTTGGCTAGGGCTACCTCGGCTCGTTGAACGTTCAATTTACTCACCATCCCGGCGCTCAATTGTTCCTGCTGATTTTTGAGTTCTTCGTTTAATACCCGAACAGAATCTTCGCGCACCCGGATTTTTGCGCGGTTTAACAGCAGTTCGTTGAAGGCGATTCGCACATCCATCGTCACGCGGTTAGCAATTTCCTGAAGCTCATAATTTGCTTTAGCGATGTTCAACTGTGCGATTGCAACCTGGCTGGTTACTGCTCCGCCGGTGTAAAGGTTCTGTTCGAGGCGCAATATTGCGTTGTAATCTTCCTGTCGCAGGTTCGTCTGGCTCTGAGTCTGTCGTTTATCGTACAGCCCGCTGGACGCTAATGAGGGCAGAAATCCGGACCGTGCTTCAATGAAACCGCCGCGCGCTGCCAGAACCTTCTTTCGCGCAATTAAGATTTCCGGGTTGTGCTCTTGGGCGACGGCGACCGCCTGGTCGATGGTGTACACGGGGAGGGCCCACAGGGCTTTCGGAGAAACGGCCAATGCAGTCGCGATCAGCATGCTGATGGCTGCAAACTTCAAGCGCATTTCGTTTTATCTCCTTGCAAGGGCTTTCCTTGCACCAGGAATGCCCGTGACTTTTCCCTTTATATCAGTTCTTGCAAGCGGGCGCGACTTCGGACACATTCCGCGCTTGCAATATTTAAGGGCTACAGGTAAGCACAGCCTATCGTGAGGGCCTAACTTGGGTCTTGCTCCGAATCATTTAATTCAGGTAGCCTTTCACCTTTAACAACTTAGAAATGAGAAAAATAAGAATTGCCATTGTGGGCGTCGGCAACTGCGCCAGCTCTCTCGTCCAGGGAATCAATTTTTATGACGGCTCCTCCGCCGACGGCACCACTATCGGTTTGATGCACCGGCAGATCGGTTCGTATCGGCCAAGCGATATCGAGGTTGTCGCGGCTTTTGATATCGACCGGCGTAAAGTCGGTCTCGACGTCAGCAAGGCGATCTTTTCGCCGCCCAATTGCACAAAGGCCTTCTGTGAGAAAATCAAACTTACCGGCGCAATCGTGAAGATGGGCTGCGTTCTGGACGGGTATGCTCCGCATATGAGCGATCAGGATCCTCTACGCACCTTTCTTCCACTGGAGAAAGAATCCACTCGCGAAGAGATCATCGCCGAACTGAAAAACTCCTCGGCGGAACTGATGATTAATTATCTTCCTGTTGGATCGGAACAGGCGACCCGTTTTTATGCCGGCTGCGCGCTCGAAGCGGGGCTGGGGTTTGTGAACAATATCCCCGTGTTCATCGCGAGCGATCCCAGATGGTCGAAGCGTTTTGCCGACAGAAATCTGCCCCTCATCGGCGACGATATTAAGGCGCAAATGGGCGCGACGATCCTGCATCGGATGCTCGTCGATCTTTTCCGCAAACGCGGCGTGAAACTCGTGCGCACTTATCAATTAAATACCGGCGGGAACACCGATTTTTTGAACATGCTCAATCGCGCTCGCCTCGCCTCGAAAAAGACTTCAAAGACCGAAGCAGTGCAATCGGTGATCGGCGACCGCCTGGCGGACGAAAATATTCACATTGGCCCGAGCGATTATGTGCCGTGGCAGCTTGATAACAAGGTTGCCTTCATCCGCGTGGAAGGGAGACTCTTCGGGGACGTGCCGATGGAAATCGACGTGAAACTGTCGGTTGAAGATTCGCCAAATTCCGCCGGCGTGGCCATCGACGCTATCCGCTGCTGCAAACTAGCGCTTGATCGCGGGATCGGCGGCGTGCTGCATTCCGCCTCTGCGTTCTTCTCAAAACATCCGCCGGTCCAAATGACCGACGACGAAGCCTATCGCTGCGTCGAACAATTCATTCGCGGCGAGCGCGAGAGCTAGTCAGCTCGAACGCAACGAGGTAGCCCAGCCCTTTTTCGGGTTGTGTCTTCCCGTCAAAAACCATCGGGCGCAACCGGCCGAATCTCATCTTCGAGTCGCGCGGGCGGAAGCTGTTCCAGCCGGTGCCACTCGGTTTGGAGTTCCTCCGCAGAGTAAGGCAGTAGACGGCCCAGCGCGGTCGAGAACAAACCGGCCTCCACTTCAAGGCCGGTAATTTCCCCGACGGCTTTCCAGTAAGCCGCCAACTGTGGGCGGTAACGCGCGCGAAAGACTTCGGCATCGCTTGAGGAAACATCGTTGGTTTTCCAATCAAGCAGAAGACACCGGCCAGCTTTGCGGTTAATCATGATCGAATCGATCAAGCCCTCGAGCACGCTGCGGTCGTTTCTGCGCCAGGAAAATGGAAACTCGGCATGAAACAGCGTTTCATTGCTCGCAAGAAAACGAGCAATGCTGGCATCGCTGAACAAATTCCGGCGCGTGGCGTTCCAGTCTTTCACCGTGGCTTTTGCGTCGGGAGACATCGGCAATTGTTCTTCGAATAACTTTTGCGCGGAATCGATTCCGCCTTTCCAATCCAGGTGCTCGAAAAATTTGTGCCACCAACGGCCATAGAGGGTGGCCAGATTATCGAGCCGCGAGCGCGACCGCACCTCCGCCGTCACTTCCGAATCGAGCGCGCTCGGTGTGATCTTGCGCACGAATTCCGAAGCGCGCTTCGCCGCGCACTTGAGTTCGGGAGAAGTTAACGGTTCGATTTCGGCGCCGTTTTTCTGCGACGCTTGCCGCACGGTCTGGGAAGGTTCGAGGACCTCATCGATCGTGCTGCTGTGTTGATCGAATTCGCCGGAATAAGAATCCTTGTCGCGAATCAGCCGTCGAAGTTGTGCTGTTCTGGGCAGTTTGCCCTCGCTGCTAGTGAAGATTTCCTGATCGAGCACAACTACGAGCGCGTGGCGCGCCCGCGTTGTTGCGACATACAGAAGGCGTTCCAGTTCCTGCTGTTGGGCACGCTCGATCGCGTCTTTCAAATCCTTCGATTTGTCTTGTTTGCCGAACGCGATAATCAGTTCACCATCCACGGGCGATTTCACGAAATGTGGATAAGGCGGCGAGTGCGGCCGCAGCTCGCGCGCGAGGAATGGCACGATCACCGCCTGCCATTCCGAGCCTTTTGCCTTGTGCGAAGTGATGAGTTGGATCGCGTTGTCGTCGGCGGAAAAACGGACGGCGCGCGGCGTCGGGAAATCGTTTCGTAAGTGTTCGGCGAACTCCGCCAGGATCATTCCATTCGCTTCTGCTTCCGCCGTTTGTGCGAGCAAGGCATCGAGTTCGCGTGTGAGATCGCCGAACTCCGTCGCGGGTAGCAGGAGCAAACGCTGACGCAATTGTGTTTGCTCGATGATCAACGTAACGGCGTCGAATAACGCCAGGCCCTCTGCGCGTTGGCGAATTTCCGCGAGCGTACGTAAGAGCGAGGAAATTCTTCCGGTCGCCGATAAAATCTCGTCGATGCGAAATCTCGCTTTCTGCCCTTCGGAAAAGACCGCAACATCGTGATCGGACGCGCCGAAGATCTCGCGGAGGACGCCGACGATTTCGTAAGCATTGAGCGGGTCTGTCATGATCGTGAGGAGCGCGGTCAGCCACGCATAAGCCGGGCTGTCGCCTTTGACGTCGTTTTCAGATTGTATCGCCACCGGCAAACCGACGCGGCGTAATGCTGCGGCCGTTGTTTGCAGCCACGCTTTGCGCGGACAAAGGATCGCCACTTCCCGCCACGAATCGGCCGAAAGTTTTTTCAGTCCTGCGTCCTTGATCCATCGCGCAAGATATTCCGCTTCGATGCGTGCCTTTTGGTAGTCCTTCAGTTTTTTTCCTTCCGGCAACAACTCCTTCGCGACAAGCGGCACGCGAATGACTTTCCCGGGAAGAATTCCCGGGCGCGGTTGCAATTCGACGAAGCGCACCTGTCCGTCCTTGTTATTCAAAATCTCACGGAAAGTTTCGTTAACGAAATCGAGCTGCTTCTGGTCGAGCCGAAACGTGACAGCAAATTCCAAACTCTCGCCGTGCTTGTCGGCAATGAGCGCTTCATGAACAGCTCGGTAATAGTTCAGGTCCGCCCGCTGCCAGTAAATCGATTGCTGGAAATCGCCGACCATGCAGAAGTACCCGGGCCGCGGACCCAGATGCCGATCTTGCAACCAAAGACCCCTCGCTTCCGGCGGGCGAGTCGCTTCCAACAGCACGGAAAATTGCAGCGGCTCGGTGTCCTGCGCCTCGTCAAGAATGACACGAAAGTTTTCTTCGCGAATCCTCTGCGCGGCGACCGGATGTTGCAGCAACTCTTCCGCGAGCGCGATTTGATCTGCGTAGGTGACGAGCCCGTGGTCGAGTCGAAAGTCGAGATAATCACGTTGCACCTCCGCCGCGACGCAGGTGGCGGCGTCGCAAATCCATTTTCGCAGCGGCGCAAATTTCTCCTGCCACAGCTGAGTGAACTTGGCGTTTGCCGCCGTGAAACAAACCGGCCAGCGCAAGTAATCCCAATCGCCGGCGTGACGTGTCTCCCATTCGCGCAATTCCGCCTGAGATTTGCTGATGTTGTCTCGGCCCGCTTGATCGACCTGTTGATAGACCTCAGCGAAATCGAGCGGCGGACAGCGCGACAGCCGGCGCACCTGTAAAACAGCCGAAGCCGCGCATCGCGCCAGCTCCATGAGATCCCGCGCCTGTACGAAGCGCAAAAGCATGGCGCGATCTTTTTCGCCTAGCGAACGGCCGATGCGCGTTTGATTCTGCGCAAACTCCTGCCACAGATCGCCGTCGTCTTCGACCAACTCGAGCGGGGCAGGCAAACCAAGATAATGACCGAAGTCGGTCAGGAGTTTCATGCAAAACGAATGTATCGTGCCGAAGAAGGCGCGATTGAATGCAGTCTGCACTTCCTGTCGCAAATTTTCCTCGAGCAGAGCTTGCCGCGTGCGCTGTTGCATTTCGTCCGCCGCACGATTGGTGAAGGTGACGACTACCAGATGCGGCAGAGTGTCCGCGGCGTTCGGCGAACGCGCGATCGACAAGACGCGCTGCGTGATCGCAGTGGTTTTACCCGAACCGGCGGACGCGACCACGGAAAAATTGCGGTCCAGCTCGCTGGCAAAACGAGCGCGTGCGGATTCGTCGCGCGGCTTCACCATGTTTCCCACTCCTCTTTCTCAAGGACGAGCGCGGGATGCGTCAGCGCCCATTTATCTTCCAAAATGTCGTTATCGATCTGCAACGTCGCGAGCGGATAGAGCGCGCTGTAACCAAAGGCCGGACGGATTTCACCTTTCATTCCGAAAACCCCTGTACGCTGCATTTCCGCTAGATCGCCAAAGACGTCTGTATGCGCTGCTAGATCGACAACGGACAATTGTGGCGCGACGTTTTTAACCATGAGCGAAATAATGCTCACGCTCACTTCGGCGGCGCCCAGCTCGCGCATGGCTAGCGCGTAAAGACCGAGCTGCAGCGTTGTGCCTCTAACCAGATTATCGTGCAGATCGGAGGCCTTCAGTTCCTTGGTCGAACCGGTTTTGTAATCGACAACCCAAATCTTTTGCCCGGCGAAACTGTCCGCGTCACCTTGCGCTAGCGCCAAATCGATTTGGCCGTGCAGCTCAAGTTCCACGCCATCGCCAATTTTCACCGCACCTTCGCGACCAACGGCCACCTCCGTCGCCATCCATTCCCACCCTTTCGCACTTCCGATTTTGGCGCCGAGGTACCGCGCGAGATAACGCGCGTTCAACCAGCCCGAAGTCCACCAATCAGGGACGACTTTGCCTGACAACTCGCAAAGACGCCGAAGTGCCGCACAGCGTTCGTCCGCGGCAAGCCGGATGCGCTTGTCGATCTTTGTTAAGGCCGGAAACGCCGAGAAAATCCTCCCGTCCCTGGCTTCGACAATATTCGCCAGCCAGTCATGCACCCATTTACCTGTCGTCGCCGTCCACGAATTCGCGGCGTCCTCCGGTGCTTCCACGCCGAGATAACGCTTCATCCAGACAATTGCTGGCGACGAAACCATTCGTTGGAGATCGCTCACACTCAGCGTCGGCACCGGTCGATACGACTCGTTGGGCCGCAATGAGAAATCATATTCACCGGCAGGTTTGGAGGAGTCACGGCGGGTGTTGAACGCGATCAGCGTTTGCTGCACGTCCGTCCCTACCGCAGCAGGCTTTGGCAACAGCGCGGTGGCGCGTTGCAGATTTTTTAACGTCGTTTGGGTGAGCGGCTCACCCCGCGTTTTGAGATAAAGTTCGGTAAAACATTCGCTCGGATTCCAAAAGCGCTCCGGCGCATCTTCCTGCACCAGACTGGCCGCGACCGTCACGCCTTCGCTGGCCGATTCGAGGAGTGCATCGAATTGCCGTAACGCGATCGCGCGTTGCTCGCCCGGCCCGACATAGAGCGAATGGTTTTCGCGCACACTGGTGTGGCCCTCGCCCTGGCTTCCCTGGCGCGCTGCGCGCTTGTTGAGCTGTTGCACGCTGCGATTGAAGGCATGAATCTCTTCAGCGCGTGCGAACTCCGCTCCGGCCGGCGGCGGCCATGCCCCTTCGTTCCAGCCTGCAAGAATCAAGTGCGACCATTCCTGATTTTGCGCGCGCGCCACCGTGAGCAATTGCACGCGCGCATACGGATGGTCGCCTGCAGCTGAGCGGGCGGCAGCGGAGGTCGCAGCCGTTTCCTCCAGCCAGCGCAAAAAAAGCGCGCGTGAAAATTTCACCTCGAGACACTGCGACCAATCACGCGCGACGCTGGCAAGTTCGAGCGCGTGTTGCTTCCAATCGAGATGGGCGAGCGCAGCGTGAGTCTGTTCGAGAAACTGCGCGAGGGTGGCGCGTGGCGGAAGAAACGGCAGCGCCCGCAGAGCTTCGGCAGCCGAGTGAGACTTGTCGTCCGCGCGCGTGGCACAGAATTCGCGCAGCAGTTCAAGATCGTCCAGCAAAACCTCCCTGTAACTTTCGCGCAGAATTTTTTCGAAAACTTGTCGGCTGATTTTGGGCGATACGACCGCCGGGTCTGGCAACGCATTTAGAAAACGCAGAAAGGAATTGAGTCGTGGCGCGCGTTGCAATTCGATCCAGGCCTGCCACTCCGCCGATTCGAAAATGCCGGGAACAATGTGGCCGAGCCCGTCATTGTGCGGGATTTCAAGCCGCTCCAGCGAGCTCGCGACCAGCCGCGGCAACGCCCCGCTCCCGGGAAAAATCACGCCGAGCCGCGCGCATTTCTCATTTGCCAAATAACGAACGCATTGCCGCGCGATCGCTTCGGCTTGTTCCGAAAAGTTTGTGCCGATCAGAAAATCAAAGCGCTTCGTCGTTTCCGCGCCTCCGCGCATTTCCATTTCGCTGAAAAGCGAATCGCCGAGCGCGGTGGTCGCTCTCGGCGCGCGTTGGGCTTCGCCACAAACTTCTTCCCAAGAGCCGATCCAGCAAAGATCGACATCGGAAAAGTTTTCTCGCGGTTCTTCGAGCACGATCGTGGCGTTTTCTGCCAGTTCGACCGCGGCGCGCAGGAGAAACCACTCTGCCCAATGCGCTCCGTCGAACCCGGTGATAAGCACGTGAGAAAATTCCCTGCCACGCGCCGCTTGTTGCAAACGCCTTCGATCAGTCTCGCCGGGAAGTAGAAACCCGCATTTTCTCAGCAGTTCGTTAAAACGCTGAACCGCTGGCGCAAACGATGGCAGCCCGAGTTCTTGGAATTTCCAACCGGCAGTTTCGAGGCGATCCAATGCACGCAGCAATAGCGCGGGCGCACGAGCAACAGCTTTGGCAGCAAGTGCTTCAGATTCGTTAGGCCGATCTTCCATTTCGCTAGCCGCAATTGCGAGCAGCAAACGGAGATGTTCAGGCTCAGCAGCCGGGGTCGCATCATTCAACGCGAGCAACGCACGTAGACTCGATGGCGTCACAAACCGCAAACCCAGATGCGAACAGCCCTTTGCGATCAAGCGCGCCTTAAGATCGTTGGCCTGCCCTCGCGTGGGAACGACCACTAGCGCACGCAACTCGCGTTGCCACGTCCCGGGCAAAACCTGGTCGAACCAGGGGGTGATCGCATTGTCCCAAGCTTCCTGCAGGGATGGTACAACGAGCAGAAGTGGCCCCGATCGTTTCACACGTTAAACGATCCTGCCAAGGATCCTTTTGTCCTCCACGCGTCGCGTAACGCCGTCTCGATCCAGCCGCTCGAGTAAGGGCACCATGATACGCCGCGAACTCTCAAGTGCCTGACGCAGCTCGCTTACGGTAGCCGGTCCATGCTTGGAAATGAATTCGGTGATTCTCGCCTTCATGTGTTCGAAATTATCCCGCAATAAAACGGCATCCGGACCCACTTCGATCACTTGTCCACTGTCAATCAAAAAGCGGAGAACATGCTGCGCGCGTCGATCCGGTTCGATTTCACGGCGTGGCAGGGGATCGAATGGTTTATGCGAGAGCGATTCGCGGATGCTTCTCTCAACTGGTTCGAGGTCGGCAGGCAATAGCGGTCGATGAGAAATCCGCGCTATGGCCGACCCTTTGCGAACGAAATCCTTAACGCACAAATCCGCTATCAACGCTTCGAACACATTCGACTCTTGAATGCGCAGCGTCGAACGAAGCTCATTTAAATCAAGACCGGCGCGCTCCGGATTGCACTTGTGCACTTCATCGATCAAACTGCTTGCCCGCTCTCGCAGCTGCTGCCAGGTCTTGCGATCCGTCGCTATTTCGCTGCAGAGCACAATTTCGCCGGCGCATTGCAGCCGCGCTAAAGCTTCGGAGATTTCGCCGTCGCTAAAAGGCGACTTGTTCAACAGGGCCTTTCTCAGCACAAATTCGCGCAGCGCAATCTCAGACCGAACGCAAACATCGATGTCATGCGGTGCGGTCGCGCGCGCTCTCAAGAATCGAATCTGTGCGTTAGAGCGGAAATTCGCTCGATCGGCGTCGGGATCGAGCACTGTTCCGCCGGCAATGGTGTTTTGTTCGGAAGAATCGCGGAGAACGAAGCGATCGCCGACAAATGCAACAATCGGTGAATCGAGCTGCAGCCGACCAATTGCGTTTTGCCCGGCTCCAAGCGCGGGTTTGTCCAACAATGTGATCTTCGCAGCAATGCGACCCGTTCCAAAATGAACTTGAATGGAACTGCCATTCTTGATCGGACGCGCTGGAGGAGAGTTTCGCTTCAGTCGCGACGATCTCTCCAGAAGCACGTCGATTGTTGCATGCGGACTGCCGAGGCCGGGAACAGTAATAAGGTCACCGCGTTGCATTCCGTTCTCGCCGATTGAGAGATCAGGCAGATTGATGGCCGTGCGCATTCCCGGTCGAGCGATTTCGATGTCGCGACCATGGTTTTGAATGGAACGAACCCGAGCTGAAATCTCTCCGGGCTGAACGACAACATCCTGGCTGCGCCGAATCGAACCGCCGCTCAAGGTGCCCGTGACGACCGTGCCGATTCCACGCAGCGTAAACGCGCGATCGATGAACAAGCGCGGCTTGCCGAAATCGCGCTGTGGATGCATGGCTGCTAGCTCGGACGCGATTGCGCCCTTTAGATTTTCAATTCCCGCACCTGTGCGGACAGAAGTTGGAACAATCGGCGAGCGCGCAAAAACCGTCTGGCACATTTGAATTCGAATTCCATCGGTGACGCTATCGATCTTTCTCAAATCGCTTTTCGCGAGCGCGACCACGGCCCGTTTCACTCCGAGATACATCAAAATTTGCAAATGCTCTTCCGTTTGCCGCATCCAGCCGTCGTCGGCCGCAACAACGAAAAGCGCGAGATCAATCGAGCCGACGCCCGCGATCATGTTCCGGACGAAATCCTCGTGGCCGGGAACGTCGATGATGCCTGCGTGAATCGTCTGGCCATTCGGCGCGGTCAGATTCAATTCGGCGAAACCGAGCTCAATCGTGATTTTCCGCGCTTTTTCTTCCGGCAAGCGGTCCGGATCAGTTCCGGTCAGCGCTTTGACGAGTGCGCTTTTGCCGTGATCGACGTGGCCTGCTGTGGCGATCACGAAGTGCCGGGTGCTCACTTCCTGCACACCGCGCTGATTGCTTGGATGACCAGACCATCCTGCTGTGGGAAAATCGTGCGCAGATTGAGTTTGAAGCGATCGTTCGCGATGTAACCAATAAGCGGAGGCGTTGACCGACGCAGACGGCCCGCGAACGCGACGACTGAGCAATTGCTCGGAACGATTTCGATCGTGACGGACGACATGCTCGATTTAGGCAATGTGCCACCGCCTGTTTTGGCAGCGCTGCGGCCGATCGCGATTTGCAAGCCAGGGCAGCTTTTCGACAGCTTATCACAGATTGCCGCAGCTCTGGCGCGCAATGCATCTTCGGAAACCTGCAACAGCGCCAACGTCGGGATGTCAGCAGTCTGTTGATTCAACTGGAGATCGACTGTGGCTTGCAGCGCAGCGAGACAAAGCTTGTCGCAGCGTAACGCACGAAACAGCGGTTCGCGGTTCAAGGCCGCCACGAAGCGCTTTTTCCCAAGGATGATTCCTGCTTGTGGGCCGCCAAATAGTTTATCCCCGCTGAAGCAAACAAGATCGACGCCGCTTTTCAAAATCTCGGTCGGCGTCGGCTCGTGATCGGCAACTCCCAACTGTTCGATTGCGGCAATAGCGCCGCTGCCCAAGTCCTCGGCAAACGGAATGCGTTTCTTGCGCGCAAGCGCGCTGATCTCCTCCGACGAAGGCGATTCGACAAAACCGCTCATGAAAAAATTGCTGCGATGAACTTTCAGTATCATCGCGGTCGCGGGACCAATGGCCTGGGCATAATCATCCAGCGTTGTTTTGTTGGTCGCGCCGACTTCGCGCAGTTTTGCGCCTGTGGCTTCGACGATTTCGCCGATGCGAAATCCGCCGCCGATCTGCACGAGCTCGCCGCGTGAGATTACTACCTCCGACGCGCCCTCGCCACGGCGAGCAGGCTGCGGTCGCGCCCTGCCATCCTTTTTTGTGAAATGGTGAACGATTAAGACTAACGCGGCTGCGCAGTTGTTGACGACCGTGGCCGCATCCGCTCCGCAAAGTAGCGCAAGCGCATTCTGGATGTAACTGCCGCGGCGGCCTCGGTCGCCTGTTGCAAGGTCGTATTCGAGATTCGAATAGCGTGATCCGATTTCGTTCAGCGCGCGGACGGCTTCAATCGCAAGTGGCGCGCGGCCGAAATTTGTATGAATGACAATCCCGGCGCCGTTGATGATCGGTTGAAGCCTGCTGGCGCGAAGTTCATCGAGCGAGCCCCGAAGATCAGATACGATTGATTCAAACTCGGGGACATCGATCGCTGCGCGAATCTGTGAAAGTCTGCGGCGGACAAGATCGACAACGATCGGACGCGGCAAATCGCACTGGCCGAGCGCGTCAAGGATTTGCGAGACGGCGGGGATTTTCCGCCGTGGTTCTGACTTTACCCGGTCATGCATATCAACGGGCCGCGTCGTCGCCGTGGCACGATTTTTCCAATCAGCGCTGCGGAAGGTGTACCCTCTTTTCGCAGGATCATGAGCACCTTTTCAAGATTCGCTTCAGCCACACACAGCAGTAATCCGCCGCTAGTTTGTGCGTCGGTTAAAAGAACTCGTTGGTGCTCGTCTGTGCTTCCCCAATCGACAGCCACGGTTGTGGCAACCAAATTCTCGCGGCTACCCCCGGGGATGCAGCCTTGTTCGATGAGGTCGGTGATTTCGTCGCTAATCATTGGCACGGCATTGGGGTCGATCTCAGCGGAGACGCCACTGGCGCGACAGAGTGAAACCAAATGACCCATCAGTCCGTAGCCGGTGACGTCAGTAGCGGCACGGACCAGACGACGCTCGGCCAGTTCTGCGCCAACCGTATTGATCCTCGACATAAGGGCGATCACTTTTTTCTGGAGCGCGTGTGACGCGATTTCGCGTTTGATCCCAGTGGTGGCGATGCCTGTGCCCAGCGGCTTTGTCAGCACGAGCAAATCGCCGGGACGCGCATTTGCATTGGTGGTAACGAGCCGGACATCGACTACTCCCGTGACGGCCAGCCCATAAATTGGTTCGGGATTTCGAATTGAATGACCGCCGATGATCGCGCATCCCACTTCGGCCGCCTTGGCAAGGCCGCCGCGCAAAATCGAGGAAATCACCCGTGGCCGAACGAGATCGGTTGGAAAGCCGACAATGTTCAGCGCTGTTAACGGCCGCCCGCCCATGGCGAAAATATCCGAGAGCGAATTGGCCGCGGCAATCTGCCCGTAGGAAAAAGGGTCGTCCACGATGGGCGTAAAGAAATCAACTGTTTGCACAAGAGCGCGATTGCGATCCAGCCGATAGACGCCGGCATCGTCGAAAGTCTTCGAGCTCACGAGCACGTTCCGGTCTAATGAGATGGGAAGCTGCGGCAAAACTTGTCGCAGGGCCTGTTGGCTCAACTTGGAAGCTCACCCAGCACAGGATGAGAGCGACGTCAGTTTACGAATCTGCTCACGTGACATCTGATTCACCTCCTTTCACCAGCGACCGCTGTAGCTGTCGCCCTGTGGGCGACGTGCGACGTGCGCGTTTCGCACAGCGGAACGGGTACAGGAACTGCAGGAAAACACCGGAGAGGATAGGAATCGAACCTACCCCGCCGCTTGCACGGCGACGACGGTTTTGAAGACCGCGAGGGCCACCAGGCACCCTTCACTCTCCAGAAAGAAGAAAACGTCCAACGTCCAACGTCCAACGCCCAACGTTCAATTGTGTGAATTGAATGTTGAGCGTTGAGCGTTGAGTGTTGAGTGTTTAAAAATCTTAACGTCCAAGGCCCGATCGCCTTCGCTAATCTGGACGCCTCAAAAAACGAACTCGACGCGCTATTTAATCTTCTTGATCGCCTTGACGATGTCGTCGAAGTCCGGCCAGTCGCCGGTGTCGAGTTTGGAATGGAGCAGTTTGCCATTGGCGCGAATTTCGAAAGCGCCGCCGCTCGAGGGAATTAGCGTGAGCGATTTGATGCGCTCGCCAAGCTCGAGAATTTTAGCCGCCAAACTGACGGCTTTCGGCGTGTAGTTTCAAACGACGCAGTATTCGATCGAGACCTCAGTCTTCACCGACAAACTCCTTTCCGAGAACGAAGTTATCGATGCGACGATTGGCGGTCAAGACATGCGCAAGAATAGGGGCGCTTGTTCCAGACGCGCGTTGCAAAGAAGTAGGCGCTTGACACAAGCGACTTTGCAACTCAAAAGTGTAGCCGCAGCCCGCTCCACACGGACTGCGGCATCTCCACTTCAGTAAACCCCGAATGCTTTCGGGGTTTCTCAGCCCTGAGGGCGTGAACCCCCAAGATTCCTAGAAGGCGAAATTCAGGCCGCTGCGAAACATTCCGAAATTATTCCTCGGGCCATCAATTACGCCGAAGCTCAAGTCATTAATCATCGCGACGTGTCGCGAGAACCGAAATTCAAGACCGGCCCCAAATTGGCCGAGGACCTTGGTTTCGCTACCGAAATGTTCGGTCTGCGCATTGACAAGGAATGCGTCGGGCGGTCCTTGCGTGTGAAGGGTTTCCCTTTCGCCGCCGCCGAAAATCGCGCCCACACCCGCCCATGCATAAGGCGCAAGCCGTGTGCAGGGAATCGGATAGCGCAGGGTAAGCGTTCCTAAAACAGAGCCGATGGTGTGCTCGTGATTGATTCTTCGGTGAACGAATATCGGAACCGCCTGGTCCTCGAAGATATCGAAACCAGGCTTGTGAGCGTCCAATGCAAATCCCTCAACACCGACACCAGCATAGCGACAGAAGAAATATTTTATGTCCCCGCCGCCGCCCCATGCGTGGTCGCCACCGATGTAGCGATCATAAGTGCCAAGGACTGGGCCTCCCTCACTTGTACTTTGCACGATGTCCACCAGCGAAGGATTAGGAGCGAACTCGGTGTTGGTGAACGCATAGGTGCCCCAGAGGTTCACATTCCATTCGCGGTCTCCGTACCATTCAGGACACGGCGGCACATACGCGACCTGCTTCATTTCTTTTCCCGAATCCTTGCCGGAGCGACTGTAGGAAACGTCGGAAAGGTAACGGAATCGACTTGATACCGGTGCTTCAGCTTCGGCGCGTTCGCCACCGAAGAGCCAGGAAAACGCAACAAAGACATCGGCCACCGGCGCATCGTGTGTGCAACCAAACAACGGTGAGATGTCCAGGCGAGTTTGCGTGGTCGGTTTCCACGCAATGGTTGGGCCGATAACAAAGCTGTTGATCGGATCGCCCCGTGTGTCTTTAGTCGTGACGTTCTTATACTCCATCTCCAAGCCGACCTTCAGACGCTCATTGGGCAGCAAAACTGGAGTCATTACAGCTTGGGAAAAGCCCCATTCGCGGCCACGGTCGCCGGTGTTCTCTTTTTCGAAGAACCAGTTCATGGCCCACTCAAAGCGACCGCCAAACTCCTGGGCGAGCAGCAAACGAACTTCATAGGCATCGGGAACTTTGGGTGGTCCGCCCTCTTCTTCTTCCTCCGCCTCTCCTCCTCCACCTGGAGGAGGTGGAACTTCTTCATGTCGAATCGTGCCGACGCCGAATTTGTATTCGGCGAATATTGTCGGGTTGAGCGGAATCTTGTTCCAATCAGCAAGAGCCCATCGTGCTTCGAGACTCACTGTCTGCACGCCGCCACCGCCATTAAATCGTTCCAACTGTGTTTCGGCCGCGACGTTAAAACGATACGGCAAACCCATTTCGATCTCTTGGGTGAACAGATAATCCGGCGGCCCATGGCGGAATCCCTGACCCTCAAAAAGTTCGCCGAAGAAAAACGCCCATGGCGGCAACACATAGGCGTTTACCGCATTGGAAAAACGGCTGCGCGAAAGTCCTGGCGGCGCACCGTACGCGCTGGGCACTTCCTCGCCCTCGCCCGTAACAACAATTGGTTCCTCTGTTACTGCCTGCGCGAAGGTCGAATGATTATTGGCAGACAATATCAAACACGTGCATGCGATCAGAGGGATGAGCCAGCCCCGCCCAGCTTCGCGGAAGAAGAAGGTGTTTCTCATAAATTCCGCGCATGATTACAGAACTGTAATTTTTGGCAAGAGAAATTTTCGCTGGTTTGCCACTCGTGACCTTCTTGCCCGTAGCAGCACAGCTGCAAATCGCGCAGGAGTGTGGCCGCAGCCCGCTCCACACAGACTGCGGCCATCCACTTCAGCAAACCCCCGAACGCTTTCGGGGCTGTCAGTCCTGCAGGTCTCGCGCTATCATTATAGAATTGTAATGATCGGCAAGACATTTTTTTATTTTTTAGCCGGGACCCGTGCTTTTAAACTTTTTCGCCCTCACTCCCTCCAGTTGCCGCCCGTTTAAAGAACTTACAGAAATTGCCGTCGCTGATCTCGCGTCGGCGTCTTACGCTCAGCAGGGCATTTTGAAATTCCGGCAAAAGTGTAGCCGCAGCCCGCTCCACACGGACTGCGGCATCTCCACTTCAGCAAACCCCGAACGCTTTCGGGGTGTTAGCCTCCAGGTCTGCGCTACCATTACACAATTGTAATGAACGGCAAAACAAATTTTTAGTCCGCTCGGAATAATCAGTGTGACCATTGTGCCGCGACGAAAAAGTCGGCTTTCGAGATCGATCCGAATGGGAAATTCCTGAAAGAGCACACCGAGATCAAAAAATAATCCGGAATCCGTACGCTGCGGCTTTAATGTCGGCGCTCTCGGGAACCGCTGCCGAGAGAATTACCGGTCGCAAGGGAGCCCCCGAACGCACGAAGGGCTGCGGATTACGCCTTGAATGAGTTCAGGGCTGATGCGCAATCCACCGCACGTTCCAAGGTCGCCATTGTAAGTGTGGCAACTTCGCAATTTTTTTCGAGACGCGCGGACTTGTCACACTAGGAGATTCGCGCTGCGTCTCCTAGCAACATTGTGCCGGCAGAACTTAGTACAATTATCCTAAGACTTTGCGATTACAAAGGTCGATGCAGGCTGAGGTGCGTAGCTTTCCGGATACCATCCTTCGCAACCGAAGTGAATATCCAGGACCGCCGCGTTGGTAGGCAGGTTCGGAACAGTCCAGTTGAAGGATCTGGCCTGCGGGTCCAGGATCGGCGTAATACAGGTGGTGAAGGTCCTGCCGCCATCCAGCGACAGCCAAACTTCCATCTCGCACCCGGTTAGGTTGACGTTGGGAAGGTGTGCTGTCCACTGGATCATGACTTGCTGCCCAGGGTGGAGAACCACTCCAGCTGTCGGTGAAATCAGCTGGGCAGAATACGCGCCTGAGCCTGAGGCGGCCGCCGCAGTTGAGATCGTCAGTTGCATAGCGCAGAGAACCATTATTGCGAATAACGTGGAGAGAAATCCGCGACTTTTCATTTGTTTAATCCTTTCGTTGATTACGAGAGTTCCGAACACAAATGAGATCCTGTCAAAGGATATTACCGTTACTTTTTTGTCATCTGTCCCGCGACTGAGAGACAGCGTGCTGCGCGGTGACTTCTATTTTTGCGGAAGCGGGAATATCAGCTTGACCGTTGTGCCGCGACCCACGTTGCTCTCGATGATGGCTGAGCCGCCGTGGAGATCGACAATCGATTTCACCAAAGCCAGGCCGAGCCCTGCGCCATCGGAGCTACGCGATGATTCGGCACGGTAAAATCGATCGAAAACGCGCGGCAAATGTTCTGCAGCTATTCCACAGCCGGTGTCGCTGACCGCGACTTCGAAATCGCCATTGCGTTCGGAAAGCACAATCTGAATTGAACCGTGCTCCGGAGTGAAACGCAGCGCGTTATCGAGCAGATTCCCAACCGCGCGCTCGAACAAGTCGGGATCGGCATGAATCTGTCCTTCGCCGCTGCAACCGATCGCGATATGACGATCGTCAGCGAGCGCGTGGTAAAACGAGGTGATTTTCTCCACTGCCGCGCGCGCATCGAGTCGCTTGCGCGCAATCGGTTCGCGCGCTGCATCCACCCGCGCGACAAAAAGCAAATTGTCCACGATTCTGGAGAGCCGTTCGCATTCGCCGACGGTGGACTCGATCGTCTCACGATATTCGGCAGCCGTGCGATCCCGCGTCAGAGCGACCTGTGCTTCGCCGATCATATTGGCAATGGGCGTTCGCAGCTCGTGTGCGAGGTCGGCAGAAAATTGCGAGAGCCGCGTAAACGAATCGTCGAGCCGCTTGAGCATGTCGTCGAAAGCAGAGGCGAGAGGTTTAAGCTCGCGCGGCCATTCCTCCGGCGTCACTCGCTCCTTCAGATGTGTCGGTCCGACGCGCGCAACTGATTGCGTCATTTCTCGCAGTGGCCGCAAGCCGCGTTTGGTGACGATGACGGCGATGAAAGCCGAGGCCAGAATACTACCCGAGAGGACCATGATGAATAAGACAGCGAAACTTCTTTCGACTCGCTCGTCGCTTGACCGGTCCTGTGCTACCTGAAGCGTGTACGGGTGGCTGCCAGACTCTTCGTTCAGGGTAACGAGTGAAAACAGTTTCGGTCCTTTGCGGTAACTCTTTAGGCCGCGGGCGGTCGACACTGATTCTTGCGGCGGCGGAAAAATCTCTGGCGGAAGCGATCGATCCATTCCCGGTGTTTCCGCATATGTGCGGCCTTGTGGATCGAGCATCCTGATCCAATAAGCGGTGTGCTCGCGTGGTTGGCGGCTTTTCAACTCTTCAGCGAAAACACCAGGGCCACTCTCATGGAGATCAGTGCGCAGAGCTGCGACTCTGTCGGCCAGAACCGCATTATCTTCGGCAACCGCGTGCTGAATAACGATCGCGTAAAACACGCCAAGCCCGCAGGCGAGCAGGAGCGATGTCGCTAGCGTGAAAAGCAAAATAAGCTGCCACGCGATGGAGCGACGTTCAGTGCGCTTTGAGAACATAACCAACGCCGCGAATGGTGTCGATTAGCTTGGTCTTAAACGGGTCGTCCACTTTCGCGCGCACGCGGCGGACAACAACGTCGACTACGTTCGTGTCAGTTTTAAATCCTATATCCCACACTTGTTCTGCAATCTCAGCGCGCGATACCACTTCACCAGCCGAGCGAACCAGATGAGCGAGAAGCAGAAATTCCTTCGGCGTGAGATTTAATGGAACTCCGGAGCGCGTTGCCTTGTGCCTTCGCATGTCAATTTCCAAATCAGCGATTTGCAAATGTTCTGCTTCTCGCTGGGGAGCACGGCGCAATATCGAGCGCACCCGTGCGAGCAATTCTGCAAACGCGAACGGTTTGACGAGATAATCATCTGCTCCCAGCTCGAGTCCTTTTACGCGGTCGCGCACACTGTCACGGGCGGTAAGAAAGAGAATGGGTGTGCGCACCCGATCGCGCCGGAGCTCCGCGACCAGTTCCCACCCGTCCTTATGGGGCAGCATGATATCGACGATGAGAAGATCAAACTTTGTTGCGTGCGCCAGTTCAGAGCCCGTTTCACCATCGACGGCAACATCGACGTCGAAACCGGCTTCCCGCAGTCCCTTGGCAAGGAACGCCGCCGTTTTTTTTTCGTCTTCGACTACGAGAATCCGCATTGCGGAAAGTGAGATCTCCTCTCGGTCAGCAGCACTATTGTTTCTGGGAAGAAGGCACTGCAATCACGAGGCCGGCAAGCAGAAATGTAATTGCCGCTGAGAACAAGCAATAACGGCAGTAGGCGTGCAGCACGAACGCCTGCACGTACAAAAACCAAAGCGTGGCCAAAAACATCGCGCCGACAATGAAAATGAGAAGTGTTCGCGCGCGGGCGTAGCCGAATGCTGCGAATGTGGCGAAGGCAAATACACTCAAGTACGCCAGCGCGCCGAGCATGGCCACCGGTATTCCGGCTACGCGCGCATACGAACTGCCCAATACCCGGAAACAATCTGGCGACCCTCCGCAACTGAGGGTCTCGCCGGTTAACGCCTGCACACTCAGATAAGTTGCATCCGCCAGTCCTGCCAGAGCGACGATCGCGGCAACCGTATAAAAAATAGTGCGCAATCGCGATACAGTCATAGCACCAGCTCGCAAATCACGCGAATGGACGCGAATAAATTAGAGAGAAACATCGCAAAAGTCGGTCTTCGCTTTTATTCGCTGCGTTTTCGCAATGCGTTAGTGCTCCAGACTGGATAGTGTTCAAAAAAAAGCAAACGCCCAACATCCAACATTCAATCTTGCACTCACTCTGAATTAGGCGGTGGGCGTTGAGCGTTCGGCGTCTCCTTGATCTGTTTTTCTTGATAAACCGGTCCGAGAAACCCGCAGTCCTTCTCATTATATACCTTGAAGCAAGCGCCGATGATCGCGTAACTTTCTTCTTTGTAAATAATTTCTGTCAACAATTCGTGTGAATTCGTGTGATTCGCGGGCACTCTAAGAATCAACTCCCGCTTTTCGATTTCTGTTCCAGCGCCGCGTTGATCGCGGCGCGAACGCCCTCGGGATTTTTATCTTTAGGGTCAACCGGATGATTATTGATAAACAGGAATGGAGTAAGCGTTATTCCCAAGGAATCGCCCAGCGCGTGATCTGAATCGACTCGTTCTCTGGCTTTCTCGCCGTCCATGTCCTTTTTGAATTCATCAAGATTCAGGCCGATCGTTCCCGCGTACGATTCAAATAATTCGCGCGCGTTGGGAGCCTTGCTCCAGGCGGTTTGTTCTCGATACAGCACATCGTGCATCTCCCAGAAACGGCCTTGCAGCCCGGCGGCTTCTGCGGCTAGCGCGGCCTCACGAGCGTGCTCGTGAGGCGCAAGCGGAAAATTCCGAAAGACGATGCGCAGGCGCGAATCATACTCTTTCAGGAGCTCCTCGGTAAAGCCGGCGAAGCTGCCGCACGGCGGGCATTGAAAATCGCCAAACTCTTCCAGAGTCACCGGGGCATCGGGGTTGCCCCGAATGTGCATTGATTCGCCGCTTTTTCCTGGAACACTTCTGTTTTCCGAGACCGGCAGGAGCTGTGCACGCTTCGTTCGATAAAGCATTGCTCCGCTCCCGACGGCGATCAATGCGACCGTAGCAACAATTATAAAAGGCAAATATCTTTTCATTGAGTGGAGGAAGAGCGAAAAACTTCGGCGCAACGATCGAATCGTCAAGTCATTACCCGGACGCCTAACCACGAATAAACACGAATGTAAACGAAAAGGGAGAAGACGTGCCCGAATCACGCGAGTAGACGCGGACGATTAGAATGACGAAGCACGAATGACGAATGACGAAATAATGTCCAAGCTCGAGTTGCGGAATCAAACGCCTGTACACTTAACGTCCCCTAAAGCGGCAAAACATTGCCGCACTTCTCCTGTAGTCGCGGGATGGCCGTAATCCCGTGTGTACATTCCTCGCTGGCGTTTTGGAGTGCGGCCGCGCTCCGCCGCTTTGCATAACGACGACGAAAGACAAACCCTCGGTGCAGCGTGTGCGCTTTCTCATTCGGATTTCGTCATTCCTTCGTTATTGTTGACCGGTACGGAGCGGTGAGACTAGATTTAAGAGTGCGATTTCCAAGATTCCCAATTATTTTGGGACTCCTTCTTATGATTGGTTGCGTTTGTGTCGGGCAAACTCCGTCCGGCGTGGAAACGGGGATTGAAGGCTTAATTACGATTAGTCCGACTCAGCCCGGACCAATCAGAGCTGACGCTCCTGGTTCCAAACCGCTCGCGAATACTGCTTTCGTAGTGGAAAGCCAGAAGGGCCAGGTCGCGTCGTTCACCACCGACGACCAGGGACATTTTCGGATTCCGCTGGCGCCGGGTCATTACACCGTTGCGATCAAAGGGAGAAAATCGAGCATCGGCCACTTTGGCCCGTTTGAAGCCGACGTCGTATCAGGCAAGATGACAAAGGTCGAGTGGCAGTGCGACTCGGGTATCCGATAGCTGTCGAAGCGATAGCGAGGCGCGCCTAAATTAAACGCGCGTGGTGGCCGAAAGTGCGGCTTTTACTGCCTCGGCTTCGGCGCGCCAGGGAGAAGCCGATCCAACCTTTAATAGCATGCCAAGTTGGATCCCATTGTCCCCAACGCTGTAACGGGCTTGTTGGCTGATCAGGCGGGGGCTGGAAGGCCCGATCACCAGGCGAATTCGTCCCTGGTGGCTGGAAGCCTGACGTACAAAAGCACGCAGCCGGGGTCGCTCGACCCCGGCTGCGCTAGGAACTATCAACTATCAACTTCCCATTGCCACTTACGGGCGAGGCGGCGGCGTCGGATATGGCCTTGGTGTCGGGCTTTGTCTCAGCGGGACCGTCGCCGTAGGCGTAGGTGTCGGTGTATGCGTAGCTGTTGCTGTAGCGGTAGGCGTAGCTGTCGGTGTGTGCGTAGCAGTAGCTGTAGCCGTTGGCGTAGCCGTCGGTGTATGCGTAGCTGTTGCTGTAGCCGTAGGCGTTGCTGTCGGAGTGTGAGTCGCCGTGGCTGTCGCCGTCGGGGTCGGCGTGGGACTGCCACAGGTTGAGGGTATGTAGTTCACACGCACGCCTGGTGCCAGCACCGCTTCATTGCAAGAGAACGACGTGAACACGTTCAGATCTTTCTGGATCCCGCTGACTGCCGTCAACCCGTTGTCGCCGGTCACCCCGTAGATCACCGACAGCGTATTCGAGCCTTCGGTCAACAGTACCTCGAACTCCGCTTGCGCGGGACCCGGGGGGCTGTTGAAGTAGTTGGCCTTCCACCTGATGATGAACTGCCGGTTTGGCGCACTTCCCACCGTTTGGGTGAAGATACCGCAGTCTGGGCAGGGACCCACAGTTGTATCGGTAACTAGATCGGCATAGTTAGGGAACAAGGTATTCAGGAACGGATCCTGTCCAGTCCCCGGATCCACCGGCACGCACCCTGGCCACCAGAACAGTTTGTTGTAGGGCCCGGGGAAGTGTATGTCGCCGTCCGACCCGACAGCCACCGCTGTAACCGGCGGATTGCCGTATACGCTTACCGGGAAGGGTAGAGTGATGTCCGTGGTGCAGTCGTCGCAGTGGTTGCCGATATCGGTGCCTCCCGCGGTTATGGTGCCAGTGGTAGTAGCTGTCGTATAGGTTACCTGGCAAGTGCCGGTTGGCGTCGCCGTCGCTGTCGGTGTTGGTGTGGGCGTGTGAGTAGCTGTTGGTGTTGGTGTTGGCGTGTGAGTCGCCGTTGCTGTCGCTGTAGGCGTAGGGGTGAATGTCGCTGTAGGCGATGCTGTCGCGGTCGCCGTAGCTGTGGGCGTAGGAGTTGGCGTCCCGCAAACACCGCCAAAGATTTCCATCGTTGCTGTCGGGACACCGGTGCTATCGTAGCCGCCTGCGAGCCAGATGCGTTGAGCGCCGTCGGTGTCGGTGGGGAAGTTGCGCCGGGCAGTCATGAATGCAGGAACGGGCGAACCTGTGGTCCAGGTGTTCGTGCCGGGGTTGTAGATGTCCACTTCGTTCGAGGGGTTGGGCGCGACTCTACCCCCACCCATCACTAACATCTGGCCATTGAAGTTTAGTGCCCTTGTCTCCCCTGTGGCCCGGGGTATGGCGGCTATCGCGCCTGTGGTGTTGGTGCCAGGGTTGAAGCTGAACGAGTTGGTCGTGTCGATCACCAGGCCACCGGAGAAATCCGATGCCCCTCCCACGTAGATGATGCCATTTATCGCGGCTGTGGATGCGTACATGACCGCAACCGGTGTGTTCACTTCCTGTAACCACTTGGAGCCTATGGCGAGGGTCGGATCAAACTGCCATATCTGATTGGTAGAGGCTACGTTGATGTTGAACCCGCCGATTATGTACAGCTTGTTGCCAGTCACCGCAAACCCACCGGGCAGGATTGTGCCTGCGGCATCGCCAGGCCAGTTATCTGCACCGGTCAGACTGGTTATGGTGTCGGCGAGAGGGTCGTAGAAGAACACGCGGGCTGTAGCCGTGGCCTGCCCGGCTGCCGAGCCGCCCACGCAGTAGATGTAAGGATTGCCTGACACCTTCATTACGCCGCAGGCCATGTTGTTCACCTGATTGTCGGGGTACGTGGCCCCCTTGGTGGTCCAGGCGTTGGTGGCTGGATCGTATTCAAACGGATGAGTGAAATCGCTCCCAGCCGTGTCGGCGCTGCGCCCGCCCATGAGGTAGAACCTCCCATTGGCCGGGAAATAAACACCGACCGAGCGCACGGCCGGACTGAGCATGTTGGGACCTGCCGACCAAATGGGTGTGGCGCAGGTGGGCGTGGCCGTTGGAGTCGGCGTCGGTGTTCCGCACGGCGGCTCGGTGAAAACCAATTGCAGACCGCTCGTTATAGTGCCGGCCGTGTTGCACTCAAACTGAGTGAATTGAGGGCCCGTTCCTTGCTGGACGCCAACCGTCGCACTTGAGCCGCCCTGGGCAACCTCGCCGTAAACTACGTCAAAGCGCCTCGCCGCCGGGTTCTCGTACAGGCGCACCTCAAAGTTGGCCCGCGTCGTATTGGCACCAAAGTACACCGTCCTCCACTCGATGTTAAAAATACGGTTAGGTGGAGTGCCCGATGTTGAGGTGAAAACACCGCAGCCCACGCCGGGGTAAGCCGTACAGCCCGTGCCCACCTGGTCGGTGCGCAGGTCGTCCCAGTGCGGCATGATCGGCATGTTGAGCGAAGCCGAAGGCAGCGGACAGGCATTCGTCAACAGATTGCTATTGCTGACGAACTGCAGGTTGCCGTTCGATGAGATGTTGGCCCCGGTGAAGCTCTGCCCGTAGAGCTGATACGAGAACGGAAGCGAGACAAAGGTTGTGCCATCGTCTACGTGATTGCCGGTATCATTTGTGCCCGGAACGATCGTTCCCGTCCCCACGGTAAATGTGTAGTTCGGTGTGCAGCTTGGCGTTGACGTAGGTGTAGGTGAGGGCGTACCCGTGGCTGTAGGTGTCGCTGTGGCTGTGGCTGTAGCCGTCGCGGTGGGTGTAGGGGTGAATGTCGCTGTAGCTGTCGGTGTAGGCGTGAATGTCGCCGTAGCAGTAGGTGTCGGCGTAGGCGTCCCGCACACTACTACCCGGAAGGCGATGTCACTGAGGCTCCCCTGGCCAGTGCTTCCGATGAATGTGCTCGCGCCGGTTACGGGGTCGATGGTGTAAACACCGTCGGTGCTCCCAGGCGTCGCGAACAGAACGCCATCGGTCGGGCGCACAGCGAGACCATCATAATACTGGTCTACCGGTACAGTGGTGATGATGTGGCCATCAACAGGCGAGATCGTGTAGAGAGAGAAGTTAATATAATAAAGCGTGCCATTGGGAGCAAAGCCGAGACCTCCGCCTACGCCCGTACCGGTGTTGCCTATGAGCGTCGCAGCGGCCGTGCTGAGGTTGATGGTGTACAACAAGCCGCCGGGGCTAAACGCGTTCGAGGTGATTCCGTAGAGCACGCCAGTGCCCGGCTGGAAGCTCAGGTCGCCGATACTGAGCGGCGTCCCGTTGTCGTTGATGACGCCTATGGTCGTGATCAAGCCGCCGGTATCTGGATTGATTTGGATCAGCGTGCTGGGATTGCCGCTCGTTACAGTTGAAGCAAACAGTCGGCCGTCAGGATGGAAGGAAAGTCCGGGCAAGCCCACGCCGGCAACAGGCGTGCCGACGAGTGTGCCGGTGCCGTTTGTTTGGTTGATGGTGATCAGCGCACCCCGATTCAGTGCGCCGTTGCCATTGCTGCCGTACATCGTCAAGGATGGCGTGCAGCTAGGACTGCCCGTTGGCGTTGGTGTGGGCGATGGGCATGGTCCCAGTGTGTAGCTTTGCCCGCCAGTAGCCGCGCCGCCTATCCCGTTGCAGAAGTACTGCGTAAAGGTGGTGTCGTTCTTCTGCACTCCCGCTGTGGCCGATGTGTTCCCGTTGGTCACTGTGCCGTAGATCACATCAAAGCGTGTCTGTCCCTCATACAACCTCAGCTCGAAGTTGGCACCGGTGGTACCCGGAAAATACTGCGCCCGCCACTCGATGTTGAAGATGCGGTTGGGAGCAGTGCCACTTATCGAGGTGAATATGCCAAACCCACTGTTCACCAAATACAGGTCGTCCCAATACGGGTAGATGGTGTAGTTGTGGGTGAGCCACGGCAGGCAACTGTTCGTAAAGGTCGTGTCTGTTGTCGTGAACTGCGCATTGCCGTTAGACGACAGATTAATGCTGGTGAAGCTCTGGTCGTATAAGGTGAAAGGAAAAGGCAGCGCGATGGTGGTTACCGTATCATCGCCGTGATTGCCGATATCCGTTGTGCCTGGCACGATGCTGCCCCCTATCTGACTTATCGTGTATACGCCGCAGGTCGCTGTCGGCGTCGGAGTCGGTGTGGCCGTAGGCGTCGCTGTGGCCGTGGCCGTAGCTGTGGCCGTTGCCGTGGGAGTAGCTGCGACTGTCGCCGTTGGCGTTGAGGTTGCTGTCGGTGTAGGCGTGAATGTCGCCGTAGCGGTAGGTGTGGACGTTGCAGTTGATGTAGGTGTTGGTGTAGGCGTGGGCGATGCGCAAGGGGGCAGGTTCCACACGTAGCGCTGGCCGCTGGATACGGGTGGGTTGGTGAAGCCGCTCGTGTCACACCCTACCTGCGTGAAAGCCGTGCTGTCCTTCTGCACTCCTACCGATAGTATCCTCGGTGGCAGGTTGAAGGGGACTATCGTCTGGAAGTTGAAGTCGAAGGGTGTCGCACCACTCTCGTACAGGTTCACCTCGTAATCGAGGGTGTGGGTGGTGTTGGTCTGGCTGAAGTAGATGGTGCGGTACTCGATGGTGAAGATGCGGTTGGGGGCGGTGCCCGTTGTTACGGTGAAGATACCGCAGTCGGTGCAGTTGGTAGCAGGGGTGTTGTCGGTGCGCTGGTCACCATAGTAAGGCATCATCTGGAGCGTGACACCCGACACGGGCAGGCAAGAGCCGGCGAAGGCGTTGCCACCGGCCCCGAAGCCGAGGATACCGTTAGAGCCTACGTAAGCACTCGTAAATGAGTTGCCGTAGAAGCTGACCGGGAAGGGTAGGCTGATGATGGTGGTGCAGTCGTCGCAGTGATTAGTCGTATCGGTGGTGGCGGGGACGAACGCCCCGGTTGTCAAGGTGTAGTTGTAGTTCTGCGCCGCCGGGCAGGTAGGGGTCGCTGTAGCCGTTGGCGTAGGTGTCGGCCCCGCGGTCTGGATTTCCCATGCCCCACGCCCGTGAGTGGCGGCGCCCAGAATGTGCAGGCCGCTATTGAACGTCACTTGAAGGACCTGAGCGTTGGGAAGCCCCGTGCCGAGGCGGCTCCAGCTTACTCCCAGATCGGTGCTGGTATAAACGCCATCGTCTGCTCCGATATAAAGCGTGCTCGGAGAAGTGAAGTTGTCGATCTGAATAGACCAGACCGGCAGATTGGGAAGGGCGCCGCCCCCTGTGCCGCTGATGTTCGTCCACAGCGTGCCGCCATTGGTAGTCCGGAAAACATGACCATTAGCGCTAAACCGGTTGACCACGGCGTACGCGATCTGGGCGTTGGAGGGATCGACCCGAATCTCATTGACTCTGGCGCTGCCCGCCGGCAGATCGTGCTCAGTCCATATCGACCCATGGTTGGTGGTAACGAAGACTTGGCTGGTCGAGGCAAATGTTCCTCCAGTGCCAGCATAGATTGTATTGATATCTGAGGGAGCAATTCCGATTGCGTCTACATTATTTCCGCCACTGTTAAATCCGCCAACCCCCGATGTGGCGATGGCGGTCCACAGGTCACCCGCGTTCGTAGTTTCCCACACATGGGTGGCGCCATATAGAACGCGGTTACCATTGCCCGGATCAACAGAGAAAGGAGCATAGAAATTCTGTGTGTTATCTCCCGACATACCGGTGGTCCTGGTGATCCAGCTAACGCCGCCATCGGTGGAACGCCTGAAGAAATTTCCGGCGCCGAAGCTCTGTACAGGAGCTTGATGATAGATCAGGCTGCCATTAGTGGGGCTGAACTGGGCCAGACCACCATCGCCGCCTTCGACTTCGGTCCAGAGCAGAGCGCCGGTGTACAGCTCCGTGCCGTTGTCCTGGCTACCGCCGATGACGATGTTGGGGTTCGTCGGGTGCAGGCCGATGCCTTGGAATTGGATCGTGTTCAGGTCGCCGTTGAGATTGGCCCAGGTCGGGACTGTAGGATCAGCCAGGCGATAGATGCCGCCATCGTCGCCATCGAGCAGTTTGCCGTTGGCATCGAAATCAACCCCGTGATGATCAACGTGCGGCTGCACCACTACGCCGGTATGTGATATGTCTGTCCAGGTCGCCCCGCTGTTGGTGGAGCGCAGCATGCTGTTGGCGTTGGCCGCTCCGGCCGCATAGACGATGGCCGAGCTCGTAGGATCGACAAGGAGCGTGGTATCGTACCAGCCCTGGAAGCCCATGTAGTTAGGCGTTCCGGCCGTCAAGTCGGTAAAGGAGGCACCGGCATTATCGGACCGCACGAATCTCGCCAGATGCCCGCCGGCGTTGGTATTGTCCTCAGCTGCGATGTAGAGCACGTTCGCGTTGCTGGCTTTTGAAATCGCGACGGAAATTCTGCCGAAGGTTGCTCCTACCGGCGCGTTCGGGGCATTGAGCAAAGTCCAGGTCGCGCCGCTGTCGGTGGATTTATAAACGCCGTTATTAGCGGTGCCAAAGAGGTAACCGACTGCTGCATACACGATGCTGGTCGTGTTTGGATCGACCACCACGTCGGACCACGGGAAGTTGTTATCCTTGCCGTTGGCCGCCGTCACGTTCGCCCAAGTCGAGCCGCCATCGGTCGTCTTGTAGACGCCGGTGATGCCCCCAACGGCGACGCCGTTGTTGCCGAGGTTCGCCATCGCCGCGTAAGCGATACTGGCGTTGGTGGGATCGACAGCGATCCGCGAACACGTCATCCGATCCGTGTTAAACACGCCGCCGGGCCCCGTATTCAAGGTAAAACTTGCTCCGCCATTGGTGGAGACCAGGATACCCCGGCCAAAATTGGAATCCCCAGAGTTATTGGCTTCGCCCGTGCCGGCATAGATCACCAGTGGGTTGCTTCGAGCGATGGCGGCCGCGCCCATCGACAACGTGCTCTGTATATCCGTTAACGCGGTCCAGTTTGTTCCGCCATTGGTTGTCTTCCACACGCCCCCGCCGGCTGGAGCCACATAGATCGTGTTGGCGTCCGTGGGGTGGGCCGCGATCGCTGTGATGCGACCGCTCACGTTTCCGGTAGCCTGGGAGCTGTTCAACGGCGCAGGACCGATTGCCGTCCAAGCCACCGTGCTGAGCTGCATTGTCGGGAGCAATGGCGCCTTCAACGGTGGCAAAGGCTGCGTCCGCGGCGTCCAAGGCGTCACCTGGTGAGGACGGAAAAGGGACGCTTGAGTTTCGGTTTGCGCCAGATTATCGCTCGGGCTACCTGGATTCTGGCTTGGGCTCTGGGCGGTCACGCTCGAAAACGCACCGGCACCCAGCAATGCCAGAAACACGCCCGCAAGAGCGATGAACAGACCGATGAAAACGCGCAGGTTTAAAAAGGCAGATTGCGAATTAGATTTCTTTTTCATAAGTGGAGCATGGGCCAGAGCCCGGGTGATTCGTTAGGTTGCCGCCGCCTTCGCCAGCCTGCGCGAAGTGAAATGTGATTTGTGAGACCGAAGAAACCGGCCGCAGCAAATCGTCTCAGCGGTTTTGACGATTTGTTCTGGGAGCATCTTCAGACAGATTTAGGGGTGGAATAACAGTTGTAGTTGAAGCGGCGGAAATATGTCAACACTATTTTTTACATTCTTTCTAAAATATTTTGTTAAGGCGAGTGCGCAATGGTTTTCGTGTAGGACGGCGCCTTACAAGTTAGGGACTCCGAAACCCTTTCGGCTGCGACTGCCGCGATCAGCAATCCCAGCTAAAAGCGGGCGACTAAATTACCCGCTTTCCCAAGGCTACAGCCAGCTCGCGCTTTCTTGAGGCTGCAGCACGCCCTGCGGCGTTGTAGCTGGGATGGGTAACCCCGGCCGGGGTTTAGGCCGATTATGAAATTCAGCCTCGCCGGTATTACCGATACCGCCTACAGATGCAAGTCACGCGGGTGACACGGATTTCTCGATGAGCAGTCGCCGCTGCGACCTATGGCAGGACAAAAAATCAACAGAAGTAAACGAAGGTAACGAAGGGCTGGTTTTTGAGGCGCAAATCGGATCAAAGGCCTGACGATTTCTGAGCGGGGAAGGATAACTCGCCAGGATTGACAAAAGCGATGCGGGGACGCATCGCACTCCTAAAGCACTCGCAGGCGACACGCCTGCCACCACAGATTCATCAATCCACCCTTAGCCGGGGAACTCGCGAGGTTTTCTCGCGAGATATGGCCTTGGTGTCGGGGTTGGTCTCGACGGGAACGTAGGCGTCGCCGTTGGCGTAGCTGTCGGTGTATGCGTAGCTGTTGCTGTCGCGGTAGGCGTAGCTGTCGGCGTATGCGTAGCTGTTGCTGTGGCGGTTGGCGTAGCTGTCGGCGTATGCGTAGCTGTTGCTGTCGCGGTTGGCGTAGCTGTCGGCGTATGCGTAGCTGTTGCTGTCGCGGTTGGCGTAGCTGTCGGCGTATGCGTAGCTGTTGCTGTCGCGGTTGGCGTAGCTGTCGGTGTGTGCGTAGCCGTTGCTGTCGCTGTTGGCGTAGCAGTCGGTGTCCCGCATGGAGCGCCGCCGTTGGTGCGGCGTTGTACCTCAGCCAGGAACTGGAAGGTCTGTCCCACTATACCTCCTACACTCCAGATCTGTCCCGCTCCGTAGAACCCTGCCTGGTTGGCCTGGCGATTGGGCAGTATCAGGTTGGGCGGTGA
>Ga0193707_1000019_pt1 | contig 40268 bp, 35 predicted proteins | sample U3c2metaG_FD_143043 | JGI IMG/M metagenome (GOLD analysis project Ga0193707, IMG submission 143043) | Soil microbial communities from a riparian zone of the East river system, Colorado, United States - U3c2 | ecosystem: Environmental > Terrestrial > Soil > Riparian zone | place: USA: East River... | reverse complement strand
CTATGCGCAACAAAAACTGCGACCGATCATCCCAACGCCGATGCGCATGGTTTTGGGGGATTTGAGGAAACAGGCCGCTTACTTTCCGCCAGTTTTCTTATCGATTTCCGCGACAAAGCGCATATCTAGGAAATCGTCCGGCTTGGCGCTTTTTACCGCGGGTTCCTTTTCCGCGATTTCCGCGAGTACCGCTTCCATGCCTTTACGGCTCACATAGGGCGGATACTCTAAATAATCGCGAAATTGGCTATAGGTATCTTCCTGGATTTCCGGCTCCTTCACCTTGAGCTGATTTTGGATCATCCTGAGCGCGGCGCTTTTATTGGTCTTGAAAATTTGCACTCCCTCGGCGTAGGCGCGCACCACCCGCCGAACGATATCCTCGTTGGCCTTTATATAGGTCCGGCTGGATCCGACTGCGACGGACACAAATTCCGGGCCTTCCTTGGCTATGTTCATCAACTCGACAAAACCGGCCTTTTTCGCGCGGGCGTTGGTCGGCGGTGACATAACGCCAGCATCGATTTGGCCCGCCGCCAATGCCGTGAAGATGTTTGGCACTTCGACCAAAGGCAGAATCTGATAGTCCGTCGTCTTTAAACCGGCCGAACCGAGCGCGTAGAACGCCGAAGTGTGGGTCGACGAGCCGATTCGGGTAATGCCGATTTTTTTGCCTTTCAGATCAGCGATCCTTTTGATTTCCGGCTTTGCCATGAGCGAAAAGACCTGCCGATTGGTCGCACCAGCGACGAGGGCTAGATTTGCTCCCTTGAGATTTGCCTGGGCCGCGTTCGAGCCGTCCATGAATGAAAAAGCGATTTCACCGGCGAGGATAGCCTGGATACCGCGCGAGCTCGACGGTATGTGCAGCAGCTCAACGTCTAAACCGTATTTCTTAAAGAGCTTCTCCTGCTGCGCCATGAACATGCCACTCTGCGCGCCGGTAACCGCAGTCCAATTGATCCGTACGGGGTTTTGCGCCAATGCAATGCTCGACGACAAAAAAACCGACAATACAGCTGCTCCGATCTGCCAAAATCGATGTTTCATTACTTCTCCTTATACTTAGGTGAACTTGGTCACTGCCGACTAAGGGCCTCGACAAGGGTACCAATCCATTGTGCTAATGCAACCAATTGGATTGACCTTGGAAGCGTGGTAATTAGCGCCTATGAGCTCAAAATTACATCTGACGCTGGCAAGCGGAGACTACGAGAGCCCGATGGGATCGAACTCACAGTCCTGACGGACATGACTTCCGATATCCGTCACTGGCGCATGCTTCGCAATCGCGAATTTGACGTCGCCGAGCTGTCCATGTCGAATTACTTGATGGCGAAGTACACCGGATTACCCTTTGTCGCAATACCGGTTTTTCTGCACCGTCGCTTTCGTCACGGATTCGTTTATGTCAATACCGGCAGGGGCATTACTGAACCGACGGATTTAATCGGCAAAAAGGTTGGCCTGCGCAATTTTCAAGCAACCGCAAATTTGTGGATACGTGGTATTCTGGAACATGAATACGGTGTGCCACACCGGAGCATCGATTGGTTCAAGCAGGATGAGGAAGAAGTCGAATGGACGCCTCCGACGAGTTTGAAAATTCAACGGATTGCCTCAGGAAAGAATGTCGAAAAAATGCTCGTGGAGGGCGAGCTCGATGCTCTGATTCATCCGGAAGTAATTCAGCCGATACTCCATAAGGATAAACGGGTGACTCGTCTGTTTGCAAACTACCGCGATTTGGAAATGAGTTATTACAAACGCACCGGCATCTTCCCGATCATGCATACCACTGCGATAAAGCAAGAGATTGTTGATAAGCATCCGTGGGTCCCGATTAACCTGATGAAGGCTTTTGAAGAGTCGAAGAAGGCCGCCTACAAACGCATGGAGAACCCGCGCATCGTGCCACTGGCTTGGTTCCAGCACTTTCTCGAAGAGCAAGAGGAGATCCTCGGTCCGGATCCCTGGATCTACGGCCTTGGCGCAATCAACACGAAGGCGTTGGAAGCCCTGATGCAGTACTCCCAGGAACAGGGTCTATTGGGCCGCAAAATGTCGCTTGAGGAATTGTTTATTAACACCGCCGCGCATTCATAAGCGAGCATGATGCTACCATTGCTGGCATGGTCGTTGCCGCCAAAGTTGACGCTAGCTACGCACAACCTCAATTGCCGCCTGATCGGGCGGTCTGGATACCTCTCCAGAATTGCTTTGCTGTCGAACGATAGCGCTAACGCGGACCTGGTAATGTTGATCTTCCGCTTCTGTTGACGTAGATTTTTGAGACCTGATAGGTTGGATTAGAGCAAATCTATGCGCGTCTTCAAAAAGGAGGTTTCATGTTCGGCAAGGGAGTGTTTCAAGAAGAAGAAAACGTGCTCCGCAGCATCATTCGCAGCATCGATAAACGAGTCGATTACAGCGCAAAAGAGGGCCAGGGCTCGCGCTTTACGGTTCATGTAAAGCTCCGCGGCCACGAGGCCGATGTTGTGCTTGATCTGGAGGACTTGAGAACCGCCAAGCTGGACATGGTTACGCGTCATCAGATTCGCCAAAAGATTAAAGCGCGCTGCGACCACCTCGATAAGGCTCGGTATGGTGCTGATATTCTCGGGCTAAAGCCGGCACGATTGTTGAGGGCGGCACCGAAGCTGGAGCCCATGGCCCATCGTGGTGGTTTTAGCCGAGGTCCCAGGCGCTAACCAATTTAAGATCGCAGCCGTGCCATCGGCAGACATCGAACAGGCTTGTTTGAGATGAAAAATGAGTAAAGCGCAATTAATACGTCGTGCCCTCGCCGATCATGGCCAGCTGATCATGCCCGGTGTTTACGACGCTTTGAGCGCAAAAGTCGCCGCGAGAGCTGGATTCGAAGTCATTTTTATCACCGGCTATAGCCTATCGGCGACTTTGTTGGGCGAGCCGGACTTCGGTTTGTTGACCCAGACCGAAGTGGTAAGCGCAGCACAGAGGATCTGCTCCGTCGTCGACACGCCGGTCATTGTCGATGCTGATACCGGTTATGGCAACGCGATCAACGTCGTTAGAACAGTTCAGGATTTGATCCGGGCCGGCGCCGGCGGAATGTTTCTTGAGGACCAGGTCTGGCCCAAGCGCTGCGGTCATATGAAGGGAAAACAGGTAATTCCGCTCGATGAACAGCTAAAGAAGCTGCGCGCCGCTATAGAGGCAAAACTGGGTAGCGACTTCTTCATCGTCGCGCGTACTGACTCGCGCCAAGCCTTAGGTCTCAGTGAAGCAATTACGCGCGGACTTGCTTTTAAAGAAGCCGGCGCCGACGCAGTCTTTATTGAGGCGCCGGAATCTAAAGAGGAGATGAAAGAGATCGCTAAGCGCGTGCCAGCACCATTGGTAGCGAACATGCTGGAACGCGGTGTCACGCCATTGATGGGGCCAAAAGAATTAAAGGAGCTTGGTTTTGACTTAGTTGTTTGGCCGTTGGCGCCGCTCTACTCAGTGGCGAAATCGCTGACTGAAGTTTACACCACTCTACGGCGTGACGGTTCGACGTTGGCGATCTTGGATCGCTTGATGCCATTCGATGAATTCAACGGTATCGTCGGGTTGGATGAAAAGTACGCGCTCGATGCCAAATACCGAAGTTAGACATTTTAAATCGATCAGTCCGTCCCTTGCCTTCCGACCGTGCCCTACAATCTCATCGGCATTAGTACGTAGAGATAGCTATCGACACCACCTTTGCGAATGATGCTCGGGCTCAATTCGTCCTTGAGTTCAATATTTATTTCACCATCGCCGCCGAGAATCCCCAAGACATCCAGTAGATAACGCGCGTTGAAGCCTATGGAGATAGCTTTGCCATTGTATTCTGCCTCGATTTCCTCCACGGCTTCGCCCAAGTCAGGGTTGTTTGCCGAAATCGAAACTTTGCCATCCGAGAATTCCATGCGAATCCCCTTGTAGCGCTCACTCGACAAAATCGATACGCGCCGTAATGCTTGGAGAAGCTCGTCATGCTCCAGCTTGGCGATATTCGGATTCCCCTTCGGAATAACCTTAGTATAGTCCGGGAAGTCACCGTCGATTAACCTCATGAAAAGTTCGATTTTGTCTTTGATAACCAGCCCCATATTCTCTTTGAATCCCAATGAGACTACGCCCTCCGTGCCAGACTCCAGCAACTTCTTGAGTTCAGCTAATCCTTTTCTCGGCAAGATAACGCCTTTGGACAGGCCGATTGATCCGACTGTCTTTTCTTCAAAAGCCAAACGATGACCGTCGGTGGCCACCATTCTAACCTTGCCCCCTTCCGCCTCCTCGACAAAAACTCCGTTCAAGCTATAACGCGTTTCATCCGTCGAAACCGAGAAAATAGTCCGTTCGATCATTTCATGAATCGTCGATGCCGGCGTCGACGACAGAGACTTGCCGTCGAATTTCGGAAACTGCGGAAATTCCTTCGCGTCCATGCCGACGATCTTAAACACCGACTTGCCGCTGCGGATTTCTACCCAATCGTTCTCTAAGCGCTTTAAGTGAACCTGCTCGTTCGGTACTTCCCTTATGATTTCATAAATTTTCTTCGCGTTTACTGTGACAGTTCCTTCTTTTACGATATCCCCATCGACCTCGCCTCTCACGCCGACTTCAAGGTCGGTCGCGGTGACGCGAATCGAGCCTTTACTCGCTTCAAATAGGACATTGGCGAGGATGGGCATGGTATTGCGTCGTTCGACGATACTTTGAGTCCAATAAAGCGTTGCGAGAAGGTCGTCCCGCTTAGCTTTAATTTCCATACACCCTCCCACTCATTTACTGTATATTTCTATATATATAAATTTTAGTAGTAATAGTAGTGGCTGTGAGTAAAGTGGAAAAGGCTAATTTGATGAGAGAAATTGGGGATGTGGGTTGTGATTTATTCGCTGTAGTTGTTAGTCGTTTCAACTCATTTAGGCCAAGAGTGACGCCGCTTCACATTCATCCACAACGGCCAAGGCATGTTGATCACAGGTTATTCACAGCTTCTTCCGAATGTTTAGATTTCGTTCGAGCTTTTCGATCGTTGTTTGCATATGGGGATCTTCTTTGATCTTGCGTTCGATGGTTTTTGATGCGTGAATTACAGTGGAGTGGTCACGGCCACCGAATTTGTCGCCGATCGCCGGAAAAGATGTCTCAGTATATTTGCGGCACAGATACATCGCCACTTGGCGCGGCAAGGCGATATTTTGCGTGCGCCGTTTTGCCTTTAAGTCACCGATTCTAATATTAAAATAATCACAGATAGTCTTTTGAATATTTTCCACGGTAACCTCTCGCTGAGCACTCTTCAATGTGTTTCGAAGCACGTCCTTAGCGAGATCGACGGTTATCGTAGCCTTGGTCAACGAAGCAAAAGCGCCGAGGCGAGTGAGAGACCCTTCCAATTCACGTACATTCGAGTCGATATTCGACGCCAGATAAATTCCCACATCATGGGGTAACTTCACGCCTTCGTCTTCAGCTTTCTTTTGTAAGATCGCTACGCGGGTCTCCATGTCAGGGGGTTGAATGTCGGCGATTAATCCCCACTCAAATCTATTTCTCAAACGATCTTCGATTCCAGGAATCTCTTTAGGAAACTTGTCCGAGGTGATGACGATCTGCTTATGCGATTCATAGAGCGAGTTGAAAGTGTGAAAGAATTCTTCTTGGGTTCGTTCCTTGCCCGCGATGAACTGGACGTCGTCGAGTATGAGAATGTCCACATTTCTGAATTTCCTTTTGAATTCATCCATCTTGTCCCTTCTGAGTGAACCGATGAGTTCATTCATGAAGGACTCGGAGCTCAGGTAGGCGATTTTTGCCGCTGGCCGTTGGGCTGCGGCCTGGTGCCCGATCGCGTTAACGAGATGAGTCTTGCCTAGACCAACGCCGCCGTAGATGAATAGCGGATTATAGTGATCGCCGGGCTGGTTGGCGACCGCGACGCAGGCCGCATGAGCAAATTGGTTACTCGCACCGACAACAAAGTTTTGAAACGTGTATTTGGGAACGAGATTGTTATTTCGTTGGGGCCTTTCACGCTCCTTGTCATCTTTTTTTACCGTTTTCTCGCGGTTTAGTTGACCGTCTGATTTCTCATTGACCTCGAAAACGACTTTCACATTTTGCTTGGCTAGGGAACTCAGGATCGTTTCCATTTGCACGAGGTAATGCTCGGTCAACCATTCACGAAAAAACTTATTGGGCACCTCGAGAAGGATCTCGTTTTTGTTTCTTGAGACAAAGGAGATTGGCTTTATCCAAGTTTCGTAGTTCTGTTTGCCAATCCGCTCTTTTATTTCTGTAGCCGCCGCAGTCCATAACTCGGGCATAATAACACCGCTATCTAATTGAAAGGTTGAGACAAACATGGAAAATAGTTACACACAAAGTTATCCACAGCTGTGGATAACTGAATGGGCGGCGATTTTCCAAGTTTGAGGAACAGTCGTTCACAATGAACACTTAACGAACAAAACATCCAGTTATCTTGCGATCCGATCCAAAAAGAATCGTTGGTGAGCAACATTTTCTTTTCGCCCTGTTAGAAAGAATCTAAGTTGAAAAAAATTCGTCGGATATTCAGAAAAATTTTTAATAGTCCTTTTCAAATTTCTTTGCAAGAAAAAAGAAAGATAAAAAGTTTTTTTTTGCGCACAGATTCACCTTGACAGCCTAACGCTGTGGTGTTAGCAACACTCACCCATTTCCATGACGCAATCAAGAAAACTTTTTCAGCGCGCCGCGAGCAAAATTCCCGGCGGCGTTAATAGCCCGGTGCGAGCTTGGAAAGCGGTTGGCGGCACGCCGCTTTTCATCTCCCGTGGACAGGGAAGCTATATCTTCGACGCCGAAGGTAGACGATATATTGACTTTGTCGGATCCTGGGGACCACTGATTCTGGGTCACGCTCACCCAAAGATTGTGGAAGTGGTGCGACAACGAGCGGCCAGCGGCGTTACCTTTGGAGCGCCCACGATGTTCGAGATCGAGCTCGCTGAAACAGTCGAAAGGCTGGTTCCATCGATCGAAAAGCTGCGTCTCGTCAGTTCTGGCACCGAAGCGACGATGAGCGCCATTCGATTGGCGCGCGCGTACACCGGTCGAACAAAAATAGTCAAATTCGACGGTTGCTACCACGGTCATTCCGACGGTTTACTTGTCAAAGCAGGCTCCGGCGTCGCAACCTTGGGCCTGCCGGACAGTCCAGGCGTTCCAGCGGGATTTGCTCGGGAAACATTGACGAGCAAATATAATGATTTGAAGCTTTTGCAAAAGATCTTTGACCGGCATGGAAAAGACATTGCGGCCGTGATCATCGAACCGATCTGCGGAAATATGGGTGTCATCCAGCCGGAGCTAGGTTTTCTGTCAGCCATAAGAGAAATCACGCAGAAGAGCAATTCCCTGCTAATCTTTGATGAAGTGATTACCGGATTTCGCGTTGCTCTCGGCGGCGCCCAGGAACTCTTTCGAGTTAAACCCGACCTTACTTGTCTTGGCAAAATTTTAGGTGGTGGGCTCCCGCTAGCAGCATTTGGCGGGCGTAGTGAAATTATGACTTTGCTTGCGCCCGTCGGGCCGGTTTATCAAGCCGGCACGCTTTCCGGGAACCCACTTGCCGTAGCGGCTGGAATTGCGACGTTGAAATTGCTGCGCGGTCGCCGCGTTTACGACGAGTTGGAAGCTAAGGGGGACCAACTCGAGGAAGGGTTAGCCACTGTGCTCAAGAGGCGGCGAATTCCCGCGACGATTAACCGGGTCGGTTCGATGATGACATTATTTTTCGGCGTCGACCGAGTCACAGATCCAGATGACGCCAGAAAATGTGACCAAAAACAATTCGGTCGCTTCTTTCACGGTATGCTGAAGCGCGGCATCTATCTGCCGCCGTCGCCGTTCGAGGCGATGTTCATCTCTCTGGCACACTCAAGCGCTGATTTGGAAAAGACAATCGACGCGTTCGATCAATGGGCTAAGAGCCAGCATTCGGTTGATCGCTAGTGTCCTTCATGCTAGAAAATTTGCCCAGTGGGGAAAATTGGGGGCCGCCCCAATGGCCGGCAAGACAACCAAACTCCCTTCCTGCGCCGAGCGGGATTATATCTAGGAGTTGCATTCGAGCTACCAGGCACCATCCTTGGCGGGCTCGTATTGGGATATTTTCTTGACGTTTACCTCGGCACGTCTCCGTGGTTGCTGATCGCGCTGACAGCGCTCGCTTTCGTCGGCGCTTTCGTGAGACTAATGAAATGGGTAAGGTTTTTTGCCAACCAACGTAATGGAAGCCGCGGCGAAAAAGATGATCCTGCGAATTGAGCTGTGGCACGTGATCTTGCTTGCGGCGCTGTCGGCGACGCTCGGCCAAAGCAGATTTTTGGAGCCGACGGCGCTAATCGCTGGCGGCATCTTCATGGGCGTCAACTTTCTCCTGTTGGCGTATGGGATCGCCTGGATATTGACGCCGCTGGCTGGAAAAGGAAGAGTAAAAACAGGTGTCGGTCTGCTGATTTTGAAGTTTGCTATTTTTTTGGGCCTGTTATCGACGCTGTTTTTTCGTTTTAATCTGGACGCGGTGTCGTTTGCCGCAGGCTTTTCGACCTTGATCATCGCAATCGTTTTAGAAACGATTCGAGCGGCCGTAAAGGTAGGGACATCAAGCAATGGAACATCCGTTTAACTGGTATAACTTACTGCCAGAGGGATGGCAGCATTCGATCGGCGATCACACCTTCTTCGCGATCGTATCTGGAATTCTACTTATCCTCTTCGCTCTCAAAGCTCGCGGCGCGTTGGCCAAAGCCAGCGATCCTGTGGTTCCGCCGGCGGAGCTCGGCACGCAGAACATCGCCGAGCTGCTGGTTCAACTGGTGGTCAGCCAAAGCGATCAAATCATCGGCAAGCAGGGGCGAAAATACGTTCCGTTCTTCGCGACGTTTTTCTTTTTCATTCTGTTCAGCAACTTGATGGGCCTTTTGCCCGGCTTCGTCGCGCCCACAGGCAATCTCAATACCACAGTCGGATTAGCGCTCTGCTCTTTCGTCGGCTACAACATCATCGGCGTACGCGAACAAGGGGCGAGCTACTTCAAGCACTTCGTTGGCCCGATGACGAGTCTGCCAGGTAGCAGCTTGGTCGCTAAATTGGCTTTTGCCCCGCTGCTGTTAATTTCCGTCTGCTTTTTTCTGATCTTAGAGCTCTTCTCCCATGGTTTTCGGCCGGTTTCTCTGTCATTGCGTCTATTCGGCAACATGATGGGCGATCATGAGGTTATCGGAGCCTTCATCGGCTTAACGAAGCTGGTTATCCCAGTGGCGTTTTACGCGATGGGAACGTTGGTATCGATAATTCAGGCTTTTGTTTTTACATTATTGAGCATGATCTACGTGGCCCTGGCGATCAGCCACGGCCACGACGAAGAACACGGGCACGAAACACATCAATCTCAACATGCACATCAAGCACATCATTAAGCGATAGGCCGTTGTTGCGAGGATGAAGATAGAGGAGTGGCAGGCTTAAATCGCTGGAAAGGAGGACGGAAATGAAAAAGCTGTTTTCGCTCTTGAGCGCTTTTGGCATAATCCTTCTCAGTGTTGGGGTAACCATGGCCGCCGAAGGCGCAGCTGCCGGGGGTGGTGATTCCACCAAGGCCGCAATTGCCCTTGCTGCCGGACTTGGAGTTGCCATCGCCGCATTCGGCGCGGCGCTCGGTCAGGGTCGCGTGGGCGCGGCCGCGATGGAAAGCATCGGGCGCAATCCCAATTCCGCCGATCGGCTGTTTCTGCCGCTGGTTTTGAGCCTTGCGCTCCTTGAAGCGTTGGCTCTTTACGGTTTCGTTATCGCGATCATCTTGACCGGCAAGATCTAAGTTTCCGGATTGACACGGATGACGTAAAAAGGGTGAGGATAAAAATCCTTGCCCTTTTTATTTTATCGGCAATTCCACTTTATAGAGATGTACCTGGGTGTAGCGCAGCAGTTCATCCAGGGTGTGCAACTTGTAAGGCTTCTCATAGAAAATCTCTTTAATTCCCGTGTTGACCAAGACTTTGAGACAGTGGATACACGGCGTGTGCGTGATGTAGATCGCGCCGTCTTTGATGCTTGCGCCATTCTTTGCAGCCTGGGCGATGGCGTTCATCTCAGCGTGGATGGTGCGGAAGCAGTTTTGCTCGGTTTCGCCGTTGGGCGTTTTCGATTCGTAAATCAGGCAGCCGACATCGGTGCAGTGAGGCATGCCGGCCGGGGCGCCGTTATATCCGGTGGCGAGAATATTTTTATCGCGCACGATCACGGCGCCGACTTTAGCGCGAGTGCAGGTGGAGCGCTCGGCTACCTGTTGAGTGATGGTCATAAAGTATTGGTCCCAGCTCAGCCGTTCGCTCATGCATAACCTCCGTGACGTCTAGGCATCCGCGCTCAATATAACCTTGTCACCGACTTTAACGCCGCAGGTTTGCTGGGCGTTTCCTTTGTAAGCGGCGATTTCCAACATGCCCCAGCTGTTCACCAGGGCAACGAGCTCGTTGGGTTTCACCGCGTCATAGCTCGGCGCCAAACTGCGGATCACGCTCGACCCGACGGCGACAGTCAATTTATCGCGCGACTGTCCTGTCAAATCACGCTCATCGATGTTTGTAAACAGGTTACCGTAGCCGTCAATGTACACGACCTCGCCTTCCCATCGGTTGTGTCTTTGCGTGACTTTTGGGACCCTAAGCTTAGTAAACGACGCCAGTTGTTCGCCAAAGGCAGCCGGCGCAACGCCCAAAGAAAGGTGCGCCGCCGCGGGCGCGAAGATATCCCGTCCGTGAAAACTCGCACTGGTCGGCTTGAGCTGATAATCCGGATTGTTCAATTGGAAGATTTGCATCGATTCCGCCCCGGCTGCAGCCAAGCTGAGCACGCCATTGTCAGGGCCGATGAAAAAGTTCCCAGCCGATTCGATGAGCAGCGGGCGGCGTGCGCCGCCGACCCCGGGATCGACCACGACAACGTGAATGGAGCCGCGCGGAAAGTACGCTATCGAATGGCGCAGAGTCAGTGCCGCAGCCATAACATCCTGCGGCGGAATGCCGTGGGTTAAATCAATCACCTGCGTATCTGAATTGATCCCGGCAATAACGCCTTTCATGATCCCGACGAAGGGATCGCGATGACCAAAATCTGTGGTGAGCGTGATTAGCATGGGACCGCCGTCAAGGCAGGGATAATCTAAGCAGAAAAGGTTTTGAACGTAAAGAATACCCGGGCGACATGTGTCCATGCCGCGCACCCTTTCCACAGCCGACCGGAAGGGCTATAAGAAGTGTGTTTCCCGGCCAGTTCTGCTTCTAAGGAGTTTTCTAATTCACGTCCTCCAACCATTACGCCATAAAAACTACGCTCTTTTTGGCAGCAGCGATTTTGTCGCTTCCATCGGCCAGTTCGTCAGAGAGATCGCGCTCTATTGGTTGGCGTACGAGATTACCGGCTCCGCCATGGCGCTCGGAATCCTCGCGCTCTGCGAAGCGACGCCGCGCCTTGTGCTAAGCGTCCTCGGCGGTGTCATCGTCGATCGCTATGACCGACTCCGTCTTCTTACGGTGATTCAATTCCTGTGCGCGGTGCCGGTTTTTGCGATGGTGGTGCTTTATTTCCTCGGCATACTGCGGTTTTGGCACATCGCCATACTTGAAACCCTATTATCGATCATTCGCAGCATGAACCCGACTGCGGGTCAATCTTTGTTGCAGGACTTGGTGCCGCAAGACGAGCTTATGAATACGGTCGCGTTGTATTCGTTGGGGTTTAATTTCGCGCGTATCGTTGGCCCATCCCTTGGTGGTGTTCTGGTTCTCTGGATTGGCGTGGGCGGCTGCTTAATTTTTTACGGGGTGACGCTGCTGATTTCAGGATTTGAGTTACTGCCTATCCGGCTTTCGGTAGAAACCAGGGTAAGATCGTCGTCAGACTGGGTTCACGAGATTAAAGAAGGGCTGGATTTCATCCGTCATTCTCCGCTGGTACTCTCTAGTACGCTGGCGGCCTATGCTCTGAGTATCTTCGTCGGCACCTACCAGCGCTTTTTGCCGATCTTTGCCAAGGATATTCTAAAAACCGGACCGGAAGGTTTGGGAGCGCTCATGGCAGCCTCCGGTGTCGGTGCCGTTCTCTCCCTGGTGTTTTTGGACGCAGTGGGGCGGCGCTGGCGACGCGAGGCGCTGCTCTGGTTCAGTTCTAAAGCGACTCCGTTGCTCCTCATTCTTTTTTGCCTGTCGCGCAGTTTGTGGTTATCGGTCGCACTGATGGGATTACTGGGCGCGGCGCAGATCCTTTTTCGCACGGTGAGCCGATTGATTATACAAGTGGAAGCGCCGCGCGAATTAATCGGGCGGGTGATAAGTGTCTTTTTGATGGATCAAGGCCTGCGCTCAGTCGGATCGATGATCATGGGGGTCTTCGCGACGATCTTCGGCGCCGCGTTGGGACTTTCCCTATGCTCGGTCATCTCGATGGGGTTCACCACATTAACCTTTTATCGGTTAATCGGTAAACCGAGGGAAGCAAGCTTGAAAGTTATGAGTGACCCCGAATCAAATCGTTAGCGAACGTTATAATTCCTCTAATATCCCCGCGAACAGCAACGGCACCATGATTTCCATGTGGCCAGTCAGATTATAGCCTTTGCCGCTTTCCAGCGTCGGGCGATTGACGACGTTAGTGAGCGGGCGGTAGTGCTGGAGAAAATCGAGATTCACCGTGGTGAGATTCTGCACCGGATTTCCCAAATTGCGGGCTAAACTCACGGCCTTCAAAAACACTTCGGGCAGGACAACGGCTGAGCCGACGTTCAAGTAAACCCCGCCGCCGAGCGTCGCCACCACCGAAGTGAGCGCGCGAAAGTCGCGCAGGCTGCAATCGCCGAGCGCTTTGCCGTCGACCTTCGGGTGCATGTGAATAATATCCGTGCCGATCGCGATGTGGCACGTTACCGGAATTCCTAATCGCGCGGCTGTGGCGAGAATGCTGAGTTTACGGTGCGGCAACCGTGCTTTGAGTATCTCTTGTCCGACCGCGGCGCCGACGCCGAGATGATTCTTCGAGCCTTCGCTGATCGCTTGATTGATGAACGCACCGGTTTCTTCGCCCATGCCGAAGCTGCCGTCTTTCAACGCCGCGGCGACGTCTTCGGAAGTCTCGCCCATGTAGGCAAGTTCGAAATCGTGAATCACACCGGCGCCATTGAACGCCAAGGCATCAATGATCCCGCGCTCCATGAAATCAATGATCAGCGGGCTCAGCCCGACTTTGATCGGATGGGCGCCCATGCCCAACAAAACGGTTCTGTTCTTGCGGTGACACTCGGCAATCTTGCCGGCGATCGTTCTGAGATTCTGGGCGGCGAGAATGTCCGGTAAGCCGCGTATGAACGAGCTGAGGCTGGCCCCTTTCTTGAGCTTCTTGCCGAGCAGCGAAGTTTGAACTTTGCTGAATCGCTTGGTGACCGAATAGGTGCGGACTTTGGCGAAATCGAGAGGTTTAAATTGTTTGTGCGCCATGCTGCGAGTCGACGTGGCTATATGCCGGGGAAAAGCTTTTGGTCGACGATGTCGCAAATCACATGGCCGACAAGAATATGCGTTTCCTGGATGCGTGGACTGTTCTTGCCTTCGGAGACGCGCAGCATGTAATCGACTTTACCGACCATTTTGCCGCCGCTGCCGCCGGTTAAACCGACCGTAGTGATCGCTAGTTTCTTGCAGGCTTCAATGGCGAGAAGCACATTCGGCGAGTTGCCGCTGGTCGAAATTGCCAACGCAACGTCTCCCGCCTTGCCTAAGGCTTGCACCTGTTTGGCAAATACTTGGGCATAATCGTAGTCGTTCGCAATCGCGGTCAACGCCGAACTGTCGGTCGTCAGAGCAATAGCCGGCAGTGGCGGCCGTTCGATCAAAAAGCGATTGGTAAATTCCGCGGCGATATGCTGCGCGTCGGCGGCGCTACCACCGTTGCCGAAGAGCAAGAGCTTGTTGCCGCTTTTGAACGCCGCGACGATGGCCTCAATAGCTTGGGTCAGCGCTTCAAGATTGTCGCGCAGAAAAGCTTGCTTGACACGGATGCTTTCGTCGAATGCTTTGACGATCGTTTCCTTCATGCGATTGTCTTATAGTGCTTGGCCATTTGGCTCTGCAACCCGAGCCGCGTTAGCGCTTCTTCGAACCACTGGCGCACGACCGGCTCTTCGTCGGCGTATTCGATTTGCGCGCCGCCCTTTTTGCGGTCGACGGCGCCTTGATAGCGTGGGCGGACGCCCTGATATTTCTTGCTACCGAAGGCGCGCAGCGCCAAATAGCGCGCCGGTTTGGCGCCGGCGTTGAAGTGCTGGTGCCACCAGTTTTCCGGCGGCACGACCATGCTGCCCTCGTGCCATTCGTACTTTTTAATCGGCGCGCCGTCCGGCCATATGAGCGAATAGCCTTCGCCGCCGAGGATAATCACATGTGCTCCTGCGCCATGGCGATGGGCTTTCTTGTAGGTGCCGACGAGGAATTCTGAAATATGACAGGCGGTGGTGTTTTCCGATAGCTCGAATTTAATGTTGCTGCCACCGGCCCCGCGCTCGTTGTAGTCGAGCAATTTGAAACTGCGCGCGTCGGGCACGAAATTGGTCTCCCAAACGTTGCCGATAAATTTGAATCCCTTGAAATCGCCGGCATATAAAGTTCCCTCGCCGTTGAAATAATTTTGCCGCGCGTCGAATCGGTCGGCGAAGGCGAAGTCGTTGTGGAAAATAAAATCTAAGTTATGCAGCAGATTGATCATCGTCGGCGCGGTGGTGACGGCCAGATAACGCGCCGGCTCACTGCCGCTGCCGTTAAAAAGCTGGTGCCAGGTATTGAGCGGCGGTGAAAACAGTGAACCTGCCTGCCATTCAAAAGTCTGCTTGCGCTGTTCGTGGTTCCAAACCGTCGTCGCGCCGCGGCCGCTGATGATGTAAATCGTCTCTTCGAACAATTGGCGCTGCGGTTTGAGGCTCTTGCCGGGAGCGATTTCACAAATGTAGCAATTATTGACCTGTCCCGCGCCTTCCATCTGCAGGAACGCGCCGTTACCGCCCTTGCGCTCCCACCCTTCCAGTTTTACGTGACGGATATCTTCGACGAAAAAAGTCCTGATGACGGGAATGCCTTCGCCTTCGACCCATTTTTCATAGCTCGACTTGTTGCCGTCCGCCGCGGTTGCGACGGTTTCAGATGCTTGAGGTTTAGTCACGTTTACTCCGAAATGAATCGACGATTGATTTTTACCACAGGGTCCGCGGCGATGAAAGCAGAGGTTAGCTGCGATAAAAGGCTAGGATTTTGTCTACGATCAGTTCCTGCTGTTGCCGCGTGAGCTCAGGATAAAGCGGCAGGGCTAAAACCTGACTAGCGGCGCGCTCTGCTTGAGGAAAGTCACCGGGTTTGTATCCTAGACTCGCGAAACAGTTCTGTAAGTGCAGCGGCAAGGGATAGTAAATCTCACTCTGAATTCCTTGCTCGGCGAGAAACTGTTTGAGTTCGTCGCGTCGGGTCGCGCGGATTACATAGTTATTGAACACGTGCGATTTATCTTTGCTGAGCGGTGGAATGCCAATGAGTCGTTTGCCGACCAATTCGCTTTCATCGATTAATCGGCGATAGGTCTCTGCCCGTTGAATTCTCTGCTCGCACCATTCTTCAATATATTTTTGCTTTACGGAGAGCACGGCGGCCTGAAGGGAGTCGAGACGGGAATTGATGCCGATTTCTTCATGGTGATACTTGGCACGCTCGCCGTGCATCCGGAGCATTTCAAGTTTTTCAGCGACCTCCGCGTCGTGGGTTGCTATCAGGCCGCCATCGCCGAAACCGCCTAAAGTTTTACTCGGGAAAAAGGAAAAGCAACCGAGAGCGCCAATCGTGCCGGCAAACCTTTCTTTGTCACCGACCGATGCTCTGGCGCCGCAAGCTTGAGCGACATCTTCGACAATCTGAAAATGGTATTTCCGGGCCAGCGCCGTTAATTCGTTCATGGCGCAGCACTGGCCGAACAAATGCACGGGTAGCAAAGCGCGAATCCGCAGGCCAGTTTCGAGATCTACCGTTTGGCCGTCGCGCGGCCGACCGCGCGCTTCGAGGAGCTTTCCTAGTCCGTCGACAGAAAGCAGATACGTGTCGGCATCGATATCGACGAATAAAGGCTTTGCCCCGAGTCGGACAATGGACGAAACCGTCGAAAAGAAAGTGAACGTTGTTGTGATAACCGAGTCGCCGGGGCCGATGCCGAGCGCCATCAGTGCCAGAAGTAGCGCATCGCTGCCGGAGGCGACGCCGACGGCGTGCGTACAGCGCAGGTACGCTGCCATCTGCTTTTCGAACCGCTTTACAGCCGGGCCGAGAATGAACTGCTGAGATTCATTTACTTCGTCGATGGCCTGGCGCACCTCGTCGCGAATTTGGCGGTACTGAGCGCGCAAGTCGATGATTGGGATTTTATAGGGTGCGGGGCTAGACACTGGTTTTGACCGCAGGAGATTGGCCTTTCAAGGCGTTTTCGGCGACTTCGGCGAGGAGCTGATCATGATCGTGGTCGAGAGCGAAAACGCGGAACTGGACGACCTTGGAGGGAATGAATTCAAACAGCTCGGCCAGCGACTCCTTGGTAATTTCTCCGCTGGAAGGATCGAAAATGTGAATTTGCTTCTTGCCCATGGAAAAAGGATTTTCCGGGCGCGGATCCTGGGTCGCCATGTCGACGCGAAAGATCAAGTCTCGCGACGGCGCGGGAAGCGCGCCGCGAATGCGCTTTTCCCAGTCGGTGTCCTGAATCAGCGCCACGCCGTAACGCAGCTCGTTCAAAGAGAGCGTGCGGTCGTAGGCCATTTTCCATTTGACCTCGCGGTGCAGCACGGTTTCCCATTCCTTCGCCAACGCTTCGAGATCTCCCTTTTGGCGGCGCCAGCGCGACACGTCTTCGAGCAAAGACCAGTCGGTCAAGTGCAGGTAATCGTCCATGTGATCGAGAGGATTACCTGGGAACAGAACTTTCATGGTTTCCGGAAAGATTTCTCTCAGGTGCAAGTCGATGGCGCGCGTCGTGCGGTGATAGTAGACGTTGGTATAGAGGTAAAGCCGCGCGTTGAGAAACGTCGTGAGCGCGCCATTGCCCGCTTTATGCACCGTGAGACCTTTCGGAGTGAAAAAGGTGTAGTGAATCAGCCGCTCGCGGTCGATGGGCCCGGGATGTACACCGCACATATAGGAGTCGCGCGACACATAATCGAGATTATCGAAGGTAAAAATGCCGCCGGTCAGCGGTTGAAGAAAGCGCACCCACTTAGGCTTGCGGTTATCTTCCTTGCCGTCCTTTTTGATCGGAAACGCGACATCTTCGGGGCGCAATTCCTCGCCGGTCGCGAACGGACCGCTTGGGCTGCGACGCAGCTGGCGAATGATCTCGCCCAGGTGTTTTTGAATGATCGTCTGGCCGAGATCTTCGTGCGTTAAATCGTAGTTGATTAAGAAATTATCGTCGAAGAAATGGCCGAACGGCCCGTGACCGATGTCATGCAACAGCCCTGTGACCCGCATGTATTCCTCGATGAACGGCGCCGAGGGACATTCATCGCCCAAGACCCTTCTGAGCGATGGATAAAGATGTTTGGCAAATTCACCGGCGAGGTGCATGGCGCCAAGCGAGTGTTGAAAACGACTGTGCTCGGCCGATGGGTAAACCCAGCGCGCGCTCTGCAGCTGATAAATATAGCGCAGCCGCTGCACCCAGGGCGAATCAATCAACGCTTTTTCGGTGACCTCGCCCTTCTTTTGCGGAACGGTAAACTGAATGTAGCGATGGATCGGATCAGCGATCAACGCCGTTCCTTCGTATTCGTTATCGCTCGCTTGAATCATGAGTCGGCTTTGCTCAGATTGTTGATTTCAGATTAGCGACTGGCGCCGATAGGCTCAACACCCTCCGCAGGCTGCGCGTTAGACCTCGAAGATTAAGTGCGCGGTCCACTGGTTGCCGGTTTTATCCATGCGGCTCTTGTGAAAGGCAACGGTGGCGATTTCCTGTTTGATTTCGTGGCGGTCAGGATCGATTTTCTCACCTGCGACTTCGGCTTTGACGACGGTGTCCTTAACTTCACGGATCAGAAATTCACGCAGTAGGTAGCCGCTGCCTTGATACAAGTAAAGGAGTTCGCGCATCCAATTGACCATTAAGTCATCGCGATCGGTTCCCTCCACTTCCAAAGGGATTCGCTCCCTGGCCTCGACCTTGTCCACATCCATGACCATGACGTCGAAAAGCGTAAACGCCGAGTTGGCAAATAGGTCGGCTTGGGATTCGCCGGTGACTCTGATAGCCAATTCAGATTGATGTTTGGTCAATCGATATTTCTTTGGGTTCTCCATGTTGCATCAACGTTTTGGGATACTCATCGTTCGTGATTTGCTTTCGTGTTCATGTCAACGAGTTCACGACGGCTAGTGAAGTCATCGTCCAAAAGTTGCCGGATTTCCGGGCGCGCGTAGCATTGAACACATGTAAGAATATCTATCGGTTGGGTTATTTTTCGATATCGGAGGGGTGGTGCTTCCTGGTTAGGATTTACAAAAAATTCCCACTCGGTGTGTCCCGTGTGAAGCAGATAGAAGTCGACCTGGTAACTCTTCTGTGTATGGGTAGTCTCGAAGACCCCTCTGCCGCAGTGATAACACTGCATCACTCCCTATTTATACCCGGTTTATGAGGCTCGCCGCAAACCCGGCACCAAAGCCATTATCGATATTCACTACCGTTACACCGGCGGCGCAAGAATTCAGCATGCCCAGGAGCGCGGCGAGGCCACCGAAGCTCGCGCCATAGCCGACACTGGTCGGCACGGCGATCACTGGTTTGTCGACTAAACCGCCGACCACGCTTGGCAACGCTCCCTCCATTCCCGCCACCACGACTAACACCGAAGCGGCATCAAGCCGATGTCTGTTATCAAGTAATCGGTGAATTCCCGCCACGCCGACGTCATAAAGTCGGTCGACTCGATTGCCCATCATTTGCGCGGTGATAATTGTCTCTTCCGCTACCGGGATATCGGAAGTGCCGGCACACACTACCAGAACGGTGCCCTTACCGATGACCTTGATTGTCCTGCTTGTCCACGTGGCCGCACGCGATGCGCTATGAAATTCCAGTCCGGTGCGAAACCGCTTCAACTCCGCCATCTTCCTGGCGTCAATGCGAGTGACCAAGATATTGGCATTGCGCCGGCGCATGGCGCGCACGATCGCCGCGATTTCCTTGGCTTGTTTGCCTTGGCCCATGATCACTTCCGGAAATCCTTGGCGCAGCGCACGGTGATGATCAATCTTGGCGAAGCCAAGGTCTTCGAAGGGCAAGTGGCGCAGGCGCGCCACCGCTTGGCTGACACTCATCTGCTTTTGCCGCACCTGCTGCAGCAACTCTACTAGACGTTCCGAATCCATCGATCGTCCGGCGCAAATATATTCATCCGAAAGCGTGGGTATTGAATCGACTGTTCCGCACACGGGCTACGGTTTCATGAAATGGTCGTGCCCTTTCGTGCCCGCCGAAGCGGGCTTGCCGACGCCATTGACAACGACGAGACCGTTTTCGGAGCGCGCACAAACTCCGATTCTCGTCATCGGCAGATGTAAGCGTTGTGCGAGATCATGAATACGTCCCCGATGGTGCGCTCGGGCACAGAATAGCAGTTCGTAATCCTCGCCGCCGCTCAGAGCATAGCGAGTTCCAACTTTGCTCGCGAACGCTTGGTACGCCGGCGAAAGAGGCAGGCGCTCTTCCCAGATCGTCGCGCCGGTGCCGCTGGCGCGGCAGATATGTCCCAAGTCTTGCATCAGCCCGTCGCTGACATCGATCATTGCCGTCGCGAGGCGATTTTTCGCGAGCTCCGCGCCAGCATTGAGTCTGGGCGTCGGTCGGTGGTGTCGCGCAAGCAACTTTGCAAGCAATGGCCGTTTTTTCCCGGTCATTCGTTGTTGCAGCATGAAAAGTCCGAGACCTGAGTCGCCCACTGTTCCCGTGATGTAAATATCATCGCCGGCTTTGGCGCCGCTGCGCCGGACTGGCCGATAGGCTGCATGACCGATGACGCAGATTGAGACGATTAACGCCTTCGCGACATTCGTATCGCCTCCAACCAATGCGACGCCGGTCTTTGTCGCCAGCGCTGCGAAGCCGCGGTAAAAGGCGTCGATCTGTTCGCTATCAAAATTTGCCGGAATGCCGAGCGATAGAATCACATACGCTGGAACGCCGCCCATGGCGGCGATGTCGCTAAGATTGACCGCGAGCGCTTTGTGGCCGAGGTCAAATAGGGAAGTCCAACGCAGCTTGAAATGAACGTTCTCAATTAACAGGTCGGCGGTGACTAGCGACGAGCCTACCCGATTTTCCACCCACGCGGCATCGTCGCCAATGCCGATTCGCACTCCGTGACCGATCGGTGTTCGCTGGCGAATCCTATCGATGAGGCCGAATTCTCCGAGACGGCTAAGTTTCATCGCAGGCGGGTCGAATTTGTCGTCGGGTATGCCGTTCTCCGGTCGCAACCGAGGCGCCGACCGAAGCAAAGTAACGTCTACGGCCGCACGGGTATCGATCTTTCCCGGTGGCGCTTCCGATATGCCCGCCCGCTTGCTTTGGCGACCAACCGCCGCCTTGCAACAATTCTTTTTCGCTGCTCGATCTTGCTTGGTCTAGCGGTGGTTTTGCGCCGGTCCATTAAGGCGGCCGGTAAAACGTCCGACATGTTTTTTGCGATTACCCATTTGAGTTTTCGCCGCAGCGGTTTGGGGATTTCGTCCAGATCCTTTTCATTGCGATCAGGGATGATCAGGGTTTTGATGCCGGCGCGAAAGGCCGCTAAAGATTTCTCTTTCAGCCCGCCGATGGGCAGGACTCTACCGCGCAGCGTGATCTCGCCGGTCATCGCCACGTCGCGGCTCACCGGTCGCTTGGTCAATGCCGAAATTAGCGCGGTGGCCATTGTGATGCCGGCTGACGGACCGTCCTTTGGAATCGCGCCGGCGGGAACATGAATATGAATATCGAGCTTTTGATAAAAATCTGCCTCGATGCCCAGCGTTTTGGCATGTGCCCGGGCGTAACTTACCGCCGCCTGGGCAGACTCTTTCATCACTTCGCCAAGTTGCCCCGTAAGGGTTAAATTGCCCCGGCCCCGCGACAACGAGGCTTCGACATAGAGAATCTCACCGCCAGCGCTCGTCCATGCCAGGCCGGTAGCGACGCCAATCTCGTGATGTTCCTGTTCGGCTTCGGGCAAAAATTTTGGCGCGCCGAGAAACAAATGGATATTAGCGCGCGTGATTCGGGTAATCTCGTCTTTTCCTTCGGCGACCTTGCGTGCTACCTTTCGACAGATCGAAGCGATCTCGCGTTCGAGATTACGGAGTCCCGCTTCCTTGGTATATTCCGCCACCACGCGCAGCACGGCATCGTCGGAGATCTCCAATTGCTTGGCTGAAATACCATTGTCGTCCAGTTGGCGCGGGATTAAATACTTGCGCGCGATCGCCAGCTTCTCCTCGTTGGTGTAACCGGAAAGCTGGATGACCTCCATGCGGTCGGCCAAGGCTGCAGGAATCGGATCGAGCATATTCGCCGTGCAGATAAATAGCACGTTGGAAAGATCGAAGGGCAGATTCAGATAATGATCGCTGAACGCATGGTTTTGTTCCGGATCTAAAACTTCCAGCAACGCGGCTGACGGATCGCCGCGAAAATCGGCGCCCACTTTGTCGATCTCATCGAGCATGAAAACCGGGTTGTTCGAGTCTGCTTGTTTGATGCCTTGAATGATCCGGCCCGGCAGTGCGCCGACGTAGGTGCGCCGATGACCGCGTATTTCCGCCTCGTCGCGCACTCCGCCGAGGGAGATTCGCACAAAACTGCGATCCAGCGAGCGGGCGATAGATCTTCCCAACGAAGTCTTGCCGACTCCAGGAGGACCGACAAAGCAAAGGATCGGCCCTTTTATTTTGCGGCGTAATTTATTGACGGCGAGATACTCGAGAATACGCTCTTTAATCTTTTCCAGGTCGTAGTGATCTTCGTCGAGAACCTGTTTGGCCTTTTTGATATTGAGATTGTCCTTGGTTTTCTTGCTCCATGGCAGGTCGACCAGCCAGTCGAGATAGGTACGCACGAGCGATGCTTCGGAGGATTCCGGGTGCATCTGCTCCAGGCGACGTAATTGTTTGTCGGCTTCGCGCTTCACGTCGGTCGGCATTTTAGCTTTTTCGATTTGCTTTTTGAGTTCGCTGATCTCTTCGGCGCGCTCGTCTCCTTCGCCTAGCTCCTGCTGAATTTGCTTCAGCTGCTCGCGCAGATAATAGTCTCGCTGGGTTTTGCTCATTTCTTCCTTGGCCTGGTTCTGGATACGTGCCTGCATCGTCGACAGCTCCAGCTCGCGGGTCAAGAGTTCGTTTACTTTTTTTAAACGCTCGATAGGATCGAAGATTTCGAGAATCGTTTGGCTCTCTTCGATTTTGAGTCGCAGATTGGAAGCGACCAGATCGGCTAATACCCCCGGATCACTGATATTGTCAGTAACCATGACGATCTCAGGCGGGAGGTTTTTGAGGTTCAAGATCTGCTCAATCTTTTCCTTGGCGGTGCGCATCAAAGCCTCGACTTCGATGGGCACCTCCGACAATGTCGGCTCGATGACTTTGCGGATTTTAACTTCGAAAAACGGCCGTTCGCGCAGGTAAGTGTCGACTTCGCCTTTGGCGAGACCCTGGACGAGGATCTTGACCCGACCGTCGGCTAATTTCAGCATACGCATGATCGAGGCGATCGTGCCGACCCGATGGATATCTCCCGGGCCAGGATTTTCTTCGGCGGAATTCATCTGCGAGACGAGAAAAATCAAACGATCGCGAGATAGTGCTTCCTCCACCGCGCGGATCGAAATATCGCGCCCGACAAACAGCGGCAGCATCATATACGGATAAATGACAATGTCGCGGATCGGCAGGAGCGGCAGTACATCCGGAATCTCAACCTGGGAATTCTTGTTGTCCGGAGTTTCGGCTTTCCATTCGGCTTCGCTCATGATGACTCCAATCCTCGGAACTAACTTAACCGTAGGGACACCCTGGGTCAACTAAAAATATAGCCCTAGGAAGTATTTTTGGAGAATTTTGACATGGCAGAAAAGATCCGCGAGGGGTGAAGGTATTGGCACCCTCTGGAGGTGATATCGTTATCCGAATAATTCCTTCATCTTGTCGAAGAAGCCTTTCGAAAGCGGATTGACCTCTTCGCCGCCGAGCGTGGCAAAATCTTTCAGTAGTTCCTTTTGTTTCCCCGTCAAACGCGTCGGCGTTTCCACGATGACCCGGACATGTTGATCGCCCTGGTGCAATCCCTGGACATCCTTGATTCCTCTTCCCTTCATGCGGAAAACCTTGCCTGACTGCGTGCCGGCAGGGATTTTCATCTTGACCTTGCCTTCGAGCGTAGGCACATCGATTTCCGCTCCCAAGGCGGCTTGCACGAAGCTGATCGGTACATCGCAAATGATGTCGAGGTTGTCACGCAAAAAAATCGGGTGAGATTCCACCTGGATCACAACGTAAAGATCGCCCGGTACTCCGCCGGTGGGACCGGACTCCCCTTCGGCTCTCAATTTCAAGCGCGATCCAGTGTCGACCCCAGCGGGAATTTTTACACTAAGTGTGTGCATCGTACGCACCCGGCCGACGCCGCCACAGTTCACACAGGGATCCTTAATTATGGTACCCTGACCGCGGCACTGATTGCAGGTCCGCGAAACGCTAAAAAACCCCTGCTGGAAACTTACTTGGCCGCGACCGCGGCATGTCGGACAGGTCTGCGGCGCGGTACCGGTCTTCGCGCCCGTGCCTCGGCAGGTTTCACAGGGTCCGTGCCTAGGAATCTTGATCTTCTTCTCAGTACCAGCGACCGCCTCCTCGAATTTTAGGGTCAAGTTGTAACGCAAATCCTCGCCGCGGCCGCGGCGCTTCCCTCCCCCGCCGCCGAAAAATTCGCCGAAGATGTCACCGAAAATATCTTCGAAACCACCGGAAAAATCGAAGCCGCCAGCGAATGGACCGCCGTCGCCGAATGCCGCATGGCCAAACTGGTCGTATTGAGATCGCTTTTGCCCGTCGGAGAGGACCGAGTAGGCTTCGGATACTTCCTTGAATTTTTCTTCTGCTTGCTTGTCGCCGGGATTTCGGTCGGGGTGATGCTGCAGCGCCAGTTTTCGGTAGGCCTTTTTGATCTCATCTTCGCTGGCGTTACGATTAACGCCAAGCAATTCGTAGTAGTCCTTCTTGCCGTTCAAGCGCGATCCTCTAAAGTGAGAATTTTAGTATAAGCAAAAAAGCCCCTCTCCGCTGTGGCTCGAGTAGGGGCTTTGGGTGAGAAAAGCGATGGTCTCTCGCCGCGTGATTATTCCTTCACCTCGGTAAAGTCGGCGTCAACCACGTCGTCCTTCTTCTTGGCGCCGTCCGCGTTGCCGTTCGGGTCCTGCTGCTGGTTGTTCGAGCTGTTCTCCTGCGCGGTCTTTTGTTGTGAAGCCTTGGCATACATGGCTTCCGCGAGTTTATGTGACGACTGGCTTAACTGTTCCGCAACTTTTCGCATGACTTCAGCGTCTTGGCTGTCCACGACTTCTTTGGCTTTTTTCAGCTCCGTTTCAATGTTTTCTTTTACGCTCGCGTCGAGATCCGCGCCGTATTCCTTGAGCGATTTTTCAGTCGAATAAATGAGAGAGTCAAGTTGATTGCGGGCCTCGACGGTGTCCTTGTGTTTCTTGTCCTCCGCCGCATGGGACTCGGCATCCCGTACCATATTTTTGATTTCTTCTTCACTGAGACCACTGGATGCCGTGATTTTAATCGATTGTTCCTTGCCGGTGCCGAGATCCTTCGCCGCCACGTGAACGATACCGTTGGCGTCGATATCGAAGGTTACTTCGATCTGCGGTACCCCACGAGGCGCCGACGGAATCCCAACAAGATCAAATTGGCCGAGCAGTTTGTTGTTTACGGCCATCTCTCGCTCGCCTTGAAAGACCCGGATCGAAACTGCCGACTGATTGTCTTGGGCTGTAGAAAACACTTGGCTCTTTTTAGTCGGGATCGTCGTGTTGCGCTCGATCAACTTGGTGAATACACCGCCGAGAGTCTCTATACCGAGCGATAGCGGTGTCACATCGAGAAGCAGCACATCTTTCACTTCGCCCTTGAGTACCGCGGCTTGGATTGCTGCACCGACGGCAACGACCTCGTCCGGATTAACGCCTTTGTGCGGATCTTTACCGAAAATTTTCTTAACCCGTTCCTGAACCGCTGGCATACGGGTCATACCACCCACCAGGATCACTTCGTGAATATCACCGGCACTTAGCCCTGCGTCCTTCAGCGCTTGCCGGCATGGACCCTCCAGGCGATCAATCAAGTCGGCGCAAAGAGCCTCGAGTTTCGAACGGGTCAACTTCATGTTCAAATGCTTCGGCCCCTGCTGATCCGCAGTGATGAACGGCAGGTTGATGTCTGTTTCCATCGATGAGGACAGCTCACATTTCGCTTTTTCCGCTGCCTCCTTGAGTCGCTGCAACGCCATACGATCTTTGCGTAAATCGATGCCTTGATCTTTCTTGAACTCGTCGGCAAGATAATCGATGATCCGCTGATCGAAATCTTCGCCGCCGAGAAATGTATCGCCGTTGGTTGCCTTAACTTCGAAGACCCCGTCACCCAACTCTAGAATCGAAACATCGAACGTACCGCCGCCAAGATCGAATACGGCAATTTTCTCATCCTTCTTTTTATCCAAGCCGTAAGCCAGTGACGCTGCCGTCGGCTCATTGATAATGCGCAATACATTCAAACCGGCGATCCGGCCGGCATCTTTAGTCGCTTGCCTTTGGCTGTCATTAAAATAGGCCGGTACGGTGATAACCGCTTCGGTGACTTTCTCGCCCAGATAGTCTTCCGCGGTCTGCTTCATCTTTTGCAAGATGAAAGCTGAAATCTCCGCCGGGCTATATTGTTTACCGCGGATTTCAACCCATGCATCGCCATTGTTATTACGGACGATTTTGTAAGGAAGAAGGCTGGAGGCCTTTTGTACCATAGGATCGTCCGACCGTCTTCCAATCAAGCGCTTGACAGCGGAAATCGTGTTTTCCGGATTAGTGATCGCTTGTCTTCTAGCAATCTGTCCAACCAAACGCTCGCCGCTGTCCGTAAAGGCTACAACCGACGGCGTTGTGCGACTACCTTCCGCATTGGCGAGAACATTGGGGTCGCCACTCTCCATAATTGCCACGCACGAATTGGTTGTCCCTAGATCAATCCCGATTACTTTTGCCATTGCAATGACTCCTCAGTACTTTTGTCATAATAACCGTGATGGTTATTTAATCATCGCCCTGTTCGTTTTCAACCTTACTATCCGGGTTTTTTTTCTCTCGCGTTTCTGATGCCTTAGCTACGCTCACTAGGGCGGGCCGCAGAAGTCTATCGCGCAGCATATAGCCTTTGTGAAGCTCGGCAACCACAGAATTTGGTTCATAGTCCGCAGTTTCTACTTGGCTCATGGCTTCGTGTTTTGACGGATCGAAGGGTTGTCCCTGAGCGGAGATCGCTGTAACGCCATGTTTGGCCAACACGTCCCTGAGTCCCCGAAGAACCATTCCGACGCCTTCCACCAGCGGATTTCCATCGACGCTGCCAGGCGCGTGAGCAATTGCGCGTTCGAGATTGTCGACGACTGGAAGCAGGTCCTTTATTAAACTTTCGTTGGCGAACCGGATCGCCTCATCGCGCTCGCGGGCGGTGCGTTTCTTGTAGTTTTCTAATTCGGCCGCTTGGCGCAGTAAACGATCGTAATTGTTTTTAGCTTCTGACTCCTTGGCCTCAAGCTTTTGTTTGAGGGCGGCTAGATCGGATTCCAACGCATTGGAATTCGCCTCTTGTGGCGTTAAGTCTGATATTTGGTCGCCGCACGTCTCGTCAGTGTTTCTTTTCATTTCGTCGGACATTATATCGCAAATCTCCCCGAATAGTGGTTGTAAAAGTTTAATCACGACACCCTTCGATGTCAAGTTTCGAATTTTAAAATTCCCCTGATATTTTAAATAGTTGTCTACTTTATCAAAAAATGCTAAGGTGCTTTGATAACGATTGGCGCTTAAGTCAACCGAAAATGCGACCTAGCCATGTCACACCTGCGATCGTGCTTCGTACCCGACCCTTTGGGGAGTCTGACAAAATAGTTTCTTTTTTTACCGAGAACTTTGGCAAACTTACGGGCATCGCCAAAGGGGCGATGCGGTCGCGCAAACGGTTCATGAATTCCTTGGAACCTTTCGCGTTGGTCAATCTACGTTTTCAAGATCCTCCACACAGCAATTTGGTTTTTATTCAGTCGACCGATCTTGTTTCTAACTTCAGGCAACTGCTCACTAGCCTGGAACGCATTTCATACGCTTCCTACTTAGTCGACATTACCGATGGACTGATTGGCGAACGTGAAGAAAACCCAACAGCCTTTCAGCATTTAATGAGGGGTCTGAGTTTTGTCGAGAAAAATGAGACTTCGCTCCACTTTCTCACATCCTTCGAGCTGAAACTTCTAAGGCTAGTTGGTTATCAGCCATTCTTGGACAATTGTAAGCGGTGCCACAAAGACTGCCTCAAGGATGTCGACTCCCGATGGTACTTTAGTCCCGTCGATGGAGGAATCCTATGCGATTTATGCGGGCGCTCACGCAAGGAGATCTTGCCGCTCGGCGCGGCCGCTATCGAGGTGTTGAGCGCGCTTCAAGCGGAGGCCTTAGATCCATCCTCCCGTCTATTGTTGCCCCGCTCAATCATTCGTGAAATTCGTACAGCGGTGCTCGGATTCATACAATTTCACATGGATCGGGAAATTAAGTCGGCATCTTTTCTTTCCGCCTTTTCTTCCGTGGAGTCCGGGACGCTTGAGCTCGTGGATTCAGGAAATAACACGAGAATTAACCAGCGCGACGAGGATCCATAATCATGCCGAATAAGAAAAGGAACATTTACTTCTTTGGAAACGGCAAAGCGGATGGCAGCTCTAGAATGCGCGATTTGCTCGGCGGGAAAGGCGCGGGTCTGCATGAGATGACTCGGATTGGGATACCCGTACCGCCTGGGTTTACGATCAGTACCGCGCTGTGCGGTTACTATGACACCCATCATCACCGGTTCCCGAAAGAATTACAGAAAGACGTCGTTCTGGCCCTTGCGCGAGTGGAAAAAATTCTCGACCGGCGCTTTGGCGACGCCGAGAACCCTTTACTCGTATCTGTTCGGTCCGGCGCGCGAGAATCCATGCCTGGCATGATGGACACGGTCTTGAACTTAGGGCTCAATGACAGAACTGTCCAAGGTTTGATTCGTCAAACCAATAATCCCAGGTTTGCTTTTGACTCCTACCGCCGCTTTGTTCAGATGTACGCCGATGTGGTGCTCGGGATAAAGTCGAAAGATCAAAACGATGCCGACCCGCTTGAGTCTATCTTTGAGCACAAAAAGCACGTCCGTGGAGCGCGTTTCGATACTGACCTAACCGCCGCGGACCTGGAGGAGCTCGTAGCGGAATACAAAGCGGAGATTAAGACAAGATTAGGAAAAGCATTTCCTGAAGATCCATCTACGCAATTATGGGGGGCGATCGGAGCAGTGTTTGGCTCGTGGAACAATGATCGTGCGATCGCTTATCGAGAGCTTTACCAAATTCCCCACAATTGGGGCACGGCGGTCAATGTACAAGCCATGGTGTTCGGCAACCTTGGCGATAACTGTGCGACGGGAGTGGCGTTTACGCGTGATCCAGCGACCGGTGACAGGCGCTTTTACGGCGAGTTTCTGGTTAACGCTCAGGGCGAGGACGTCGTCGCCGGAACTCGTACCCCGAGACCGCTTGCCGAATTGCAGCACGTGATTCCCAGGGTGGCCAAGGAACTTCAACGAGTCTGCAAGCTGCTCGAGAAGCATTATCGAGAGATGCAGGATATCGAGTTTACTATTGAGAACGGCAAGCTTTGGATGCTTCAAACGCGCTCCGGCAAACGCACGGGCTTCGCCGCGGTAAGAATTGCGGTCGATATGGTCGAGGAGAGGATCATTAGCAAGAGAGAAGCATTACTGCGCATTGAACCGGACCAGCTCAATCAATTGCTGCGTCCGGTCTTCGATCAATCAGCAAAAGAGAAGGCACAAAAAGAAGGCCGGTTGCTCGGTAAGGGATTACCAGCTGGGCCCGGCGCGGCCACCGGCCGAATCGTTTTTCTTGCCGAAGACGCGGTCGATTGGAAAAAGCGCGGCGAGCGCGTCGTGCTCTGCCGTATCGAAACAAGCCCTGACGACATTCGCGGAATGGACGCGGCGCAGGGAATCTTAACTGCCCGCGGCGGAATGACATCTCATGCAGCGCTAGTCGCTCGGCAGATGGGAAAAGTATGTGTGGCGGGATGTGAGGTTCTGCACGTTGATTACGCGGCGCGCACGTTAAGAGTCGATCAAGCCGAACTCAAAGAAGGTGAATGGATCTCGATCGACGGCAGCACGGGAGAGGTCTACAGGGGGGAGATTCCAACCTTGCCCTCGGAGGTCCTCCGCGTTCTCCTCACACGGGCGTTAGATCCAGAGAAGTCGCGGATATTTCAGCAATTCGCCAAACTTATGAAATGGGCCGACGAAGTCCGCACACTTGGAGTACGCACCAACGCGGATCAACCGGATCAAGCGGCCATTGCCAAAGCTTTTGGTAGTGAGGGTATCGGACTGTGCCGCACTGAACATATGTTCTTTCAAGGCGAGCGCATTCAGGCGGTGCGAGAAATGATCCTGGCGGATGATGAGACCGGCCGGCGACGGGCATTGGCCAAGCTCCTACCGATGCAAAAAGAAGATTTCAAAGGAATTCTCGAAATCATGGGCAGTTTACCCGTGACGATCCGTACTCTCGACCCGCCGCTGCACGAATTTTTGCCAAAACATGACGATGAAATTGTTGAGCTCGCGCAAGTCATGGGAGTGGCGGTCGAAGTCCTTCGCGACAAAGTGAATGTGTTGCAGGAGTTTAATCCGATGTTGGGCCATCGGGGCTGTCGCTTGGGAATCTCTTTTCCGGAAATAACTGAAATGCAGGCACAAGCAATTTTCGAGGCTGCATGCGAGCTGCGGCGTGAAGGTAAAAACCCATTTCCCGAGGTGATGATTCCTTTGGTTGGCTCGCGCCCAGAGTTACACGAACAAAAGGCCATAGTGGAGCGTATCGCACGCGAGACCCAGAAGTCCTATGGAGTCAAAGTGCGTTACTCGATCGGCACAATGATTGAATTGCCGCGGGCCTGTATGGTGGCGGATGAGATTGCTGAAGAAGCCGAGTTTTTTTCTTTTGGGACCAATGATCTCACACAGACGTGTCTTGGCCTCTCCAGGGATGATGCAGGAAAATTTTTGCCCAGCTACGTTCTGCAAGGCATCCTTCCGGAAGACCCCTTCGTTAGCATTGATCGAGATGGAGTTGGCGCGTTGATGCGCATCGCGATCACAAAAGGTCGCAAGATCCGCAAAAAACTTGAAATCGGAATCTGTGGCGAACATGGCGGTGATCCCAGGTCGGTAGCATTTTGTCACGACATCGGTCTCGACTATGTCAGTTGCTCGCCTTACCGAGTCCCGATCGCCAGATTGGCGGCTGCCCAAGCTGCGTTGCGCAGTAAAACTCCATGATTTCGAAAGCTTGCGGCGAATTAGCAAACTAATAAAACCTCATTCTTTTCAGGTCCGCGATCGTACATTTTATTGACAGAATCCTAGTGATCTATGATAATTTGTTAATTTAAATAGAAACTTATGGAACCACGTTTTGCCGAATTATTGGTAAAAGGGGGTGTTGTCACCCGCGAGCAGCTCTCAGAAGCGCAAAAAAAGGAGCGAGAGAACGCTTCCAGTATCACCAAAGAAATTGTTCGCTTGGGGTTTACCAGTGAGAACACGTTAAGTGAATTTCTCGCTAAGCAATTCGGCATCGAAACCGTGGAGCTGATCCCCGGTGATATTGAAGACGCCGTTTTTAGCTTGGTTCCACCGCAGATCATCCAAAAGCATCAACTTATTCCCTATAAACTTTTTGGCTCGACGCTGACTGTGGCCATGCACGATCCAACGGATCTAGTGGCGATCAACGAGGTAAAATTCGTCACCGGTTACGGCGTGCGAGTGGTGTTGGCTACTCCATCAAACATTAAAAAGACACTGGATCACCGCTTTGGTAGCGCGAGTTACGACGATGTGCTGAAAAAGTTTGGCGACGGCGAGATGGAGGTCGTCCAAGAGAACGACGATGTCAACCTCCAGGAACTGCAGCAAGCCACCATGGATGCGCCGGTGGTGACACTAGTCAATGCGATCTTGGCCGACGCTGCGAAACGCCGATGCAGCGACATTCACATCGAACCCTACGAAAAAATCTTTCGAGTTCGCTTTCGCGTCGATGGCGTGTTGCAGGAAATCATGAGCCCGCCGTTGCGGCTCAAAAACGCGTTGGTCTCGCGGCTAAAAGTCATGGCAGGGCTGGACATTGCCGAGCGAAGACTCACTCAAGACGGCCGTATCAAACTTAAGATGGGCATGGGCGGTGAATTGGATATACGCGTTTCTATCCTGCCGACACTCTTCGGCGAGAAAGTGGTGATGCGGTTATTGGATAAGTCCAACCTGCAACTCGACATGGCCAAACTCGGTTTCGACCCGCAGAATTTGAAAGACTTTCAAGAAGCCATCCACAAGCCGTACGGCATGATTCTCATCACGGGCCCAACGGGAAGCGGCAAGTCGACCACCCTTTATTCGGCTCTTTCGGAACTCAATAAACCCGACGTCAACATTTCTACTGCCGAAGATCCGGTGGAGTATAATCTAGTAGGAATTAATCAAGTTCAAGTCAGAGAACAAATTGGCCTGAATTTCGCCGCATGTCTTCGATCATTTCTTCGGCAAGACCCCGACATCATCATGGTCGGCGAAATCCGTGATCTCGAAACCGCTCAGATCGCCATTAAGGCCGCCTTGACTGGTCATCTAGTCTTGAGCACGCTTCACACCAACGATTGTGCTGCGACCGTGGATCGCTTGATTAATATGGGAGCGGAGCCGTTTCTTTTGACATCGTCGATCAACATCATTCTCGCCCAACGATTAGTCCGGCGAATTTGTGATCAATGCAAGGAGCCGATTCAAGTCAGAGCGGAGGTTTTGATAAACCTGGGTGTTGATGCTGCCGACGTGGGAGCGGGATTTCCAACTTTTCATGGTCGTGGGTGCAATAATTGTGGTGGCACCGGATATCGTGGTCGCTTAGCGGTCTACGAAGTGATGGTGATGCGCGACGAACTTAAAGAATTGATCCTAAAAGCGGTCTCAGCGATGGAGCTCAAACGCGAAGCCGTTAAACTCGGTTTGAGCACGCTACGCATGAGCGCATTGCAAAAGGTTCGCGAGGGACTAACGACCGTCGATGAAACAATCCGAGTGACCGATAATGATAAAGGCTTCGGATCGGTATTTTCGCTGGGCTTTTAGCGGCGGAGCGGTGGGAGTTCGCATGTTGGTGAATCGGAAGTTTCAAAAGAGTCACAGGAAAATCTTTAAGTAGACGTTGAACGGAAAGCAATTATGGCGACGTTTGTTTGGGAAGGCAGGACGGCCCAGGGAAGAGTGGTCAAAGGCGACAATCTCGAGGCGCCGAGTTTAGACGCTGCGCTTGCACGCCTGCGCGAGCAAAGAATTCGACCAATTCCCAACCGAGTTAAGGAGAAAGGCAAAGGATTCGAGAAGGAAATCTCGATACCCGGCTTCGGCGATAAGGTCACGACCAAAGATCTTTCATTGGCCACCCGTCAGTTGTCTACAATGATCGATGCTGGGTTGCCTATCGTACAATGCTTAGACATCTTGGCGGAACAATCGGAGAGTAAACTTCTGCGCACCACGATCGGCACCATCAAAAAAGATGTTGAGGGAGGTTGCACGCTTGCGGACGCTTTGAGAAAACACCCCAAAATTTTCGACGATCTTTACGTCAACATGGTCGAAGCCGGCGAAGCCGGCGGTATTTTGAATACGATCCTGAACCGCATCGCGCTCTTTATCGAAAAGGCCAACCGACTAAAAAAGAAAGTCAAAGGCGCGATGATCTATCCCTGCGCGATTGTCGGTGTCGCGGTCATCGTGGTTGCCGTTTTAATGATCTTCGTCATTCCCGTATTCGCTGAGCTCTACGGCAGCATGGGAAAAGCCCTTCCAGCGCCGACTCAGATTTGTATCAATATCAGCAACTGGTTCGTTGCCTACTGGTACTTACTGGTTGCCGGCGTGATCGGCGTCATCAGCGGCACCTCCTTTTATTATAAAACTCCGCAGGGGCAGATGAATATCGATCGGCTGATGCTCAGGATGCCGATCATCGGCGATCTCTTGAGAAAAGTGGCCGTCGCGCGTTTTTCGCAGAACATGGCGCTGCTGCTAAGTTCCGGCGTGCCGATCCTTGACGGTTTAGCAATCACCGCGAGAACCGCCGGCAACAAAGTCGTTGAAAAAGCGATTATGGAAGCTCGCATCAGCATCAGTCAGGGCAAAACCGTTGCCGAACCATTAAGGGACAGCAAGATTTTTCCACCTTTGGTTTGTCAAATGGTCGCCGTGGGTGAAAGCACCGGCGGGCTCGATGCCATGCTAAAGAAAGTATCCGAGCTGTACGAAGAAGAGGTTGACGATGCCGTGAATAATCTAACCGCGATGATGGAGCCGATGATCATGGTTGTCCTTGGCGTGATACTCGGCGGTCTCGTTATCGCCATGTACCTACCGATATTCCAGATGGGATCCCTAGTCGGCGGCTAATTTGAGAGCAAGTCGCACCACCAGCGGCTGAGCAATCAAGTAGGTTACTTTTTAAATTGAGCGACGAAAATAAAGAATTGACGGAAAAGATTCGCTGGCTGCTGCTTTTACGCGTAGTCATCCTGTCTTTTTTCTTGGGTGCAACGGCGCTGTTTCATTTCTTTGGAACGGAGGGGGATATCGCGTATCTCGTCAGCCTTTCCGTTCCACTGATCATCGCTTATGCCATATCCATCGTCTCTGCCGTTATTTTGCCGAAAATCGGCAATTTACCCCCATTCGCGCACGTGCAAATTGGTTTCGACGTAATCTTGATTACGGGCATCATTTGGATCACCGGAGATGTCGCCAGCCCGTTCTCGGTTCTTTATAACCTCGCGGTTATGAACGGGGCGATTTTGCTTTTTTACCGGGGCGCGTTTTTCACAGCGGGTTGTTCGAGTTTAGCATATGCGGGCCTACTCGTATGGTCGCGATTCTCGAACGCTGGCCACGGGCTACCGCTCTCTTGGTCAATGCTTATTCCCGTCGTCCTTAGCATCGGCAGCTTCTTCGTGATCGCTTGGCTCAGCGGTTTCTTAACCAATAAACTCAGTCAAACGGAACAACTGCTGAAAGAAAAGCAAATCGATTATCAAGAATTGGACGCGTTCAAAGACGCGCTTCTGCAAGGTATTGGTAGTGGAGTTGCTATCACTGACCAGGAGGGGCGGATCAACTATTTCAATCACCAGGCACAAGCGCTCGCGATGCTTGATGAGGCAAGCGTCAAGGGCAAACGACTGGATCAAGTGTTTCCGGGCCTAAGTTATAATTTTCCACGCCATCGTAGCGCCGGCGCTGTCATAACGGATGAATTGGCTCTTTCTTCGTCCACGTCCCAAGGTCCGGCCAAACAGATTCGATTTACGCTCGCACCACTAAATAATACGAAAGGATACCCCATCGGTTACCTGTCAATATTTGAAGACATTACCCGACAGAAGCAGATTGAAGAGAAAGTCCTCCTCGAAGAAGAACTGCGCCGGGTAAGGGAAGTCGAATTAGGCCAGAACCCTGCGCCGGCGGATGACCCCGATTTTCACTTTGAAGGGGTGATAGGCAAGAGCGGTGGAATAGAAAAGATCTACAAACTGATTCAAAAAGTCGCCGCCAGTAGCACCAATATTTTGATCTCGGGCGAGAGCGGAACCGGTAAAGAGTTGGTTGCGCGTGCGATTCACCTAAACGGCCCGCGCCGGATCAAACCCTTTGTCGCCGTCAATTGCGGCGCAATTCCAGAGACCCTCATAGAAAGCGAACTCTTCGGACATGTTCGCGGCGCCTTTACCGGCGCGGTTTCTGATCACGCCGGACTATTCAAGCAGGCCGACCAGGGAACTATATTCTTAGATGAGGTTGGCGAGCTGCCGCTACATCTTCAAGTGAAACTATTGCGAGTTCTTCAAGAAAAAAGTTTCACCCCGGTTGGCGGGAGCAAACCGATCAAGGTCGACGTGCGAGTTATTTCTGCAACCAACCGGGACTTGCGCAAGGAACTCGAAGAAGGGCGATTTCGCGAAGACCTATTTTATCGTTTGAACGTAGTGCAAATGGTAATGCCCCCGTTGCGCAGCAGAAAGGAAGATATCTCGACTCTCGCACATTACTTCTTGAGGAAGTTTGCGACCTCCCATGACAAGAAGGTAGAGGAAATTTCCAGCGACGCACTGATGCACTTGATGAATTACCCGTACCCGGGAAACGTGCGCGAGCTGGAAAATATCATGGAGCACGCCGTTGCAGTGGCCAATAGGAACATCTTAACCGAAGATGATCTACCCACGCATATTCGGAGCGTTCCCATTGCCGACGAAGCAGATCTGTTCGAAAAAACCGCGCCAGGCGGAGCGGACCAGTTTTTCAATAGAGGTCTATCATTGGATGTAGAGTTAGAGACGCATGAAAAATGCATTTTGCTCGGCGCCCTGAAACGCGCCAATGGCGTACAGAAAAAGGCAGCGGAAATCCTCGGCATCAACTATCGATCGCTTCGCCACCGCCTGGAAAAATACGATCTACTGAATTCAAAAGGCAATTCCGTAATTGACCAGCCCAACGATCAACAGTAACAAAATTTGTCACTTCTAAATGTGGCAAAATTCCGTAATAGCGAACTCCAAAAACTGCAAGAGTTTTCTCTGAGGTTACCGGTTCGAGCTAATTCGACGGGTAAGTATCTAAAAGATAAGCGTTATTAAGCCGTTGAGGATTTCGAAGAGGAATGCCTAGTGTAGCCTTCATATGACAGGAGTAACCGAAACGGCCGTGGCCCTGCTTTTGCTCAGCCACCGTGGCAGTGTTTTACGGTACGAAACATCCTACCTGCAAGGAGGTGAAAGTCGATAGTTAGACAACTTGGATGGGAGCGATTTAACAGCTCATTAAACGATTAGCAAAGATATAGGTACTTAAAGAATCTAAGAAGGGAGTAGCGAATAGATGAATAGATTACGTTTGCAGAATGAATCTGGTTTTACACTTATCGAATTGCTGGTGGTCGTCGCGATTATTGGAATTTTGGCGGCGATCGCGATTCCGCAGTTCGCGGCGTATAGAAAGCGCGGTCATGAGGCGCAGGTTAAGTCTGATTTGAGAAATGCCGCGGTGGCCGAGGAGGCGTATTTTGCGCAGTATTCAACTTATACTCCAACTGGCGCGATAAACTCGACAACCGCCCCTGGTTTTAACGCAACGAATCAGGTTACGGTTACCACCACTAGGGGTACCAATGTGTTCACGCTGCTCGCCACACACGTTAATTGCACCGGCGTATCATGGACGTTTAGCAGCACAAATGGTACGATTGCTGGCCCTGCTGGCGGTTGTCCATAACAGCTAGTACCAGCAACTTCATCTTGTGATTCAAAAGAGGGGGCCCCTTTGTGCCCCCTCTTTTTTCATGTCCGAGGGCTTTAACAGCTGACCAAATATCTTTCTTATCCCTCTCGGTCACGGCAAGTGCTGGAGAATCCTAAATCAACAATCAAAAGGGACGAATTCGTAGCTTTTGTTGCCCTAGCTGCGATGTTGACCTGGTTTTGCCACGAAATGATCTTCTCGGGAAAGATCCCATTCTTTCGCGACCTGGCCTCTTACTTTTATCCGATTAAGTTTAGTGTTGCCGAAGCCTTCAAATCTGGCGAGCTGCCGCTTTGGGACCGGCGCATGGCGAGCGGCTTTCCTATCATGGCCGGTTTTCAGTCGGCAGTTTTCTATCCTCCAAGCATCGTTTTTTTTCTGCTACCATTTTTTTCCGCTATGCAATTCACGTTTGTTTTTCATTACGCGGTAGCGGCGTCGGGATCATATATTTTGTTCCGGTCGTGGAAGTGTCCGGTTTTTGTTGCCGTGATCGGAGCGATCCTGTTTGCGTTTGGCGGTACGACGGTGTCGTTGACCAACCTTTTAAATCACTTCCAAGGTGCCGTTTGGCTACCGTGGATCATCTATCTCTGGGAGCGGTCGGTTAGAGCCGAACGGTGGAAAGAATTTGTCGTATTCTCAATAGTCTCGCTTTGTCAGCTGCTCGCCGGCTCGCCGGAAATATTTGTTTTGTCTATCGGCTTGGTCGTCTTAGATACAATGCGCATGTACGGCGAAGGGGAGTGCGGCGGTTTTTGCCGGAAGGTGGCGGTACTATCGGGGGCGGGTTTGATTATCATTGGACTCGGTATGGTTCAGTTGCTGCCGACGGCTGAACTGGTTCTTCAGTCCCGTCGTGACCAGCCAATTCCCTCTTCTGAAGCGCTCGCTTGGTCTTTGCGACCATCAGGTTTGATTGGTCTTTTAGTGCCGACGCTTGAGGCGGATGCGTCGCTGTCTACTGGTGTTCGATTGCTATTTGTGGACGGACTTCCCTTCTTGATTAGCCGTTATATGGGCATAATTACGGTATTCAGTTTGTGCTCGTGGCTGGCCGCCGGAAAGAGAGAACGACTCGTCGTTTTAGTTCTCATTGCTATTTCCTTGTTATGTGCATTTGGACAGTATACGCCGGTGTATCCGTTTCTTTACGCGTGGGTGCCGGTATTGCGCGCGGTGCGCTTCCCGGAGAAGTTTTATTATCTCACTTTTGCCCTACTTGTCTTTGCCGCCGTTCGCGGACTTCGCACCTTGACCGAAGGCGAAAATTCCCGTTCCACAGGGGTTATTGCGGTAGCGATACCGGTCGCGTGGATCATTATATACGCAACCTTTCGTTGGGATCCGAAGCTTCTTGCTCACTGGATTCAATCGCCCCTAGACGGTCAGATCCAGTGGACGATTAACCCAATGACCATCGCAACGATTCTCTTCAGTCTCGAAAAGCAGATTGTCATCTCGACGCTATTGGCGGGGATTTTACTATTGAATCGATTCAAGCTGCTGGGGGCCTCAACACTGCAATCGTTGCTAGTTTTGGTCGTGTTCGTCGATTTGAGTATTGCGAATAAGCCGCTACATTTTTCACTAGATAAAGAACTCATCCAAAATGCTGCTCACGTAATTGAAAAGCCACCCACCGATCACGGTAGAATCTTTTATTATCCGCCCGGAAATAATCTACATCCGAGCTTCTTAAGAGTGTCTGGCAATCCATCGTATGAAAAAGGGCTTGAGATACCGCTTAATAATTTATTACCCAATACTGGGTTGCTGTACGGTTTCGAATATTTTCAAGATATTGACGCCCTAGGTCGTCAATGCTACACGGATTTTCTGATTTTCATCAACGCGCTTCCTCCTGATCAACGAGGTAATCTGCTCCGAGTCTTGAACGTGAAATACGTCATTGCCTTTCATCCCTTGAACGTGAAACGCCTCAAGCTTGTCCACGAATTTCCCGAACATTACTCAAGGTTGTACGAGGTAACAGGCGGTGTGCCTCGAGCCTACGTGGTCTCGCGCGCAACCTATGAGCAAGATCCTATGAGCACGTTGCGCCGGTTATCGAGCGAAGTATTCGACCCGATGCGTGAAGTGATTGTCGATACCCCGACGCACTTAGCGTCAAAAACTTCATTTCGGGGTGCCGCGACTATAAAACTTTATGAAAACAATAAAGTTCAGATTAGTGCACGGCTTAGTGACCCAGGCATCCTCGTGCTCACTGATGCATTCTACCCTGGCTGGAAAGCCTTTGTTGACGGAAAGGAACAAAAGGTTTTACGTGCCAACTATTTTTTTCGTGGCGTGGAGTTGCCAACCGGGGATCATCGAGTAGAATTCGTCTACGATCCCCTTTCCTTCAAACTCGGCTTGGTTATCTCATCGCTGACGGCGGCTTTGCTCATCGCAGTACCCCTTGTTGGTTGGCTGCGCCGGCGGGCCGTTTTTACACGATCTCGGAGTGCACTTTCGCAATCCCCACCGTCCTCAATTGCGGATCGTCTAGGCTAGATATTGCTCGCCTGTTTATTGTCTATTTCTTCCGCTGGCCGGCGTGGTCGATGTATTGAACTCAAAAACTGTAACCAAAGGAACACCGGCGAGCTCGATGCTCAGAAAAGGTTTTATTGGAGCAGCAATTAGTCTTCGGTCCCTCGGACCGAGTACGGTGCGACGGTTGAGCAGGACGTAATAGTTAAAATTTTGGTCGTCGGTAAACTTGATGTCAGGCCGTAAACGCCCTTCTTTTTGATAAATAGTGAACATGAAATTGGCTACCGATGCGTTGACGCTTGCGTTCCTAGGCAGCTTCTCATTGAGTGATTGCAGAAAATTGGGCGTGAACGCTTCCATAAAGTAAGTCGTTTCCAGCCCGCGCTCGTAGGCTCCGCGGACGCCGCCGACGAAGCGATTGTAAAAACTAAGTTCGAAGGGATGGCAAAGATAGACATCCAGTAGTGGACTGAAGCAGACTAGCAGAACCAAAATTCCAGCGACTTTTGTCTCTAGTCGGCTGATATGCGTCACGGCGCACCGGTCACGAACAAATTTGACGGACCAGAATAACAAAGTATGGAAACCCACCCCAGCCAAAGCAGCTATGAAAGGTAGTGCGGATAGCATTTGTCGGACTCCATCGTGGAGTACGGCGCCGGGCATAAGACCCAAGGCCAAGATAAAAGTCACGTTGAAAAAAAACAGGAGAGCGACCGACCAGTGCTCTTTTCTCATGGCGATTGACAAAATTCCTAACAGACCGAGTGCAACGAAGGGTTCAGGAGTGGTGACCCCGATCATAAAAAACGAGTAGTGCCAAGGCAGCTGATGCGTAAAATAAAGTTGGTTAAA